>JGI24891J29808_1000108_pt1 | contig 111687 bp, 105 predicted proteins | sample FreactcultuFSWF8_FD_29808 | JGI IMG/M metagenome (IMG submission 29808) | reverse complement strand
CCTCCACCGCGGCCTCGTCCCCGACCACCCCGATCTCTGCGGTCGCGGTCGCGGTTACGAATACTCTCCACGTCTCTCTCGCGAGCTCTCTCATCATCTCTACGCTGTCGCGCAGCTTCGATAGCTCTTTCTTGTTCGACCTAGTCCATAGTTAGAACACTGCAGTGCTGGATTTTGATAATCTTACCTTTTCTTGAATAAGCTCCAACTTCTTCGCCTCAACGAGCTGTTGTGGTATTCCTGTATCACTCTTCTGAGCACTCAAACAAAGATTCCAGAGTTCTTTGCAGAAGAGAGCTGCGTCTTTCTCGAGAAATCCTGTTAGTTGGATTTGCAGCGATTTGATATCGGGCTGTTGATATTAGTCCAGTGTTCTGATGTCTGTAAAATACAGTAACCTTACATTCTTGGAGCCTTCCAAAAGATCGAAAAGGAGATTGATAACGACATCATCATCGTAGCCTAGGATTCTTGACACCTCACCCGCGGCCCAGCTACGAACACCATCAGCATGTGCAACCATTGAAGCAGAAAAGGCGCAAGGTCCAATCAGACGACGGCCTCAGCCCCATGTACTTACTTTTTGATGACCGGGATGTTGATCTTGGTTGTGTCGACTTTTTGGTTGAACTCTGGTGGAAATTTTGTGGTGCGCAGCAGTTTCTGATCCACATTCGTGGTGATACGATTCATTGTGCCGTGGCCGGGGTTGTGCTAAATCGGAGCTGACAGAATGGTGAGTTGAATGATTGGCACTGGATGGCGATGATTGAAGCAATTAAATGGAGATCTTGTTGACAGCGACGGGAGAGTTTGTCTGAAGCGACGCACAGACCGCAAGCTCCCTCGCTGTTTGCTCACTTCTCCTTCCACTTCTCTCAAGGCTTCCATACCAGTCAGCTTGAAAATGTGGACAGATGGCATCTGAAGTTAGGATCCGCAAACCAATTTAAGATCCGTTGTGAGTACAAGTAAGTGATGAATCAGCTTCTCACGCAGTGTGCACTTGATTTGCTATGAGAGCAAGAAACTTTTCGCATCGAATTCGTCCTTGGATTGAACGTTGATCGTCTAAATCTCTTAACTGTACGCAGTCTTAAGCATGATAGAAGCAACTGCATGTTGCACTCATCAAACCGTATTCCTCCAAGCGAATTCAGTCCGGACACATCGTCGCGACTACATACGAATCCGAAGCAGACCTTCTCCGTCTGGTTCGATATGTTTCTGGCAATTGACCGAGGGCCACACCTGGCCAGATTTATGCAAGCATGGAAGTCGCCAAGTGCACGGCTGCTTCCATCTTCGGCGGACAATGAGAGTGACGAGAGTGACCAACAGCTTCGTCATGTCTGCCGGATGGAAAGTGCTGCAGACAGCAACTGCTGCCAGATTCCTCGACTGACCCAATCTTACTTGTGCCTCGTCCTTCATCTTTACAACCACACTATCATCATCAGGTCGGCTTCTTTACGCCATCATTTTACTCTTCTTTGTCCAGCCTTTCGTTTGTTTTCTGTTGCCGAAACGTTATCAACACCATCATCGTAATGGACAACCCTCCTGAGCCAATGCCCAAGGTCTCGATTGATCCTCTACCTCCATCACCAGACTCCCCCAAGCCATCATCTCCCCCTCCAGCAGAGCGTAAGAACCAAGTGCCAATTTCACGATAGCCTCGCAGTCGTTGACCCTGCAACAGAGATTGTCGTCACCAGTCATGAGGGCTCTGTCGTTGCGGTCCCGGCAGCAGAACCAACACTCGAAAAGGCTGTGACACCACCCGCTTCTGATTCTAAACCCCCATCGCCACCTCCTGCACCTCCACTTGTCGTTGTTGCTCCTGAGCCTGTTCCACCGCCGACTTCTCCCGTCATTCCACCTCCGGCTTCTCCTGTCATTCCACCGACTCCAATCATCCAGCAAGTGGAGCCTATCTCCGCTCAGGTATCCGCCGTTCAAGCTCCGCCTTCACCCAATACGACGATCATCGAGACGACTAAGAAGGAAACCCCAATCCCCGAAGTGCCACCTGCACCGACCACGGTCGTTGGAGCAGCCAAAGAGACATCAGCTCCTCCCTCCCCTGATGCTCCTCCCACAGTCGTTATTGAGGCGGTCAGGCAAGACTCTCCACCTCCTGCATCGCCTGTCGTCGTCGTTACCTCCTCCTCAAGTGCGACACCTGCTCCTGTTGTACCGCTACTGGTCACACAGACATTCCCGGCTCCGACCATTCAACGCAGTGATACGGCTACCTACGAGCCATTGAGAAGCACTGACAGGGTCCCCGTCCTCATCTCAACAAGATCAGCCCCTGAGATAGCACAGCCAGGGACAAACGAGGCACATGAGATACAAGCCAGGCCATCGCAGATGAGCACGCGGTCGGCACCTCCAGACGTGATCGTCAGACGTGACACCCACGTTGTGGTCCTTAACCCTGTGGATGATACCCAGGAACCAAGACACTGGAGAGACAAAGTCAGGAAGTTCTTCGTTACCAAGCTCGGTGGTGCACACATCCTACGCTTTTTTCTGGGAAAACAAGCAAGCAACGTTACAAGTGCTGTGATTTCAAGATATTGATATACCCTACCATAACAATCCTAATCGATGATATCCCCTGAGAGATGCAACCACAATGTGACCGTGTTATTGTTTGATCGTTCAGACAGGATTATTGCTGAGATGTATCAAGATCCCACCGCAGGCAAGCTTGACATTACAAGATTATAGAGCTATCATTTCGGCCTGGCGCAAACACGACTGAAGAGAGACACCTGGCCAGCGAGCGATGGAAACACTCTAGACATTTCTCAAGGCGGTATTGACCTGTTGACGGGCTTGGAGCAGAGATCGATCAAGACCACCGCGATGAGCGAGCTTGACGTTGGCATGGAGGTCGAGCAAGTCCTGGGCGCGAGCAAGATCAACATCAGAGTCGGTCGTGTTCTGCGCCCTTTTCAGCTGTTGAGTTGATATGCCCGCAGGTGTAATGGGCGATCGAGCCAAGACGAGGTCCATTGCCGCAACAGGATCCTGCGAGCCTGTGTCAGCTGCCGTATAATCACCATTTCCGCGTGTGGCCAACATACACCGACGCGGAGAGAGGTCAGATCGGACAAGATGTCGGCAACTTTGAGCATGGTCGGATTGTTTCGCAGGTTAATCAGAAGGTCAAAATAACGATGTTTGTGGTTTGGTACGGTTTCAAGAAAGTCCACTCAGCCGTTGACAACTCATGACTTTGATGGAAAACAAAATCTTCGAATCATTAGAAAATGCAAAGGAGCAGTGGTGAGATTGATGAAAACATTAATCATAATCTCGTTCTCAGTGATACTGTTGTTCTATCGATGCACACTGCTCTGATAGGCTTATGTAGCCTTCTTGCGAATGTCATCGCTTTGTTCTATACACCCCAAAATATGCTACACTTTAAGCAGAGGATATAGTGCTTGAAGTAGCTCGGTTGATACACTGTCGGAGGCAGACTGACGAGTTTCTGCTCTTTTGCCATGAATAGTCCTGATGTGTCGCGATTGGACTTCGAACATCCGAAAGGCGGTAGCAGCCGTGTGCTGGAGTGCACCTTGGTGAGAAAGGCGGCCTCTGGTAGCGATCAAGGTCGCCGACCATCTTTGGGCTGTCGAGCAGGTGCAGTGCCATGTTGTAGTATTGCGCATGGTGTCAGGGTGCTGATCAACCACCTCGTCCTCTCCAACCACCCCTTCCTCTGCCTCTACGTTTCCCCCAGCCGCGGCCACCGCCACTCTCTCCACGTTCAAAGCGTTCGCGACGCTTTTCCTCCTCGGCGAAGAATTCTTCCTCGCGCTCTTCTTGCTCTCTGCGAAGCTCTTCTTCAGGCTTGACGCGACGAGGCTCCGGCTTTTTCAGGTTGTCTCCATCAATCCATTTAGGGTGGGCACCATGCTCGCACGATACGACGTTGTCTCTGTCAGGCGGGCCGGCGCGACCGTTGGGACAGAAGCCAGCAAGATAGAAACGGCAGATGGCGGCGTGTTTGATGTGTCGTAGACTACAATAGGGACCCAAAGGACAAAAGCCACGGGCAAAGTGAGGGCACGGCGCAATGCGTAGAGGAGAAGTAGGAGCTATATGGAGGTAGGTGCCTTTGTCGCGGTCAGTCAAGTAGGAACCAAGGAGAAATTGATCTTGACGCACATTCGTCACCCTGAGGGCAGAGGCCAAAGCGGCTGAACTCTTTGCACTCTCTCTCACCGCGCAAGTCGAAGGTGTGGGCAAACTCGCACTGGTCGCCTTTCTTGCAGAGGCCGCGTTGGTAATGTTTGCAAATGAGATGACCAATTCCAGAGCGCTCGTTTGGCGGAGTATAGTGGCGGTCAGGACAAGCTGGACCAAGCGGACAATGGCCGTTCTTGTAGGCAGAGCATGTCGGACGGTTGTGTTTGTTCGGGAAGCCGAAGGGAGGGAATGCGCTCTTGAGATACGGCAGGAAGGACAAGTCGGGGACAGGCGCGCTTGCCGGGTTGAGGATGTGACTAGAGATGGCGGACGCCATTGCGAGTGAAGACAAGTGTAGTTGCAAGTGACTTCAGGAAGGCCACGACGATCAAAAGATCAAGCTTCCGACCGAGCTTCACATGCAAGACGTTCACGAATCACGAATGTGGAGGCAGCGGTAGCGACAGGGTTACGGGGCTTGACGAACGGACCAATAGCAATACGTCAGCCGGGCTACCTCTCCGGACCCGAAGCTCGCTCTCGCCTTGGCCGTGCCCGCTCTCGGTCGTGACCCTCTTCAACTCTTCGCACCATCCCCGATGCACCACGCATAACACGACCATGGTGTCGGACACGGTATACGAGATATGCCTGCCTGTGCTGCAGGACCCCACCGTACCCGATGACGAAAAGGCCGACCGCGTCGAGCATGTCCTACGCCAAGAGGCCCGCCTGACGGGCAAGGCTCTCGAGGATGCCGTCTTGGGTGTGCTGTGGCGCCGTCGCGATCATACCGAGGGCTCGACCTCGCCGCCGCCCTTACGCGCCACTGTGATCCGCCGTGCATCGCCCGCTCCATGGCAAGCCCGCTCTGTCTCTGCCACAAACTCGCCGCGATCCCAGAGCGCCACCATTCATCCTCCGCCTGGCTTTGGCCCTGCTCCTCCTCAGTTCAACCGCGCAAAGTCCTCGACCGCCTCGCCCTTTTCCTCTCCACGCCCCTCTCCGCGCCTAGCCTTTGCGACTCCCCAGATTCCCCACAGTCCCAGCCTGAGTGCCTACCAGTTCAGCGAGCCCACTTCAGCAACAGAGCAATATGGGGACTACGGGAGCGACAATGTTGACTGGCTAGTCAACGACGATGCCAGCAGCACTGCTTCGTTTGGCGACTCCTATTCGTCCGAGTGGGTTCAGCCTTCCATGGTCGAGATGTCGACGTATGATATGCTGCGTTCCGTCTTGCGTGACGACAAGTCTGATGAAGAGCTTGAACATGTCCTCCAGCTGAACGGCTACGACTTCAGCCAGACCATCATGGCTTTGACCGACCCGCAAGCTCTGAGCGCAACAGAGGCTCAGAGCAGGACATACCTCGTTGGAAAGTCAATGAGTCCTACCTCGAGGCCCCTCACCCCCTCTACACAGGCCAAGAGCGGCATCGTGTGCAAATACTGGCTTTCTTCAGGACACTGTGCAAGGGCTGACTGTCGATTCAGCCATGATCTTAGTAACCATCTCTGCAAGTATGTTTACCGTGTTCCGCCGTGAATCTCTCCCAGTTCCTCTCTTAACACTCTTCTAGGTACTGGCTAGCAGGAACTTGTCTCGCTGGCGACTCCTGCATCTTCTCTCACGACCCTTCTGCTTTGATGACTCGATTGACCATGGACGAGAACGCTACACCACCCACGCAGGCTCTCCAGCCAAACTTCCAGCTGCAAGACTACGATTCCTTCCCTGCTCTGCAGCCTACCAACTCAAACCCGTATGACCAATCTTATGACCCTTCTCTGCTTAATTCTCTCCAATCACAGCCCTCTGCTGTCTCTACACTGAATCCATTCGCCATGTTTGTCCCATCAAGCAATGCAAGCGTCCGCTCTTCGTCGCGACCCACGAGCCGCCATCAGTCCCGTACTGCAACTCCTTCGGCCTTGGCTGTGAACGACGACGAAGCCTTCCCTACCTTGGGGTCTGCCGCCGCCTCACGGTCATCTCGTCGTCACGGGAAGAGAGGCCATGGCCATGCTGCTAACAAGGAGAGCCCAGTCCCTACCCCATCGTCATTGGCGGACGTAGTACGCATGACTCCATCTCCTTCACCCCAGGTTCAATCCCGGCGAGGATTGCGGCCCACAAAGTCAAGCACCGGCTCTCGTGAAAACAGCACAGCCGCGATGGCGATAGCAGCGCCTGAGCACATCCCTTGGCTGGAAACCGGAGACTACGCAAACAAGGCATATCTCAAAGCACGTGCCGAGGCCTTCAAGCACGGAGGCCTAAGGAACAAATTCCTACAAAGTGCAGCTCAAGCATGGAACAGAAACGATGCTCGCGGCGCCAAAGCTCTCAGTCTCAGAGGTCATAACGAGAACCTGGCCATGAAGGAGGCCCACCGCGAGGCTGCTCGATGCTTATATGAGGAGCGTAATAAGAACTCTGGCGACGGCAAGGAACTGTTTGTTGACTTGCATGGTAAGCCTCGGTCTCGTGTTGCCCTATCACTGAACTCTTGCTGATTTCAACCACAGGTCTACATCCCGAAGAAGCAGTACAATACCTGACCTCCTGCCTGCTCGACCATAGCTCATCCAGCAGACCAATCTATGCGATCTGCGGCACCGGTCACCACTCCAAAAATGGCAAAGACAAAGTCGGCAAAGCAGTCCGCCAGTTTTTGAACGAATGGCGTTATGCGTTCCGCGAGTTTAGTGTCCCCGGTGACCGCAATAACGTTGGCGGTATCCTCGGTATTGACCCAAGCAGCTACGACAAGGAGTGTGCGAAACGAATGCAAGAGGGCGGACCTGGGTCTGAGGCCGATAGTGGAGTAGGTTTCCTGAGTAGCAGTGCTGAAGACACAAAGGTCCGTATCCTACGAAGGGAGGAATAATAGTAGCCGTCCATCCCTTCCAAGGAAAAGAATGAAATTATGAAGTTATGCTCTTTTGACATATTTGACGTTTCCTTGTCATCATACTACAACAATACAAGTCTTCTGGAGCCTCAAAACGCTTGCCATGTCCAAGGGTAGTTGTGATCATGTGTGGCTCGGATTAATCTCGAAGCGAAGTTGTTATTTCGACGAATCAAGAACACTCTTGCCATTTTCGTTCGCTGCTTTGTGTGCCTCTCGTTGCATGGCATCTGGCTCGAAAAGGCTAGCTCGGCTGTCCGGCAGGTGACCCAGCCGTTCGCTCGTGCTTTGTCGAGGTTGGCTATGATTTTGTTCCCTGGGATCGTGTACATGATCACTGTGATCCTCTTTCTCATGCTCGCTTATTCTTGACATAATGTCCAACTCTTGAGAGTACCATCAGCTGATCTACTGGCTGTTGAGATAGTCCGGTCGCTTTTGAGCCTTTGTTGCGCGGGTCAGGGTAGCGTCTTGGCAAATATTGATGTTGTGGGCGACAGGAAGGTCTGGAGTCGTAGAGATTGTGGGTATGCAGGGACTATGAAATGCTCAGTCATCGTTATGGTGATGAGACTTGAGCACGATTACCGAGGTAGAGAAGAGTTGATGTCAACGTTGCGGGTCGAGAATCGATGTAGACCTATGCCGATTTTGGGTGCGTCACTGATACAAGGAAGGCAGACCAATTGAAGAGTACGTGATGTTTGATTGAGTGAGACGATTAGACTGCGGTAGCCACGCTACCTATCCGTTGGATTAAAGAATTGTCCTTGTCCCACGACCAGCCTGCAACCAGCAATACAACATGCACGCACCTCGCGGACCCTTCTCAATGTAAAGAAAGGAACACCCATCGAAATACCGCAACTCCTGACGCCGTCCACATACTTGCAGCACTTGCAAGCCCCTGGGTATCAGAAGAAATCATTTCCTCTCCGACTGCCGTTGACGTATCGGCATTTGCAATAACCATTTAGTAATCTCCTGCGGCTCCTTGTCCGACTCCATAAGCATAGTCGTTGCTAGAACTCTCAGTCGGCTCCATGGGGTTGCCCATGACAGCGCCTCCGTGATTGCTGCCGTCGTAGGGTGATGTTGCTTGGGCTCCGCCAGCGGAACTGAGGGCGTTGCCTCCGCTGGTCATCGGTCTCTGGTGTTCGCCTCTGGCGACAAGCGTCTGTCATCATGTCATCATGTGTCAGTTGCTGAGGAAGGATACAAATTTATGACAGAAGGAAGAACTTACCTCGCGATATCTAGCCAGATAGATCTTGAGGGCCTCGGCGTAGTTTTCGAAGCCTAAAGAGGTCATGGCGAAGAGGATGTCTTCTCCGTTGACTGTCTTACGCTTCTCTTGCTGGCACTTCTCGGAGGCTGTAAAATGTTAGCTGGCTGTCCACCATCTCAGATAGAGGAGTACTCTTGTAGAGCAATGAACGTACCTTCGCTAGTGATGAAGGAGATGAACTCGCTGACGCATTCTTGCATACATTCCTTGGCTTCTTTGGCGATTTTGGCATTGTCTGGAAGTGCACCCTTCATAATTCGGGCGACTGGTGCAAAATTGCGTATGTTAGCATCGGAAGCAACATCGTTCTTAGTGTTCCGGGGACGCAGTGGCTGTGATCGAGTCGGTAGTCGGGATGCAGAAGACATGACTGTTCGGCAATCCGCGCGCTGTCAAAAGTCAAAGCTGCAGATCTGGGCTGGCAGAAGCAGCTCTGATTCGACGGTCAAAATGTCGAAACGCGCGATTGGGCTGTATATGGGGGATGGGAAGGGCAGCACCGTCGACGGCATTGGTCAATGTACAGGTGGTGGTGCAAAGGGAGTACAGACCCAGCAAGCTCCCTTGTCGGTTGCACCCTGTCCGACCAGAATTAAAGGAAAAACATTCAAAACATACCGTTTGCAATGGGTAACCACCGATCTTGCTCCTTGACCTCAAAGTCATAACCATCCATACCGTGATCACCAGGATCATCAGGGCCTCTGCTCATGTCTTGCTGTTCATGCTCGTCAGGCGACGGCTGGTTTGCGTCTGCTTGCAATACTGCTGGATTCGATGCCGGCTGGCCTTCGACATCCGTCGTTCGAGGGCTTTGTGACATATTGTATTCGGCGACTTGCAGAAAGGGCCCCACACGTGTTCACTCTGACGTCTGTTGCGCTGGCAAATTGATTCGCTGTCGCGATACGTCACGGTTTGTTGGATCCAAGATGTCTGCAGCCCAAGACGCTATGCTTCGCGTTGTGTTACGAAAGCCGGGAACCGGGTGTTGATGCAAGGCACTGAACAACAACTTGGTGTCACAGAGCAATCGGTGCCACTTTACAAGAATCCTCCGTAGCCAGTCAGATGCCAACAAAGTAAAGTCTGAGGGAGGTATTAGTCGCACATTTTTGATAGCAGGGAGTGACCCGCTTTCACGTGTTTTGATCGAATACCGCTGGCGGCCGGATCGCGACAGTTGCGGGACATATTGGATAAACTCACACTTTCAGAGGGCGGCGGCTGCGATTACCCCTCGGGTGATGCGTGGGTACGTGAATGTAGATGCTTGGAACTCAACAAAGTGCCTTGAAGCCCAATGGACCGAGGAAGTCCTGGAGATGTCGGCTGGATGCACACAGGATCGCAACGTGACGTTGCTTGGAGTTGAAGTCGGACGACGGAGCGGGACGAGCAATAGAACACCAGACCTTATGGGTTCGCTTGTTGATGTCTGGCGCGTAGATCCGATGTCTATTTAAATCGCGACAAGCGGAGGATGTGATAGGCTCGTAGATGAAAGAGAAACGAACTGGTTCGCGTTCCATGAAAGGCGATGGTGGGGGTTGGAGAAGGTGGCCCCTGCTTGAATATTCCAACTTCTGTTGCTACACCAGAGCCTCTCAGCCGACTTTACTTCCAACTACAAGCCATCATGCCGGATCGGACAATTAGGCATGTATTGATCTCTCCGAAGCGCGCCACTATATTGAGAAGCCTTGTTTGCCCGTATGTATCAATCAAAAGTGTTGTCACAAGTCACTATGCAATTGAGCCTGACAGATGGGGGCTTGCAATCATGACTTATCCCCGCTTAGGATAGCCATGCTTGGCGATATGGACTTTCGTTTAGATTGCGAACATTTTGATTGCTAGTATCGTCCAAGATACAGAGCAGGAATGATTGACTGAACCGGAGAAACAGCATCAGTGCCCTTCGAGCTGTTCCCTGCCTGAGACTTCCAAGCAACGACGTCGAGCGAGCCAGTAGCAAGTTTGTGGTACCTGGGCCTGCAACCATTGCCGTAAGGCGCTAGATCTCGCGTTGGCCAAGGGGTCAACTAGACCAAGCCTCGTAATCACACCTGATCTTCGAGTGATACGGCTACATACAACATGACTCCGAGAGAAGTTTCATTGTTGAGCTCAGTTGCTGCTTTGGTAGGCGAATAAGCAAAAGATCCGACAGATATGTCACACCGTTGTGAGCAGCTGTGCATTTGATTGTGATAGCGGGCTCATTGTGTGACGACTTGGATCTTGTTTTGACGCTGTAGTGATTTTAGTGGACTGTAATGTATGTTTAGTACAGCTTGATTGACAAACCTTCCACTTCTCAAGTTCTTCTTGCTTTGTAGTGTACTGTTTTAGCAGATCTTCGAGAACCTTCTTGAGGCCATCTGCGTTGATCTTGAGCTGCGGCAACACGTCTTGCACAGTGCGTTCCACAAGAACTCCGTTAATCATACGGAAGCACTTGCGATCACCGGGCAGTGGTTCGAGTGTCTCTAGCACAAGCCTTTTTCAAAGTCAGTTGATTGCTGCTATGAGTGCTGTCGAGCCGGTTCTCAAAAAGTTGCCAGATCAGAGAAGAAGACCAGATAAGATCATGCCACACGTACTTGTGCTCTTCGGCTTCAGTCTCAACATCGCCAATCTTCTGTGCAATGGCTTGAAGGGTTTCTTTGTAACCGGAGTACTGCGCCTGCAGCTCTAAACATCCATGTTAGCAACGAAAAAGGAGAATCAATCACGGTCACCCACCCTGCTGCTTCTTAGCAGAGACTTGTTGCGACATTTGACAAATATAAGCCTTCAAAACTTGACGCTGATCGAAGCACAACAGAGGCAGCTGGTTGTTGGAGCGGCGTTCGGGGAAGCCAAGACACGCTAGTGTTGCTCGACTGCTGATTTGCCTCTGGAGTCTGTACAACAATCGCATCGAGACTCGAATCAATCACATCAGAGAAACAATTGAGTAGCAAGACACGCGCTCAGCCATCATGCATCCTCATCTCCATACCAAAGACAACAAGAGTGTGTTGCCCGACATACGCACCTTTTAGCTTCGGCCCTTCTGACAGATACCAGACTGCGAGGAGGTCATGAATGCGCTCGAAGAATGCCATGCGCGCGGCTTCCTCTGGAAATCCATGGGCATGTGTACCAAGGCAAAGCATCAAGTCAACATGTGCCTGCGTGCCGAGCGCCTCGAACGTACCCGTCAGAATCGCGAAGTGGCCAAGGAGAAGCGAGCAAAGATCGAATCCGTATGGGCCGAAATCGACGCCAACTCATGAGCTGGACACGACTCGACATGATTGTTCAATGAAATTACACAGCGAGGCGCTCGGCGTTATGGAGGATTGGTCATAAAAGGACATCTCAACTCTGAATTCATCATCAAGCAAGAAGCGACCATGGCAAGACTACATACCCCAATCGGACATGTCTCGTCGCATTCCGCTACCCAGACCGCTCGTTCCGAGGCCTGGTCTCCCTTCGTTATCGTCCTCATCACCCTCGTCGCTAGCCTCGCTGTCTTCCGGAAGGTCGTTCACAGGCTCGCGGACCTCATCATCGGCCATGGCGACCTGTTTGTCATCATCCTCAACCCGCAAGCCCATGTCCTGCCGCAACTTTTGATATTTCTCGCCCGTTTCTTTCAAAGCAGCTTGAACTCTGATTTCTTCTTCCCCGATCCTTGACTTCTCTTCTACAAGACTTTGCATCTCATTTGCCTTGTTAGCGCGAACCATCTCCATCTCTTCCAGTCGCTTCCGAAGCCTCTCAATCACGCTGTCCATTGTCGGAAGGGGGACGACCCTCGGCGGCGTCTGAGGTCTTGTCGAGTCGGGTTCCTGTTCGCGTGCAGCATAGGTACCGTGGCGGGTTTGTGCAACCTCGAAAGCGGCGTTCCTTTCAGCTTCGCTCTCATCCTCTTCATCTTCGTCCACACTTTGACCTTCTGCATCGGCAATCATAGAAGCCATTGCGGCTCTGCGTTTTCGGTCCTCCTCTTTCTGTGCCTTGCGACCAAATGTCATCTTGCCTTCAGTAGTGAAATCATCGAATCCTTCCAGCATGTCTTCGTCGTCGTGTACAAGGCGGGTCTCTGGGTATTTCTCCTTGGGCTTGAGGATTAAACGTCCCTGTTCGTCCCGTGTGACTGCGTCGTCGTCGTCTTCATCATCTCTGTCATCTTCCAGTGATATGAAATCGTTTTCCTTGGCCAAGCGTGCGCGACGAGTCTTCTTCTCTTGAATTTCCGCAGCTGTGGGTATAGCTGTAGGAGGCTGATATCTTGAGAGGTCGGAGCCAAATTTTGATTTCACGTCAACGGGGTTGTTGCGAACAGAGGCGGCATTCTCGGTATCGGTGGTAGATACGGATGCGACGTCCTTTGGGGTGGCGGGCGTACTCTGTTTCAGCTCGTCAAGGTAGTCTCTGCTATAGCTTGGACGGTTGGATGTGGACTCGAGACGTGGACGAAAGGATATGTCGGAGTGGTTTTCGGCATTACGTTGGATGGCCAGGCGAGAGATGTTTGAGCGTTTGGGGGTCAGCAGGGTGGAACTGTCGTCGTTGTCGTCGTCGGTAGAAGCGAAGGCAGGGCGCAGGGCAGAAGATTTGCGACTTTTCGGACCAGGACGTTTGACAAAAGTGGGAGCGGAAGAGTCTGTTCATGGGCCATCAGCCAGCTGCCACGATGAGCTTCGTTAGAGCTGCGAAAGACATTGAGGGAAGGAGCAGAGACTAACCATTGTTGCTTGACACATCGGATAGGGCATCTTGGTCATCCTGGCCAATCTTCCGCGGCACGCGACGAGAAGCGAATGACTTCTTCATGCTAAGAGCGAGCAAGGGTTGTCGGGTTGAGTTGAGTTGAGGTGAACTGAGTGTGTGTGCAGAGTAGAAAGGGAAATTCGGGAATGACGCGCGGGGGTCGCTCACTTTCTCCAGTTGGCGGTTGGCGGTTGGCGGTTGGCCGTGCACAAGTTGAGTCTTGAGCGCTCGCGACTTTCCTCGAACAGACGCCCATCTCGCGCGAGTAGCTGCACATCATCTTCTGCCATCCCAATCGCAATCATGCCTCAAGCACAGCCAGAGTTGAAGAAGGTGACCATTGCTGCCCCGATCCATGCGCCGTGACTAACCACTACTCAGTACCTCGACCGCCGTCTGTTCATCCAGCTCAATGGCAGCCGCAAGGTCATCGGCGTCCTGCGCGGCTACGATGTACGCTCCTGTTCCCTGACAACCATCGCATCCGTCTCCTAATTCATTACAGGTCTTCCTGAACATCGTCTTGGATGATGCTGTCGAGGAGAAGGCCAACGGCGAGAAGGTCAGAATCGGCCAAGTCGTACGCTCATCTACCCCGTCCATCATGCGCCCAGCCGAAGCTGATTCTGTCTAGGTCATCCGTGGCAACTCTGTTGTTATGCTAGAAGCCCTGGAACGCATGGACGAACACGACCGACGATGAGCGAATTCCTCTTATGCCCGACCGCAGCCACCGACAGTGACTCGACATTCACCTCCGTCCGCCATCACATCGCAGCCCTCCGTCGCATGAGTCGACATCAAATGCGTCCGACAGTCAGGAACATGGACAAGACACTTCCACAGACCCGAGAAAGCAGGTCGCATCCATCTTAGGGATTTATTATGACCTTTCTCAAGAGCGTTCCATAAAGCGACGCCTTGATTCTACGAATCGAAAATCACTCTGTCCCTTTCTCTCCCACGTCTTATCTCGACCTTGTCTTTGGTATACGTGAGTTATCTACTGCCCCTGCCTCTAAACTGGGACAAGACTTGTCTCCGTGGATCTCTTTGCGTCGTGCTAGCGAACTATGATCCTTGACCATGGCCGAAGGAGTATTTGGCCGCCTGGTCCGTTCGATCATCATGTTTGCGTGTGAATTTTACGACTCAGTATACAGATTGAGGTTCATGACGGGACTCGTGATAACTAACGTCTAACCCGCTGGTCAAACCCTTTGATTTGCATTACAGCTTGGCCTTGCTACCCTGTTTTGCTCGTTCCTTCTGGCATTGTTGGACCAGATCCCACCCGACTGTGGCAAAGGGCCGCATCTGTACTGCGTATTCTTGCGCGCGAGCACTGCTTGCCTGTCTGAGAGCATATCTCGCCGCGATCCCTTGCATGATTATGCTGCCACGATATATTCCAAACGCCTCGCCCCAGGTCATGTCTGGTCGCGGGTCCCATCCAGCCACTTTCCGGTACCACTCGATGCACTGTTGCTTGGTCGGGAGACCTGGCGTGTTACCGGGGAGGAAGGTTTCACTTCCTCGTCCGATCGATCTAGCGACAGGGGAGTCTGCAGTGGTGAAGGGGGTGAGTAAGTTACTGAGGTCGGAAAGGGGGTGCCCTATCGTTGACATTTCCCAGCTAGAAACATCAGCCTCGCTTCACAACGGATGCTTTCTCGACTTACTCCAATATTCCTATAACCTTTGGCTCTGTCTTGTGGAAGACCACGTTATCGATTTTGTAGTCGCCGTGAACAAAGGTACTGCGATCCTGAGGCTGGGTAGCTTTGTTGCCGAAGAAGGCGACCATGTCATCGAAATGAGGAATCTTTCCCACAGGCTCGTTTGACTCAATGTCGACAGCCTTTGCCTGAGCGTCCTGGATGGTATTGAATGTCGCAAGTTGACGGTCGTAGAAACCATCTGCCTTTCCATAGGATGCGAGATTCACGGAAGCCGGAGCTACACGATGAAACTTTGCCAGTGTCGTTACTGCAGACCGCCACATCTCCTTTCTGTGCTCAGGGCTGACATCCGGTAGACATGGATCCTCAATGATCCTGCCATCCAGAAATTCCATGATGTAAAAAGCCGTACCAATGACTGTATCGTCCTCACACAAGCAATATGTCTTTGGGACTGGGACATCGGTTGTCTCAAGAGCATGCAAGATTCTGTATTCGCGTTCGACTTTGTGAGCGGTTTTGGATAGCAGCTTTCCTGGGGGCTTTTTGCGTAGCACATATTGCTGTTTGTCAGAGGACGTCAAGAGATAGGTGGGATTTGATTGGCCATAACCAAACTGTGATTCTAATTCAATAATATAAAACACCTTGAGGCTTGGAGATATTACCTGTTTGACGTCAAGAGGTGTCTTGATCTCCGGTACATGTTTGTGCAAGTAGTTTTCGAGCGACGTGATGTCTATGAGCTGCCGAATCGGACCTGCCATATTGTACGAAACTTGATAAGGTGAGAAGAACAATTGACACTCTCAGTCCAAGGCTCGTGCGAACAGGACAGTAGTAGATGAATGCATTCCCTGAGCAGAGGAGTATATGAAAGCGTGGGGTTCGGGGACCGAACAACCTCGGTACGACTAAGTCACAGGTTGATGCGGGAGTTGATACCGAACGGATGAGCTTTAACGTCCAGCGCAGACCGAGCTTCAGTGGAAGCCTGCCTCCAAAACACAAGACCAGCTCTTAGATTAGCCTTGCGAACGAAGACGAGGTTACCGAATCATTTTCTAGACCAAGTCTCTGTTCAGGACCGGGATTTACTGTTTGTTCTTGTGAACTTTTCAGTCATGTCTCCGCTCCCCGGGATGCCTAGGCAGAGACATGGACACGCCGAATAAGAAAAGGCCATGCGCTGGTTATCAAGGTGCAAGTCCTAAATTGATGCCATCATGTTGCCGAGTCATGCTGATACGGTTAGATGTTTGGAAGTAAACAACAGGAACAGAATAGCTTAGCATGAGACTAGGTCGTCCCTCGGAGCTGCTAAGAAGTGTGCAAAGTCCTTCACCTGTCGTTGCACCTTTTTGCAAGTAATGGGTTGGGATGATTGGGCAGCATTTTGGCGGGCAACTAAGTCGGTAGGTCGCAAGAGCCATGTGGTTGGTTGCATGGGTAATCGAGTAATGATGGAGCCTGACGTGTCTTTGTTTTTGTCTTGCATCTTGTCTTTGATTTCGTAGCGGCAGCGGTAAAGATTGGTTTATTATCCTCTGATCTCGTCTTTCGAGATAAACAGGAACCGGTATTCTCAGCAAAGCAATGTCAACACCGCGGCAGCGTGTGCGGCCGTCAAACTCGCCCATGCACAACAACGATGCTCACCGCAAAGCCCGTGAAGCTTCTCTCAACGCCTTGACAGGAAACACGACTTCATCACCTGGACTCTCATCAACAATGGCCGACTCGTCTGTCGCCTTGGGCGACATGGTCAATGTTCCTGGCGACATGTACGGCACAGTCAAGTTCGTCGGGCCTGTCAGGGGCAAGCAGGGCAAATTCATTGGTGTCGAGCTGGCCGGCGAGTTTGCTGCCAGAGGAAAGAATGACGGCGATGTCGACGGCATCCGCTACTTCGACACGGACGTCCCTGGAGCTGGTATCTTCTTGCCTGTGCACCGCGCAGAAAAGCGCCAATCGCCTGCGCGCTCGCGTCCGGCCTACCCTGGCACTCCCAGTACACCGTCGCAATATCGTCTCGACTCCTACACCCCTCCGACAGCTGCTATGCCCAAGTTCTCGCAATCCATGGGTCCTGGTGCCCGTCCTCCGAGCCCTCTATCTAAACTCAAGTCTCGTCGACCATCGCTACCACGCCCCGAATCTCCCTTCCGCAAACAGCCCAACCTGGTTCCGACCCCTGCTCGTAACTTCTCCATGAGCCAAAGGTCCGCTGTTCCTCCACGCTTCACCTCGAGTCCCGCACCACCTCTGTCAACCACCCCTCGTGCTGCTAGCCGATCCGCTGCGCCTTCGCGTCCCTATTCGCGCACTGGCTCTCGCGTTGGCAATCGTCCTTCGACCAGTTCTGCCGCTTCCATTGCTAGACGCTCTCCGTCCCGTCAAGTCACTGTCGACCAAGATGGCGAGGTACAAAGGCTGCTCGCCCAGCTCGAGGAAAAAGACAGACAGCTGCAAGAACAGGCCGGATCACTGGTAGAGATGGAAGCCAGTCTGAAAGAAATCCAAGAGCTGATACCTGGTGACGATGAGGTCACTTCTGATGTCTTTGAGTTGCGTCAAGCTGTGCATGATAGGGAAGACAAGATTCAGTCGCTGATTGATGAGTTTGACGCCCATCGTGCAGACTTCCGCAGCACAATAGATACACTAGAGCTTGCTTCTGCCGAGACGGAGCGTGTGTATGAGGCGAAGATTGCCGACCTGCTTGCCGAAATTCAGGAGTTGCGCGAGCTTGGTCACAGCCGTGAAGATGTCGAGAATGTTGCTCGCCAACTTAAGGGGTTGGAAGAGCTTGTTGCAGAACTTGAGGAGGGCCTGGAAGACGCAAGACGTGGAGAAGCAGAAGCTCGAGGGGAGGTAGAGTTCTTGAGAGGAGAAGTCGAAAGAGGGCGTAGCGAGCTGAGGCGTGAAAGGGAGAAGGCTGCCAAAGCACTTCAAGGAGCCAAAGAAGCAGAAGGCTCCGGATCTCGAGACAAGGACGTTGAGTTGAAGGATGATGAGATTAGAGGTCTCAAAGCCATTATACACTCTCTCAGCTCTGGTCCAGAGTCAAGTCCCATGGCACGCCAGAGCCCAGCATCTGGTCGATTTGCCGATCCCGAAGAGCTGAAGAAAACGCAAGCAACAGTCCAGCAACTTGAGCGTGAAAAGTCGGAACTCCAAGGATTGATCGACAGAAAAGCATACAGAGAGGAGGAGCTGGAACGTGCTGTCGAGCAATTGAGACGGGCAGCTGAGCAAGAAAGAGACAGCATCATGAACACCGAAGCTGCCGCAGAAGAGATGCCGCGCCACCACTTGACAAGATCCCCCGAAGCTGTTAGATCTCCTACCAGATACAGATCTTCACGAGAAGACGATGGCCAGCAAACCAATGGTAGTCACGAAGCGCATGCAGAGCACGCCGAATCAGAGGATGAGCTGTCGCGACGTATGCGAGGCTTGGACGTTTCGACCTCCAGCAGAGACAGATACAACGACAAGCTAGAAGCTCCTGCACCACTTTCTCTGAGGAAGACACTGAGCAACACTAGCTACAACGATGTCACCGAGAAGCCCACTGTGACCCCAACTGCACATGTAGCAGAGGCTGATACAGACAAGTGGTGCGCACTATGCGAAAAGGATGGCCATCTAGCGTTTGACTGTCCCGATGAGCAGTACTGAGCAGCTCTAAATCCATAGAACAACTTATCCTGTATAGATGAATACATCAGATCTGCACCCCAGATCTGCACCCCGGCAAGATTCTGGCCGTGATTATACATCTATATACCTGCGAGCCAACTTTCAAAGTCACCTATCTTTTCGTCAAGCAACTGGCCCGTTCTGGCAACGCTGTGAGTGAAAGAGATCGGGCGATGGGGGAGGGAGTAACTTAGGCGTAGCTGCAGAGAGATTAACCCGTCACCGAACTCCCTCTTCCCTGACTGTAAACCGGCAGGATACTCTTGATAATCGGGTACATGGTCATCGGAATTGGTGCTCTCCTTGATCTCTTTGGAAACCGTGCCAGAATCAATAACGCTGTGTCTTTTGCCCACTGGTTTGTAAGGCCCCTTGCCAGATTGAAAGCTCGGTTCTGGTGCGAACTTTGTGCCCTTATATCCACTTCACAGAATCTCGTGGCGAAGCTCTCAAGTGACACCCTTTCATAGCCATGACAACTATCAAAATATGCTTAGCGCCTTCCAAGAGCGGGTGACCAGACTGAACTCACTCTTGCCAATAGGATTTTTAAATGTGACGGCAGATGGGCTGGTGATCGAACATGAAAAAGGTACAAGAGAATCAGTGCACGCATCGCTGGACTTAAAATTGACTATGGTACCTCCTCATCATCATCCCCACCAAAGCCGAAGGAGAAGCCACCCTCGGTGCTTGCGTCCTCGGTGGTCTTTGTCAGTTCTGCCCACTTGCCTTTTGGACCTTTGCTCATCTTTTCAAGCTTGGGCAGAGCCTCTTCTAGGGCCTCTGGCTCCTGCTCGCTGAGCTTTTGCAAAAAGAGTTCATAGGGGTTTTGCACATCTTTCGAGAAACCACTGACTTGATCAGATTTGTCCCTGAGGAAGTGCAAAACCGACGCGAGTCTTTGACGAGGAACAAAGTTCTGAGTCAATGCAATCGAGTCTTCTAGGTTGACGACCAGATGATACCAACCAGCTGGTACATATAGCAACTCACCAGCCTCGCAGATGCCTTCAATACATCCTTCAGTGCGGCGTGCCTCGGCGTGAAATCCGAGGAACCATTCGGCGATACTCAAAGGAGAAGTGACCTCGCTCTGATCAGCTGATACGAAGACGCCTGGCGGCGGCGGTAGGGAGGATGAAGATGGGAACATGATCCAGTATTTGCGCCCAGTCAAAACAGCGTTCCAAGCGCAGGTCGCGTTGGGGTCCTTGTGGAAAGTTGACCCACTGCGAGACGGTCCAATGATCAACCAGCGGTGATCAGGTCTCTGAGATCCCAGAACGCTGAACAGATCAGGTCCGAAGAACGACGGTGCCCAGTATGCCACTTTGCGCCCATCTTGAGTGGCTGATAGATCTGGAGAAGTGCCATCGTACAGATGTGCAGTAGCACTGTCAGCTACTTGAATATTCATCTTCTCTGCGAAGGAGCGGTCAAAGAGGTATAGAGGACTCTCGTCATGGTTATCCTTCATGTAGTCAACATATACATCAAAGGGCCAATCTACAGCCTCAGCTCTAAACTTGACCTGAGAATATTGTTTGAGTAGTGACTTGACCGACCAAGATCCGAATACAGGCCAACGTTTTGTAGGTTCGGAGATGATGAAGGGTTTGTTGGTAAACGATTCAGTGAACTCCTCAAACGTCAATGATGTGAGCCGATGGATCTGGTTGCGGGCTGGAATATTGGTCACATAGGGATCCAGGGAAACATGAGCACAGAAATATGGCCGATGAAGAGTATCTGAGAAGAGGTTGCTGCAATCCACATCAGGCTCCTGAGAGCGTGGTTGTGACAAAACAGTTGACCGCCATGTGCCACGCCAGTTGAAGTTTTCTGGTTGCGATCTTACATGATATTAGATAGGTGTGAGTCAAGGTGTAAATTTTAAGACGTACTCTATGAAAAGTGCTTTCCAAAGCTCCTCAGATCTAGTGAATGCATGCAGAGCCCGACACGTGCCACCCAATCGGAGTAAATCTTGTGCGTCAAGATAGTCCAGGAACTGGGCCAGAAGTTCGTCCGGGAGCAAGGCAAATGTTCCAATTGCTGCCTTCAGATTGGCAGTAGCGGTAAAGGCGTTTCCAGACGGACGAATTCCAAGAGGGTGACTCCAGATGGTTGCAGATTCCTCGGGATTAGTGGTGTGGTCGGAGTCGGCATCAAGTTTCTGTTTCTTGAGTGGCCTGCTCGGATGCTCGAACTCTTGGTCTAACAGAGCAGCTGGAGGAGTCATATCGGAAAGAGTTCAATATCCAATGATTTTCCAGATGTGAGAGTATATGACTGTTTCCTCCAACGATGGCACACAGGCGAGTGAATGTGAGTGGGCAGAGCAGGAATATGACTGACTTCGCAGCTCGACACAACGGGTGACGGCGAAGATGGTTGGATGCAGGCGAAAGGCGGGTGCGGGCACGGACCAGGCGAAAAATCATTGCGCTCTCACACGGGCATTATATTCGTTCGCGCCCCTCTTTTCCTCCAGCCATTTTCATCGCTCTCAACAAACTAGATATCCCTGCAGACTCTCATACACGAGAGTTTTTGGTTTCTAGTCCTCATACAAATACCCAGCGGCGCCCGTTCGCCCACCAACCCAGCTTCTCCCAAAACCCTTTCACAAACTACTGTCAACCGCAATCATGGCTTCTGGTCTTGAAGAGGTCCCCGAGGGTACGTCCTGTCTTGTTCTTCACTGCGCGTCCTGCCAGTGCGACCACTGCGCTTGCGCCGTCGTCAACCACCGCCTTATCCGCCTTGAGACGAACTGCGCTGACTGAACTTTTGCGCTGCAGGACAGATCGAGTCTAACTACGATGAGACCACCGACTCATTCGACGCCATGAACCTCAAGGCCGAGCTCCTCCGTGGTGTCTACGCCTACGGTTTCGAGCGCCCCTCTGCTATCCAGCAGCGCGCCATCATGCCCGTCATCAAGGGTAAGCTTTTCTGAGCTTTCAGTTTGCTCCCTCACACCGCTCACACACAATCCTCCAGGCCACGATGTTATTGCCCAGGCCCAGTCCGGTACTGGCAAGACCGCTACTTTCTCCATCTCAGTTCTCCAGAAGCTCGACCCCAACGTCAAGGCTTGCCAGGCTCTTATCCTCGCTCCCACCCGTGAGCTCGCCCAGCAGATCCAGAAGGTCGTTGTCGCCATCGGTGACTTCATGAACGTTGAGTGCCACGCCTGTATCGGTGGTACCAGCGTCCGTGACGACATGAAGGCTCTCCAGGACGGTCCCCAGGTCGTTGTCGGTACCCCCGGCCGTGTCCACGACATGATCCAGCGCCGCGTCCTCAAGACCGACTCCATGAAGATGTTCGTTCTCGACGAGGCCGATGAGATGCTGTCTCGCGGTTTCACCGAGCAGATCTACGACATCTTCCAGCTCCTCCCCCAGTCTACCCAGGTTGTTCTCCTTTCCGCCACCATGCCCCAGGACGTCCTCGAGGTCACCACCAAGTTCATGCGTGACCCCGTCCGTATTCTCGTCAAGAAGGACGAGCTTACCCTCGAAGGTATCAAGCAGTTCTACATTGCCGTTGAGAAGGAGGAGTGGAAGCTCGACACCCTCTCCGATCTCTACGAGACCGTCACTATCACCCAAGCTGTCATCTTCTGCAACACCCGCAGAAAGGTCGACTGGCTCACCGACAAGCTCACTGCCCGTGACTTCACCGTCTCTGCCATGCACGGTGACATGGACCAGGCCCAGCGTGATGTTATCATGAAGGAGTTCCGTTCCGGTTCTTCTCGTGTCCTGATCGCCACTGACCTTTTGGCCCGTGGTATCGATGTCCAGCAGGTTTCGTTGGTCATCAACTACGACTTGCCTGCCAACCGCGAGAACTACATCCACCGTATCGGTCGTGGTGGTCGTTTCGGTCGTAAGGGTGTTGCCATCAACTTCGTCACCGCTGACGATGTGCGCATGATGAGAGAGATTGAGCAGTTCTACAGCACTCAAATCGAGGAGATGCCCATGAACGTTGCTGGTAAGTGGAGTGATATTGATCCTACTTGAACGATTGACTAATCCAACTCGCAGATCTCATCTAAACGAATTTCTATTCAAAAACAAGAAGAGGGCTGCAGCAGTGCATGTCTGCGGCAGGCCAATGTTTAACGAGGGATCTACGGCTGGTCTTACTAGAATGTGATACCATGGCTGGGACGGATCCCACTTCTCATGCATTTGGGCGTTTGTCTTTATGGTTGAAGCTTTTCAAAAACGCGAACACATGCCCTTTTCTAGATGCTAGGTCGGGGCGAGTTTCTTGTTTCTCTTTCAAAAGAATGTTATCCTTTCCAACTGAAGACGTCCTAGCCTTGCATGTGAATGTGCCCTCGCGCCTGCCTCGTGGCACTATTGATTCTTCCAAAGGGGAGGCACATGTGCGCACCATCCGCACTTGCTCCATTTCTTCGAGGCGCTGAATTCTTTCCCCTCCATCGTCACTGCTGGCATGCCCTTCAAGTAGTTTGCGCGCCGTCAACTCGCCGACTACTGAATATTTCTCCAATTTCGAACCACTTGGCACACTGCATATCCATCCTCGAATCCTCCTCGAATCATAGAACGCCCATTCGCTCCACGCTCCTCCGCTTTCCTCGCCATGGCTCCTATTCCCGGCGCACCTCGCGAGCTACTGTGGTATCATCAAATCCAAAGAGAAAACCGCCACATCCTCGAGCGTATCAACAAACAGCAAGCAGACATGGTCAATATCAGCGGCCAGTTGTCGATCAATCAAAGACAAGCAGAGCAAGCACAACAGATCCTTTCGGAGCTCGAGGCAAAGCAAGTCACGGCCACGGAGCGTAGGAGAGAAGACTTTGAGCAGGAAAAGGACATTCTAAAGCGAATCAGCGAGCTCGAGGATTCGGTCCAAGCACTTCGAAGGGCCAACGACAGTCAACCTGTCGCTACAGGCACCACGAGTCAATGGCAGACACTCGAACAAAGACTTGATACCATTGAAAACAACCAGACCACTGCCTCCGACCAGGACATGCAACAACTGAAGCTGAGAATGGATGAGTTGGAGAGGGGTATGACTAACACTGCCGGGCGTTCCGTCGGCTCTGTCCAACAGGGGGCTGGGGAGAGAGCTATCGAATCAGTACCAGAAGCCGACTTGAGCGTGCCAGGAGTGGCTGCAGGCGACCAGTCCAGAGCAGGGCAAGCAAAGGACATAGCAACCCAAGAGTCAGAGAGTGAGTGTCAGTCTAACGAGAGACCCTCTGTTCCTGTCCAGCAGATAAGACGTCTTGGAAGAGAAAGAATGCCTTTTCGACCAACTCCGCCGGATTTGGGGTGGTAAGACTCGGTGAAAAGCGAGCAGCGATGGAGGGAGAATCAATGAACACAAGATGGTCTAGCTTTTGCGGCGTTATGAATCGATCATGGGAAGGATATGTACAGGGATGTAGCTTTTCATGTCTCAGCAAACTCATAAGGACCCTCACGGTCCTTGACCTCGACCTCAATGTTGGCCTCTTCAATCTCCTTTCCGTCCACACGCATGCCGGCTCTAATGACGTCGCCAGTCTTTACAGCGCCGACACCCTTGGGAGTGCCAGTCAAAATGATGTCTCCTTTTTCAAGTGTCATGACTCTGCTGATATCGGCCAGCTGTCTAGGAATTTGGAAGAGCATGAGATTGGTGTTGTCGTTCTGCTTCATCTCGCCGTTGACGCTCAAAAACAGCTCAATGTTATGAGGGTCGGCGATCTTGGACTTTGCGATGGGACCAGCGATTGGGAGGAAGGTGTCAAACCCCTTTGCAATGCTCCATGGAAGACCCTTCTTCTTGGCCTCCTCCTGGACGTTACGGCCAGTCATGTCAATAGTGAGAAGGTAACTTTCGATGGAGTCCAGAGCACCTTGAGTATCGTTGGGGTCAAGGTCTCTGACCTTACGACCCATGACAAGACCCAGCTCAACTTCGTAATGGACATTGACACCTCTGGGACGCAATACGGGACCATCACCCTTGAGGAGGATAGATGACGGTGGCTTCAAGAAGAAGAAAGGGTTTGCTGGCTTCTTGTTGCCCAGCTCGGTGATGTGGTCCTTTTGACTATTAGCTCAGTCTCGTAGTCGACCGAAGTGTTTGCCGATCGTCAATCAGATTGCACATTTCTTACCATGTAGTTTCTGCCAATGCACATGATCTTTCGATTACTTGTCAGCACGTCCGGTCATAATACTGATTTGAGTCACAGCTTGTGAGATAAGAAATCTGGGAGATGTGCGGCTCGGTAGAATCGACGTACTTTACGACATTGCGAAGCAACGTTACGAAGAGCAGGAGAAGCCATGTCGAAGTGGCTGTTAGGTGATCAGATGTGACGAGAGAAAGAGTAATGGGCAGAGTAGGCCAGGTGTGGTATAACTATGGGGAGTTTGGGGCGACACCGGCCAGCGAGGCGGCACTCGGGCCGACACCCGAAGGGGCAGCTCTCCACAAAGGTTGAAGGTGCACCAGGTGGGGAAGCAGTCACGGAGGCTCTACCGATATAATCTTTGATATCGGCAAACGCTGAGGTGTAATCTCAAGCAACGAGCAATCTAGGAGCTTGCTATTGACGACATGCACGGATCTGACGTTAGGACGGTTGTCATTGCCTTCTGAAATCGTGCTTGTCTCCACTCCTGAGAGACAACAAGTTTCAACATGGATGCCAGTATGTAGCACTCCTGACACGTGGGAGGGCGACTGCTGACTACACCCCCAAGTCGACTACGATCCCATCACGCACCTTAATGCCCTCTTCGGGCATCCATCGACGCTCGACCAAGCAGGCGCCGTCTCACAGCAGGTGCACAAACATCAAGATGAACTCGACCAACACATGGGCCGCATGGTCGCGCGACAGACAGAGAGCGATGCGGACAGTGTTCGGCATATAACACAAGCAAAGGAAGAGCTGGGAGAACTGTTTGGCCGTATCGACAAGGTACGCGCCAGGGCTTTGGACACCGAGAGAGCCATCACCGACATGACGGCAGACATCAAGCGCCTCGACCAGACCAAGCGGAACCTGACTTTGTCAATGACGGCCCTCAAGCGCTTGCAGATGCTGACAACCGCTTATGAGCAATTGCGTGTCCTTGCATCGACCCGTCAATACCGCGACTGTTCGCACCTGGTCTCTGCCGTCGTCCAGCTCATGGCCCACTTCAAGACATATCGCAGCATAGATCAGATTGCTCAACTCAGCAAGAATGTCGCTGACTTGCAGCGTCTGTTGCTCGATCAGATCTGCGAAGACTTCGAACTCGCTTTCGCCCGAGAATCTGTCGCTTCTGCTCGCAATATGCTAGCTGACGCCTGTCATGTCATGGACGCCCTTGGAGACCATGCCCGTGCTCGTTTGACCACCTGGTATTGCAACACAATGCTGCGCGAGTATCGTCAAGTCTTCCGCTCCTCTGACGAAGCTGCCTCGCTTGATAACATATCACGCCGTTATTCATGGTTCAACCGCATGCTCAAAGCACATGACGCCGATCACGCTTCCCTATTCCCTTCTTTTTGGCGTCTTGATGAGATGTTGGCGAATGCCTTTTGCGAAACTACGCGAGAAGACTACAAGCAGATCCTGCAACGCTCCATGCGCCGTGCAGACGGCCAGCCTCCGGATGTCAACCTTCTATTATCGTGCTTGCAGGAAACATTGGATTTTGAGCATTCTCTCGAGCGACGCTTCTCTTCTACAGAATCACGCTCATCCCTGGATACGCTCGACGAGAAGCCTCGCGCTTTCAGCCAAGCTATTTCTGAAGCCTTTGAACCATATCTCAGCATATGGGTTGAATCTCAAGACAGGCAACTAGCTCTTCTCATCCCAAAATACCGACAACAACCTATTCGCAACGAAGAAGACGAATTCCATGCTCATACCGTCATGCCTTCGTCTACAGAGCTCTTCCATTCTTACCGCATCACCTTTGCTCAATGTGCAAAGCTTTCGACAGGTTCTCGGCTTCTTGATCTCTCAAAAACCTTTGCAAAGTACCTCGACGTTTATTGTCAACAGGTCCTATTTCACGCTTTGTCTGAACGGTCAACTTCGATCGAAGACACAGTCACTGTTCTCAACACCGCAGACTATTGTTACCAAACTACTAATCAGCTAGAAGAGCGTATAAAATCACGAATAGACGCCGACATTCGTGCTCAGGTCGACCTCCAATCCCAGGCCGATTCCTTCATGGGTATTGCCTCAGCATCTGTCAAATCTCTGGTGAGGAGAGTTGAGATCGACTGCGATGCGCCTTGGAGAGAAATGCGCAATGTACCCTGGAGCAAGATGGACAATGTCGGTGATCAAAGTCCATATGTCGCTCCTTTGGTGCAGCAAGTCAAAGAGAAGACATCAGAAGTACTCAACCACCTGCAAAAGCAACATTATGCGCGTGCCTTCTGCGACAATCTGGTCGACGCTCTCGCTAGCTCTCTACTGACCAATTTGGTTGTCTGCCGGCCTATATCAGAAACAGGTGCTGAGCAAATGTTGCTTGACTCTTATGTCTTGAAGAAAGCATTTACCGAGCTGTCTACTGTCAATGCAGAGGCGGGCACGACACCGAACCCGAATTTCATCAAGCGCGTCAATCAAAGTATGGCAAAGCTAGACCCGTTGCTCAAGACATTACAAGTGCGCGCCTCACCACCGGAAGGTCTGGTTCAAGCATACCTCATACACATGCAAGATCGCTCAGAGCCAAACTTCCGCAAGATACTCGAATTGAAAGGGATCACACGCAAACAAGAGCAGGCTCACCTGATTGAGCTGTTCAACGCACACAAGGCATCCCCAGCAAATGAAAGCCTACAGGCATCCAACCCACTGATCACCAACATGTCACTCCAAGCAGCAGGTGCAGCCGCACCAGGCATTGCAGCTCTCAAGGATAGTGCAGCCTCACATTCTGCGCCAGCGTTGGCAGGAACCGCTGCCCGTTTCGACCCCTCCACATTTGGCTCCGCTCTGATGAACGCCGCTCGTGATGGCGTCGACCGGTTTGGTTCGCCAGCCCTAGGTGGTACCGCATCGGCCACAAGCGCCAGTAGAGCGACCAGCCCGCCACCGATGGGTGCCCTTGGGCTGAACGCCGAGAGTGCGCACGCCAGCATCAATGAGAACCTCAAGAACATTGGCAAATTCTTCCGTCGTGACGTTAGCAGTTTCGGAAATTTTGGTAAAAAGGATGAAGGGAGGAGAAGCATGGAGAAGAGATGAGAGGTACGTAGATCATAGAGAAGCAAAGGCTACACAGATTCCTGGTTCTCGAAAAGTAGATTGTCGTTGCGTGATACATTTCTTCGTAACTATCATGTCCCATCCTCTTGTACCTTACAGCATCAAGTCGTCGAAACCTATTCCTCGTCGTCTGGAATGGTGGTCTTCTCTGCCATCAAAGTGTTGATGGTCAGAATCATCTTGCTCATCCGGTATGTGATGTCTCCTTTCAAACACCATCAATCCACCCACCGTCTCATCGCCATTGGCGACGATCAATTCTTGTCCGTCGTCCACCGAGACAGCTCCAACCACTGATCCGAAGAAGTCGATCGTCTGCTTGTCATGCCAATTCATCGCATCGTACACGCTGACAATGTCGTCCGACTCGGCCACTACCAGTGATGCTCCTCCACGGTTGGATGTGGTAAAGTGTAGTGAACGAGCACAGCTCATCTCGCATGCAAGTGCCGCCAACGGATTGTCCCATCTCCTGGCATCATAAACCACCACTTTTCCATCCTCGCTGCCTGTTGCCACATGCCAACCATCGGCAGCCCATGCACACGCGAATCCATATCCAGTATGTTGCCGTGTACGGAACAGCACATCTCCCCTTTCAGCATCTGTTATGAGAGTCTCACAGGTGTCGCCAACAATCATTCTCAAGCGGCCATCAGGTGATGTTGCAGCACAGTTGATCTGGTTCTCATATTCGAACACGCCAGACCACGAGTTGGTGTCGATATCAAGTAGTCTGACTTTGCTGTCGTTGGAGCAAAAGGCAGCTCCTAAAGCGCCTGTACGGCGATGACTAAGAACATGGACATGTGTGGTTTCTTTCTGCTCGGCGACAGTCACGAATCCTTCAATGGGTCGATCGCCAAGAGTCGAGTTGAGGTTGAGTACAGAGTATTCGCCTTCCAGTCCGCCGGTGACCAAGACGGCATCTGAGTAATAGCCATCAAAATCCGTGGCAGGTGAGACGGCGATTGTAGTGATGTGGGTATCTCCAGCTTGGTTCGGATTCGTAGAGGCGCCGCTGAAATTGACGACCACATTGGTATATGCAGGACAGCTCAAGGCTGTGTGCATAACCTTGCTCTTCGATGCATAAAACACATCGTTCCTACTCCTTGCTGCGAGCACATTTCGGAGTTGACCATGCGAGTGGCTAGCCTTGTGGTGAGGGTAGAAGTCCTTGGACGCATACATGCGTTGTTGCCGGCATACTGAATGTTCGTCGTAGGTCGCTGGTGGAGTCCAAGTGTAACGAAGAGGGTAGAGCATTTTCCTGGCCAGTCGGGCTTGGCTCCTGGTTGTGTTGAGTGCTGCCCAGTCCAATCCTTGGAGGTCGTAGTTCTTGAAAGGAATTTGACCCTGGAGCTTCCATTGCGCTTTACGTTGATCGTCTATATGCATGAGGCCGGCTTCCCCCATGTGATATTGGATATCCCAGTGGTCAAGGAATTCACCGACATCGTAATCGACCCAGGCGGAGGCGTCATGATGGAGCTCCTGAGGGGGTTGGGCTGAGGGGATGGTGAGTGTTGTGTCATTCGCTGGCCAACGTGTGCTTGGAGCTTCTACAGGAGACGAAGGGAATACAGTGGGCGTCGTCGCGAGGTGAGCTGGAGGTAACTCGATAGCCGAGTTTGTTAATGTGTGTCCGATATGCGATACTTGAGAATCCGTGGCCACCTGCTGGTATCGTGTAGTCATGAATTCATTATTGATGAAATGACCTGGTGGTCTGCCGTGGGTGTTTGAGTGTGAGTGAAGACGGCTCTCATAGAAGTCGGCCTGGGTTGTTATACCAACACCGCCTTCAGTAGCATCCCAAGAGGCTTCCGTCGTCTCTCCAGAAAAATGGAGCCGTCGACTATGATGGCCAGTGTCCAGGAAGGCGTCGGTGGAGGTCCATGTCAAGGAGACGCCGCCATGATCAGGGTCCTCTAGATGGCCGGGTAGATGGTCGCAAGGGTATGGTGTCTGACCCAGAGACGATATAGCAGATCCTCGTCTTGACCTGATCATTCTGCTGTCAAAACGAAGACCCTGCACCGTTGAGCCACGCCGCAGCGAGTGGCCTGAATATGAAGGATGATTGCGAGTGTCAGGATCCGACATGGTGCAAGAGGTGGGCAGGCCAATCGGTATTTTAGACAGGAATCACGGACGCCAAGCTCGGCAGTGGGAAGCAGCCAGTGATCTTGTTCTTGTTTCGATGTGACGGCGGGTGATGACAAGGTAACTACACTATTGGCACTCACGCGCCCAGCGCAGGAGACAGGTAGAGTAGGTACGTAGCGCGATGGTAACAATAGGTCAAATGAGGGAAAGGGATATGGTGGCAATGGACAGATCTGCCACCCGCAGTCGCCGCAATTCCCACGACAGCACCCGCTCCTCGAACGAAGACGGTATCAGGAAGTGGAGCACTTTGGAGGAAGAGAAAACAGGCGCGCTGCGGGCCGTTGACTTGCTAATCGTAAAATGACAGCTCCGGAAGCGAGCGAGTCTCGTGCGACAGGTTAAGAGAGAATTGACAGGAGGTCAAGGCCTTTTTCGCGTGGTTGTCACGTCGTCTCATCGTCTACTGCAGTGCAACATCGCTTGCGCCTTGAAGATGTATATCCCGAGGCCCCAGCCAGCGTCTGCATTTGCCCTATTCCGTCAAAAAGTGCATGAATCCGCATCTGTCACCTGCGCCTCCCGGCCGAACCAAGCCAATCACAAAGATTTCTGCTGTGATACTGCATTTGTTCATTAAATAGCTCGGCACGCTCCTCGATTATCATCATACTCCGGCGCCAATAGTGACCATGCAATTCACGCAGTCCAGACTGGCCATCATTACTTTTCCCCCTTTCGTAAATCAACAATAACTCCCGAACCCCCTTCTATTCTTACAAAGGATTTGACCGCCTTTTCTGGTTTAGTAGTCGTAGCCAGATTCATAGGGATATGATCCCTGCCCTGACGAGGAATTGTAATTGGTTCCTCCGGTCTTCATGCGTCGCTCGTGTTCGAAATCAGCCCATCTCTTCATAGTGATCTTGCTGCTGTCAAATTCACCCTCCACTGCGTCGTGGCCGCCCTTGGTCTGTTCACCAGCCGTCTTGCGAGTGTCACCCCAAGAGAAGTCGTCGAATTTCCAGTACGCGTAGGTTGGAAGAATGAAGTTCCAGACTGGAAGAGAAAGGAGGTAGATAAGCATCCATGCGACGTAGGAGATGCGATGAGCAGTCAAGATGATGAGAACACCGGGCAAACCAAGAATAAGTGCCAACAAGACCAGTGACATGACTGGAATGGTTGTGTGTTCAATGGCGGCCTTGATAGCAATAGCGACTGTAACATGGTTAGTTTCGGATAACGATGAGAATGAAAGATGGTACTTACCAACATAGAAGGTAAAAGCAATGGCAGCTGGAAGCACAAGAGTACCGACTAGCTCGACAAAGACAACGAATTGCATGCTAAAGCAGAAAGTTCCGCAGAGATCACGAACCAGAACCAGCTCCATAAGATTGTGGACGGTACTGTTGATCCATCTTCTTCTTTGGGAAAGGAGAACCTTGAACTCGTCGGGCACAGTAGTTTTGCAGACAGCTTGCGGAACGAAAACTTGCTTTCGTTTGGGGAAAGTCCTCAGCATCAGAGTGGAGAGATAACGATCTTCACCAAGGAGGAGCAAGTTTTTCTTGTGCAATGTGTCGACGACATTTTCGGAATAATGCTCCACAATGTCGGGATTGGCCAGGATCGGTACCCAGTAATTTTGATCGCCCTTAGGTGCCTTGATTCTGTACATGCAGAAACATCCAGGAAGACAGGTGACACCACCAAAAACGGATTCGAAGGATTTGGACTGATGATGTGAGATGAAATATCTGGGACCTGTTAGTAAGACTTGTATTTCCCAAACGATGTTTCGACTCACTCGAAGACTTGGATCATCGAAACCCAACTGGCTCTCTTATTGGCGATCTTGGTTTCACCACACAAGCCCATAATTTCAGGATCCTTGACCATTGCACTAATCATATGGGTTAAACTGTCGGGGAAGACCTTGGTATCGGCGTCGACCATGAGAACAATCTCATAGAAGTCGGGTGAGATGCCGGTAATCTTCCAGATACCATTGAAGAATTCGTATTCGAGTTCAGTCATGCGCTCATCGAACATGACCTTTTGCAAGAAGGACATGAGAATGATCTGACTATCACGTTTACCGCGATTACCAGGCTTGGACTGGGTTGATTCCTCAGGGGTGCCGCACTTCACGATGATCACCATGGGCACGCGTTCCTGCTTCTCGATAGGAATGATGGAATCCTCTCCATAGTCGTAAAAGCCAGAGTAGATCTTGGCCATGTTGTGTCGTTTGGATCCACTAGCCACGGCGACGTAGGAGTAAGGCTTGACCTCATCGGGTAGGATAGTATGCTCCTTCATCATGCTCAAGGCAACTTCGGGGGTAGTCATAGTCTCACCATGTCCCTTGATGATACCGTCGCAAATGACGAGGATGAGTTTGTGGCTGTTGGGGTACTCAGTTGTGGCAACAGAATCAAGAGTTGTACGCATTCCTTCGGGACCCTCGGAGTAGGCAGTGACAAGACAAATGGCATGTGCGAGCGGAAATCCAAACGGTTGCCATTCCGGAGGAGGCTGGGGTACGACAGCTTCGTGAATAAAACCATGAGGACCAGGACCATCAGACTCCATGGCGGTAGAGTATCTTTGCTCACTGCTATTGGGAACCATAAGACTTGCGCGACTTTCTTGCAGAGTGTTTTCACTGCGGTTGCCTTGCCCATAAACACTTGCGCCAGGAATTAAGCGCGCAGTCGAGCTTTGGCTGGCCATTGTGGTATATGCGGGACGAGAACGGGCCATGGATCGTTCGATAGCGTAAGGGCTGGTAAACCTCGAGGTGGTCGGAAGGAAGCTACCGCGTTTGTTTGCACGGTCGCTAGCGTGAGAGACGGGATCAGCGATTTTGGGAGCTGGACGGTAGATATCATCGGCCCACTCCTCGATCTGCTGCTTTCTCTTCTTCTCGTCGCCGCTGAAGGCAGTCCTATCCGCAGCATACTTGCGGCTAAGGAACCACTGGAACGCCAGAGCTAGAACGAATTTGGCGACGACAATTGACAAGATGAAGACGAGGGCAACATATAGCACGATCTTGGAGGCGATACATCCAACAGTTTCGGTGTCGATCGATCCCACCTTGATAATTTCCTGGAAACACTTTGCGATCTTCTTATCTTGACCTGACGAAAAGGCAAGACTCATGTCAGTGCCCCTGACGTTGGCGTTCTCGCGAATATCGTCAAATCTCGAAGGGTACGAAACCTGAGTAGTGTTGAACCAGTTGAGCAGGTTGAGATCGAGGACATCGCCACCGTAAACCATAAGATTGCGGCTCGAATTCTTGATGTCGTCCCATGTGAAGTACACATCTCCTCCAGACTTGAGGTCGTAGAAGTTGGTTCGGGCAAGCTTCGAGGTGTGGCAAGAATATCCAAGGTAGTAAGGGATGGTTTTGTTGGGCTCACTCGATCCGTCCTGATTGAAAGCGTTGCATGGGAAATACCAAGCCAAATTGCCATCGCTATCAGTCTTGACATCAGAACCCGCGGCGGCAGTGATGAGACCCTTGCATGCACCATTGACGTTCTGGAACATGAAACTGCCGTCTTTGCCTCCATAAGGCACATCAAGATCCCATAACACGTTCTGGTTTCTCAAGATACCTCTAGCCTGGGGATGCTGCGACCTTGTCAAGTCATAGGCCTTGCCATGGAAGATCATGTATCCAGAATCGACCTTGTTTACGCGGAATCGTGAAGAGGAGCCCGCAGGGCAGACGGTGGCAGTGAAACCGAAGGTAATGAAACCGACAAAGGCAGCGATCATGAGAATGATACTGATCAAGCCCATCTTCTCCCTCCACGCTTGTTGTTGGGCCTTTTCGGGCATTCCGAAACATTTAAGGATGGGGTTGGGACACCAGAAAGTGATCAGGTGGCAGTAAGTGCTCCAAAGTGTTGGTGGACTGGCCCCTGCCTGCTTTTGTCTCTTTTTCTTCTCTTCGGCAACCTCGAGTGTAGTCTTGCGATGTAGTTTGCGACTTCCACTTCTCGCCATGCCCGCAGGGTGACCCTTCTGATCGAGCTGTTTCAATTCAATGTCGTCGGAGCTGACGGTAGCAGCCTCGTGCTCTGCTTCTTCAAGCATTGGGTCGTGGCCAGTAGTAGAAGGCATGACTGCCATATTCTGGGCGTGCTTGCGGTAGTGGTATTGCGGGTGGTCTCTATCGACCTTTGTGCGTTCAGGTCGAATCAGACTCTTCTTGCGTCCTAGATCTGAGGCGCCCATCATGGGCTCCTGGTCTGCGGGCGATGTGATCCTGGGAATGGGCGATGTGATTCGAGATACGTATGGCTCCGGCTCGTGTTTGGTGTGACTACTAGTTCTTCTGTGGTGCATGGGACGAGGAGACTCGAGATCAGAGTGATGTCGCCGATGCGCTCTTGATCGAGAGTCCCGACGCCTAGGCGACGTGGGGTGATTGGACGACATTTTGTCGAATTCCGTGAGGTGTACAGAAGTCAATAGCTCGTGCCGCTTCTCAGGGCAGAGTGAGTATGTATGTGGGTTGCCTGAGGTGCCGTGGCCGGGCGAGGAACGAAGGCTTGTGGCGGCGTAGCGACTGCTTTGACCAAACAAATTATGTCTCTGAATCGATCGAGACGTGTGGTGAAGGCCTGTTGTCGGATGTATAGGACAAGATGAGTGTTTAAAGAGAGTGTGACACGGCGGATTGAGCCCTCAATGCAGGAGGCAAAAAGTCAACCCTCAGGCTTCAGGAACACCTCTGAGAGTTGTGTTGTCATGTGGGCGGCTTGTACGCTTCGCCGGCCCCTGGAGGGCTGAGATTCCGAGAAAGAAATTGTGGAGCAACTTTGAGCCTATGCCACCTGCATCGCAGATCCATCCGTTCTTGCCTCGTTGACTTTTCACCACTGCCAAAAATAACCTTCCACTTCGTCTGTCTACTTGTATCTCTCTGTCGTCAATCATTCTTACGAAATCTTTGGATCCCCGATTGAAGAACAGCGCAAGCCTTTGCTCGATCCTTCTGCAAGGAAGAGCGGATGTGGGTGCCGTTTCCCCTTGTCTCATGATTCATAGCCACATCTGAATATCCCCGCGTAACAGGAGAGGACCATGCCCTCCTTGGCCATAGACCAAAGATCAAGCATTCTGATACAGCACCCCTCGCACCCTATGTGTGCATCATTCTGGTGCTGCTCAAACGTTTGATCCCTGCTGATCAACACACTCGTCTGGCCGTTACTCTCGACATACAGGATAGAGTATGGTAGCCAGAGCAGCGGCCGTTGGATATCCCACAATAACAATCAACAGTTGCCGAGCTCGTACTCGAGTGTTGCCGCCACTATTTGTGTTCTTTTAATAACCTTGGCCAAGGGTCCTGGAGACATTCTTCAAAGACCCTCACTGGTCTGATTGATCATGTGGCAGCAACTCTGGTTCAAAGACACTCCTCGGCACCAAGCCCTACGCTATGGCGCCTTTTGAAACCGAGGTTTGATTCAGGTCGCATTTTGACTTACGAACATGATGGCGATATAACAAAGATGCATGGTGCGTGGTGTAAGAATGTTGATGAGCGCCTGTACTAGCCAACAATCGAAGGGTGCAAAGAGTGCGTTCTAAGAATAATTTGACAGCTGCAGAGTTAAGGTTGTAGCTTCTGCATAGGCTCCAGTGATGGGTCGCATTTATGGTAGGTTTGCTTGAGGCTCTACACGTACTTTCGCACGAGGTGCATCTCAAGGTGGCCCTCTCACGTTTAGACTAGTCGACCAAGAACACGTGGAATTGCAGCATAGCATGTTTGTAACGAATGGGCTGGCTCGAAGCAAAAGGTTGCCTCCACATTGCACGACTCTTGTAGGAAACGGTGATGCCGGTGGCCAATAAACTTACGCACGCGCAGCGGAAACGAAGGAGCCCGGGCCGGCAAGGTGCAGATTGAGTTCTTGTTGTCCCTGTCTTCAGCCCCTCCACGGTTTCATTTCTACTCTCTTACATCCATTCATTTAGGTCTAGTCACCTTCATCTTACTTGTACATGTATTAATCAGGTATGATTCTGTGCGAACCTGCTCTTCTCCGAGATCGCCGTCCTCATACCACATAGATCGAACCCACCTTCATTACGAATATTATCCGCGTCACCGGTCGATCCGAATATTCTTACTTCACGACTATCCCCTGTGCCCCCATCACTGCTTCCACTGTAATACACACAACTCGCCTGCGCTGTTGGATTCTGGATCAGAGGATATAATCATCGCGTGTTCAGGCGCAAATATCATCATACCACCATGGCCGAGGTACACAGAAACCAAACGCCATCTTCGCATAGGAGCTTCGATGGCGCGCAAGATCAGAGACGAGCATCATTCTCGCCTAGAAAGAGCAGCATGGCACAACCGACGATTCGTATGCAAGAGGCACCGTCAAGCCCAGGCCACTCGACTTCTCCGCGACAAGGCGTGTCCAGATCTTCATCTGCCCAGGTGGACCGCTACTCGTCTGCCCACTCTAGATCTCCTTCTCAGCACTCGTCTATCAGGCATCTCGATTCTATGACAGGACTTTCGTTGCATGACGATCCGACCGCTGGAGCTGAAGAAGACATTGAGCCACTGCCAATGTTGCAATACCATCATAAAGGCCCAGACGAATCTCCAGTGAAAAAGAATAACCCCAATCGCATTTCTCAGGCAACCGTGAATAGCATTGGCTCCTCCTCCAGTGGCGGAGGAGGTCTGAGGCCGCCGAGAACATCAGGCCCTCGTGTCGCCTCACAATACTCATTGGGTGCTGATCTACGAGCAAGCACGTATTCCCCGATGTCTGCAGACGATAATCTGTCTGTCTCTGGATCGCCTCGAGTCTATGCACGCAACCAGGCTGGCAATCGACGTTCGCCGGACACCAGACCAATGTCTTACATTGATTTACTAAACGACCTCCCTTACTCCCAGCAGGTGGCGCCTGCTCCCATGATGAACAACATTAGCCTTCAGTCTGCCGTCGGAAACAATGCTTCCTTGCTTGACAACAAAAAGACACTTGACATGTACCGCGCAAACGTCAAGAAGACCAACGATCCCAGCATTCAATACGAATTTGCCATCTTTATGATCAACGCAGCTAGAGACCATGCCGAAGATACCGAATCGGCTGCAGAGCTGATCAAAGAAGCCCGTGGCATACTTCAACGTCTCTCTGATCGCGCGTATCCTTTCGCGCAGTATTACCTCGCCGATGGTTATTTCTCCGGACTTTTTAACAAGGATAAGCCGGATTACGACAAGGCTTTGCCTCTCTTCGTTGCGGCAAGTAAGCATGGCCATGCAGAATCAGGATACCGTGCTGCGTTATGCTACGAGTTTGGATGGGGCTGCACCAAGAATTATCCAAAGGCAGTGCAGTTTTTCCGTGCTGCTGCATCAAAGGGTCATCCTGGAGCCGCAATCAGATTGGGCAAGGCTTGTCTCACTGGCGATATGGGGCTCGTTAACCGATACCGAGAGGGTGTCAAATGGCTGAAGCGTGCGACAGACTCTGCAGATTACCAGTACAACAGCGGACCTTATGAGCTTGGACTCCTACATATCACAGGATTTGGCGAGGACATTTTCAAAGATGAAGCATATGCTGCACAGCTCATGACAAAGTCAGCCGAGCTTGGCCACGCAGAGGCAAACTATCGAATGGGTCAAGCTTATGAAAATGGAACATTTGGATGTCCAAAGGATGCTGCTCTGAGCGTTCATTTCTACAATGGCGCGGCTTCGAAAGGTTTGCCTGAAGCTATGATGGCATTATGTGCTTGGTATATGGTTGGAGCCGAGCCGGTGCTTGAGAAGGATGAAGTCGAAGCGTATGAATGGTCCAAGAGGGCTGCCGAACTTGGTAAGTCCACTACACCTACAACCCTCGTGAAACTATACGCTAATCGAATCCAACAGGGCTCGCAAAGGCCGAGTACGCCGTCGGATACTTTACCGAAATGGGCATCGGATGCCGTCGTGACCCTCTCGAAGCGAATGTGTGGTACGTCAAGGCTGCCGACAAGGGCAACGAGACGGCTAAACAACGACTCGACATTATTAGAGCGGCAGCTTCTGGCGATTCTGGCATACCTATGGCCAAGGGTAAGGCCAAGACAAAAGAGCTCGGTGGCAGCAAGGAAAAGGAGTGCATCGTCATGTAAATCTGATGAGACGAAGCGGAGTTTTTGATTTCTGACATTTTTGTCGAAAAGCATATACCATGGGTTGGGCATCTGGAGGAAACATTCATGGCATTTACACGAAGAAAGAGAGCACACTTTAATGATCAATTGACAATTCACTTTTTTCAAAGCGAGTGATGCTGTTCTTAGACCCTGTCGACGGTCAACCTGTGTCAAGGGCCGAGGCTCAGGGTCCTGATGGTCTGAGCTTTGAGCTTCCATTCGAGGAAGGAGCTCATGAAGTTGATTGCTATCGGAGATTCCACCCATGTCCTTCGCAAGACGGCAAATCTTTGCAGTTCCAGCACGTCCGACCTCCACAATCTTTTCGGTTCCTTGTCTGAATCAGCAATACTACCGCAGAGGTATACAAAACATGGCCAACAAAGCGTCACTCAAGCCGGCCGAGGACTTTATCGAGTTCGTCAACGCCTCTCCAACGCGTATGTTAGTCCGGACGGCGAACATCAATCTGTAGACTGACATACGTACATAGCCTTCCACGCTGTACACACGGCCAAGCAACGTGTTGAGGCCGCTGGCTACAAGCAGATCAAGGAGCGTGATCCTTGGGCTTCCACTCTCGTTCCTGGTGGAAAATACTACCTCACCCGCAACTCGTCCACCATCATCGCCTTCGCTGTCGGTAACAAATGGAAGCCTGGAAACCCCATCGCCATGGTTGGTGCTCATACCGATTCATGCTGTCTCCGACTCAAGCCCGTTTCGAAGCGTCAGTCCGAGGGCTTCATTCAGATTGGTGTTGAAGCATATGGAGGTGGTCATTGGGCTACTTGGTTTGACCGCGATCTCTCATTTGCCGGTCGCGTCATGTGCAAGCGTGCTGATGGTGGAATGGAACAAAAGCTGGTCAAGGTCGACCGTCCCATTTGTCGCATCCCCAACTTGGCTGTCCACTTCGGTGGCTCGGTCCCTTTTGAGTTCAACAAGGAGAATCAGCTCTTTCCTATCGCAGGACTGGTCGAGGCCGAGCTGAACAGACAGGGCAAGACGCCTGAAGATGCCAAAAAAGAGAAGGACCAAGACTCAGACATCGCCGATTTCAACCCTCTGAAGGCCCCGACTGAAAGACACCACCCCTATGTCATCGAGATCCTTGCCGAAGAGGCAGTTGTTAAGCCCGAAGATATCCTGGACTTCGAGGTCGTTCTCTATGATACTCAGAAGTCATGCCTTGGAGGTCTCAACAACGAGCTTATCTTCTCCGCTCGCCTGGACAACCTCATGATGACCTATTGCGCCGTTCAGGGTTTGATCAACTCCACATCATCTCAAGGCAAACCTCTGACCGACGAGAACACGATTCGTCTTATTGCATGCTTCGACCATGAGGAAATTGGTAGCACATCAGCACAAGGCGCTGATAGCAACATATTGCCATCGGTACTTCGTCGCCTGTCGGTCCTTCCTTCTTCTCAAGAAACCGAGAGCGACAGCTCTTACGACCGCACTGATCACCCCACTCACAAAGATGCCGACACGAGCACTGCATTTGAGCAATCTCTGTCGAGCAGTTTCCTCATTAGTGCGGACATGGCCCACAGTGTCAACCCCAATTACAGTGGCAAGTACGAGAGCGAACACAAGCCTCAGATGAACAAGGGTACCGTCATCAAGATCAATGCCAACGTGCGTTACGCGACCAACTCGCCTGGTATTGTGCTATTGCAAGAGCTTGCAAAGCGAGCAAAGAAGAGCAGCGGCGATGTTCGCCCGAGTGGTCAGGGAGTGCCGCTGCAGATGTTTGTTGTTCGTAACGACATGCCCTGTGGAAGCACAATAGGACCTATGCTCTCGGCCAACACAGGAGTGAGAACGCTGGATCTTGGAAACGCACAGCTTTCGATGCACAGTATTCGTGAGACTGGTGGAGCCTACGATGTCGAGTACGCGATTAACCTGTTTGAGAGTTTCTTTGAGCACTACGGGGAGTTGGAGAACAAGGTGTTTGTCGATTAGATACGATATGTGAGATAGCAGATAACAACTTGGCTCGGTTGTGGATGATGGTGGAGGTCCAAGATTCGTAAATTGCATAAATTCAAGCAAAATGAGCATTGGTGTCACATGAAAGTTGCTGATTCAAGAATGCAGGTGGCTTGGATGATGTGCGGAGGGGCTGGAGAAGTGAAGGGGCGTGCGAGAGACCCTTGACGATTCACTCGGACAACGACGGTGCTAAGGTTGGTAGGGTTTTGCTTTTCTGCCGAAGCAAAAGTCATTGGATCTCTTGCAAGGTATTGTTCTCATGCGTAACTAGAAGCTAGCGATTGTCCAGACGTCAGCTTGCCCTCCATTCGCTTGAAATTCGAACTATTGTCTTTGCAACAGCAAGAAGGCACAACAATAGGTCAATCAACAATCGACGCACGGACCAAGGAAGGAGCGATCGACTTGCAAGTCGGAGAGCATCCTGTCACCCTGGCCCTGGCCCGTTTCCAACAGTCAATCCAAACATACCGCCGCCATCGCTTGTCATCGACTATCCGTATTCCTCTGTCGCATTACGTCGCCGCCACTATCGCTACATCGTCCATTGCTCTATCCGTCTCCCAGCTCTCCATAGTGTCGCCAGTGGGCTTGTTCCGTCATCTCCGTCCGAGGCGCCGCCTCTACCACTCTCGACCCAGCGATAACAATGCGCTCCGCTCGTTTGGAAGCCAAGTTTGGCACAAAATCTGAAGACGTACACACACCGAAGCTCCCATCACCTCCAGGAACAAAGACGCCGCCTACCGTGCCGCAGACCCGTTCAAAGCATAGTGACAACAACATCAACAACCAGAAAGATGCCCAGTCAACCACCTCGCGCAAGACATCGGAAGCTGTTGATCCAGATGCTCTGAGCAAAGCATTGCAGCAGTTTGAAGAAGCTGGCCGAAACAGAGAACACACACCAGGCGAGAGCCCCAAGCGCAAGAGGCAGCGCGTCTACACGGACCGATTCATACCCAACCGAGCTGGACAGGACCTACATGCCAGCTACAACTTGCTACACGACCAAGGCTCGCCCGCCACTCCCCATCGCTCCATCAAGAAACCTCCGGTCAATGAGCTTAATGTACAAAAGACAGACGAGGCTAACCGCACATATTCGTCCATCCTCCGCTCTGAGATGTTCAACGATGAGATCCCTCAAACCATCCCTCAGCATGACAAGTCTCTTACACCTCCTGGCAACTTCAACCTTACTCCTTCAACGCCACACAAGAATCTGTTCTCATACAAATCCACGCATCCGACGCCCTCCTTGACTCCACGCTCGCATTCACGCACGGAGCGAGGGCCAAACATCAATGCTCGCTCCGATATCTATAGCTTGTCACCAGTCAAGTACTCGTCACAGTCTATGTTGCTATCACCGCGCAAGACGCCCAGAGCTGTCAGCAAGGTCCCCTACAAGGTTCTTGACGCTCCTGAGTTGGCAGACGACTTCTACCTCAACCTTGTCGATTGGGGTTCGAGCGGTGTCTTAGCTGTCGGTCTGGGTGACAGTGTTTACCTATGGAACAGCGAATCTGGAAAGGTAGAGCAGCTGTGTAAATTGACGGCAGACACCGTCACCAGTGTTGGTTGGATACAAAGGGTCCGTATTGTGTTTGAGCTCCTACAGAAACTGAAACTGACTTCCGTAGGGCTCGCATCTGGCAGTTGGCACAGGCAGGGGCCATGTCCTCATCTTTGACACGGTCACACAACGGAGATTGAGAACAATGATTGGCCACTCGGCTCGAGTTTCTTCGTTGGCGTGGAACGCTCACATCCTCTCGACAGGCAGTCGCGATCGAACAATCCTCCATCGTGACGTACGTTCACCGCAGCAATATCTATCGAAGCTCGTCGGCCATAAGCAGGAGGTCTGTGGCTTGCGCTGGAACAGTGACACAAACCAGCTGGCATCTGGCGGCAACGACAACAAGATCTTCATCTGGGATGGTCTTGACGATCGCTGGTTGCATCGTTGGGGCGAACAGGAGGGCGGTCACAAGGCTGCTGTAAAGGCTATTGCATGGTCACCGCATCAACGTGGCTTGCTGGCTTCTGGAGGTGGTACTGCAGACCGCTGCATCAAATTCTGGAACACCATTTCAACTGCTCAGCATTCTGCAAACGCCGCCTTGACAAGCGCAAACTCTACTCACGCACATTTGGATCTCACATCTGCTTCTCTTTCGGCCTTGCCGCATCACGCCTCTCCTGATCCCATGACCTCGACACCTCAAAACCCCCACCTCTTGCGCAGCCATGACACTGGCTCACAGGTCTGCAATCTCCTCTTCTCAACCTTGACGTCTGAGCTCGTCTCGACGCACGGTTTCTCCCAACATGCCATCAACATCTGGAAATACCCATCCATGTCGCAAGTAGTCAGTCTGACTGGTCACACATACCGTGTACTCTATCTCAGCATGAGTCCCGACGGCAGTGTAATTGTCACCGGAGCTGGAGACGAGACACTTCGCTTCTGGGACGCTTTTGGCGGCGTTGGAAAAGCCAACAGGAATGAAAACAGTGTCACTGGCAAGGGAAGTCTTGTCAAGGAGTGGAACGTGATTCGGTAGTGATTTTCTACCGTCTCGCTTTGGGAGAACATTTTTGTTTCATCTTCGGAGGGGGTCTTTTTCCTCTTGTCTCTTCATTTCCTTTACTGTCTAACAACATTAACGATATCAACGAACACGAGATGAAGCGGAGGGAAATCCAACATGGCAACAACAGGACGATTTTTCTTTTTTGGGGGGGATGGCAAGCTGGCAAGCATTGGTCATGGAGCATTAGGGGATTCGGGCAGCATCGGCGTTTTTAACAGTGGAAATGGCGGAGTGCTTTCTCAGAGGAATACCGGTCATTAGCGATGCAGGTTCGTGGTACTTTCAAGGAGGGCGGAGGATGCGGATCTTCTTATTCTCATCTTTTTTCCATACCCAGAGAGTAATTCTGGTATGGAGCGAATATCATCATCATCATCATCCATATCCATTCTCATCAGAGCTAATTGCACGTGTTGATCAGCATGTGTCTCTCGACCCATGGCACCCTTGCTTTCCATTATGCATCCTTGCTTCTTCCATCTTTGCATGAGAAGTGAACGCAAGGGTGAACTAACTTCCAGATCGAGCGCTACCCTACTCCGACCGCTGGCGTAAGTCTTTCCGTTCAAACTTATATCGCCGCTTGTTGTGTTTCTCAGTGATGTTCAAAGCGTCGTGGTCGTCATGTGGTGGTCGTGGTCGACATTGACAAAGCTTTGAGATGTTAAATGACAAGTGGCGATAGTACCACCAGATTGACATATATTGACGGTCAAGCCTGATCATCAGTATGTCTGATCCCATAGTCACTATATACACCATGGAGTGAGGTAGATTGACGTGTACAAGACTGAGGATATGTGATGCCTTGCCATGACCAGGGTGTCCCGCTCAGCATGACTTCCAGCAAATCATGGAGGACCATCGACAGCATACATATCAAGCGGCGATTTTACATGAGAAGAACGAGGAGGGTGATAGAGAGATACATACGTAAGGCTAAACAAGGGCGGTGTATGCATTATGGAATCCTTTTTCGCTACATGATATCTTCAAGTACGTCTATGCTTCGCTCTCGACCTCGGCAGCAGCGGCAGGTGCAAGACTAGATTGCTGTTCCTCTGTGTTTCCTGTCTCTTCACTAGCTTCAGCAGCAGGTGCCTCTCCGCCCTCAGCGGCATCTCGACTTGAAGCGTCCTGGTCTGGGTTGCGCTCGCTGGCATTGACACCAGCAGCGAAATATGGTGCGGACTCATCGTCATCAGCGTCCAATTGCAGCAAGTATGTTTCCCAGAGCTCGATGAGTTCCTTTTGTGCTTCAATGGCCGACTCGAGGAAGGTCTCGACACCGCTCTTGAAGTCGTCAACCTTTTCGCGCTCGAAGCGGTCCAGTTCGCTGCGCATCAGACGACCCATGTCCTCGAATAACAGACGTGCCTGATGGACACGTCGCTCAGCATCTGCGACATCCGCTTGCATCTGTGAAAGACGGTCCTGCTGAGTACGCCCAGCACGCAACAGCTTGTCGTGCGTGTTTTTCAATTTCTGAAGAGCGGCCTCGGCTGTATGCCAGTTGTGGTAGGCCTTTTGGCGTTGCTGGAAGGCAGTCTTGATACTGCCTATCAGGCGGATATACTCGTCAATGACGATACCAAGAGTCAAGACGTCCTGCTGGGCCTGGCGGTCGTTGAGATCGCGAATGCGCATCTGAATGTCGGAAAGAGCATCGAGAGGGGCCGAGAGATCTGGTGACAATTCGACCGAAGCAAGTTGGTGCAAGGAAGCGGAGAAGTCCTGGCAGCTTTCGGCCAACGACTTGCGCTGGGCAACAACGGTATCGGTAGATTTGAGAAGGGCTTTGAGTTGAGTTTCGAGGGCGTCAAGATAAATTCTACGGTCATGGAACCACTGCGACATCATCGTGTAAGTCTGGTAACTGGGCACCACGGGTTCGGGTAGGGCGGGAGATGGAGGGAGAGATTCAATATAAGAGGAATAAGCGGCACTTACGTCGTCGTGTTCGACAAACTTAGTGCTGGACCCGACCGACAGGCCAATTGCGCCCAGCATGCCGCCGCCCGATTTTGTCTCGGGCAGGCCGACGTCCTTGCGCTCCTTGTGCTTGATGTCGACGTTGAAGGTTTCGCTTTCAAGGAAGATCTTAAGATCGCCGTCATGCTGCAGGACGGGATGAGCAGCAGCCTTGTTCAGCATACGTTCCAAGGCGGCGCGACGGCTCTCGACAAAGTTCAGGTCGAAGCGGTTCATGGCCTGCTTCTCCGGTGGTGGCGGCACAACGACACCGGGGTTGTTATTGTGCAGCTGGTTGTACAGCCATAGGAAGTCACGGTAGCGGCGTGAAACAGTGAATTCGGGAGTTCGGTAGGCCTTGCTGCTTGTCTTTGTTCGCACTTGGTAGACGGTGTGCGAGCTGGTCAGGTCGCCGACCTTGTGTGGGTCGCCAACGCTGATGTCGAAGGAAGGTTTGGCAGCCTGCTCAATGCTAACACTGGGCTGCATCTGGCGCCTGGGAGCATCGGCGACAGGCGCAGGTTGAACAGGGGGAGGGGCGCGTCCAGAGATGGTTGACGTGCCATCGTCGTCGAGAGTGGTACTCTCCATCAAGGCAGTCGGAGGGGCATTGCGAGCAGCCTGCTCTTTTCGCGGTGGTGCAGGACGTTCCTCGACAGGAGCGGCTTCAGCAGGTACATCGCCCAATGGACCAAGAGGGCCTAACGAATCGTCGAGTGCTTCGAGTGTGGTGGATTGAGTTCCAAATCGGCGCGATGGGCGCGTCTTGGACGGCGGGCTCTTGACCTTGGCTGGAGTGCTCTCGGTCACGGCAGGAGTGTCTGTCTCAGTTGTCGATGTCGTCGTGGTTGGCTCGTCTTCGGTAGCTTGGGCGGCCAGGTTGCTGTTCGAGTGCGATCGTGACGGAACGTCTGCCATGGCCTGAGTCAGAATATCCCAACAAGCATTGTGTGTGAATCTGCTCACCACCCCATGGCGAATCTTCATCCATCTTGGTCTTGTATCTTGTGTGTGTCTGGGTTGTTGTTGGAGCATCCAATGCTGCCTCGCACCTCCCCCACGACGTAACCTGCCAAGGCCCGTCTCCTCCGCTCGCCGACACCATCCGACCACTGCCGACTGCCGCCATGCATCACTCTCATCCATCCTCCCCCTCGTCCTATGCTCCTGAAGTCCTCTTCTCTTTCTTCCATATTGATTACAGACACACTTCCCTGCTAACGAACCAACCTGTAGCTTTATCAAGCCCGTTATCATATCACGACTTCCAGTGCATCCCTCGTCTGACATCCGTGGCACGAGAGATCCTGTCGATTGCAAAGATATTTACCCACCAGTTCGGATTCGTTTCCACACGAGAAACCAATTCCAGCTCAGCTGGCCTCATCTTCATTGGTCTAGTGGTCATGATTTCCGCTTGTCATGAGAGTTTACTCTCGTCAAGCGCGGGAGACCGGGGTTCGATTCCCCGATGGAGAGTCATTCTTTTTGTCCTTTTTGTCCCGCACAGATTGTGTGACGCCTTCTACGTGGCTTTGATTGAGAGGCCCTTCGAGATATTGAAGGCCATGCGTGAAATGTGAATCGTTGAATAAAGTTTTGTATCTACAGTTTGGCCTTGATCCACATGCTGAGCTTCTCGAGACCTGCTGGGCCGTCGTAAATATCTCTCTCCACCGCTCTGGCGTTGATCTGTGATGTATGTCAGACTACTGTTGATGTATCTTGTTTTGTCAGAAGAAGTACTTACGTGCTGGGGTCCAAGCTCTTCAATCCTCTCGACGGCGAGCAGTCGCATTGTCGTCTCGATCTCGGCCTTGAGAATCTCGTACACACGCTCGACACCTGCTGTGCCCCCTGCACCGAGTCCAAAGAGTGCATTGCGACCCATACCCACTGCTTTTGCTCCCAGACAGAGAGCCTTGACCACATCGGTGCCACGCTTGATGCCTCCGTCCACCCAGACCTCAATCTTATCCAAGACTTCTGGACAATACTTGCGGATTTCGATCAGTGTGTGGATTGAAGGGGGCGCGGTGTCGGCAGCTCTGCCACCGTGGTTGGACAGGATGATGCCCTGTACTTGAGGTGCATACAAAGAAGCCAAATAGGCATCTTCATGTGTTTGCAGTCCCTTGAGTACAATGGGCAGCTTGGTATGCTTGGCCAACCAGGGCAACGTAGTCTTCCATGTCAGGTCACCAGCAGTACCGGCGAACATGGCCGAAGCCACACTACCGCCACTCTTTGGTGATGAGCTTGCGGCCTTGGGGTCAGGTGATGTAGTGCTGGCACTTCCTTCTTGGTGTGCACTACGAATAGGCAGGTTGGCGCCGACATTCTTTCCCTCTCGCTCATCGTGCTCGCGCTTTCCAGGAACAGGTGCATCGAGCGTCAAGACTATGAACTTGATCTTCTTGAGATTGTTGATGCGGACGAGCATGTCCTCGCTCTTCTTGCGATCGTTTTGCACATAGAGTTGCCATCCGAAGACTTGGTCCTCGGGAGAGCCTTCAAGTATCTGCTCTGGTGTCTGAGAAGCATTGTTTGAGATGATCTGGCAGGCACCAAATGTTGAGCAGGCCTTTGCGATACCTTGCTCACCGTCTGGATGGCCCAAACGTGCCATAGCGGCAGGTGAAACGAACAGAGGAATGTTGACCTTGTTTCCCAGCATAGTTGAGCTCGTGTCGCATTTGGTGATATCCACAAAGACTCGTGGTCGGAGAAGGATGTCGCTGTAGACGGTGTTGTTCAAAGCCTTTGATCTGAGGTCATCGGCTGCTGAGAAATAGTATGCCCATGCCTTCTTGCTCATCTTCTTTGTAGCAACTGCTTCGATATCGTCCATGTTCAGGCAATGGTCGAGTGGCATAATTGCTTCCTCATCGACCTTGTTCTCGTCGACGGGCGATTTCTCCACCGAGGGCAGCGTGCTGGCGTCGAACGATCCCAATTTGCATTCCGGTGCAAGTGACTCCTCGAGGATGCCTGGTGGGTGAATCGGGTCGTATTCTTCGGTTGCATCTTGTCCGGCCAGTTGTAAGATGATCTTTGCACCACCGGGGTGCTCGGGAACGAATTTGGTCACATCGTAGACATTGCCGTACAGAACAACCCAGCAGCTGTCTGCGCTTCGGTGTTGAGAGACTTGGGGCGGCAATCAGTCTTTGTGGGGTGAACGACTCGGAGTCTTGTGCGCCTACCTTCGTCATAAGTGTACACTTTGCTCATGATGGCGGCTGTTAAAGATATGGCCAGTTGAGAGAAAGAAAGACCGCTGTACTGAAACTTCTGCTCTCAGAGGGAGACAGAGAGGATAAGAGGTGGACAGTCGCCATCCTTCTGTCGCTCTATTGCCGACCGACAAGGGTCAAAAGCCGAGCACATTCGGCCATCATCTCCGCGCGGGGAGTGGTTTTACCTTTCTCGTTCGGACACAAATATCCCGAAGTTGTATATGGGGTAGCCCCGTCCGAAGTCATTCAATGGTCAGCATCTTCTTGTTTATCCTCACGGAGTATGCTTTATAATCGAACCAAATGTAATGTATAGTCGCTCGTACTCCGAGCACTATTTGTATGTGCTCTATCGAGCAAACACATTTCCGAAAGCCCATCTCTTCGACCATAGCCAAGCCGTGACCGTAGCAATACCGACCGCTCGGCATATCAAAGCATAAGTCACGCCTTTTCTCATACAAGCATAATAACCCTCAAGCATAGTCCCTACTGCGCTCTCGAAAGAGCGACCCTTCAAGCTGCGTCCAGAACCCAGACCTCCCATTCCTACATCGTTAAAGCGCTCGTCGTTTGGCATAGAGACGGCATCCAACCCTTCCTCGACAGCTGCGGTAGGCGGACCGGAGGTATTGCCTGCTTCCAGTTGCAGTCTTTTACTTTCCCTAAACTTGTAAGTAGTGAGCCATATCACTAGTCTGATGTCCGGCATTGTAAAGGTAGGATAAGTCCACAGCTCCAACGCATTGTGTGGTGGTAGTAAGTCAAGGAAATCAGCCACCACACCAAGCGTCAAGCCCCACAGAATTAAAGGTTGATTTTGCGGTGGAGGAGGTAACATTTGTGAATGGCTCAAGCTCAAGAATCTCTTAAATGCGTTTCTTGGAGGTGCAGGATTGTGTTGGGTCGAGTCGTCGGACGGCGACTCATGGCAATATAGGCTCTCTGTAGGAAGCAATTGGATAGCACTGAACTCCATTTTACCAAGCATACCAGCCAATGCCCATCTTTTGATGCCGGTCTCCTGGTTCGCCAGCCTGTTTGAAACATCTTCCAAGGATACAGTCCGTTGCTTTGGATCCAGAAGTGAGCGTATGGGCACCCAATGCGTTGAAGCAACTTCGGTAGGCTGCAGACGGAGCTGAGGGAGGTCGTGACGCGTAACAAGAAAGACATATGGACATAGGACCATCAACGGTACGCGTCCCCAGCTGGTTGTAACAACTCTTTGGGGAAGATTGCCAACAGCGATTGATGTGTTCTCGGACAGGTCAATGCCCACTTCCTCAGCGGCTTCACGAACTGCAGCTTGCTCATCATCTGCATCTTCGGGATCTCGTCTACCACCGGGTAGGGCAACATGAGAAGTCCAACGATCACCCTTACGGGCAGCACGTTTTATGAAAAGCACCTCAGCCTCTCCATGTTTGACCCACTCCTGGGCAAAGAAAGAGTCCAAGTCGCGAGCGGATGGAGCGGTACTATCCGGTCGATGGGCGTATGATGGCTGTATGCGCACGATCAAGGCCACAGATGCACGTTTCTTGAGCGTCTCCGGACCAGCCACATACGGATACGGGTTGTTCTTCAGCCAACTGAGTGTTTGTCGGAGGTGATTTATGGCATCAATGCGAGAGTCGCCAGACGGACTATTCATCGAGCTGGACATGACGACTGAAAATAGAAAAATCAAATGTTGAATTAATCAAAATCTATTGAAGCACCGTGGAAGAGTTGAAGTTTTTGGGCGTGCTAAAGCCGGCGACGGTGATTGGCTCCTTCCGATTTCGACGACCTACCAATTGATTTGGGCTCAAAAACTCTTCCTTTTGCAGGTCGACAGAAGGTGATTTACACAATTGCAAGAGACGAGCAAGATGAAGTTCGGAACGACGCTGCGCAATGCCGTGTACGAGCCGTGGAGGGAGTCGTACGTCGACTACACCAAGCTCAAGAAGTTGTTGAGGGAGGACGAGCCGAGCAGAAAGGGAAAGGACGACACCTGGACCGACGAGGATGCGCAAGCCTTCTACGGCGAGCTGGTCAACAACCAATTGGAGAAGGTCACCAACTTCCACAAGTCGACATACCAGAAGCTGCGCGACCGCACCGCCAAATGCGAGTCCAAGCTGGACCCCGTCGCCAAAGCCGTTCAGAATGCCTCCGACGAGTCGACCAAGAAGCCCCTGCCCTCGGATGGCGAGAGAAAGCGTATCCTGAAGGAGGTCATTGAAGAGCTGGACCGCATCACCAAGGACATCAACGAGCTGGAGAAGTACAGCCGCATCAACTACACCGGCTTCCTCAAGATTGCAAAGAAGCACGACCGCAAGAGAGGTGGCAGAGTCTCGAGTATCCGCCCTTTGGTCAAGTCTAGAATGGCCGATGTTCCCTTCAACAACGAGGACTACTCACCTCTCCTCTACCGCCTGTCGGCCATGTACTCTTTCGCACGTCAGAACCTCGAGGGCAAGGACCGTCCTGTATCGCTCGTAGAGTCCATCGCTGGCGAGGAAAGCTACACCTCGCACAAATTCTGGGTGCACATGGACAACCTGCTCGAAGTAAAGACCGTCATCCTTCGTCGTCTGCCTGTCCTGGTCTACAACCCTCAGACCGAAAAGATCGCCGAGGGCACCCAGCAAGACCCTTCCATCACTTCCATCTACTTCGACAACCCCGACTTCAACCTGTATTCGGCAAAGGTCGAGCACAAGACCGACGCTTCCAACCTCCGCCTGAGATGGTATGGCAAGCTATCGCAGAAGCCCGAGATCATGTTTGAGAAGAAGACTGTCAAGACCGAAAACACCAGCGCCGACGAGCGCTTCCCTATCAAGGACAAGTATATCCAGCCCTTCATCAAGGGTGACTACCACATGGAAAAGGCAATCGAGAAGCGCTCTTCTCGCCAAGTCTCTGAGGACGCTCTGGAGTCGTTCAAGAAGGGCATCAACGATATCCAGTCGTTCATCAAGGATAACGAGCTGCAACCAGTTCTCCGTGCCAACTACACTCGTACTGCCTTCCAGATCCCTGGTGACGACAAAGTTAGAATCTCTATCGACACCAACCTTGCCTTCATCAGAGAAGATGCCATCGACTCTGAGCGTCCCTGTCGCGACCCGGAAGACTGGCACCGCAGAGACATCGACGATGGTGAGATGGAGTGGCCCTTCAAGTCTATCCGTAAGGGTGAACTTGCCACCTTCCCTCATGCCATCCTCGAGATCAAGGTCAAAAACGACAAGAATTACGAATGGATTGATGATCTGATGAATTCGCATCTTGTCAAGGAGGCACCCAAGTTCTCTAAATTCGTGCATGGTGTCGCTTCTCTCTTCGAAGACAATGTCAACACTTTCCCCTTCTGGCTCTCAACGCTGGAGGAGGATATTCGTCAAGATCCTGAAGAGGCCTTTGAGAAGGAGCAGGCCAAGAAGCAAAAGCAACAGGAAGATGAGCTTGCTGTTGGAAGTCTGATGAAGAGCAAGAGCCACTCATCATACAAGCCTGGCAAGATGTCTCCCGTCGGTTCACCCACTGACAAGGGCAGCTACCTTGACCGTCGTGCATCTCGTCAAAGTCAGATGCAGATTGGCGGTCAATCTCTTGGAAGTGTTGCCCGCTCTCAACCTACCGGTATGGCTGCCGTCGCAGATGAGCCAGACTCTGACGATGATGGTCGCCAAGCTCATGGTACCGAGGTCCAAGCAACGACGCAGTCTGGACTGCAGACCTTGTTCCCATCCTTCTCGACTTCCAAGTACGCTCGGAACCGCCGTGACCGCGACATGCCTCTGCCTCCTGGTGTCCAGAAGCCTGAGTATTGGATCAAGGATCAGGGCCCCGTCAAGGTCGAAGCCAAGGTCTGGCTTGCCAACCAGCGTACTTTCATCAAGTGGCAGCATATCACTGTTCTCCTCGCTTCTTTGAGTCTGGGTCTTTTCAACGCTGCTGGCGAAGAAAACAACATCGCTCGTGCACTGGCGCTCGTCTACACTCTTGCGGCAGTCTTCACTGGAGTCTGGGGCTGGGGTGTTTACCAATGGAGAAGTCGCCTTATCGAACAAAGAAGTGGCAAAGACTTCGACGCTCTGACTGGCCCTGTAGTTGTCTGTGTCGGCCTTTTCGTCGCTCTTATCCTGAACTTTGCTTTCAAGTACCAAGAGATGCGCGACAAGACAAAGCATCATCAAGGTCATGGACATGCCCTGAACCAGAGTCAGTCTATGTTCGGCATGGATGAGTTGAAGTGAGTTTGATCCTCGTTGAGAGCGCACTTGTTGTAATTGAATACCCGACACGACCGCCTGTGTCAATAAGTTTGTTGTATGTTACTTGATGGTGTAGATAAAAGCTGCTACAGAATGTATATGGGACTCGATGAGAACGCTTGTATGTCACATAATCATGCCGATCGACCAGATCGTATAGAATGCGTGGAAACAAAGCTTCCATGTATTGCGACAAAACATTGACGACAACCACTCTCGATCTCATCTTCTTAATTCAATAATGTTCTGGTCGCACTGCTAGTCAAGTACAAAGGTGACGGCCAAGCGCCACACTCGGAAAGTGTGCACAACGGCAAGAGGCGGTCCCGAGCTTGGTGACCGAAGCATGCATAACGCCGATCAAGTTGCATAAATATCACAAGGAAAGATGCGCTTCCGTGCAGCTTTACTCCTTCCCCTCACTCTCCCTTGTTTGTCAACTCGAGGATTGAGTTATACGCGGAAACCGCTCATCCGTGATGGTATATGCACAAGCCATCGATATGGTAGGTCCTATATAGCAGAGGAGGGTCACGCTGCGACACCAGTGTGCATCTTTCTATCTTCTGCCTTTACTTTTCACTCCTTTTCACATTCAAGATGGTCGAACAGAAAGACCCAAATGTGTACGCCGGCTCGAAGTCATCTTCAGACCTTGAAAGGACAACAACAGGACATCTTGACACGGACATCGAGAAGCAACACGGGAACTCCTTGCAATCAACCAACACGACCGACCCGAATGTCGTCGACTGGGATGGACCCGAGGACCCTCGAAATCCGATGAACTGGACTGGCAAAGCCAAAATTATCAACTGCAGTACTATCATCTTTCTCACTCTACTGACACCACTTGCATCGTCCATGTTCGCCCCTGGTGTTCCTGATGTCCTGCGAGAATTCCATGAGACCTCAGTCACACTTGCTGCCTTCGTCGTGTCGGTCTACCTACTGGGATTCGCTGTTGGTCCGCTGCTCATATCTCCTCTGAGTGAGATCTACGGTCGTCGTCCTGTCTACATGGTCTGCAATGTAGGCTTCATCGTTTTCACCGTCGCCTGTGCAATTGCATCTTCCATGTCCCAGCTCATCGTCTTCCGGTTCCTGGCTGGTTGCTTCGGTGTTGCTCCTGTCACTCTCGGAGGAGCGTCTATTGCAGATATGATTGCACAGGAAAAGAGAGGCGCCGCGATGAGTTTTTATGCCGTCGGTCCCTTGCTCGGGCCCGTTATCGGACCCGTAGCTGGTGCCTACCTGGCGACTGCTGAGGGCTGGCGATGGTATGTGCAATACGAGTTTAGAGTCATGACTTACATACCATTGACACTTTCCGTCACAGGGTCTTCTGGTTGATTACAATTGCTTACGGAGTTGCGACTATCATACACGCAATCTTTTGCAAAGAGACTTACGCACCCGCCCTACTACGAAGCAAGACCAAGAGATTACAGAAAGAAACGGACAATGCCGATCTTCGCTCGAAGCTAGATGATGGGCTCTCCGACCGTGAGCGAATGTCTCGCGCTTTGGTGCGACCATTCAAGATGCTATGCTTCTCGCCCATCGTCTTCCTGACCAGCTTCTACGTCGCTGTTGTGTACGGGATCTTATACCTGCTGTTCACAACCTTCACCTTCGTCTTTGAGGAACACTACCACTTCTCCAGCTCCAATGTGGGACTCAGCTATATTGCCAGCGGTATTGGCATGTTTGTCGGTCTCGTATTGACTGGCGCCAGTTCGGATCGCATTCTCAAGCTTCTCTCCGCACGCAACAATGGCGAGATGAAGCCCGAGTTTCGTCTGCCTCCTCTCATTTTCCTTGGTATCACCATGCCTATCGGTCTTTTCATTTATGGATGGACAGCACAGAACCATGTGCAATGGAGTGTTCCCATGCTTGGCACGCTCTTTTTTGGCATTGGTGTAATCTCATGCTTGATTTGCATACAGACATATTTGATCGATGCATTCACCATGCACGCAGCCTCTGCCATGGCTGCTAATACTCTGCTTCGTTCGATTCTCGGAGGGTTGCTGCCACTTGCCGGTCTCGATATGTACGATGCACTGGGTCTCGGATGGGGTAACAGCCTGCTCGGTTTCGTTGCTCTTGCACTTCTACCCATTCCTGTCGTGTTCTACTGGTATGGAGAGCGTATCAGAAACAGATTCCCTGTCAAGCTATGATGTGGGTACTGCATGGTTATACAACAGGAGCGGAGGTCATAGTCACGAATCACGATAACAGAATTGAAGACTGTTACTGGCACAATGTTCGATCTACCTCGTGTCTGCTACCAAGACTCGCTATATAGATCATCTCGCGTTTAGGCAGCCAGTATGATACACGAGATCGACTGTAGACTAGTCGCTGTCGAAAAAGTTAAATCCTCTTTTTGACACATTGCCAAGTCGAATTCGTTCCCTCTCGTGGGGTAATAGCTTGGACAAGACACCTTCATGGAAGCAATAGGGGCAGTAGGGGACACTCGGCATGTGGCTGTGTATCATAGTCACGAGCAGTGGTTCAAATAGGCGACAATCTGGCCGCGATTTCGGAATATACGAAACAAACATAAAGGCCACTATTTCCAGACAGATGTAACAAGTACACCGTCTGAACCTTTTAAAAACTAGCATTCCATTCCTGTCTGATCACAACTGATCCTATGACCATGTCAGACTCCGAGGACGACTACCCGGTTTATCGAGTCCCACCATTGGATCCAAGCATCTACAGTCCAATCTACCCGGACAATGCAGACCCTAAGCTGGTGGAGATCGCACGCTCAGTAGAAAATCTCTTCAGATTATGGATAGGCATGCGGTGGCTGCCCGAGGACCAGGTCCACTTTGCTCCTCACACTTCCAAACCGATCAACATCAAAGAAGCAGCACGATTGGGCATCTCCAAGCAGGTAGTCGACCTCTATCAGCTTCTACCATACGTACAAGAGGACGTCAAAACCAGATTTGGCCACTGGGATGGAGGAGCATACTATCTGTTCGGAGGCGTATTTCTCGATCTGCGAGGTGGTGATGTTAATTGGCTAGACAGCTGTGTGCTTCCCGCTTCTGATTTACCTTTTATCACTTGTTACTTGGGTGAAGGGGAGCGACCAGGCTGGGACGATGGCAATGGTGGTTATATCAAACCACACTATGCTGTCTTGAGTAAATGCGGCAACCACAATACCATCATTGTTGTCGACACAAAAACCTGTAAGTTTCAGATGCCTTCATGCGACTGGGAAGTTTTTGAGCTGCTGACTAACGACCAAAGACCAGCTTTGGGCAGTTGATCAAGATGGTGAGGTACAAGATCCTGCATTTCGATGCAAATGGGATGACTTTCGAGGTTCAGCATGGTGGGATCTGAGTCAATACCCCAATCGGCCTGCTGTCAAATTCTTCCAGGACATGAAGAGCAGACATGAGACTCTGAGGTACATTCCAGGCGGAATAGATAACCCCAATGACTGGGAGGTAAGCAGTTTATGCCATGTGTCGTCCTTGCGCAAAGACTAAAGCTTCCCAGTTCTATGAGTATAACAGCTTGTACAGAAGATGCGGGTGGCCGTACGCTTTCGACGTCTCTAAATTCGAGGATGAAAACGCCACTATATCGCATTGCATGGGACAATGCGAAGATTTGGACGAAGACTGGGAGAAGAAAGAGCCGTTCAGAAATGTGATTCGGCTTGAGAAAGAGCTCGAAAGGATCAATCGACTAAACGGAGATATCGAGTTGGCACAACAAGCTTTCAAGAGTCTCGATATTGAAGCGGCACCAGGGTCGGACAACAATCTCGCAGGAAAACTGATCGCTCTCAAACGGCAAAAGACACCCGTTTGGTTCAAGTCTTTCCAAGAGACCGCACGTCAGCATGCCGCAGAAGCCAAAGCCAAACTTGAAGCCGCACCACTGAACGAAGGCGAACAAGAGGAAAAAGCCGAGGACGAATTCGAGGACGATGAAGACGATTCCGATTACTATTCGGATGAAGAGTCTCCAGTTTATACAGATGATGTGTCTGACTTCCAGAGACAGTACGATGCTATTCTTGATGCTTTGAAGGACGACAGCTACGAAGCTCGGGTGGTTCGACTTCTCGAGGCAGCTCGATCGGAAATCGCAAAGCGTCAGGAATCGGAGGAGGAAACATAAGGGAGAAGACATGAGTGTCAACAGTGATGATATAATTGTGTTGCCTTGTAGCTCTATACAGGCCTTTGTACCAACCGCAAATTCTTGTTCGAATGGTTCTGCATTACAAGACTGTAGCTTGAGCCCATGAAACTTACAGGCGATATTGTTGAATGGGACGCCAACATTCCATGACTTTCGGTGGTGTATGGGGTCGTACTAGGTGTCAGATCAACCCCAAAACTCGCAACACACCAGTAGAGAAAGCATTTGAGATTTCGATGGATCCAAACCGAGCATGTGACTGCGAGAAGTGACTCAGTGAGAGTTGATGACAGCAAAATAAAAGTCTTGGCGTTGTTCTCGCGCCGCCGCGACTCATCATAACAAACCAATCCCTTCTCTTCCTCCCCTCTCTCTCTCATCATTCTTTCGACATATCTTCTCCTCAAAATTACCAACATCATCGCCAACCTGGGCCGTCTGCTTTTTATCCGCTTCTAGAACTGTTGTCCCAGTTCGTCCCCAACCTCGTTTGGCGTTGCCCGTCTTCTTTCTCGTTCCAGTCCCGTTGTCGACGATCTTCTTTATTTGCGTTCCATCCTCCGCGTCTTGCCCAGGTCACGTCTGTTACACCTTGTCATCTTCTTCATCGTTTGCGCCTTGATGGCGCCCTACCCCATCTTTCTTTCCTAATTCGCCCATGGCTTGCCGCTTCACGCCCTCTGTGTACAGGTGGTCATGGCGCCGCGCACCCTTCATCCTTCGTTACCCTCATTCTCACGGAGTGTTGTATTCCCGGACGGCGGCAGTGCTTCTGGCCTGTTCGACCTGGGTCGATTGTTCATAATCCTCTGCTCGTACAGACGCATGTCAAACCTTGACTTTCAGACCAGTCGCAAACCTGGATCCGACGCCTTTTGCGGTTCACCGCCTGCGGAGAGTTAGATCCGGGTAGTGGCAACCAGATTGTCGCAACTCGTGTGCGGAGCTACAAGGCTTGCCTTATGTTAACCGGGAGTCGACCACGCGAAGGCTTCCCGGGGGTCCTCTGCACATTGGAAGCGGCAGCACAGTGGGGAGAGAAGACAGAACGCAACGTGAACCCACGGTGGGAAAGCTGTAATGGCTGTTCTCGAATGGGGAAACACCCGCGCAATGCCATGGTAGTTTTGTCAAACAGTTCTCCTCGTCCTTTATGGGTGAGGATCACATGTCGACCGGGTGCTTTCAATGCTTGCATTGTTGGAATCCGAATGTGAGCCGGTCAAGAGTTCGTGACTTCTCTTCCGGTGGACGTCGACGCATTCTTTGGAACCTTTCAGTCAATTCCTTCTGGGAGTCGACTAACAATTTTTTCATCGTCGCGCTGGCTTCTCAGCTGGGCGCCGAAGAAGCCATCACATGTCAAAGCTTCGCATCAAGCGATCCAAGATCTGCTACATCTTCCAGGTGTTGGGCTGTTTTCTCTGTATGTTGTTGTGGAATCATTGATCATTGATATATTCAGGAAGGTTCATGAGCGAGGATTGTCGTCGGAAAGTGAAGGAGCCTTCTGTGCGGAGAAGTCACGACGGCCGGACCGACTCCCGACGACCCAACCTTCTGCTTGTCTCCCATTCATCATCGTTGTATATCTGTTTCTCGCTATCAAAACGAGCCTTTAGTACGGCCGTGGGAACAATGTCTACTTCAGTCCCCGCTCATGTATTCAACGCGCTGAAGCGCTTCACCTCCTGTGATGTGTGTCGGCTATCCATCATCCAAATCTCACTCGGCTAAACACGATCAGGTCGGCGATGCTCTGGTCAAGCTGAATGTCAAATACGGCGGCTACCTACACGGTATCAAGATGTTTTCGCCCCTGCAGCAAGCCGGAGACAAGAAAATCTTTGGTCCTGCCTATACTGTCCAGATGGTAGATGCAAATGACACAACCTCTCCCAAGCCATCGCAACACTTCGTCGATGGCGTAACAAAAGATTCGGTCGTCTTCATCTCACAGCCGAGAAACCTGTACTCGGCATGCTGGGGTGGCTTGATGTCTACTAGAGCTAAACATCTGGGCGCGCAGGGTGTGGTGATCGATGGAAATTTCAGAGATCTGAATGAGCACAGAGAGATGGACTTCCCAGTCAGTTTTGCTAACAAAGCTATAAGCCTGAGTCACAATACTGACCAACGCAGGTGTTTGCTCAAGGAACCTCCGCGCTTGGTTCCAATACTTTCACCAGAGCTTCCGCTCTCAATGTCCCCGTTCAATTCACGTCTCCTACCCAGCATCGGCCACTAACCATCAATCCTGGTGATTTGATTCTCGCCGACTTGGACGGAGTGGTAGTTCTGCCTATTGAACATGCCGAGAAGTGCTTGAAGATCTGCGAGGAACGATTTGAGATTGATGAGAAGACCATGGCTGCTTTGAGAGCTGGAGAACCCATGGGTCCAACTCTTGCTCGTTTGAGAAAGTAACGGGGACAGGGTGACACCTTATATGTGCCAAGCCATTATAGATGAATTCTGACCAAGACTTGATTTAGCGCCATAGGGCTGGATGAAGCTTTCGGGATAGGTGCGACGTCTCGACACCGTGGTGATACCTTCCAGAGCCCGGAAACGAGATTCGAAGCCATAATTTTTGGTCATAGCCACGCTCACATATATTAGGCCCACTGTAAACAAGTCAGGCCCCCAGATCTTCTACACGTGAACCTCGGTAGAGAATTCTTCATACTACAATACAGAGCTCCACCAGGTTGGTGACGCGTGATCCTGGATGCTGATCTTGGTACCAGAACCAGCGCTGCCTTGAGAACAACGCATGATGCCATTCCAACTTCAAGAGATTTCATACATGCCGGATCGTCATGTCTACTTCGGAGACACGCTGCCTACCTACTCCCACAATTTTCTCAGATCGAGACACCGTGCTTGGACCAAGCAAGCGGCGATGATGCGGAACAACATCTAGTATGCGCACAGTGCACGCCCTAACCTAGGCTTGATATAATGACCCTTTGCACCCTTGTTCGTTGCCGAGAGTAAGGATGGTTCTTTCTTGAATCAACCCTCGTTGTCCGGTTTTCTTCATCCCCCATCATGGCGAACGCGACGACATCTGGAGACCTACAACTTGCGGCGGCCGCTGCAGGATTTTCCCTCGGATTCGGATGGCTGACTGTGGTTCGCGCCTACAAGCAGACGAGGGCGAATAGGGCTCCTGCCCGGAGTACCTACATTTACATGCTCTGGGGGGAGATCCTGTCAAACCTCGTCCTCGGCATTTTGACCTGGTTGTATCTGAAGGACGTTGTGAAGACCACGTAAGTTGGACGTATGGAGATAAGCATGAGAGTCTTGCGCCTGCTGTATTGGACCTGGAGCGGAATAGACTTCAGCCGGCAGGATGTGCTTCGACACAAAGTGCGAACGTTATCTGGCATGCAACACTATACATGCTTGCTCGACATAAAAGCATAATGGCAGATCATCTATGTATCAGAAGTCAGTCGCCGAAGAAAGCTCCGATCTACAGCAAATGCCCACGTGCAATTTTCCAGCCAGGCCTACAGCTGTCGCAACACTTGAATCGATGGAGGCAGACTCTCATGTTTTGTCCGGACAAAGGCTATGGAAGTGTTACTGACTGATTATCCAGGCCGGTCCTCCTCTTCTTCATCCTGGTCTTTTACGCGCTGGAGGTTCAGCTCCTTATGCAAATTATCATCAACCGAATCGCCGTCATCGCCGAACGCAGACCTACCGCAACGAAACTCAAGATCGTAACTGCCGTATTAATATCATGTATCAACATCGCCGTATTCTGCATCTTCATTCCGAGCCATTTGATGCCTCCGGTCAACCAAACCTACGTCCACATCAACCGTTATTGGGACCGACTATCCAAAGTCTTGATCATGCTGGTCGATGCTTTCTTGAACTGGTACTTCGTCTACGTCGTCCGAGCTCGTCTGGTCAAATACCATGGTCTACGGAAATACAAGCCTCTTGTTGCATACTATACTCGCTTAGGCCTGGTATCGGTCGCTATGGATGTATGATCTCTCACATGAATGTTTCAAGTATGGAGACAGCCTTGCTGACACCTGTCCAGGTTATGCTTATTGGACTCATGTCCTTGAGAAACCATACGCTTTTCGTCCAATTTCACCCGGTTGCATATATGGTTAAGCTGAATATCGAGATGAGTGTACGTACATCAGCCAAGCTTCTCAGAGGATTATACTGATTTCCTTTAGATGGCAGATATGATTGTCAAAGTCGCTCGCACATCGGAAAACGACGTCAGACCAAAATCGTCCTCTCAAACGCCATTCCCAGAACGATCGTATCATCAGCATACCCTACATGGTGACGACGGGATGAACATCGGTCCCAAGAACACTGCGGTCATTGGCCACTCGCAACTCGATCACATACAACGAGAAGACATCAAAGGCATCAATCGCCAGACCGAAGTCCAAGTCTATGTCGGAGATTCAGACAGCGACTTCCGAACCGACAGTATTGAGCAGGGCAAGGACCAGAACAAGAGCGATCGAAACTCGTACGAGTCACAGGTCCCTTTGAAAGATCTGAACCGGCCTACAAACGAGCAGTAATTCACATGGATCAGCTTCCAATAACAAGTTTTCATACCATATTTTCTTCTTGTACATATTACTACTCAGAAGCAAAGACCAAGTGGTCAACGATTATACACTTTTTCATTATGCTTCTGCTTGCTACCGAGAAGGTTCAGGAGTTGAACGTTTAACTCCGGTCGCTCCTGCTTGAAGCTTAACCCCGCCCCTTAAACTCCGGATTGCTTGCACACGTCATGGCATTTATCGACCGAGGAAGGTACAAATAAGATATGTTTCCCACATTGAGAGCATAGCCGATCCCAATTTTATATCTACTCATACTACAAAGTAAAGATTCATCAAACACCATGTCTTTCTTCGATCCTGCTCCTAAGCCTAAGAGCCTGCTTGGCTACCACAGAGTGCTTGCACCTACCGCAGGCATCAAATGCTCACCACTATGCCTTGGAGCAATGAACTTTGGCACTGGATGGTAAGATGCCCAGGATATAATACCCAGGACGTTTTGACTTACTCTCTGCAGGAAGGACTTCATGGGCGAGTGCGACAAGGACACCAGTTTCGCTGTACTCGACGCCTTCTTTGATCTAGGCGGTAACTTCATCGACACTGCCAATGCATATCAGTGCGAAGAGTCTGAGGAATGGCTTGGAGAGTGGATGGAAAAGAAGAACAACCGCGACCAGATGGTGTATGTGTCATGATTATCCAAATGAGCTGGACAGACACTAATCAACATCATAGTATCGCGACCAAGTATACCACTGGTTACAGAGGTCATGCTCGTGATGCCGAGCCTTTGCAGTCCAACTTCGTAGGAAACTCCTTCAAGTCTATGCACATCTCCGTAAACCGCTCTTTGAAGAAGCTTCGCTCGGACTACATCGATTTACTCTACGTACATTGGTGGGATTTCTCTACCAGTGTGGAAGAAGTCATGCATGGACTCAATGCCTTGATCACCGCTGGAAAGGTGCTCTACCTCGGAGTCTCTGATACGCCTGCCTGGGTCGTAGTCAAAGCCAATGACTACGCTCGCGCTCACGGCCTGCGTCCCTTTTCGGTCTATCAGGGTAAGTGGAACGCCTCTTACAGAGACATGGAGAAAGAAATCATCCCCATGTGTCAGGACCAAGGTATGGCACTTGCACCCTGGGGTCCTCTTGGCCAGGGCAAGTTCAAGACCAAGGAGGCCCGCAGCAAGGAGCACGAAGGCTCTGCCCGTGCATCTCAATCCAGTGAGCAGGAGATCGCTGTATCAGAGGCCCTTGAGAAGGTCGCAGACAAGCACAATGCGACCATGCACGGAGTTGCTCTTGCATACGTCATGCACAAGACCCCGAATGTCTTCCCTATCGTTGGACAGCGCAAGGTCGAACATCTCAAGGCCAACATCGACGCATTGAGCATTAGACTTACGCAAGAGGACATCAAAGAGATTGAGGGAGCGGCACCCTTCGATCCAGGATTCCCGCACACTTTCTTGTTCGCTGACAAGTGGGACGTTACGAACAACACTGCAGCGGACGTCAAGCTCACAGGACTAGCGGCCAGAATTGACGCTCCCCCTACTCAAAAGCCAGTACAGCCTCGTACTGAAGTCTAAGTTTAGATAATCTTTTATGGAGCACTTTGGACATTTTATGCCGGCAACGTTGTCTCAATTTGGTACTATGAACTACCCAGGAAAGTAAAAAACGAACATCAACTTCGTGGTACTATATGTAATGTCCATAATTGAACCTGCTTCTCAGCCCTTTCATCCCACTTGCTTATCATGACCAAGCGATCACAACTCAACAACCAGCTTCGTTGCACTGACACCAGCCTTGCACATCTTCAAAGCCTCGTTGACATACTCGAGCCCCTTCCCAACAATTGTAGGAGGAGGCAGACACTTGAGTTTTCCACTCTGCAGAGCACCAGTCACGAAATCTCTGTAAACGGGTGCTGTGATGTCGCTATAGGCGAAAATCATACCGGTATGGATGTTTGAAGGCAGGTTTTCTGTGGGTGGAGGGTGCGTGCCTGCGAAATGGCCACCACCGAGAGCTTTGAGAATCTCGAGATCGCGTTCGAAGGTCTCGGGGATTGAGATGGCGTCGAAGATGCCCACGAAGTCTGCATCAAGATTCTTGACAGCGGCTACGACATTGTCGACCAGTGAGGCGTCCTTGTGGTCAAAGACTTGAGCTGCACCGCATTGCTTGGCCAGATCGAAGTTGTGGCTACCTGAGATGGCAATGACCGTGATGCCAGCTGCTGTGGCCAGCTGGGTTACCATGGCGCCGGTGGAAGCAGAAGCACCGTAGACAACCAGAGTCTTCTTGATGGATGATGTATAGCCTTCCAGAGTTGGAAGAGGAAGGCCAAGAGCTGGAGTGAATACACCGGGCATGCATGGACCAGGCTCCTTGACAGACAAAGCGCAAACAGCCGACTCCACGGCGAAAGGCACAACAACTCCATCGGTGAAGGGGATGTGATCCGGGAGGATGGACGCCTTGTCAGCCGAGACGATGGTGTACAAAGCAAAAGCACCATCTGAGGGTCTTCCGTTGGGGAATGGAGTACTGTGCCTAACGAAACTGATCAATATATGCTTGGGTAAAGATACATGGCACTGCTTACCCAATGACACGGTCTCCCTTCTGGAAGCGGTCGACGCCAGACCCGACTTCAAAAACTTCTCCAGCAACATCACAGCCGAGGATAGTGGGCCATTGTTGGACAAAGATGCCATGGTCTTGCATGTGCCAGTCAACGGGATTGATCGCAATGGCAGCATTCTTTACGACAATCTCTCCAGGTCCGGCTGTAGGCAGAGAAGCATCTCCGACTTCCAAGGGAGAGTCGGCCTTGTTCAACCACGCGGCTTGGTTTTGAGGAGTAGACATGGCTTGATATTCGGAAGATGTGCGGGAATAGCTGTTGTGATGAACGAGATATCACCTGCTCTTGCTGGAAATGACTTACCCTTTATACGAGGCTCCATTGCGATATATTGGCTATTCAGTGCAGTTTCAAATAACTTGGATATTGATAATCAACATCTGTGATGACAAAAAGGAGAGGAAGTGGAAGGAACGCGATATGGGAAACAAAGACTTGGTATAGACTCGTGATTGGCTGAGATGGGAACGGCATATCGCGTTCTCACGCGCCCCGCATTCCGGCGCTCGAATGATACTGGTCGTTGGAACCACATATATTGTTCCGCTCTTGCCTTTCTGTGATTCTCTTCTTTATGCATACCACACGAAGAGGTGTGGGAAATTGACGATCCGTCAGCAGCTGCCGGGCATGCCTACCACCAAAGCTGGGCATCGAGACCTCCTCGAGTACAACCCGAAACACAGCGTGTTGATCTGTCGCGAATGTCAATACGCAATCCAAAAGAACGCACTGGAGAGCCATTTGCTGCGACACAAAATCTATCGCAGCGAGAGGCAACGCCTTATAGCCTCAGTCTCTCAACTTACCATACTCGAACCAGACGATGTGCTCTCGCCGACTGCTGACTCACCGCCTGTCGAAGGCATCTCCATCCTTGCCGGCTACCGATGCACATTACCTGATTGTCAACATCTCACTGTTAGCGAGAAGCGTATGAAACGACATTGGAGCGAGACCCATGGCTCTGACAAGACCATACCCAAATTGTCTACCTTCGCGGTCGCGGTTTCGTTACAGACCTTTTTTCGTGGTACCAAAGTCAAATACTTTGAAGTCACTCCATTGACATCTCCATCTGCCGAAAGCCATGAAGACGGCACCGATAAAGATGTTTCAATGAGTGACCATGACGGCAGTCAGGATGGAGATGAGGCAACTGGTCTTCACCTAGCCGAGATTACTACACCACCAACACCCGTCTCTGTTCCAATGTTCGAATCGAGAATGCCCAACGGACTCGGATCAGATATGGAGATACTGAGATACTTCCATCACTTCACCACCGCCACTTGTCTCACTTTGCCAAGCATGGAAGGCGTGGATGTCGTAGACACATATTGGCAGGTCGATGTGGTTGCTCAGGCCCTGAGTCATCGATGGTTGATGTATGGTGTCCTAGCTCTTGCGGCTTCTCAATTGTCTTGCCTCACGGACGACGCCGCCGCGAAGCAGACCCATCGCCAGATAGCCGCACATTTTTTGTATGATTTCTATCCTGGACTGGAGCAAGAGTCAGGATCGGGCAAAGCCGGCGCTTCTGAGACATGCAATACACTGCTAGAAATGGGTGAGCAGGTGAGGTGCTTGTTGGCCTGTGCCAAACAGGCATTACCTGGTCCTTGCCCATGGGCAACTGAACCGCTGGCAATTTCTTCAGAGTTTCAGTCGCTCATATCATCCATTCGAAACCGCGTTGTGAGAAGTACAAACGACTTTTTGACATCTCCGGCACCACAATCTGACGAGCAAAGGACACAACAAGATGGCAGTATGCCTACTGCAATGGCAAATGCTCTTCGCAAGCTTCCATTTCGTCTTGCGGGATGCACCAATCGACCGGATGACCCTCAAGATGTTGTGACCTCTATGACAGCCATCGCTAATCTGTTCGAGTCTTGCAAATTGAGCTTTGGTCAAGATGATATGAAGGTGTCGTGGCAGAGCATGGCAGGTTGGTTGCTCAAGATGTCTCAGCATTTCGAACAGATGGTCGTTCGCTCCGATCCTGTTGCCTTGGTAGTCGTGGCCCACTGGACAATCTTACTAGTCACACGAGCCCAACAACTTGGCTGTTGGTTTCTGACAGGCGTTGCAGAAGCGATACTGCGGCAGATCTCAGGACAGCTCTCAGCAAACAATCAGCCAGCTCTGGCTCTGATTGAAGATTTGATTCGTGAAAAGCACACTTGAAGTACCGATGGTTCAAATCAAGCGGATCAACATCTGTAACTTCACATTGTCCAAGTTGGTGCGAGGTCCTCGGTGGAGTGTTTGGTCAACAACGACTCGGCTGTTGAGTCAACATTTGATGACTGCCCTAGGAAAAGAAGGGAGTTTGGTGAGTTGCTCACAACCCCGCATGCGTCATGCCTCGGTCCGGGACAGTCAACAACAGCACATGCCATCCGATCTCGACTCTAATAAGTTGATGTAAGAAGCAGTATCGCAAAGGCTCATTGAACATCAAAATATTCCTCGAACACGATGGCCAATACAAAGCCTGTAGCAGTAGTGGTTGGTGCTTCTCGTGGTATGGGCAGACAGATTGCGATAGGTCTCTCTCAAGAAGGTTACACAAGTGAGTAAGCATTGCAACTGTTTCTGTCTCAGGAAGCATATTAACGGGAATAAGTTGTCGTTGCAGCAAAGACAACCTCGGATCCCGAGAATTTGGCTTCGTTTCCACCAGATCCAAATTCATCTCAGAGCACAATCAACACTGTTGCGAAGGAGATCACTTTGCTCGGAGGAACAGCTATTCCTATACCGGTAGACACACGCTCGCCTGAATCGGTCAACAAGCTGTTCGCAACAGTGTCATCCGAGCTTGGTCGTCTAGATGTTCTCGTCTACAACTCTGGAGCCATCTGGTGGTCCTCGGTAGCAAAGACACCAATGAAACGTTTCAAGCTGATGCAAGAGGTCAACATTGAAGGCTTGTACGCCAGTATCCAAGCATCACTTCCACTGTTCGAAAAGGGTGGCTGGAAGGGTCGGGTCATTGTTGTCTGCCCGCCAATATACAGTCGATTCTTCCGAGGCAAAACTGCATACGCTGTCGGTAAGGTAGGAATGAGTGTGCTGGTCAAGGGACTGTCCATGGATTGGATTCGAGACGAAAAGCCAGATATGGCGATCACCGGTATCTGGCCGGCGGTAGCAATCGAGAGCGCCGCGACTGGAGAAGCCGTTGCGGCAGACATGGACAAGAGAAACGACCTCAGAAAAGCAACAGTCTTTTCCGATGCTATCTTAGGCATGCTCAACTCGAAACCGGCTGAAGTGACTGGATTACTTGCTACCGATGAAGACTTTCTCAGGGACTACAAAGGCGTGACCGATTTCAGCAAGTACAGTCTGGTGCCTGGGTCCAGTCCAAGGAGGATAATGCCGATCAAATTTCCAGATCTGACGGTCGAGGAGCAGGATGACGAGGGCGTGCGAACAGACAGCACGGTCTTGCGCGCAAAGCGTCAGGCTAAGCTCTGAAACTCGAGCCAATAGTGCAGTGTAATGTAGCCTTGTCATCAAGCATGCTTCTTGCCATTGAATAGATCGCCCGTACATGACTGTTTATTGTGCCTGCCGAACGCGACAACATCCAGACGCAAGAATTTATAAAGCAGCATTACAGGTCCATAAAGGTGATGTTTCGACCACCTGCCATGAGCGCTTCGAAGAGGGGGCCTAGATCGTACTGCCTAGACTGTCCCTGAGCATGTGTTCCTTCATCTCCCTCGTCATCGTCATCTTCATCCTCATCATCTTCATCTTCGTTTTCATCCTCCCATTCGTCCTCCCCCGGAAACACAGCACCCAATTGAGTCAAGAGCGAACGAATCTTGTTTTTGCCCGTGAATTCGATCCTGGATTGACTGGTATCATCAAAAGCCGGAGATTCCAAAGTTGTCCTGGCACCATATATGCTTTCGAGATGACAGTATTCAAGTTCTCGTGCAAACGTGTTGAGAGAGTGGAGGAGACAATGGATATGAGATGGTGTCGCATTATCAAAGGTTCGTCCTTGGTACAACTCGGATGTCGAGATGGATAACGAGCGTAAAGGACGGTTCTCTTGTTGCGTACGCTCGAGAATCTGTCGCAAGTCATGAGGGTCGAAACCGCATTCAAAGGTTTCGATCTTTTCGGGAGAGAGTAGGTTTATCCAATTTATCAGTTCGTTCCAGTGATATGTGTCCATACCAGTCATTTTCAGGCTGTTTTCGAGATAGTTGAAGGAAAATTCCCCAATTGTCGGGTAACTGGCAATCAATTCTGGGGCGATAGCTGAACTGAGACCTTCGACTTCGTTTCGTTTCAGCATGTTGTGGAGGTTTACGAATATCTCATCATAGGCGATCCAAGGAAACTCTGGATGAGTATCATTGACGGACGTGCGAGGGTCATGGAGTGATTCGTAACCTATGTCCCAGTCTCTAGGCCTCGCTTGTACCAGGATGCTACTGATATCCAACTTGGACACTGCAGCCACGACCAGAATCCTGTCCATGAACTCCGTGACATGTCTCGTGAAGATCTTCTCGCTCATCTCGATATTTCCGAAAGGATCGAATGCAATGCTGAGCTTGTGATTGATCGAGACAAAATTCGTGAAGATCTCGTGAAGCGCGGGTGGTGTTTAAAGAAGGTTTATGTTGTTGCCTTTGTAGATGAAATTGATCATCTTGACGGCGGCCGCATAAACGGGACTTGTGGATATAGCCTTCAAGACCAGCATGTCACCTTCATCCTCGGGATCGACAAATTTTTCGTCAAAATAACGCAGAAAGCGTCTGTGAGAAGCGCGTTCCAGGATCTTGCAGGTGCCTCGTATGCTCGCAAGGGTTTCGCTCGGATAGAGCTGGTCCTCATCCTCGTAATCGGCCCATTCCACAATCGTCTCCAGGAGTTCTTGTGGTAGCTTAAGCAAGTTGACAGTCATGACTTCTATAACATGAACAGACTAGTTCGTTGAGCGGTATAGTATTCTGGACAAGAATTGCCTGATCGACGCGAGTGGGAGGACGCGTCGTTATTGCAGGAAGGCGGTGTGTGGCAGAATCGACGCGTTCTCCTACATTTCCGCTGGATTAGGCAGGAAGCAGGAAGCAGGAAGTGGAACCAGCTAGCACAAGTCGATCTGTTATGAGGCTACTTTCACAAGAGACACGATCAGCCAAAGAAGATTGGGGTGATTTATAATTCAACAATCATGTAAACGTTCTCATATATCTGGCAAACCTAGAAACGCCATATAACCCATTTTATACATCCTTTACATCGCTTGAGTCCACTGCCTTTTGCAACATCACTCTAGATCTTGGAGGAAGCGGCCAGCTCCTTGCCAACCCACTTCTCCAGACCACCTCTGGCAATGATGTCCTGTACGTTGGGCGGCAACTCTCCGACCTTTTGGCTCCAGCTCTTGCCATTGGGTCCCTCTTGGACAATGACTTGGCTACGTCTAACGTCCCAAGTGAAGGTCCAGCCCGTCCTCCTTGTGAGCTTCTTTTCTTGGCTAGGGACAGAGGTGGGTGCCGGTGGTGGTGTGTCGAGAGATTGTGCGTTATTGCTAGGCTCGGTGATAGGCTTGACACCCTCAACAGGCTGGGGTGTGTCGAATGTCTCGCGAAGACGTTGAATGAGTCTGGGGACTTCAACACCCATCAAAGCGTTGTTGATAGAGTTTCTGGAGAAGATGTTTCCGAAACTGCCGGCGACAACCATGGGGATCTTCTTGGCGAGGATTGCAGTAGCGGCCTGCTCGCGGGAAGAGCCACATCCGAAGTTGAAGCCTGCAACAAGGATATCGCCTTGTTTTGCGATGGAAGCGAATTCGGTGTCGTAGTTTTCCATGACGACGGTGGCCATGCGGTCAGGCGACGATGAGAAGGCATCGTCGTATGTGTATTTTCCGGGATAGATACCATCGGTATTGATGTTGTCGCCGTTGCACCAGACGATCTCACCAGTGACCTTCTCGGGGAAGCCGGGGAGGATGTCGGTGAGCTTCTCGTCAGCAGAGGGAGCGGCGTCATCGGTTGCACCAAGAGCCTTCTCGCCAGACTCGACAGCCTCTTCGGCTTGACGGACAAGCATGTCCAGGGCGTCTTCGATGCTGATCATGCGTTCCTCTTCAGGGATACCATCGCCTTCACCACGGATGACACCGTTCCAGCCTTCGGGCTTCTGGTATGTGCCAGGACCGGCGATCTTGCCCTGGAGAGCAGACGCAGCGACAACTTCAGGACTGGCGAGGTAGGCCTTTGCGTCTGTGCTACCCATGCGACCCTTGAAGTTACGGTTGGAGGCACTGATACCGACCTCACCGGGTTCAAGGAGACCTGTACCAAGACCAATACAAGGACCACATCCAGAAGGAAGGGCTTGAGCACCAGCATCGAGGAGAGTCTGCCAGTCACCCTGCTCCTCGGCAGCACGCTGCTCGGGAAGGGAGGCGGCAGCAATGTAGAAGTTGACGTGAGAAGGAATCTTGGGAATGACACCGTTGTTGGCCTCGGCAGCATCCTTGAAGACCTTGGCAGCAGCAGCAATATCAGAACGACGACTGTTTGTGCAAGAGACGAGGTAGGCCTTGTTGACCTTGATGTCTTGTGCGTTGAGCTCGTTCAGGGGGGTGGCAACCTTGACACTGTTGGGACCTGAGACGTAAGGGCAGAGAGACTCGAGGTCAAGGAAGAGCTCCTTTGCGTACTTGGCATTCTTGTCGGCAGTCAGGGGCTTCTCAAACAGCTCATCGAGTCTTTGGTGATTGAAGCGGGTGGAAGTCTTGGAGGAGGTCAGGGCAGCATCCTCGTAGAGAGAAGCCTCGGTAGCCTTTGCACGCAACCATCCCTGGAGAACACCATCGATGGGGAAGAGACCAGAAAGAGCACCCCACTCGGTAGTCATGTTGGCAATGGCAAGACGGTCATCGACAGGGAGAGAGTGCATGGTATCGGCAGAACCAGTGAACTCAATGGCGTGGTTCAGGACCTCATCATTGTTGAAGAGACCAGCCAGAGCGACAATGACATCCTTACCAGTAACACCAGGAGGGAGCATACCCTTGAGAGTGACCTTGGCAATTGGGGGGATCTGCCACCAAGTACGACCGGTGGCCCAGATAGAGGCAGCATCAGTGCGGACGACGGGGGTTCCAAGACAGCCGATACCACCGTACATGTTGGTGTGCGAGTCGGAAGCAACGCAGAGAGTGCCAGGCCAGGCGTAGCCCTCCTCGACCATGATCTGATGACCGATACCACGGCCAGCAGGGTAGAAGTCAACGCCCTGATCCTTTGCGAAGTTCTCGATCTGGCGGTACTTTTGTAGGTTCTTTTCCGTCTTGTTCTGGACATCATGATCGAGGGTCATGACAATCTGCTTTGGGTCGTGGATCTTGGTGGCTCCAATGGACATGAACTTTGTCGCGACGGGCCATGAGTTATCGTGGGTCATGCATTGTTGAGGAGAGAGGGTGACATAGTCGCCAGACTGGACGAACTTGTCTTCGGCGAGACCCAGACTGTAGCGCTGAACAATCTTCTCTGTCAAGGTTTGGGGGACAGCGACAGGTTCTTGAGCATTGAGGTAGTCGGAGATACCGGGCTGTTCGAGCAGCGAGGGGAAGACGTCGGGGGAGGAGGCATTTCGTAGGGGTGTCGAAGTTGTGTAGAGACGGGGACGGAAGATTTGCTGGGAAGCAGCGACGGTGGCTCTAAGGGCAGGACGACGAGTGCTCAGTCTGGCAGTGGCCTGCTATACCATTAGTCACTGTTATAGACGCGTGCATGCTCGGATTTCACCTACCAGACGCAACCTCGCGCCAGAAGCCGCATTCAAGCGGAGAATAGGCATTCTCAAAAGGAAACGATCAAAACACAAGGGGTATCTCTGAAACAACAAGTCAAGCAACACAAACCAATCCTCACTCCAATCGATTGACAGATGCAAGAGGCAACCACGACCGGGGACAATTTTTGGGGATACAGACCAATCACCACGCAGTCATAGGTACAGATTTTATGCCATCTCCGACATCGCTATGCACAATTTGTGTCATGGAACAAGCGTTGCGGCGAGCTGATGTCTCCCCCGAAATTCGTCATTCCATTACATTTTATTGCCCGGTGACTCAATTGCTTGTTTGATCATATTCGTTTCTCCCTTGTTCTCTAACCACCTACACACCTTCATATACCAACCTACGACAATGCCCTCCCGTGAAGCTACCGCCTACTTCGGCGCTGGCCCCGCCCCTCTGCCCACAGCTGTTCTGGAAAAGGCATCCCAAGTCCTCCTCAACTACAACGACTCTGGAATTGGAATCACGGAAATCTCGCATCGCTCGGGCGATGCTGAAAAGATCCTCGAAAGCACCAAGTCTGCATTGGCACAACTCCTCGACATTCCTACCCAAGAAGGCCCCGATGGCTACCAGATCATTTTCCTGCAGGGTGGTGGTTCTGGCGAATTCAGTGCTTCCGTTTACCACATGACCGCCCTCTGGGTTGAGAAGAGAAGACAACAAATCGTGAAAGAGCTCGGAACAGAAGACGAGACCAAGGCGTTTGACGCTCTGAGAAAGGCCGTGGATGACGAGTTTAAGCTCGACTACCTGGTCACTGGAAGTTGGTCATTGAAGGCCAGCCAAGAGGCCGCCAGACTCATTGGCGCCAGCCACGTCAACGTTGCTGTCGACAGTCGCAAGGATAACAATGGCAAATTCGGCACCATCCCCAAGGAGTCAGAGTGGTCTTTGACCCCCAACCCCGCCCACAGCGGTATGCTCTACTACTGCGACAACGAGACCGTCGACGGTGTCGAGTTCCCTGCCTTCCCCGATGTCGACTCGTCTAAATACCACGTCATCGCCGACATGTCCTCCAACTTCCTCAGCCGCAAGGTTGATGTCAAGAGATATTCCGCCATCTTCGGAGGCGCACAGAAGAACGTCGGCACAACAGGCATCACCATCGCCATCATCAAGAACTCCCTCCTCACTCAACTCGCCAAGCCCGATCTGCTGCGCAAGTTGAACCTACCAGTTGGCCCCGTCGTCCTGGATTGGCCCACCATCGCAAAGAACAACTCCCTCTACAACACCCTTCCCATCTTCGACGTCTGGATCGCCGGCCAAGTAATGCAATCCCTGATCTCCAAGGCTTCCACAGATGGGCCCAAGATCGCCACTCAACAAGCAGAGTCAGAAAAGAAAGCTTCATTGCTCTACGGCATCCTTGACAAATACCCTGTCTTCCACGTCGTGCCCGACAAGTCCGTTCGCAGCAAGATGAACATCTGCTTCCGCATCGGTAGCGAGCAAGACAGAGACGACAAGGAGAAGAAGTTCCTCGCTGGTGCAAACGAGAGACTACTCCTCGGATGCAAGGGTCACCGCAGCGTTGGTGGTTGCAGAATCAGCAACTACAACGCCGTCAGTGTGGAGAAGGTCGAGAAGCTCGCACAATGGCTTGAAGAGTTCGCTCAGCAGCAATAGAAGAATTCGTTCTGATCAGGATACCTTGGAAAAGTTTTACGTTTATAGAGGAAATGACATTTTTAATACCGATGAACATGCGTTCGGCTCTCATGTACCTGGCACTGCACTTGGAATCATTTATCAAATTGCACAAAGTCACATGAACAAAACGGAAAGCAGAAACAGAAAGAGGGTGGATTTCAAATTCGGAAAAAGAAAATGAGATTGGTTAGATTGTAAGTGAAAACAAACCCAAAAGATAGCAACGAGGATAAAGAAAGAGCAAGGAAAAACTTACCAAAGCAGGAGAGGAGAACTTACCAGAAGCAGCATATAACAAACCAGCGATCAAGATTAACAAACCAGGAAACGACGAACATTACCTTTTTCAACGACGCGATCTTCTCGAAGACCCGCTGCCAGAAGACCTACCCCCACCAACCCTACCACCAGGATAAACAGCAGGCCGAAACTCCACATACTGACCCCCCTGACCCGCACTCCTCCCAGAAGAAGCAGAAGAAGCAGAAGAAACAGAACCAGAAACACTACCCCAACCACCAGAAGTGGCAGCACTAGCGTTACTACCATGTCTAGAGCCAGAAGAAGCATATTGAGATGAAATAGGTAAAGGTCTTCTACGGTCTTCGGAGAAGGACGCGACAGGGTCTTGGGAACTAGGGGGTTGGGTTAGCATGTTCAGGCCCATGCGAGCGGTGGTGTTTGATTGCATCATGTAACCTCTGGGGCTACTGCTGCGTTGGACAGGAGCGGACTGATGTTGAGATGTGTATTGGGGTTGATGTTGGTAAGAGGCATGATAGGCAGAAGAGGCAGGGTGGTGGGAGGGTTGTCTAGAGGAAGAGGAGGAGTAACTTGAAGTGGAAGGGCGGTGGTGGACAGCACCACGGCGTTGATAGCTGGGGGCCTCGTCTTCGTCGTCAGAGTCGGAGTCAGAGTCGGAATCGGAGTCGGAGGAGTATTCTTCACTATCGCTGTAGTGGACTGGGCGAGAGTGGGGGATGCCCCCACGACGGCCGACTGTTTGGGAGCCATACTGTTGTTGCTGAGGAGAAGCGCGAGCATAGTTTGCAGGGCTGGCGTACCTGGAGCTGTTGTTGGAGGATGACTGGTAGTAAGACATGTTTGTGTTGTTGTGTTTGTGTTTGAATCTGATGGAAGAAAATAGAATGCTAAGGGTGTATATATAGCTACAAGAATGTTATGGACAAAATGGTCGAAGGACAACAATGGACAACGCTTCTTTGTTGAACCCTTTTCTGGACAATGAATGATGGTTGTATTCAGACAACGTAGTTCAAAGACTGAAAGAACTGGCATCGCAAAAGACAATGCCTTTCAGAGAGACACAAGCTTTCTCGTGCATGCCATTGTTCACAGTCCTTGCACGAAGCAGTCTCTGTGATGTGCTCCAGGCGCTGTCGATCGGTCAACTATCCAAGCCAAGTCGGTTGATAACAGAGTTGTTTCTTCCCCTATCGAGCAAAATAACCAAGAAGCAACGTTCGACGTGAGGTGCGCAAAATGTGAACAAGCAAAAAAGCCAGGACTTAACTTGGGAAACATCTTTTGACCAAATCGTCAACGCGACCAACCAGGGTGAGATTCGAACACACCACCCCTGGATTCTATTTATGCTCAGATTTGGAGAGGTTTATCAGAAGTTGATGAGTGTTTACCCAATTGGGCCAGAGCTCCGATCTTCTTGGGAAGAGGTCAACTTGTCTCAATCATATAGCCTTGGCCAGTCAGGAAGTGAAGGGCTTCCACATGACAACAAAATTGTTGAAAACGTCGAATCTATTTCACACTCTTATCTACACTTGCTCGCTTTTATGTCATCTACAACTCATCGTGACCAGTGCTGCCTACAACAGGGACTTCAGGCATGGCGAGGATCTTCACAACCAAACTAGTCCATCCAGTGAAGTGCTGTGTACGCTGTCCTTCTCCAGTCTCGGGATTGTATTGCTCCCAAGCAAAGCCAGTAGATTCCCAAGACTTGTACACAGTATCCACGAGATTCTTTCGGAGGTCGGTGTAAAGCTTAGCAGCTTGCTTTTGATGAGGACCGGATGAGGAAGCAGTGTTGAGAAGTTCCTTGACAACGAGGTAGTTGATGGGCATCCAGACGGGTGAACGCCAGTAGTTCTCCTCAGTGCCGTACAACTCGTCTTGAGGGGACAAGGAGCGGATACCGTGGGGTGACCAGAGGTGCTCGGGAGAGCCAATGAGGTCGAGGACTTCACCGAGGTGGGGGTGGTCAGGTGCCATGAGTCCTGTGAAGAAGGGCGAGAGAGAAATGTAACCTTTGTGGCAGACGAGAGTATGCTCTTCGTATTCATCAATAGTAGCATCGCAGTATGCCTTTTCGTCTGCATCCCAGTGCAGGTCGTCGAGATTGCGGATGATGGCAGTCTCGATCTTGGAGTAAGCAGCTACGTCATCTGATTCGGAAAGAGTGGTTGCGATGCGCTTCATGGCACGGGTCATCATGCCCATCCAAGACATGAGATCAACGTGAAGCTCACCAGGATGAGGAGGCTGAGGACGAGGGTAGTCATCAAGACCAGAAGTGAGCAAGTGAGTCTTGGTGCTTCCTCTCCAGCGGTAACCTTCCTTCTTGGAAAATGCGGGACGATCATAAGACTTGAGATCACCAGCTTGAGTTTTGCGGAACCATTCATAGTGCTTCTTCAGAAGAGGGAAGAGGTCACGGAGGTATTGGAGGGCTGCATCAGGGTTGGCAAGAACACCATTAGCATTCTCAGAACCAAGAACCTGTTGGCCCGATTTGGCAGCGGCAATCTTGTCAAGGAAAGAGTGGATGACGAAGAAGAGAGTAGGGGGGTTGGCGTAGTGGGGGTACTGAGTCTGGAACTCTTGAGGCACCTTGCTGCGAGCCTCGGGTCCAAGAATCTGCTCACGGCCAATCCAGCCATCATCATCCATCAGGTTGAACCAACTCTTGATAATTTGCAGAGTGAGATCAACGTCCCAGTCAATGATGGGAAGCAGATGGAAACCTTCGTCCCAGAGGAAACCACGAGGGAAGAAAGGTCTGGAAGGAGTACCGGTGAAGAGTTCATATGGACCCTCAAGCTTTTGTTGGTTTCTTGCTCTTGCTTCTGCAGTCTCCTGCCAGAATCCTTCATTCTCCTCCTCATACTCAGCGGCGTACGAGCGGTCAACGACTGCATCTCCATGGAAGTATCCGATGCCACCGATCAAGTTTGAGAAAAGCGACTTGGCCAGGCCGGTGTATTTCTTGTCGTTGAAAGGCTTTTGCGGCTTGAAAGACTCGATGAAGCGCTCGGAGAAGGACTTGATGGTGGTTTCAATCTTCTCTGACACGTCCGCCGACTTGATGGGCTCAGAACCGGAGCCAGACGAGAAGATGACATCAAACTCGAATGCTCCCTCGAAGACCTTTTGTACGAAGTGCATATTGCCAGCGCCTGGGAGGTTGGGAATGGTGAAGGCCTGCATCGGAGGAGGCATCTTCTCGGCCGTGTAGTCTTCAATGTACTTGTCGAGAGATGTCTTCATGGCGGAGAACATGACGGCTGTTTCAATGTTAGCATCAGAACACGCTTACAATATGATCAACATACGCTTGGCCTGCCACAGAGCGGCCTCGGGGATCTGCACACTGTGCACCAGAGTCCTGTCGATGGGCTTATCCTGGAACGAAGGGTGGATATGGCTAGGTCTGTTGCCTTTACGGTCAACAACCGTGACGGTGAAAGTGCCCAGTTCAGGAGTCTCTCCAGCAATCACGACATCTCCGTCAAAGCCGACTTCAGAGTTCTCGCCCTCCTCAGCGTTGTCGACTACCAGACTGCCCAGTCCTTCGACACCAATGTTGAAAACCATAGTTGTCTTGAGATCCTCGGAAGCGTCTTCTCTTGGTACACCCCTGATTCTTGCGCCCCATGATCCTCCATTGGAGCCATGCTCGGGGAACTTGACGAAGTCGGTTGTGATATCGATCTGGTTGCCAGCATCGTGAATAGTTTGCGATCCACCAGTTCTTGGGTCGTATGCGTCCCAGCCGTAGCCGGCCATGCCTTCATGTTGCTCGCATGTGTATCGGAAGTCTAGAAGCTTTAATCAGCCATTGTCATTGACACCCTCACGGGACATATTGCGCACTGTTCTGAACAGAAGCAAAGTCTTCCACCTTGGCCCAGAGCAAACCAGTAAGCACACTCTTAGGTAGCCTCGGTCTCACGCCAAAGTACAAATTCGGACGGTAAGGACCCCAAAGAAGCGAATCATTGGAAGTCTTTGTGAATGGCGATGCAACATCTTGAGCAACTGCCGTTTCAGGCAGAAGCTGCAACAATGCCACAGCCGCTGACAGTAACCAAGGAGCCATGTTTGCGACCTCGAATTGACTTGTCAAAGTCTCGGTCAAAGGATCCTCGAAAGCAACACGTTTCCCGGCGTCCCTGATCGTCATGTCTTGACGCGCCTGCCCATTTTTGCGGGGCGAGCTTCGCCTGCTTTTCTCCGTTGTTAACGCCGGAGTGACCTTTCGCCAATCTTCAACTTCTATCACCAGACACGAATTCATCTCGATCAATCATTTCAAGTCGAGCCCATACATACAAGTGTACGATGTTTCCGCGTTATACCAGTATTCGGTGAGAGCTCGTCGACATATCTCTGTATGTGCACGACTGCACCGACTGGAAAGTATCTTGGATCTCCAAGGACTGCACACATGTGATAGAGGAGGGGTGATAGTCGTTTAAGCGCCAAGTAGATATGGTTGAAAGGGATACAGTGAGGTCTTTGTTTTGGTTATACGGCGGCTAAGTCTTATCACGTGCGCAATCAACAAAGCAGCAGCAGCAGCAGCCTTGCATCACTTCCTATCTTATTGCAGCAGTCATAGTGATGATGTCGGCTACCAATCGATTCGCAAACTGCTCGATATCTCAATGCCATCGACCAAGCGTACGTGGTGGTGCATGCCAAATCTGCGACAGACCATTCTGTTGTGTACACGACAGGAAAGAGTTTCATACCTGTCCATCGCTGTCCGAGGTACGTTTGCGTGGCTAAAACATTCATAGCATTATCTGAAGTTCTTCGTCTTCTTGCAGATCAGTGAAGAGGAATACCAACAGCTCGGAGAGAACGAGGTATCCGAGCTTCACCAACGATTGAATGTAGCCGAATTGCTCAAGCGAGCATCGACCCTAAATGGCGGTCAGAAGTGTCGCTACGAATCGAGAGACTCGGATACTACTGGTTTCATTGTGGGCTGCGCGAACTTCCACGGGCGGATCATTTTCGATGACCAGACCGAGTGGCTCATCCGTATCCCTCGCAGAGGATTCAATGAATACCCTCGCCAGCTGATCGAACATGTAATTGCGAGCGAGTTTGCGACTTTGAAATTCCTGGAAAACACTCAGGTTCCGGCACCGAAAGCCTATGACTTTGGACTAGCTTCTGACAAGGACAACCGCATCGGCGTCGACTATATCCTCATGGAGCGGATAGCCGGACGTCCATGGGACTATGGGGATAAGGACAAACAAAGCGTTCTAGAGTCGGTGGCGGATATCCTGATTGAGCTGTCGAAGTATCCATTCGCCCAGGCCGGCTCGTTGGTGATGGAGCAAGGAGACATCTGCATATCGAAGATGGCGAGCAACAGATATGTACACCTAGATGCTCATGGACCTTATGCGACCGATAAGGAGTGCCTCCTCGACATTTGTCAACAATATCTTGATCTGATCGCTGATGGCCAGATCTGCCCAAGGTGGCCCCAAGAAGCTTTTGCCTTCTATTCGATTTTTGCAACTCATGTTGGAGAGGTTTCACCCAGCACCAATGTTCAAGGGTTCTTCCTGAAGCATGTCGACGACAAAGGCGATCATATCCTGCTGGACGAGATGGGGAGAGTGACTGGGATAATAGACTGGCAATTCGCTCAATGTGTGCCAGCTGCTGAAGCGTTTGGACCTTCATATGTCACAGCTGACCAAGCACGGCTCCAGTCAGCAGACGCAGGTCTGACTGAGGATGATCAGTGGCTGGCAAACATCTTGAGAGATAAGGGTTCTGCTTCCTTGGGGATGATGATGGAACGAGACGAGTTGATGAGGAGGTTCCGGAACGGCATCTCGGACCTTGACTCGAAAGAAGAGGCTCAGCATATCTTGAGAGGACTACTCGCTGTAATGGGTAGACCACAGCCGGAGGATATTGTGGTGTGGGCACTCGAAGTCTGTCGTCAAGATCATCGATGGCCGAGCTTGCTGAGTCCGTCAGGATAGATATTCGTCTCACTGATCAGTTCGAACCTTTCTGGCCATACAACCGTGTTTAGGCCACGACATCTTCCAGGCTGATCTTTGGTGGGTTTGGATTACGCTTGTGGAGCCAAAGACATGGTTCTCGCAACCGACGGGGGATACATTCGTCCAGTGTTTGATGAGCCAGGAAATGCAGAAAAGCTTGCTCTCAGAGTTCCTTCTCCAAACTAGCTTATGCAACTGTTATGTCTTGAGTCCACAATTGGCACATAGTTGAATCTTGTTAGGATAGACCTGGGGACTGTGACTTCCACAAATAGCCTTCCCGTGGTTGTGAAGGAGGGCGCACACCTACTTCCGCAATTCACGAGCCCAGTAAAGATAGGGATCCTCATTAGTGATTGATTCCATCTAGAATGTAGAATCTGCCCAGCCCAAGCGGAGTGTAGAACAGCAGATTGTAGAGTGATGAGAAGTGACGCCAAGACAAAACTGAACGGCAATCGCAACTTCCAGATTCGAGCAACCCTCACACTTGCAACACGGGCACCATCTTCCAAAGCGTAGTACGAATCGCAGTGGTCACTATCTCATCGCCAAAATCAGCACATCATAATGGATCTCCTCCAAACAGTTCGCAAAGAAGGCTCACGAGGAGGGCGCAACGAATTCTCCTGGCAAGATGTACAAAACGACCCTCACCGCCAAAACTACCTCGGACACTCGTTGATGGCACCAGTCGGCCGCTGGCAAAAAGGAAAGGACTTAAACTGGTATGCTCGCGGTGAGGACGGCGAAGAGTTGGACGAAGCTGCACAACGTCGGGAGGAGATGAGGAAGATCAAGCAACAAGAGGAAGATGAAATGCTACGAGCTATGGGTCTGCCAGTGCCAGACAGGGACAATGCAAATCTCGAACCTGTCGCTTTGCGTCCAGGTATGGCAGTACAAGCCGCGCCTGCTGCAGAGCCCGAGAAGCGCGAACGCAGTAGGAGCAGGAGTCGAGAGAGAAAGCACAGACGGCGTGAGGATCGCAGCAGGAGTCGTGAGAGAAGACACAAGAGAAGATCGCGTTCAAGAGATGGAGACAAAGACAGACGACACCGGCCGAGACGGGACGACCACGATCGCAGACATCGTCCTGCAGATGATGAGCGCGAACGCAGACACCACCACAGCCGTCGTGAGCGCACAAGGTCAAGATCGGTCGAACGCAGAAGGCACAGGAGTCGATCGCCGAGCGGAAAGAGAGACAGAGATGGCGAGCGGCGCAGACGTTACGACTAAGCGACAGCTATAGCAGCTCCTTCCATGAAGGTCATGAAAGGGTAAAGGACTTGGGCAGCTCGAAACCACACGGGTAGTCTGCATTGCCTCGCCGAATCCAAGCCCATTCTTGCGCCCAAGAGCTCCTCTGGCCTCTATCCACCAGGGTCTCTCTTACGCTCGCAATCTGAAGTATCTACATGATACACATGCCATTATCAGAAGACTACAAACGAAAACAATATGAGGCTCTTTTCCAGCATGACGCAGATCAAAGCTTGGGAAGCTTGCTCGAAGGTGCCAAGTTTCATGGGGAAATGACATCGTTCAGGGACACGCAATCCAGCGCCGTTGATGCAATTGAACATGGACTTTCCCTTCAATCACATATCTCGTATCAACCACATCCCTAGGACCCCCAATTCTTTCTCCCATATCCTTTATTCGTCCCTAAGACATTGATCACAATGACGGAAAAGCTCAGCGACGCCCACTTCGATGCCACGGCAGCAGCTCTCGATAAAATCACCGACCAAGCCGCCAACCATCCCGAAGATCCCAAAGAAGCACTCCACACTCCCTCCAACCATGAAAGATCTCACAAGTGGCTCAAGCGCATCTTCCCCTACGATAGTCTCGAGGCAATGGAGTCTGCCTTCCACATGGGCAACTACGTAATGGATCGCAAGACTGGCGAAAAGACCTTCGAGCCTATGAGCATCTATGTGCGTGTGGGTATGCATGCTCTATACTATGGGTCCGAGCAAGAAAAAGCCCTCCACTGGAAGCGCACTGTCAAGCTGTTGAAGGATCAGAGCGAGAAGATGGGCAAGCAATACGATGACCCGAAGAGTGTTGACCACATTGTTCCATTCATCGAGAGCTTCGAGCTGCAAGAGAGCATGTCTGAGATGAAGGAGCCTAACCCTTCCAAGTACAAGAATTTCAACGACTTCTTCTCAAGAGAAATCCGCGAGGACGCTCGGCCAATTGACGAACCTGGCAACGTGAGCACCTCTGCCCCTTGCTGCCATTTGAGTATGTGTTGATCATCTTCAGGGCCTCGTCGTATCCTCGCCAGCAGACTGCCGCCTTACAGCTTTCCCCACCGTCGATCTCGCAACAAAGTACTGGATCAAAGGCTTCGGTTTCACCGTCTCCAAACTTCTAGCCTCCGAGTCCCTCGCTTCAGATTTCAACAACGGCAGTATCGTAATCGCCCGTCTCGCGCCTCAAGACTACCATCGCTGGCACTCGCCCGTCTCCGGCACTATCGAGTCTGTCACCGAGATTCCCGGCGCCTACTACACAGTCAACCCCCAAGCCATCAACGAAGAAGGCACCCTCGACGTCTTCTGCGAAAACAGACGCAGTGTCATGATCGTCAGACGCAAAGAGACAGGAACAAAAGTCGCCATCATCGCCGTCGGTGCCATGTTGGTCGGCAGTATCAGATACAACCCCGGTATTGAAGTCGGCAGAGAAATCAGACGGGGAGAATGTCTAGGTGCCTTCCAATACGGTGGCAGTACGGTCATCAACCTCTACCAAGAAGGCGATGTACAGCTTGATGACGATCTGGTTAACAACTCGACAAAGGATGTCTGTGAGACTTTGGTCAGAGTTGGCTGGAGGGTTGGTGCAAGCTCTGGGTCGCCTTCAGCTTAGAAGGTGATTAACCCAGACCAACGAGCCAAGGGCCAGGCGACAAGGAGTAGAGGTATTGGTGCGCTGCCTGGGAAATCTAAACATGGGCGTGTTGCCGAGCAAGCTTCTAAACCTGAGCCAAGCTCCAAAGTTATGAAGAAATGGCATACGCGAAAACGAAGATGTGTTATATCATGAGAAGGGGAAGATTACATTGAGTTTGCAAAATACGTCGTAACACTTTCCGTGTCTCAGGGATGAATTACCCTATCAAGAATACCATCATGATTCAAACAATCCATCAATTTCCAATCTTTATAGAAGTCTGAGAGTGAACGTCTAAACACCATGATTCTTCCACGCCTCGCTAGTCGACCACCCATCCTTTTTCCACAACTCACAATCCCCCCTCCCCCATTTCTCCCTATACACTTTCTCCCCTGCCCGCGAACTCATCCACCATGCCCTCTCAAACCCTTCCGCATTATATGTCCACATTTCCCCTTGTCCACCTTTTTGCTGCCCTTGCCAACTATTCCTATGAACACCTTGATCTGCATCCTTGAATCTCTGCGCTTTTTCCAATTCCCAGGTCAATGCCGAATATGCCTTTTCATCCACGCCGTTGGAGGTATAAATGGCTGATAACTTTGCAGCAAAATCTGGAACCAGCGATGGCATATCATAGATTTTGCCCGCTGTGACTTTTACACTTTCGGGTGTATCATAGCCAGAAGCGTAAACACGGGAGTAGAAATCGCAATCGGAGGCGTAGTAAGGGATAAATGTATCCCAGTGGCCTATAGCTTTCATAGCTTCCACGTTGACCAGAGTTAAGAAATCGTAGTTGAAAAAGCGGAGGGCCCATGGTTTTCCTTCCTCTGAGAGTGTAGTGGTGTTGCTGAGGACTTGTAGGACTTGGGCGTAGAAGGATTTATATGGTTGTGTAGAGGTGGGAAGGACGACGATGTCCATATGTGACCAGAAGAAGTATTGCCAGTCCATGGCGATTGCTGTTCTGATGTAGAAGTTTTGGAGTTGGGAAAAGGAGAGCAACGTCGGTGTTTGCAATATCGACACTCCATATACCTCTCTCAAGGTTTGGTAGTCGAGGTAGAAGGGGTTAGAGGCAGAGAGCAAGGATGAAGGGTTTGCGTTCATGGTGCCGCTGTTGTCTATTATGATGATGTCGGAAGCGGGCCAGCCGGAAGAGATGTAGGAGTGCAGGGTCTGAAGTAGCATGGCGTTGTTGCGGGTGAAGGAGATGAAGAGTGGAACTCGAGGGCGAGAGTTCGGTGGTTTGTTAATGTATGGAGGTTGTATTATGGATCTAGTGCCGGATTCTGGGAGTGCCGGATAGTATAGAAGGAGAGCGTTGTCCATGGGTCCTAAGATGGGAGCATCGAGTTTGAGATTTGATGTCGTAGTTTCAGATATGTCCTTCTCTGTAGATGAAGGTGCTGATGTGAGCATCGATGTGACCGTGGCCGTGACGGTTATGGTGGTGGCTGGTGCTGTCGTCTCAGGAGTAGCTTTCTCTTGTGTAGCAACAGGGCACTCAGCACGAGATGGTAGACTCAAAACCATGGCATACGCCATCCATACGAAAACACCACCTATCGTGACGAACAAGTAACATTTGACCCAGAAGAACGACTGTTTCTTGACATTATGAGCCGTTGGTCGCTGTGTAGGCAGCGACCCTTCAATCGATGGCAGAGCAATGTACTCGGCTCTCTCAATCGTATTATTGCCTACTTTCTGAGACGAGAACAATCCCATTGTGGGATGTGGCGTGAGCGATGGTGTGTCCAAAGGAGAATATCTCGCGGCCAACCATGAAGTTCAAGATACGAAAGTTCGCTTAACGGTCTTGCAGTTCATGCCAGATTTAGACTTTTGTGGCGTTCGAGGGGTAATCCTGCGTATACTTTGGCGACCCTGCCTGAGATGGTAGCAGGAACGTCAGAGCCTCTGGTAAAACAATTCGAGTTCAGCTAGAGAGTATACAGAGCATCTTGAGAGCACACGCACGAATCCTCAGACGTTGATGTGATTAAATCATGCTTTCGCACCACCTCGGTAGGCAAAGACGGAGCGTCCGTTTCCTCTGCCTAGCACCTTGATTCCAGTAGCAACTGACGTCTGTTCTGAGCCGCCATAATCGTCAGCTTGAGATGGGTTGTCCCGCCATACCTCAATCACAGTCCAGATGTTTTGTTGCTGTGCCATGGCAGCGACCCTGCCCGCTTGCTCGAGATCTGCTACTTCGAAGAGTACAACCCGAGCGTCCACTTGTTTGGCGATCTCTAGCAGTCGAGGGTAGAAGATATCTCCAGGGTCGATGCCCGGATATTGCGATGCATCTGCGTCGTTGGGAACAAGAGCGAGCTTCGGCTCGTATCTCTTTACCGATCGAGTTGTAGTGCGATTGAAAGCACTAGGCGAGATATATGGCGGGTTTGAGATGAGAATATCCCAGCCACCTTTGCGATCTGCTGTTGGGTCATTGCTTTGTTGGGTTTCCTCGTACAGCTGTAGCGCGGTCATCAATGATACACAGTCGCTCGGGTTGTGGTCGGCCTCAGCGAGTATGTCTGCTCGGATGAAACTCAATGATGAGCTTGGAGGCTCTATCCGTATTGTTCCATCTTGGCTTAGTCGTCTAAGATTTCTTTTGGCGAGGCTCAAAGCGCGTGGAGAGATATCAACACCAATTGCTTCGAGCCGCCCCTTTCTAGAATACTTCTGCACGAGCTCGTAGCTCGCCAGCAGCGGTATACATCCAGTACCGGTGCATAGATCCAAGAGCTTCACATGCTCAGGGAGTAGTTTGCTTTTTTGAAGTCGCTCCATCAGGTGTGTTACAGAAGCCGCTGTCTCTTGCCTACCTCTTGCGTAAACAGAACAGTGATGCAAAAGAAATCACTTACAATGCCTACCTTGGTATCAGAACACCTGGCTTACAGGCAATTTCTAGATCGCCGAAATACTCGGTCCCCATGATATATTGTAAAGGCTTGCCCTTAGCCCTCTCGACGCACAGCTGTCGAAGTTTGCGTCGTGCAGCCCGGTCGTCAATTATGTGCCCGGTGTTGCGCTGTGGTTCGGCAACGAAGTCCCTCAGCCATCGTAGTTCGTTCTTCGCTGATGCAAGGTCTCGAGTGGCTCGCAGCACCAGCGGCAGCAACGGGTCACTCTTGTGCGCTTGGTGCAAAACACGAGGGTGCAGACGAGGCATAGCTGAGCGACAGGGCTGTTGTTACTGCTCCTTCTCACGTCAAACGAGTCTGAGAAGGTTGATGCTGCTCTCGCAAAGAAAACGAGCCCTCCGAGAATGTCTGTGCTTTCTCGGAATCCGAGCCTCCGTCAGTGATGCTGGCCAAGCATTTACACAAGCAATGCCGAGTTCGCGGTCCAAACCAGATTATTCACTCCTTCCAAACTACATCTGGGGGGTGTTCGGGAAGACTGGAACGACAGCTGTTGAACGACTCGGTCGTTCTTCGAGAATTGGGCGAACGTTGTTGTCGTTGTTGCCCGATGCCCTTTGTTTCGTGGGCGGAGAAGTCTCGGATGTCACGACCCTTGCCGTCATCCGATCATTCTAATCTCTGCCAAAATTCGAGAAGCTCTTTCCCAACCACCTCACCGCTGTGGCATCGCACAGCCCGTCACACTTTCGTGCCTTGTGTTTCGAAACAGATCGAACCCTAAGTGCCTACGTAGCAGGCTGGTAAAGTGATTGGTACTGCGCGGCAGGGCCGGGCCGCCCAACGTTATCAGTCGTGTTACGGACGAACCCCTCCATCAAAGAAGACAACATCGATCTTGCTTGCAAATCAATACCGTGAACACGCAGCTTACGAGACGATCTATCTTTGACGCATTCTAGAGCTGTTCTCGAAATGAGCTTGACGTTCCTGTGTCTCCATCATATGTGTCGCCGTCGACAAGTCTGCGTAATTCTGTGATCACAAATGCTGATGTTATGGCGATCCTCAGGCAAATCTGAAGCAGTGATGTCTGTTGACAGGGACTCCACATATCGGCACGCCTTTCCGACGTCACCGTAACACTGCCCGACTGCTCGCTTTCTATGCGAGCCACTCCGGAAGCTGCACTCACTGGACTCTAATCAATCTCCCTCCGTTTCGATGACAAGATTGTGCTGTATCGCTGTTTAGTCCCTCATACTGCGATCTTGCCGCACCGTCCGGCGGCCGAAAGATGACCTCTCCGTATCGCTGTGCAGTGCTCAAGGGTACGTGCCTATCACAGACAACACGCAAGTATGTTAGGGTTCACGATGTCGGACCTTTGTTGCCGTATCCGCAGAGGTCTGATATATAAACATGTTGCTGGTCCCTGACAGCAATATCCTATCACTTCTATCAGACTCTCCCACCAGCAGACTATCATCAAGCATCAACCACAATCGTCCCTCCATACAACTCTACCAACACTTAAATCATCGAACCATCCTCTGCCGCCATCATGAGTTCCACCTACGACAACCTCCCTCTTCGCGTTGTCCCTCACATCGTTGACGAAATCGCAAGAACTGCTCCCAGCACGAAATGGGTAGAAGTACCTCGTAACAACAGTAACCTTCAAGATGGTTATAAGACCCTGACTTTCGGTCAATTATCACAAGCTGTCAGCAAAATGGCCCGTTGGATCGAGCAGACCATCGGAACCAGCACGTCAAGGGAAACTATCACTTACATGGACCGCCAAAACGACATCAGATATATCTTTGCCATCATTGCATCTATGAAGACTGGTTACAAGGTTCTCCTTGCCTCGACACGTAACAGCGAAGAAGGCCAACGTGCTATCCTCCAACGTACACAAAGCAAGAAATTCCTGCACGGCCAGGGCATGAGAAAAGAGATCCTCGCGTTGCAAGATGAAAAGACACCCATAGAGGCCTATGAGGTTCCTCCTATGGACTACTTTTTCAATGACGATAAAGTGGAACACTACGAGGGCGTTGTCAGTACGGACCCCAATGATATTGTCGCCATCATCCATACTTCTGGTTCGACCGGCATCCCGAAGCCGATCTACCTCCGCAATGGCTACCTCGCCTGCCTCGATCGTATCCGTCAGCTCCCAATTGCTGGTGGCCGTCTCTCGAGAGCCCAGAAATTCGTTGGTACAGACCGGGCTTTCTGCAGTCTGCCATGGTTCCACGCAATGGGCTTTTTCATGGCACTAAGATCGATCTACGCCCAAGGCCCTCTTATTCTGCCTCCTGTAGGCCGCTCGCCCAACGCCGATCTCACGCTTGAGGTGCTTCAAGCCGCTAAACCAGCGACTGGCTTCTTCCCGCCTGCCATCCTTGAAGACATCGTCGATGCTCCTGGTGGCATCGACACTCTCGCAAAGCTTGATTTCGTCTTCTTTGCAGGAGCTCCTCTCGCACAGGAGGTAGGTGGCCGTATTGCCGAGACCACCCAAATTCAGACCATCATCGGTTCTACCGAGGGTACATTCTGGGATAGCTACATCACCGAAGACCGTTCCGACTGGGGTTGGTTCGAGTGGTGTGAGCATACAGGTGCTGTTATGGAGCCCTCCGGCGAGCTCCACGAGATGGTCATCAAGCGCATGCCCGGTAATCCCGTTCAGGGTGCATTCTGGAGTTTCCCTGAGCTTGACGAGTACCGCACCAAAGATTTGTACGAGGAGCACCCCACCAAAAAAGGTCTCTGGAAGTACAAGGGTCGCAACGACGATGTGATCGTTCTCAGCAATGGCGAGAAGTTCAATCCCGTCATGTTCGAGAAGGACGTCGAAGGCCATCCAGCAGTAAAGGGCGCTCTTGTTGTTGGTCAAGGTCGCTTCCAGGCTGGTCTCATCCTCGAGACCAACACTAAGACTGATCCCGAGACATTCCTCGAGCAGATCTGGCCTGCAGTTGAGCGAGCCAACGAGAAAATGGCCGCTCATGGCAGAGTCTGGAAGTCAAAGATTGCCATTGCCAACCCCCAGAAGCCCTTCCAGCGAGCTCCCAAGGGTAGCATCATGCGCCGCAAGACCAATGAGCTTTACAAAGCTGAGATCGATGCGCTGTATTCCAACGAGAGTTCGGCCGAGTCACTTGGACAGCTGGCCGCCGATGCTGACGAGGCCTCTATCCGCAACTTTGTAAAGCAGGCCATTCTTCTTGCCTTGCCCCAGGTCCCTGAAACCCTTGATGACGAAGGCTACGAGGCCGACCTCTTCTCCTTTGGCATCGACTCACTTCAAGTGCTTGCTTTAGCCAACACTATCGGCCACGCTCTTCCAAAGAAGGAGGGCTCGCGTGATGCAACATTTAAGCCTCGGATGGTCTATGGCAACCCAACCATCGATGCCTTGACCAAGGCAGTCAGCAACATCCTCCACGGCGAGGATGCCAATGGAGCTCCTACGAAGTCTCGTGAGCAAAACATGGATGAGGTCATCAAGAAGTATACACAAAATCTACCTTCGCCTATCGAGTACAATCCTCGCCAGCAGAAGCATGCTATTGCTCTCACGGGAAGCACTGGCTTTCTAGGTAACTACCTGCTGGAAGGCATGATTACAAACCCTGCCGTCGCAAAGATTTACTGTCTCAACCGCTCGGATGCCCAAAGCCGACAGAAGCGTAGCTTCGAAGAGCGCGGAGCTGTACCCGACTTCTCCAAGGTCGTCTTCTTGCAAGCTTCATTTGGCAAGGAGAACTTCGGTCTGCCTGACGCAGTATACCACGAGCTTCAACGTGACGTCGACGTCTTCATCCACAACGCCTGGGCTGTCGACTTTAACATGGGTCTTGAGTCCTTCGAAGAGACCCATCTGATGGGCACGCGTCGTGTCATTGATTTCAGTGCTTCTGCTCAATACCACCCTCACATAATCTTCATTTCCTCCATCGCTAGCACTGGCAACTGGCTCGGCAGCGGACACTCTGGTTTTGTTCCTGAGGTGTTCATGCAAGATAACAGTCTTCCCTTCCCTCAAGGATACGGAGAAAGCAAGCATGTCGCGGGAGCCATGCTCGCCATTGCAGCCGAAAAGTCGCACATCCCCTCTACTGTGGTTCGCGTAGGTCAGCTCGCCGGTCCCACCGCCGAAAAGGGTCTTTGGAACCGTCAGGAGTGGTTACCTTCTATCGTTGCATCGTCCAAGGCTATTGGCAAGATCCCTCGCACCTTGGGCAACGAAGATATCGTCGATTGGGTACCCACGGATGCAGCAGCTAAGATCCTTATCGATCTCACACGCACACGCCTGCGCACTCAAGAGTCTCAGAAGCTCGACACCTTCCACCTCGTCAACCCCTCCACCGTGCAATGGAAAAACCTCGTGCCTAGCGTCGTCGACTTCTACGCCTCCCAAGGCACCGAGATCAAGATCGTCGAGTTCAAGGAATGGCTTGACGAGATGAAGAAGCTGGACATGACTGAAGAGGTGGTGAGCAAGGTGCCTGGACTGAAGTTGTTGGACTTTTATGAAGGTCTGGCTGTTGAGGAGGGTAGCTTGCCTAGACTGGCTACTGAGCACACTGCCGATGCTAGTGTTACGTTGAGGGAGTTGGGCCCTGTGAACCGTGATTTGATGGTCAACTGGTGCAAGCAGTGGAATTTCTAGATGTTTAGCTTGACGATTGTTATGGTTGTCTTTTGGATTGTTTAGCGGGCGTCTTTCGGTGTTTAGGTCACATATAGGAGTACAATATTCTCTCTCTCGCGTCATTTCTTTCTTGCATCCTGACCACCTGGGAGTCTTCGCATGCCAAACAGTGTTCTGGTTAAATTTTCATCCTCGTACGTATAGGTCAATATCGAACGCCAAATCCAGCCACGTCTAGTGACCAGGTCGATCAGTCCACCAACCCTTTGGGCACCATTGAAAAGTTGTACAGTATGTAATTGACTTGAGAATGGCGATTGATTCGTTATAAAGTATATATCTTTGCGATATGTCCACTTCTGAACTCATGCCTGTGCAGCTACATATAGCCATCGATCATAAAATCATACACTCATCACCCTCTATCGGGTAGGGTGCCCAGGAGTACCGGTCACACCATGGCTCGGAGCGGTAGTAGCATGGTGTTCACGACCGTTGGCCTCCTTGTCGGCCAAACCTTGCAGGTGGTCGGTCATCTGGTTGCTAGTTGCGATGAGCAGGTTGAAAAGGGCCTCTTGGATGGAGTGAAGACCGGGGCCACCGGCGAGGAGGATGCGGTGGGAGGAGCCGTCGACGAGGACGGCTTCGTAGGTCTGTCTGCCCTCGTTCTTCTTGGCACGAAGGACGATGCGGAAGGTGTCGGGGAAGAGAACAGCGGCGTTAGCTGTGAGAAGGATAGACGAATTAGCTGGTGGTCGTGGTAGACACTCTGGGTGTAGACTACGTGTACATACAGAGGATCTGGTCACGGTAGAAGGTTTCGTCGGCCATTATTGCGGTTTGGATGTGGTTAGATGGCTGTTGAGGCTGGCTTAGTAGTTGTTGGACTCGAGAGAGCTGCTTTTGAACGTACTTTGGTAGGTAGTTTAGGATGCAGGTGAGTTTGGAATAGATTGATCTGGAGGAGAAGGAGGAGAGATGGTGGGGTTCCCTGGAGGATGGTCAATCGTGTCAATCGTAATCCACATGACGTGACTGCCTTCCTTCCGTTGCTGGTGGTTGGCCGTTACTTCCGCGCGACGGAGACCGTCTACGTCATTGGAGGACGCGATAAGCCCCGATAAGACGAGGGCCTTGCTGGTGTTGAAACTTGAGGACGCGCAAGCTACTAGACGACTCGTACAGTCTACCTACATTATGAACGCGTTCCGAGCTGGATCGTAATCGATCGCGATGGTGTTGTGGCATGGTGGACGACGCGAGGTCAAGACGGCCACTTCTCTCGACGCCGAAGCCTCACCCTGCAGAGGGATCAACCCGGTACACGCGAGTACAGCATTGTGAATATAACTTGAACATTAGATTCGATCGATACTCCAACGCCTGTCACGAAGCGGAATTGAAAACCCTGAGAACGACAATCCAGGCAACATGAACATCTCTTCCCGAGAGGCCTCTCGAGCACCATGCTTGTCCCCTTCCGCTACTCCATCATCCCTCGCCGTTACATGTTCCTGGTCCCGAGATTGTCATTTTTGAGCTCTTGCCATCTCATGAGCTTTGTCTCTCAAGGCTGTCAACGCCAGCAGCAGGCTGTGAGCCGGAGGTCCAGCGATGTGTCCTTGGAAGTCGGCTCCGCTTCTCTTCTCTTTCCAGATCACCTTGGTGACGACTGATGGATCTCCCGTCTTTGCTCTGATGTCTTCTGCTACGATGGCGAAGCTCTTGCCCTGAGGCATTGCGGCTGGCATGTCTTCTTGAGAACCCATCAGCTCATGTGTCACCTCACTCGGACAGGTCATGCCTACTCAGTATCTTCTTCTGCATCAGTTTGCAAGACTTCTTCTCGTCTCGAAGAAAAGCCGAAACTTTCATGCCTGGCGAATGGGCTTTGTTGGACAGCATGGTGATTTAGGAATGTAAAACGCTGACTTGAGAGGTGACTGGGGAGGGCCTCGAAAGATAACAGACACAGCATGGTAAGCACAAGTCACTTTCTTGTTAGAACTGAAGAACCGGCAGTCCGGGTTCAAGGTAACATGACGTGGCCGTACAACACTCCATAGGTTGCCCTTTGTTACCATCTCTCGGGAACCTGCATCTGCTCATTTCCACCCCTCCATTCTGACACAGAAGGTTTTATTGCAAGATGCGGTGTGTTACACCAAAATCGTAAAGTCATGAGATCTAAGTGTCGGCCGCTCTTTTGTCAAAATCCGTTCCAACATTGCGTATCATGCGGAAGATTGTGTTTGTGACTGGGAGAACTCCATCAACATGTGCCTCGACTTTCACGCTAACTGTACGTTAAACCACTTTCATTCGTTGGCAACAGAACATTGTTGATTCAGTATGACTAGCCTACGTCTCAGTGCGGTCTGTATCGCTCGCTTTCATCAAGCCTTTTCTGCGGTAGATTGGCCACCGACCACCGTTCAACCTGCGATCGACGCGCTCAGAATATCCAACTCATTTTTCCTACGACCAATCTGAGTCTTGTTCAGACAGACCTTTAGGGGAGTAACGCATCATCTGGTTGTTGTGATGAGCAACCATTGCCTCCCACTGCAAGTTGGCAAGCTTTTCCTTTGTCAAAGGATCCTCAGAAACCATGATCATGACGCGAAGGGTCTCAAGAGCCTCTGTTGGTGTAGGACAGGACTTTGTGAGAAAGAGAGGCTCAGGGTCGCCGGGGATGCTCAAGGTGGCGGTGTAGATGTTCAGCTTCTTGAAGGGTGTCTGGATGTGGATTTGAAAGTCTGAGCCGTATTCGGGGAGATGTTTGTGGGCGGCGGCTGCAGCAGGTATGTTGTCAGTGGACGGTACAAGCACAAAGGAGTGAGTACTCACGGTAAATACCGCGGCATTGTCTCCATGCACTAGGTCCTTCTGCCTTGTCTACTTCCATTAGGAAACCCTTGCGTCTGAAGAGGGCAAACACATGACCAAGGCGTCTCTTGATCACGGTTCTGTTGGGGCCGGTCATTTTTCTCCGGTGTTCCGAAGGTTGCGATCCGACGGTGTTGGTGTTGTCTGATGGTGGGAAGAATTGGATTGGACTGATACAGGCGCCAGAGTTGACCGCGAAGTATCGGCGCAGCATCCAAGTGACGATACTTGATAATTTTTGTCGTTTTCACTTACGGATTCTACAAGTGAAGTACGCGCTCAACTTCATGGAGATACTGGGCAGTCTGGCTCTGCGCATTCGGTTTTTCTTCTGGAACAAAACATCACTCTTGCATGACGAACAACTAGCCAGCATGAACCACGTGAATAACATTGCCTATTCCGGGCAACCGCATCTCTATCTGGACCGCTAGCCGAGTACTCCAACAATGACACTCGGGTTTCTATCAACGAGTGGCAATTGATTCGCACTTGTCAACGACTTATTGTCCACTGCACTATATCAGCATCACCGCCATTTACGCTGAAAATGCGAGTCGGTGATCAGTCGGGGCAAACTGAATTTTGGATGCCACAGTTGTAGGTCTCCTAACTACTGGTAATGACAATTTCCATGCTCTCTCCGGACAGCGATATCATCATGAATTACATCTTGCCTCTCGAAGGCTATGTCTCAACCCCGGCTGGAAAATGAAGATCAACCCCTGTTCCAACATTACTCGTTCTCTGCTTCCCTCCCGCCTGGACCTGCTGTCTCTCTTAAGGATGTGACATATCTGGTCTGTAGGCCCAATAGTTCTGAACCCATAGATAAAGCTTGTCCAGCGCCTCTTCCTCCGTATTCTCACAGCCGCCCTTGATGACGACCTGATTCGAAGCCATGACCTTGGCCTGGAATTGCTGGTGACCTCGAACGCGGCAGCTGGGGCAGATGTTGACGGTCACGCTGCACTCTCTGTTGGGCCAGATCACCAGACAGTGGTCTGATGGATGTTAGTAAAAGCGAAACATTGATGGAGGGATGGATGCTCATACTGAGAATGTTGTGGCGGCTGATGTCGCAGTCGAGCTCCTTGCTGATGGTAGTTTGGTAAGCAGACATGCTTGGTAGTGAGCGAGCTCTCTTCGGCATTTGCTTGTGGGAAGTCAAGATATTTGGATTTTGTTGATGCTATTGTGCAAAAGAGGGAAGCGTACTATATACATTCCCCTTGACGATGAAGTCGTACAAATTCAAGCTTAATGTGCATTCCAAACACGCGGTTCAAAGGCAAGCTGCTCCAAAGAGTCCGTTGATTGCTCGCAAACCGCTGGCAATACTGCGCTTCAGCCAACGCATTCAAAGGATCGAAATTCAGGATGCGGAATCGCCACCCGCCTGTTCGAGCCAAACAGCATCGACTGCCAGGGTACCACCAGAATTTGCTCGCTCTACAATAGCCTGTCCAAGTATGTCCAGCTGGTGCAAAAATCATCATGCTGCCAAAAAGATAAAAGCGTGTTGCTGGGGCTACCCTGTCTACGACGTCATCGATGTCTTTCGCAACAAAGCTACAACTTGTGTTTTTCTTCACATCAGCCTTCGAGACCATCTAAAAACAAGTACTTCTCATGATTGCTGTCTCAATAAGAATACATGACCTTCTGAATGGTGGGAAAGTGGAAAGAGAACAATCAAACAACCTTCACAAAGAATGCTTGGCGGTGACGTGCATGAGCTTGACGTGCTTTCCGCGACGCACTTTCCTTCCCTTCTCTTGAATAGCTCCCACAACTCTGTACAGAACGAGCATCATCTGCAAATAGACCAACTCTCAGCAAAACCGTGCTTAAAACCTTGCAGGCACCAGTTTTGGAGTACGACGACTCGCACCCGTTGCCGGACATACTTATTCTGCAATCTCCGGGGCTCGAAGTATATAGAGAACTCACCATTCTTATCGCCGTGACCCCTCCAATCCTCTGTCAATCTCGACGAACTGACCTCATCTTCCTGTCCGAATATTATCTTGATCTTCAACAATGGCAGCAGCAATCTCATCCTTCTTCAGGCAGTCAACCTGGATCCCCACACCTGAGTTGACGGAAAAGAATCTACCCAGTCAAGCTGGTCGTGTTTTCATCGTCACTGGCGGCTATGCCGGCATTGGCTATGAGCTCAGCAAGATTCTTTACCAACATAATGGCACTGTCTATGTTGCTGGACGTTCTGCCGAGAAGGGAAACAAGGCAATCTCATCGATCCGCGAAGCTGTGCCCGACTCCAAGGGCAAGCTGGAGTTCATGCATATCGATTTGGCCGACTTGACTACAATCAAGCCTGGAGTTGAGAAGTTCTTGGCTCAAGAGTCTCGTCTGGATGTCTTGACGAACAACGCTGGTGTACGTTTCTGCTGTGTCCAACCATTGTCTGCGCATGCTGACAAACGATGAAGGTTATGACACCACCCAAAGGCTCCAAAACTGTCCAAGACTTTGAATTGCAGTTCGGCACAAACGTCCTTGGCTCTTTCCTCCTCACCAAGCTTTTGCTTCCCATTATCGAGAAGACCGCTGCTTCTTCACTGGCAGGCTCGGTGAGAGTGACCTTCGCCGGCTCTCTCGCCGTCGATTTGATGTCGCCCACTGGTGGTGTAGCCTGGACAGACAATGAGCCTACTCTTCATGGATCTCAGGAGACCAACTATGGTCAATCCAAGGCTGGCAACGCTCTTCTAGCCAGCGCTCTTCGTCGTCGTGTCGAGAAGTCTGGCGTCATCTCAAATGCATGGAACCCTGGAAACCTGAAGTCGGAGCTCCAGAGACATATGCCAAGTGTGCAAGCCATGTTTGTCAACATGATTGTATACCCAGTTGTGAATGGCGCTTATACCGAACTCTTCGCCGGCTGGGGAGAAGAAGCCGGACGTCCCGAGAATGCTGGCAAGTTCATCATTCCCTGGGGTCGTTTTGGACCTGTACGTTCTGATGTCGCTGAAGCGATGGAGAACGGAGGTGACGAGAAGCTCTGGGAGTGGTGTGAGAAGACTTCTGCTCAATATGCTTGAATTCAGTGACGATCAAGTTTAATCAAAGCTCCTCCATTAAGTTCGAGACATATGTTACAAGTCGTCACTATAAGATCGACCAGATCTCCAAGCCTCATTGTACACCAGGGCGTTATACATCGACGACGCCCCCGAAAGCGCTCACACACATATCATAGTCTCACACGTCAATTGTCTAATCGACTTCAAGGTCTGCAAAAGTCGTATCACCCCTCGAGCACTGTCCTCTATTACTGTCATTCATACCCCACATACGAACATTACTCTCCATTCGACGTGCACCTCCACAATTGTCGCTCGCATCGCTTATACCCTTCGCTCGTCCCTGTCGCACGCCCCTGTCGCTCGTCACTATCGCTCGTCACTATCGCTCGTCACTATCGCTCGTCGACTCAATCGACAGCTTTGAGAGGCAAGCTTATATTTATAACCTTTGACCCCCGTTCACTCCTATCATCACACCAACATCACTCTCCGTTCGACGTGCACCTCCACAATCATCGCTCGCGTCGCTCAGGCCTTTCGCTCGTCCCTGTCGCGCACTCATGTCGCTCGTGACTATCGCGCTTCGACTCAATCGATAGCTTTGAGAGGCAAGCTTATATTCACAACCTTTCAGTCCCGTTCACTCCTATCGTCCTCACACCTCAATTCGAAACCACCACAACACTTACCGCGTCGAGTATCCTGGTTCTCGACCTGGCCAACGAAAAAAATCTTTCCTTAGCTCAACAGCCCCTTCTTTAAATCCTATACGCGCACAATAACCTCAACAATGAGTCTCGCAACACCAATTCTGGGGGCTCGACGCGAGAACGCTGCTTTCAGAGCAGTATTCGAAGAAGAGTCTGACGACGAAGACTACGACGAAACCTCGCCAGAAGTGAAGGATCCAGAGCATGGAAACAGCCTAGGAGCACTGGAATCTCGCTCAATCGCGTTAGACGCTACAGCGCCAGATGCTCACGCTACTGGCGATCTATTCATAAGCGATACGCACGATCAGGCCGAGATGAACCGACTTTCGAGATTGGCTGTGACAACTCTCGGTAGCTCCGACGAGAGCACTGAGAGCAATGACGATATGAATATCGTAATCGACGATCAAAATCCACGCGGGGACACGGAAAGCGAAGACGAAGTCACCCACCAGCCATCAAATGAGAGGAGCTCTCCCTATAATGTGCCAGAGCGACATGGTCTAGCTCCAGTTATCACCCAAGGAGAAGCAGCTGCCGGTCCAAATTTCAACTATGCGACCACTGAGCTCGACGAAATCCACAACTTCCCAATCTACGAAGACGGCATCAGCACTCTCCTCGAAGAGATCCCGATCAAGTCAGAAAGTCCTCGCGCCTTGAAGCAGAGAAGAATCGACCGTCTCTCCGACGACCGAGAGACAGAGATTTCCCTAGATCCAGGTTATGCAAGGATTCTGAACTCAAGTACTGGACGTCAGTCGGTCACTACAGACCCAAACATACTTCCAGAGGAAGAGGGAAGACTCGATTTCGAAGGAGATGGTGAGAATGTGGACGATCTTCTCATTGTCTGGCGGAGAGATCACAAACCTGATGATGCCAAAACTCGTGCTCTAGATCGCAGACATGCACGAGATGAGCTCGTCAACTGGAGACATACTTTCGACAGTGTTCCAGAAGGTCCAGTTGACCCCGACTACGCCAGGATACTGGGTTCAGCAGCTCCCGCTATATTTCCATCCACTGATACTGCGAATGATCGATCTTCGCCAGAGGAATGGCCACGCAAGCTCTACGGCCCTGACCACGATGAAGAGTATCGCAGAATATTTCAACGACATGAAATGAGCTTTGGACAACCTCTTACAAGATCTCGGGTCTCGCCAATCGAGAAAATGACCTGTTCCAGCTGCGGTTTGTTGAAAACACCACGTGAGTTTTCACCTTCAGTCCGCGAAACCGGAATCTTCCATGGGGGTCGTACTTGTCAAACATGCGAATCTATCTTACAGCAAGAGACTGGATATCGGGACGATAGCGATGAACATGCCAAGCAAGATAAATGTGCAGATGGATTTCGCGGGTCGTCCCAGTCGATCACGAGCTCATGCAGCACAGCTCGCCGTGGTAGATCCAAGAAGGATACTAGTCTCCAGGACTCCCGGAGTCCGAAGAAAGAGCCATGTCCGAAGAGCACAAGTCCCGTCGAACATATCAAGCAAGAAAGCGTACTCAAAAGTATCCGCGGCTCAAGGCCTGCAAGACCCAAGTCGCAGTTTGAGACGGACTCTGATCCAGATAGCGTTTTGAAGAGACTGGCAAAAAGAGACCAGCAGATCCAACGAGGAATGCCTCATATAAGCACGACTGATGTTGATTCTCTGTCCTCTTGGCGTTCTGAAACCTCGATCTCTCAACTCCCTAACGTTTCACGGCTCCGCTTCGTGAAGCTCGGCGTCATGACAGGGCCTGATCAACTCCCGACCTGGATCAGAATGTCTCGCAGTGCACCTTTGAGTGAACTCTTCATCGCCGCTGTGCAGTCTGATGAAGCCCTGAGAAATCATGTGTTCATGCTTCCGGGTCAATTTGTCCGTTGGGACGATACCCCTGATAAGGTATGATAAACACATTTTACACGTTCAACGCATTGCTAACCTTTTTATAGCTCGACTTGAAAGACGAAGACTGCTTTGAGATGCGAGAGCTTCCCGACACCTGGCTATCTCATATTGTGAGCACACATTCCCCCGAAGCCGAAGAAGCCATAAGAGAAAGTTCCGTCGTAACGGTCAAGTCTGAGCATACCCCCGAAGCTGAAGGCACAACACGACATAGCTCCGCCATGACAAGTCCAGTTGGTCCTACGATAGACGATGAGACCCAAGCTGAGTTGTTGGCAATCGCCAATGAGACAGCAGAAGATGTCATGAGCGAATGCTCGGCCTCAGACAGTCATAAATCGTCCGAGGACGCCATGAGCAAACGCTCGACCTCAGAGCGCCAAAGATCGCTCGGATCTCAGCGTCAACATGAACCGTACAGCACATCATTCAATTCAGAAAACGCTTCACCATCTCCCCCAGTAACCCACAGATCTCGCGATACTTCCCTAATCCGCAGCATCAAAGCAGGTGTCAAAAGAGCCCTCCATGACGAATACTATTCTTACGGTGGAAATTCAAAGCGTCAGAAGCATGACGATACCTCTGATAAAGGCATGCAGTTGGACAAGCCAACGCAGGGGTACAATCTGAGATGAATCTACAGTAATGCAAGCTTACCGCACGATGGTCAAGCTTTTTGGGGGTTCATATACACGATAGTGGTTATAACAGTAGATAACTCTCGAATGCGAGAAGAGAATAAACAGAGTAAACACGCAATTCATGCACAATGTGATCTTCAGATGGGTGACAGCAACATTGAGTTGAGATTGTGCTTTCGACCAAATCTGGTCCATCACTTCAAAGGCAGGAGTATTGATGGGTACGCATCACCTGTACTGTACCGAGAGAGTGAGCAAGACACCAACTGACACTGCGAGTCTCTCCAGCCACAAATGTAGTCGGGTTGAAAGTCGTGCATTCCCGCAAGTATCACCATGATATCTTTAGGTGCTTCGCAAAATCGTGTCCTCGAACATGACAGAGATGAATTTTGAAATTCAAGCTTAGGATAAGACGGGACATAGAAAGTTGAAGGAATTGTTATATGTACCACACTCATCCCACAGCTAGAAGTCCAAACAGCAGATATGTTCTCTTGTAGTAATCGAAAGAGCTCTTCCTCAAACGTTCAATGCCATTGTCTTCCAATTCCACCTTTTTCTTCATGTCTGTGATTGCATTGTCGAAAGTGACGATGTCGAGAGTGTTGGTGGAAATTGAGAGCATTTTGTCCAAGTAAAGCAAGTCGAAGATCGCTTGGATGAGCTTGGTATTCTGAGCAGCGCCTCGGGTTGGAGTCTCGATTTCTGTTGATCCATTTGTTTCGGGGTCGTCTTTGGCTGCTGATTCTGCAGAGCCGTCGGCATCTTCGTTGGACAATTCTTGAGCTGGCGTTGCCGTCGAACCGTTCGTCTGGCCATGGACAGATATAAAATCGTCAAGCGCATCGAGAACAGTCTTTCTCAATCGATTTTTGAGTATTGATACAGCTGGAGGAGACCAAAGATCGCTTCCAACATTTTTCATTGTCCTGCACGTCTCATGAAGATACCTGAAACATGCGGGTGATGGCTGAACTGGCAATGGTGGCGAGCCCTCCCACAGAGCAGTCGGTGCTGGGCGGACAAAGAGTTTTGACACCTTCTGCTGGTCCGAAGATTTGCTTGATACCTGTTCCGCGAGCATCTCGTGCAATGTACGGAAGAGCGAGGGAGGTGGCCTGGCGGTGGGAGCCTGAGCCTCACTGGATGTGGCGTGATGGCCAATCTCTCTCAAGAGTCTCAACAAACGGACTGCGCGGCCCTCACTTTCAGTCGACCATTGGACTTTCTCGTAAACACCCTTGAGGGCTTTGTCTTTCTCTGATGTTAGAAGTTTCTGCAACTCATCAGGGTCTTCTCTAGCCAGCAGGTCTTGAGGAGAGTCGATCTCGAAATCATCTTCGATATCGAGATCAAGGTCATCGTTCCATCTGTCCTCGCGCATCGACTTGATCGTGCTTGACAGGGTGGCCAATTGTGACGACCATATACCGAGAGATTGGACCACACTTTGCAAAGAGCCATCTTTCCCCTGCGAAGCATTGTGTATCAAATTTCTGAAATTGATAGAACCCTTTCCGGGGTCGATCTCAAGATTTCCTGAATCCCATAGGCTAGCGGCAGGCTCGCGGCTAATGATAGACTGAACGTGTTCGCCTCGCAAGTAACCTCCGACAATATGATCAACGCCACTGGAAGACGAGGTGACAAAATCTTGCAGGCGGCGATTGAAACAAGCTCGCAGCTCTTCGAAGAAGCTGGCTGGGTCGAGGCCTGGTAGCTTTCTGTCGGATGATAGAGAACGGGCTACAAACTCTTTTCGCAATGTGATTATGACTGGTATATCGTGAGTTCCATCAAGCAGTGAATTGAGTCCTTGCACAAGCGTCGACTTTGCTTGTGCAACCCACTTCTTGAGCACAATGGAGGCGGCCGAACCCTGCAACTGATCGTGTCTAAGCCAAGGTGTGAAGTTGCGCACATCATCGGCAATCCATCTTTCGTAGATATCAAGATTGAGCTCCGGAAGGTCACGAATGGCTGAGTCCTGCAGGAGAGGCTCGTCTTGTAGCTTACCAAGAAGCACAGAAAGTTGTTTTGGGAAGACTGCCTGAACTTCCTTGATGGTCGAGATAAGTAGATCCAAAGCATTGTGAAGATCAGTCTGCGTAGGAGACTCAACCAAGTCGCCGAGAGTCGAGGCACGCACATGTAGGAAGTGGTTGAGAACATCGGTTGGAGTGGATGTGGTTGCAAGAGAGAAGGCAGCTAAAGTATCGACCAAGGTAGACTTCTCAAGTTTGGCAGAAGCCAATCGCTTGTCGACATGGCTTAGTAGTCTGCGGCGTAGAGACGCCAATTTCGATTTCAGGCTATCAAGCAGAGCTGGCGGGTCCGGAGATTTCGAGGCGCTGGTGTACAACAATCTGGCGATGACGAGCAGTTTAGCGGCACGTAATGCAGAATCACCCCTCTTGATGAGATTGACGGCCTGGCTCATGCATCGTTGAAGAAGAGCAATGTTTGAAGCAAGAGAGTTGCGACCAGAATTGCGATCCCTTTGAGCCTTGGCAGTCCTCTGTTGATTTGCAGCAATTCTCTCGATAGTCCGCGCGCTACACTTCAAGCCGATGTCTCCGAGACGAGACTCGACGGAGTGTATCTGATGATCCATTTCGACTATGCGTTCGGCTGTGCCCAACAAGTCGCGATAACTGTTGCCGACCAGGGAACGCAGTTTGTCGCTGTTCTCATTGATATTTGACCGAAGTTGCTGTTCAAGCCGGCGTACCACCGGAACTGGATACTGGAAGGCATCCTCCCAGGATTTGAACTCCCTAGGATTGGGGGCCTGATTTGCGGCCATTTCTTTGCGATTTGTTGTTCAATGGGAGGTATGCCAAGAAAGGAAGTTTGATGTTGTCCAGAAGGAGCGGTTGAAGAACCGAGGTTTCTCCGTTGCGTCAATCATCAAGGTGGGACGAAAACAACCTCCGCAACTACCTCCCTACAGCCAACTGGACCGACCATTCAAACTTAGAGCATCGCTGTCGACCTTTACCGCTGAAGCCCCGAGTTGTAGCCAGAAGTCGGATTCAGTACCATGTCTGTCCGACCGCGAAGACACCAAACAATAGCGCTTCACACCATCGGCGAGCCATTTCACTTCATTACGTGACCCAGACCCCCTCGAGTGGCCGCACCTGGCCATTCCAACACGATTGGAGATACAGGTACTGAGCTGGAGGATTCGACTGCCGCCACCCAGCTCTCAGATCACACGTACGAAAGATGTCAAAGCACAGCTCGACGAAGCACGCTAGGAGGTGGAAAAAAGAAAACACACTGTATAGGTATTCATACAAACAAACTACATCAAGGACCCCTATATAATCGGGTCGAAGCCCCCTTGTTTTGGTGGTGCATTAATCCAAGCAGCCATCTGGTACTGCTTGTTGTGCGCTGGTGTCAGCTTTGTAGTATATCTCTGCTTGCCATCATAGTTGTACAGGAAGCTCATAGGGAATAGAGGATCGAAAGGAGCAGCATCTTGGATTTTGGCGATTTCTTCCGGAGTAAGTGTGATGCGAAGGGCATCGGGCATGGCTTTGACGTGTTCGACTGTTTGGACGCCAACAATGGGGAAGACGTATGTTGACTGGGCAAATAGGTATGCTAGAGCCTGTTGGGAAGTCAAAATATGTTCGTTTCGCGGAAGTTGGGCTGAGCTTACCACTGCTTGTAGGGTTGTATTCTTCAGCTTTGCAATTTCCTCGCATGCTGCTGAGACCTTGATGGTTTGTTCGTTGCCGTGATAACCTTGACGAGCGTCCGGATCGTTGGCTCTTTCTTTCCTTTGCGCTTCCGTCAAGAGTTGGCCTTGTCCCAGCGCTGCCCAGGGCACGATTGCCAGTCCCTCATCTTCGCACATGGGGACAAGCTCGGCCTCCATGTCTCGCATGCCGGCATTCCATTTGCCCTGGTACACAGAGAATGGTGTGAGACCATGCTGACGAGCGAAGGCGTTTGCCTTCACCACAATCCAAGCTGGAGTATCCGAGATGCCGAGGTAGAGGACTTGTCTTGCCATGACCAGGGTGTGGAGATGGCGCATCACTTCTTCGACAGAGGTTCCAAAGTCCCACTGCATCATGTCAGCTGCTTGTTACAAGGATCAGGCGGCGAACAAAACCTACCCAGTGTACATAGAGGACGTCAATGTACTCAGTCTTCAGCTTAGCCAAGCTGTCGCGAACAGAGACATACATCGACTTGGCACTGTTTCCAGTATAGTTTGCTTGCATTGGTTTCTGCTCTCTCATGTGGCCCATATATCCGGCGCTGTACTTTGTCGCAATGACCATTTGATCTCTAGTATCGCGCTTCTGCATCCAATCGCCGATTAGTGTCTCAGATTCGCCGCTGTTGTAGACGTTGGAGGTGTCGATGAAGTTTCCGCCGAGCTCAAAGAATGTATCAAGTAAAGTGAAAGCATCTTCGTTCTTGCCAAAGTGGCCACTCCAAGATTCGCCGATACTGATGCCGCCCAGGCAAAGAGGTGACACCTTGACGGCAGCACTCGGTGAAAGGATGCGGTGGTAGGCCAGGGGGTTGGTGGGCTTTGGTGGTGATTCGAACATGGCTGATAGATGTGGTGGAAAGAGGAAGACAGTATGATGCGATTGAGTATCTTGCTGAGCACACTGGAGGCCCATTAAGTATCTATCTAAGGTCCAATGTGGGCCGGCATGCTCAGGTATGACGCTTCGGCCGAAAAGTGGTTGTACAGCAGCGGCCGTCACGGAGCCTGTCGGACGGCATGATCATGGAAGACTTTTCAAGCTGTACGGACATATCTTGAGCGATACAAATTTCCATTGGACCATGTCAGGGGATTCAATGTTGCTGAGATGTGAAGTCAAATCAAGCAATGACGCAGCAAAGTCTGGAGTCTGCTCCGGAGGTTGCTTTTCTGATGCTTTCAGCGGATAGTCAACTCAGTTCAGACCGAATTGTGCATCCACGCGACTGGACAGTCAGTTGCCATTCATCTGTTTGAGACTACATCTTCAGAGAGGTGGTAGGCTGAGTCTTCTTCGCAAACAGCAAACGCGTTCGAGATGACGCTGTCGCGCATGGCCAAGCTCTCCGTATCACAACAAACACGAGCTCATCATGACAGTCTCAAATTCATGCGCAGTCCAGTGAAAGCAGAGTCGATTCTTCTTCAAGTCCCAGCCAATGAAGGCCAGAAATCTCAATGAAAAAAAGAGGATTCGCGTCGGCTTGATGTAGTGCAATACAAGCGACACTGTGCCAGAAGACATGAGCAAGCCCAGAGGTCTTCCAGCGAGTTCCAAAAAGATGAATAAACATTAGAATGGCCGTGGCCATGTCATAGCGTTTAGACTATGAAGAACTGGTGATTGTTAGCATGTGAATGGATGAGAAAGATGAGTGAGAGAACATACCAGATACTACACTTGATCTAAGCCAGAAGCTGTGAATATCGTTAGCAAAAGTGCCATGCAGTAAGAGGAGGGGTGACGTGCGCAAGAAGACTGGTCGAGGAAGAGGGGACGGGGAGAGGTTTCTTTTATAGGTCACCGCCGCTGTGTCTGCTTACTAAGCATGTTTGCTACTGAAACAAATGATTATGTAAGCGGATCGTGTATCGAATTTGAGAGTGAAAGCAGAGACCCAGTGTGGGAGCATCTCAGGTTGGAGCAGCCCCAAGATTAATCCCTGAATTCATTCACAAACAAGGCTGTTTTCTCGGCCACCGACTCCTGAGAGCGTGGGAGCAAACGCCATGGCACTTTGACCAATCGTAATCGCAGGCTGATGACAGCGAATGCTCAGATCTCTCAATAATCTTAGAAGCAGCGCAGCAGGAGGCATCATTGGGAGCAATTCTCCTTGTCGACCTTCATATTGACCGCTGTTGTACGTGGCATTTCAAAGATATCAGAATTGCTGCAAAGGAACCACATCATGTAGATAAACTCGATCAGTATGGACACCCGCTAATGTGAGCAATCTGATGCCTACCCACCTTGAGATGGTGAGCAACGTCTCATCATGCGATTCTCTGATTGTTCAATTGATTGCTATCCTTGACCATCATCATGTGTTTCTGAACGTTCCTGCTTCGAGCCTGCACATTGTGCTGTACAATAAATAGACAGTGATTCAACAACAGAGTGGGTGCTGGTGAGACCGAGGGCTTGTTTACCCCGGCATATGACGTTCATGTTCGACAAAACAGTGGAAACACTTGTCGCGAAGATCACCCAATCTTTTTCTCGCAAACACTCTTGAATTCAAACATCGAGACCATCATGCCAGACCCATTGCAAATCCTTCCAGCGGAAATTATACTTCGTTGTATTGAGTTCACACCTCTATCTGGCGTTGCGGCGCTTAGCTCAACCACCAAAGCATGGCATAGTTTCTTGGAAACGACACATCAAGATGCTATCTACTCACAACAAGCCCATCAATTGTACAACAAGCATCCCAGAAGTGATCGCGAAGTCACACAGTTGAGTCGCGATTACAAGGTTTTTGGAGAAGCCAAGCAAGACAGGAGTTTCGTCCAATATTTCCGCGGTGTGGAGAGCTGGAAGGACTTTTGCAAACGATTGGCACTACTGCAGAGGAACTGGAACAGCAACCGTCCAGTGGTCAGGGAAAGCATAGTCCAAGTTGGCTATGATCCAGTATGGCGCTTCAAGCCCGACTTCAAGCGCCGATTCATCGTCTCAACATCTCAAGCCGGAGGTGTCTGCGTCATGGACATGGACAATGGACGCATGTTATGGAGATTGAGGAGAGAAGATGTGCGTATGTGTGCGCATCTGGAGTATGACCAAGACAGTGGCACTGCGTGCTGGGATCGCTTCGGCAATGCCGTTGAGGTGTGGAAGGCCGATGAGGTGGAGCGTGGTACGTTCCATCGCGTAGCTATCCTCAATCACGATTGCGAGACCAGAGGATTCCAGCTCTCGCGCTTCAATGATAAGGAAACACTATGCATCGTCTCTTCCGAAGGCAAAGGATTTGTCTGGGACCTTTCGGTGCATCCACCCCAACAACGTAAAGTTCTGGAAATTGAGAATGAAGCTGTCGGTCACCTCGATCAAGGCGAGGATACAGTCATGTATAGCATGGGTCCGCGCGGCTATCATGTCTGCTCCAAGACGACCGGCGAAATCATGGGCAAGCTCGAACCCAAGGACTGCCCGAACATCTTCCACATCGCCCATCCACCTCCTCAATCTCATACCACCATGGGCGCAGCAAATCACGGTCCCACAGCACGAGTCTGTCCCCCCGAACATCCACGCAAGGACCGCCTGAGACCCCTCAAACTTTATAACGGCGCCCATCCGGTACCTAGAAGTCCGCTGGCAATCGAGAACGACGAGTGGGGCTCAGGTATCATCTCCGGTAACTACATGGCTGGTGTATCACGCGCAGGTCGTATTTTCATCTGTACGGATTTCTTGGGTGCCCTGGCCGATCCTGCACGCTTCAGAGAAACGACAGCGATCTTACACACCGAAGGCGATGGCTCGACTTTCGAACTTGGCGGATGGCTCAGTATCAAGAATGGCCGGGCCATCTTTGAGATCATCGACAGCATCTACATTTTCACTATGCCCGACTTTGGCAAGATCCCAGAGACTGGAGAAGCACAGAGACCCATCTGGGCTACACCGATCAGCTCGGCACCTCAACTGGCCGTGCCAGTCAGTTTCATGGGAATCTACGATGATTGTATTATGCACACCTACACCACTCTCGGCTTCCGCAGTCTACGCCCCAGACGTGGATCTAACGGTGATCATGCACCCAACGAACGCTCTCGTGCTTTCCCTACAAAGGCCATCCGGATCCTGTCTCTTGCACCGAATCTTGCTCGTCCAGGAAAAGAACTCTCATATCTCGAAGGTATGGAGGTTCATGACAACTCGCCGCGCAGCAGCGTCACAAACCAAGCACCTCGCACTGCACTTGCAACGAGGGGACTAGCGCAACAGGCAGGAATACTCCAACTAATGGCTCTCCTCACCGGCAACGAAGGAGACGATGACGAGGAAGAGGACGAAGAAGAAGAAATTGACGAAGACACACGCGAACGATTGGAGATGGAAATCGAAGAAGACGAAAGACGAGAATGGGAAGAATACGCCGCTTTTGAGCAAGAGGAAGAGATGCGTGAAAGACAAGAGTTGGCCGACATGATGGGATTAAATGACGACGAAGGAGATATGGAGATGTTGAGATCTGACGAAGAGGGAGAGAGCGCTGCTCCCCGAGCCCCTTATGCACCCTCTTTGGATGACGATGACGATGATTGGGAAGATGAAGATGTGATGATAGGTGAGGAAGACCACGATCCTCTAAACACTACATGGATGGCTCACATGCCTGGGCAGGATGAAAACACCGCCGGTATAACCCCAGACGACGAGGGTCCTGACCCGTACGCCGAACTCGACCGACTACATGGCTGGGAGGAGGTTGCCACCGATTTGCTGGAAGAAATAGTTCTACTTGCAGATGCTGAAACCTTTGACACCGAGGAAGAGGAGAAGAACCTGCATGCATATGAGCACGACCATTCCGTTCTGCGCGAAGAGGAAAACCGATTCTTTGAGGACGTGAGAACTGGCGAGATACTCGAGCAAGAACAATGGGACGATGAGCTTATGAGAAATTTTGACAGAGCAGGAGGTCTTGATGCTTGGGAGTCTTGGGATGCTTTGTTGAGCAACCCTGCGTTGTCGTTGTGGTCTCGGTAAGTGAGAACCGGTGGTTTCGATGACTACTCTACCTACTTGCTGTTCTCGGGCTGTTAGAGTTGAGTTTTATCACAATGAGCGCACGATCATTCATATGGAATAACATTTCATCCCTCCTTGTGTGCTATGTTCTGCCATGTCAACTCTTTCACCGCAGCGACAGCGACACATTGAGATGCACGACGACTTAAGCAGGACCATTGATTCATAGAGAGGATATCTGAAGTTCTCTTCTTGGATCTAGCTCAGGTTCCGAAAGTCATGGTGCAGTCATACAGCTGCGAGAGACCAATCAAAGCGCATACACAGGTTAAGGAAAGTTTCGTGTCTCGTAACTACAAACATACCCTATCACTCGTGCTTGTAGTACTGACGCCAATTATGCTCCTCCTTGAAGCCCAAAACCTCCTTGATCTTGCGGTTGCTCAAAGGTGCCTCAAACTCGCCCATCTTGCGAGTGAATGGCGTGTCAGGACAGACCTTCTTCAGATACTCCTCTGTCGGTGTAGTGGTGGTGATGGTATCGTTGGTCGCATTGAAAATTTCAAAGCCCAAACCATCCTTCTTGATACATAAATCGCAGATCTGACCAAGATCGCGGGCATCGATGTAGGACCATGCATTTCGCTTTCTGGTCTCCGGCTTGCCGACGATGGTGGGGAAGTCTCTCTCGTACTCATGAGGTTCAATCACATTGCCAATGCGCAACACGTAGATATCGCGGTTGAATCTGCGAGAAAAGGTTCTTGCGGTACGCTCACCACAGATTTTTGACAGGGCGTAGGTATCCATAGGGTCGACATCGTAGTCTTCTTCCAAAGGGAAAGAGTGGTAATCAACATCACCCTGGGCAAAGCAGACCCCGTAAGTGGTCTCGGAGCTGGCGATGATGATCTTCTTGACACCGAGTTTGCAGGCGGCTTCAATCACGTTGTAAGTTGCTGTCACGTTGCCTCTGAAGCACTCATTATCTGGGACGAGCATGTTGCGAGCGTAGGCGGCAAAGTGGATGACAACATCGGGAGGTTGAGGGACCTGGGTGTCGTCGTAGCCGGCAAAGTCGAAATGGGTGGTGAGGGCATTGAAGACCTGACCGCTGTCGGTGAGATCGGTCTTGAGGGTGAAGACATTGTGATCGGTTCCAGGGAAGTCGATCAAGTCAAGGTTCAAGACCTACACTGGATTTAGGATACTGTGTCTAGAGATGTGGTGAAAGCTCTCACTTGGTGGCCCTTTTTGATAAGCTCTGGGATAGCATGTCTGCCAGCCTTTCCAGAGCCGCCAGTAAATACAATGCGCTTGCCCGAAGTCATGATGGTTTTGCTTGGTGTCGAGGTGATGAGGAGAGTAGGTGGAGGGAGATTGGCCTACCTGGGCTGCCTGATTGCTCTATTATATACTCTTCACAATACCTGCAATAGGCTGAATGGCATCTGGTGTGGAACAATGCAAAGGTGAAGATCGCGGAGGACAATACGTCACAGGCGGGAGAGAAGGCCGTGCTCGGGATCGAAGCTTCTTTTCTGGAGGTGGCACATGTCGAAGGTGGGGAGAGGCAGAAGATCATCAGCCCGCAGAAAGCCGTCTTGCTTTTTGGGAATAGCATTATTCCTCCTCTACTCTACACAACAACCTATAACAAACCCATGTTGCAGGCTCTCGAAGATACATGACAGTCTGGCCAATGCGCCCGTCGCTAGCAACTCGTCTTGTGCGCACTCCCATTCGCAATGCCGCCGCCGCGACAGTGACCCCAGCAGCGGCCGCACTCCGTCAGCTCGACACTTACCCGGTCCCCGTCAACCCAACACCATCAAAGACTTTACTAGGCGATGTCTGGTTCAGCAGCTCGGCACCATACGCTCTTCCCGACAGTGGACCCGAAGGTGATCACAAACCACCAGACGAACGTACTCTAAAACTAGGCAAAAGTATGCACACACTCCTCGACTCAGTCCTCATCTCATGAACAACCACTGACTCCAACGTCACAGCCGTCCGCATCTTGCACGAACGTCTACCCACCCTACTAGCGTCGCCCCTACCACAAGAGATACTCTCACCTCAAATCTCACTACACCTCTTTCCCTCTACACACCCGCATCTTCCGACAGTGTCTGGACGCATCGCCTACCTTGCTGCTCTATGGACCGCACCTGTAGCTTGGGGACGAGTGCCTGTGGTGGGTAACGTCAGACTCACCGTCATATCCGAGCGCATGATCAAGCATGGCGGAAACAATATGAGCTCAACCTTCCGGGACGAGAAGCTCATAGTCAAGTGGAAGACATGCGGAAAAGCTAGGAAGAAGAACTCGGCTGGCATATATCGCGGTATTGGAGCCAATGAGCAGGTGGAGAGAATAACAGACGTCCTCGGAGGTAAAGCAAGAGACGATGAGGAATTCTGCGGCTTGTTCATCTTCGAGTTCGACGAGGAAGGTCGTATTGTCAAGCACACAATCGAACACGCCGAACAAGGATCTGGCTCGGAGCGCACCAATCGAGTGGTCAGCGTGACGGACTGGCTGCTCGGAAAGGTTAATGGACATCGAGAAGAACACGTCCCTAGCCTGGCATGGTGCAAGAACAGTCAGATCAGAAGAGCGTTCCAAGGTCGTCGCAAGAGAGACTAAGTTGGGGTTGAAGCATTTTGGGTACGGGTATCTAGGCGAACAGCCAACGGCGTTTGGTGGCTGGGCTGGCACATTTGATTGCATTGCTTTCGCAGGGGACACTTCTCAACTCGACTCGATGTAAATATACACCTACTTCTGTTGCTTATGTAAAAACACTACTCCTATTCACTCTGATATTGTGCAATTCTAGACTGATTTGGATAGATTGAATCGAAGTTCTCGAAATGAGGATGGACTGCTTCTGGGAAAGTCTAACGAGAGACTTGAGCCCCCGCTGATGGCATCGTCTCGCATGGCTTGTGGCCCCAGCTCGCGCCGTGCAGCTGGAACATGGCCATGCCGTCCACTCCGCCGTATCCGTCCTCATCTTCTGTCTAGCAGCCAACCTCTTGTACCCTTGTCCTGTACTATCTTTCCATCTTGCATTGCCAGTCGCGTGTACATCAGGATCGCCCACTACTGCTCTCTTTGCATACAGTCCACCTCTGTCTGGACCCACGTCATACCCCTAATACCAACTTGCATCACCGCATGAGGGATCCGACACCAACCACGGCATAATGGCTGACCACTTCAGTATGTCGTGTCTAGAGCCGTGGAGAAACCAAACTGACGCGCAAGCAGACCAAAACAACCTCAACCTCTCGGCTGACGAGAAACGATACTATGGCCAGCTGTTCCAGCAAGCTGATACCGATCGATTGGGTGTCGTCACGGGCGAGATTGCTGTGCGCTTCTTCGAAAAGACAAAAGTTGCTCCTAATGTCCTAGGCGAAGTACGTCTATACTCGAGTCCTACGCGAAGCCTCTTTTCTGACCCTCTCTGGTAGATTTGGCAGATTGCCGACCATGAGAACCGCGGTCTTCTCACAAAGCCCGGCTTCAGCGTAGCTCTTCGTCTCATCGGCCACTACCAAGCTGGTCGCGAACCTACTGCTGAGCTGGCTTTCCGCCGTACGTTCCTAGACACCCGATGTTTCAATTCCCTCACTAAATCTCGTTACAGCCGGCCCGCTACCCAAGTTCGATGGCATGCCTCCACCCCCTCCTGCGCCTGCTCCC
>JGI24891J29808_1000107_pt1 | contig 111783 bp, 101 predicted proteins | sample FreactcultuFSWF8_FD_29808 | JGI IMG/M metagenome (IMG submission 29808) | reverse complement strand
TATAACAAGCAAAAGATGGGGTCTCGCCGGGAATCGAACCCGGGACCACTCGCAATTGGCTTAGAGTTTTCAAGAAACAGCAGAAGCTGCTCTCCCTAAGCGAGTATCATACCGCTAGACCACGAGACCTGATCAACTGTGATTGGTTGATGGAGGTTTGTTTCGCCGGCAATCATAATAATTCACATGTTAATGGGCGATGAACAACTTTCCACGCAGATGAGGTCCTACTACGTCCTTAGCTATTGAATCATTCTGTTTCGAGCCAGAGACTTTGAGTCAGAAAGAGCTGTGAGCTCGTGAGCGAGATTGCTCCTCGTCTCCTCGATTTCTGGTGCGGTCAAACACTGGGCCTGTAATTGTTGCATTCGGGTGAGCTTTCTTGCGTCAAGCGTCTGGAAAAGTGCGAGCCGCTTTTATGTGCGCTCATGCTCGCAACAAAGATACCAAGTTCCCACACACGAAAGAATACTACTCCAACTCTCATCAAAGGCACTGCAACTATCATTCAGACGTGTTGGTGGTTTACGAACAGGAAAATTCAGAAAGAAGAGCTGGAAATTGTGGTATAGGGCATGACCCTGATCTCCAAAGCTTTGACTTCTGCCACGGAATATCCTCGGAAGACCGAGATGTTTGATCTTCCTTCCAGGCTGGCGTCTTGTCTGTAGCTTTTTCTTATCAGGAAGCAAATCAGGATTAGTCGAACAGTTGCCAGACCGAGCTCGCGATAGCCACATCTCCCTGATGTGATCTCTCAAGAAAACTTACTGTGAAAAAGCACAATGATATTCAGATACAGCAGCCTGTTCAATGCAACTCACAGGTAATCGAGCTCTCCACAGATCAGGAGACTAGGGTTTAAAGTCATAAGGCGTAACGAGGAAGGATATCGCATGGATGATGGATCCCGACTTGATACGACAACATGATGGTAGTCGTGTCGAAAGCGAAATCCGTTGCAAAAGTGCATCCGCACGATAAGAATTCTAAACACATCGACGAGAACAACAAACTCATTTCCCAATCTTCCGTTGTCCATTCAAACCCCACCTTCTCTCTACGTGTCTTGAAATCCAGTCATATCGACCACATAGTCTGTTTCGTACCTAGCCTCTTCTTCCGCTAACATCTTCCCCAGCATCGCCGCTCCGATAGCAGAGATTTCGTCTGGCTTGAAGTCTTCCTTGAATACCACCCATGGGTAGTCCGTTAGTCCGTTTCTCAACACAGTCTTGACAATGTCGAAAGCGTAAGCGGGCGCATCGCCAGTAAAAGTGATCATGCGTAATTGCTCTGAAGCATACCTATCACCCTTCCTCATACTCGATGTGGAACCAAAGTATTGAGCAAAGAAGCGCTCAAATCTTTCTTCAAAGTCGGTGGTAAACTCATCCTATTCCAAAAGAAGTCAGCTTTCCCTTCACCCTTCACAGTATGCAAAAGAATCACTTACCTCACCACCATCATCTTCCCTCCATCCTAGATTCAACCAGATATCCTCCCCAATAACCCATACAACTCCCTCTTCAACACCCAGAACCTGTATACCAGAACACACCCAATTGATTTCTATATTAATGACCACCCCCGCTCCCTCTCCACTCTTATCTACGATTCCCTCTACCCCTAGATCATACGCTGACCACAAAATCTGTCTAGTCTCCAAGATCGCGGACGAAAACCCCGTCCTATCGTCCCAAAGCGATAACTCTTCCACCGCCGCCAACATTTCAATCCTCAAGCGGCGGGTACTGATAGAGAAAGGAACAGATACAGCAGTAATATACGCCTTTTCCTCTCCCAACTTTACGTTCAGTATTTCCTCAGCCTGGTTGAAAACTTCGCATAACACAACAGTAGCATCATCCACTCTGCAATAAATCAGATTAAGATAATCAAATCGATGAGGGGCCAAGGATACCATACTCATGGACAAGATGTTGCGAAATGGCTTCTGCGAACCAAGTCCTATATGCCAGATTCGCTTGCCATTGAGCGAGAACGATGGTGTCATTGCCATCATGCGATGCTAGAGTTATAGTTCGGGAAGAGAGGCTGAGACCTATATATGGTGAATTTGCTTCTGGTTGTGTTGTTGAGAGACCGAAGGAAACGAGGTATAGCAAAAGGAGTGATAGATGCATCTTCGTGATATGGGTGTGAGGGCAGAGACAATCTACAAACAGGAATTATGTTGAGGTTGTGAGGATATGAGAAATGCGATGAAGCGCTCGAAGCACGCCTGGATATCATATGATTGGACACTGGCGCTTATAAAGGCGTGCGTAGCGGCGGTTAGCGCCTGGCTTACAATGTCCTTGGCCAAATCAACCATGCATCACAGCAGTTGACATCTCAAGACACAGATCTGATGTGGGGTAGGTCCATGTAGTCTCATTATACAAATGTCTTTATCTCCAGTCTCCTCAGCTTGTCTGCTTTCTCTCATAAAACACTATATACGCCATCTCATTCTGCAGGCGATCTCTCTCGCTCAGCCTCTCAGGATCAAAGTCTCCAACCCATGTATCATTGAACTGTCGCCAACAATTCCTCGCCCGATCCTTGGCAAGACAAGTATAATGGCCAGACGTCAATGTAGTGCCAATATGTCTCATGACGGCATAGGCATCATAAAGATACGGCGGCTGCATGGTCGGATCTGCCTTCATAGCTTCAGCACCATACTGCTTGGCGATGAGATGAGAGTCTTGTTCGCTGGGCGATGGCAGCATGTACGGCGACATGTTCAAGTTCTTGAGTGGGAACTCGATGGGTGTGCGGACTTTACGTGCTGATTCGCCTCTTCCAGCACTAAAGCGTTTGAAATGGACGACGAGGAATTGAGGGGCGCGAGTGATGGTGATTTGTTTCGTGGCTTCGCGTTCGCGGTTGCAGCGTGGACATTTCCAGACTTCGTCGCCAGAGAGTCGTTCTTCTGCGCAGTAGGAGCGTAGGCAATCTTCGATGCTGGTAGAACCGGAACGAGGGATTTCAACTGAGATGCTGTAGAAGGCTTCGTACGTTGTGGACGTGAAGTGGCAGGTCGTGCATCGTAGGCGGGAAGCGTGTTGTCCACCAAAGAGTTGTGTCAGATAGGACTGCTCACGATGTGTGTATCTGCCCCATTCCGTTCGACAGACTATTGGCTTCGGCATTTTCTCTCGCGTTGCCTCTTGATCTGCAGTTAATGCTTTGAGTGGTGTTTTTGACCAGTTCTTGTTCAAATCTTCATGCAAGCAATCGACCAAGAAATCAAAGAACTCTTTCGCATCTTGCTGGCGATCAATACCCCATTCGCTGTTCAGACGAGCACAGAAAGATCGGAGTGTGCTTGGTCGGATAGCCTCAACATCACCCTTCCAAATGCTTCTGATCAAATTCGCATAAAGCTCAGGCAAGACACCTTTGCTGCCTTTCCAGTTGTCTCTCTGCACTATTGTCTTGAACCTGTCGTCGAGGAAGAAGAGGGTAAGAGGCGTGGTCGCAGAGAGTGCTTGGATGGTAGCATTCATGTAACACGTAACGCCGAAATTGACCAGACCAGTACGTGGTAGTCGGAGATTTGAAGGCAAGAATCTCGGAGGTACGTATGCAGGTAAATCTGCAGATGTAGAGCCGGTGCTTTGAGCCGAAACAGCACGGTGGTCGCTAACGCCGCTGTATGATACACGAGCTGCAGCAGGAACTGGTCGTGATGGGATTGAGGGCATTGCTGATTTTGGAGGAGGTGTTGGATATGAAGGCACTTGTTGTGGTCGTGCTGGGAGTAGTGAGGCAGGATGTTCTTGCACGCCATATCGTTGTTCCAGAGAGCCAGCTTCTGGGAAACGCCGTACGAACTCCTCGATAGACTGGTAGAATGGTGTGGCATTCTCTGCCTGTCCTGATTCATCCTGTTCGTCAAACGATGGCTTCCGCTCAACAACGACGCTCTCAACGCGGGCTCTTTCGTGCCACTTTCGCTCTTCTTCAGCGTCAAGTGGATTGTAATCTCGTAGTCGCTTCTTCGGTACGTACAATCTCGACTCTTTGCTTGCCACAGGTACTCTTCTGATCGGACGGCCAGACTTTTGCTGTGCGACAGTGCTCGAGCGTTTCAGCGCTTGATCACCGACCAATTCTGCCCAACCCTCAATACCACCCATCAGCAAGATCGGCGGTCGTTGTAAGGGCTTTTCCGAGTTGAATTCGTAAAGGGCGTCATATAGGTATTTTAGGTTTCGCTCTCTTTCTGATGTCGGTCGGTGGATGAAGCTTTCTGATGAAATATCGTGATCGTAGTAGACAACAATGTCATACTTGTGGCGGTTGTAAAACATGGATTGCTCTGCTTCCGGTGACAAAACAAGAGCATCCTCGAGTTGCTCAGCGGACATGTTAGGTTCGAGAGCCGCAGGCTCAATGCAAATGATAGATTGTGCATATATGTGACCCTCGTCGAAATCTTGGCGGTTTCTAACATCGATCAACAAGACACTGTGCATCTTCAAATAGTCGTAAAGTCGTTCGGGACCAATGCGTAACTCTGTCGGACGGTGAATGGATTTTCGTCGAGGTGGACCTGGTGGAGGACGGTCTTGTGACACGCGTGGGAAGTAGCCTGCAGATTCATCTCCTTCATTGCCCGGTGCGTAGGAAGAGGCATTCGAGGCGATAGAGTTGTTTCTTCCACCTGTTCCAATCATACTACGAGCAGAAGTCCGAGGAGGGTCTATGTGGCTTGGTGTGTTCATGTTGCGTGCAGGGCTGTAAGCGGGGGCGGGAGCCATGGGTAGAGAAGCGCTGACAGATGTATCGAGGGTGATGCGATTGGCGAAAGGGTGGCCGGGAGCGCCGTTGGGCATCTGCCGCGGGCCAACTGGTCGGATAGAGGAGCCATTGGCGAAGGGAGAGTTTGAGAAGTCGATCGATGAACGGTTGCTGTATGAGTTAGGTGAAGTGATTGAGCCATTGCTAGAGGTGATAGATGCGCGAGAGTCGACCCGCCTGTTCAAGGAAGTGTCTAGAGGCGCAGCTTGCATGCGCAGTTTCGCGAAGCGATCAGCGAGGGCGGCATTGCCGTTGGTGGCAGCGGGCGGAGAGGATTGAATTGAAGAGCGACGGACTGGTAGATCCGAGGCTTTCGGAGTGGCATTTCGTCTATTGTCGTTAATGATGATCTCCTTGATCTTGTCGAAGCGGTCGGCCAGTAGACTAATCTTGCGGAGGACGGCTTGATGCTGAGTGAACTGAGAGCCCTTCCGGCTACTCAGGATAGGATATTGTTCATGTTGTGGGATTATGGCGACAGCAATCTCGAAGGCTCGCAAATATTCGACATAAGCGAGATCTGGGCGGCGGTATTCGACAAGACTTTCGGCTTGCTTGACTGCCTTGGAGGCCTCGTCGAGGAGGTGATTCAAGGATGAATTCTTGGTAATAGAGCTAATCTTTGCCTTCTCTTTCAAGTCTTCGATGTGAGGGTAGGGCTTATTCGGCGTAGCGGCGGAATTGAAGTCGGGAATGGCCATGTTGGTGGGGGAGATGGGATAAGGCGGGCTCATGACTGAGTCGGTCGGCGCGATACGGAGGCGGGCATGTCGTGAGGGGAACACGCTTAGGAAGTCGCTCGCAGGTGTTATGGTTGAGACGAATTAGGCAGGCGTTTGTATGGTGATGATGAATAAGGTGGATGGTATTCGAGTTTCCCCAGGAAGGCGCGGCCGCGGGTGACGTCGGCATCGGCATTCTGGCCATTGCTGCCCGCCACGCTCGAACGCTCCTTCCCCAAGCTGAAGCAACCGCCGTTAGGCACCAAGCAAGCTCCGAGACACTCACCCAACCCACCTGTCGACCTCCTCACCACTCCTGGAACCCTTGTCAGCGCCTAAGAATATACGGTCAAGCTGTACAGCACGTCTACACCAGATTGACACACATCATGGCGTCATGGTTCGGAGCCGGTACTTCGGCCATGGACGAGCAGGTCGAGAGAGCAACCTCGAGTAGCTTGGAGGACATTGCCCTCAATCTGGAGATCACAGACCTGATCCGATCAAAGACGATCCCACCCAAGGAGGCTATGCGCTCGCTGAAACGGAGGATTGGCAACAAGAATCCCAACATCCAACTGGCCGCTCTGAGCTTGACCGACACGTGCGTTAAGAACGGCGGAGAGCATTTCATCCAGGAAATTGCCTCGCGCGAGTTTATGGACAACCTTGTCTCATTCCTCAACACTCCACTGAACGACGAAGTCAAGACCAGGATCCTAGATCTCATCCAGTCCTGGGCTACTGCTGCTACAGGCCGCTCCTCGCTAGGCTACATCGACGAGACATACCGCTCTCTGCAGAGAGAAGGTTTCCGTTTCCCTCCCAAGACTGAAGTCGCCGCCACCATGTTTGACAGTAGCGCGGTAAGCCTGTTAGTCCTCGCTGTATCATCTCCAGCACTAACACACTTGTGCAGCCTCCAGAGTGGACAGACTCGGATGTCTGTATGCGCTGCCGAGAACGCTTCACCTTTACAAACCGTAAACACCATTGTCGAAACTGCGGAAATGTCTTCTGTGGTCAGTGTTCAGCAAAATCCATACCTCTGCCTCACCTCGGCATCCTCCAACCTGTCCGTGTCGACGATGGCTGTTATGCCAGACTTACAGAAAAGTCGCGCACCACACCTCTCCCTACCCACATCAACGCCATGAAGCCTCCGACTGGTGCCCGCATGCAGGCTCGCGACCCTCGTGTCGCCGAAGACTCGTTCGACGCCGACTTGAAAAGAGCACTTGAGATGAGCTTGGAAGAATCAAAAGGTCACTCTGGTGCAGGATACGTGCCGCAATCACAGATGGCCACACCCAAGCCAGTCCAGAAGGCGCCTACGCCAAAGAAAGAGGAAGAAGACGACCCGGAGTTGGCAGCCGCTATTGCTGCATCGCTCGCCGACATGGAGGAACAAAAGAAGAAACATGCTGCTAGCTTCAAGCAACAGCAGCAGAGATCGAGTACACCCAGTGTATACGCTCCCAAAACCAACAACGAGCTCACAGCGGTTGAGGCCGAGAATATCAATCTATTCGCAACTTTGGTTGACCGCCTGCAGCATCAACCCCCTGGTGCCATTCTGCGCGAACCCCAGCTTCAAGAGCTGTATGAGAGTATCGGAGCATTGAGGCCCAAACTTGCCAGAACCTATGGAGAGACTATGAGCAAACACGACACACTACTCGACATTCACTCTAAGATGGCTACTGTCGTCCGATACTACGATCGCATGCTGGAAGAACGCTTGTCCAACACATACAACCAGTCACGCTATGGAGCTCCTCGCCCCCAATCTGGCATGTACCCTTCTTTGTCTTCCGGTGTTGGAGCCCCGCCTTCAGCACCAATGGGCGGTGTTGAAAGCTACTACAACAGTTCGGCACCGGCCATGGAGTCGCATGCCTACAACCAAAGCCCTTATCCATCCTTCAATCAGCACCAGCAATACGCCCAACAAGGTTACCCTCAGCAGGCCCCACCCGAAGCTGCATATCAGCAACAATACTCTCAGTACCCGCCACAGGTTCAGCCTCAGCAACAACCTCCTAGCACTCCTCAGCAACAACACCAACAACAATACGCTCAACCACCTCAACAATACGCTCCTCCTCAACAACAGAATCCTGTCTCACCTCCCGAGCATCAGCAATCATACTCTGAGCCTTCTGCCCCTCAGCCTGTAAGCCCAGAATCATACGCTCAACCACCCACACAACATCAACAACCCCCACCTCAGTATCAGCAGCAGCCTTACCAACAACAGCCGCCTCCTCAACAACAACATCAACAATACTCTCAGCCTCAAGCGCAGCCTCAACAACAGCAGCAACAGCAGTGGCCTCAAGCACCATCAACGCATAACGGCTACGGGCAGGAGAGCTTCCCTCAAGCCCCACAGAACGTACCTGCTCAGCCAAAGGTAGAAGAGAGTCTGATTGAGTTGTAAAAGAGCGGAAGAGTAGTAGTGTAGCCTTTGTTTTTCGCTTGTAGGATACCCACAACACATTCCCAAAACATCATTTTTGACAAGTCTCTGCATTCTTTATTCCTTACTACACGTGCATGATCATATCCAGCTACTACAACAACTCGGGCTCCACAACTCCAGTCTGCGCCCCGATCCTCCCATACGCCTCTATCCTCCTATGTCTACCGAAATCAAACGTCTTTTGCCTGCCTTGTCTGCATTCTTCCAAATCGATTTCTGCAACCACTAGTTCGTCGTCTTTGGTCTTTGCTTCGGCGACCACATGGCCTTCTGGATTTATTATCGCCGATCCACCGATTAGGTTGTATTTACCGTCGTCGAGGCCGCAGCGGGCGGAAGAGATGCTGAAGACACTGTTCATGTAGGAATTCGATTGTTGGACCAGACGTGAATGGAACAATGCTTCTTTTTCCGCTTCCTCCTCCGTCATGGGTTTAGTGGTGCCCCAGAGATGAGGACTGTGGGCGACGGTGTTATACCCGATCAGAAGCAATTCAGCACCTTGAAGCGCATAAGAGCGCCAGGCTTCTGGCCAGCGACGGTCATTGCAGATGAGCATTCCCATCACCGGATCACCTGTTCCTTGATCTTCTTTTTCGGTGATGGGGCCTTTGAGTGGGGAGGTGTTGGCTTTGAGGACAGAGGATGTAGGCAGGAGACCAGGTGCTCTGAACGCAGGAAACCCCAAATCACCGGGTGTGAAATAGCGTTTTTCGAGCTGATTGACTGCCTCTGGATCTTCGAATGGCTCTACCGTTCCTGGTAGATGCACTTTTCTATACTTGTTGATCACTTTTCCTAGAGCAGCGGAGTAATAAACACAAGTATTGTACCCTTTACCCTCATCCGTTCTTTCCGCAAACCCGACCACGATATCGATGCCGTAGTCTTTGGCTTTGGAAAACAGGGGTGCGGTGGAGGGGGAAGAGGTTAGATCGTCGCCGTGTTCGAAGTAGGCGTTTAGATCAGAGGGGGAGGTGAAAAGGTGGCGGGGGAAAAAGGTCGTGAATGTTACTTCTGGGTAGAGTAATAGTTGGACTTTTTCGGAGGCCGCTTGGTCCAGTAAGGCGATGAGGCGGGCGAGTGTTTCTGCGCGATCGGCGTCACGGTCGACGGCGCCGACTTGGGCGGCTGCGACTTTGAGTATGCGAGGCATAATGCTGTAGGGAAAGTATCTTGCTGTTTTGGTGGGAGGCAGAGTATAGAACAGAATGATAGAAGTGATATGGTGTAGTAGGTATGATTTGGAGGGAATGATACAGATGTGCAGATCAAAGAACCATGTTTCGATATTCTTCTGCCGGCCAAGGTCGTGTAGACTCACGAACTTACCTCTGATATACCTACATCTTGATATCGGCCTACTAGACGTCGCCCGGATGAAGCATGTCTTCGCCGCAAGTCAAGTCTGATAGACGTGGGTTTCTTATCGGCCAGCTTGCCTGCCTATCTCGGAAGCTTCGGCCAAAATGTATCTCACGCCTATCTGTGGTTGATAGGAAGGGACAACCTCAGGGGATGGACCTCGGATGCTCATGTTAGACTCTTACCAGAGGCTGTGAAGGTAGAAGACGAATCCTGCTTCTACGACGTGTTCATCTTGTGCGACCACAAAGGATAATCAGATCGTCAACATCCGCGACAAGAGGCAAAGATTCGACGCCAAGAAGAGGCCTCATCACGTGGACTAGACCTTCGAACATGGAGTTTGATCTCATTGTCAAGAATGGTCAAATTGTAAGTTGAAATTGTTTGTTTTCTGTCTGTTTCAAAGCTTGAGCGGGTGGGACAATTGGAGCAAGAAATGTATATGAAGCCCGACCACTAATGAGACTGATAGGTCACAGCCAGCGAGGTCCTCCCTCTAGGCCTAGAAATCGGAGTCAAAGATGGCAAGATCTCCTGCATAGGAACATCCTTACCCGCTTCATCCTCAACAAAAGTCATAGATGCAGAAGGAGCCTATATCACCCCTGGTGGCATCGACTCCCACGTCCACCTCGCCCAAGCAAACTCCCCCACCGGCGATGACTGGGAAACCGGCTCTAGAAGTGCGATTGCCGGCGGTACGACCACAATCATCGCTTTCGCCAGTCAAGAGCGCCATGAGGAGTCTCTGATGCCAGTGCTGGCAGACTATCACTCCAAATCCAGAGGTCAAAGCTACTGCGATTATGGCTTCCATTTCATCCTGACCAACCCGACAAAGGAGATCCTGCAAAAAGAACTTCCGGTGTTGGCGCAACAGGAGGGAATTACCAGTGTAAAGCTTTACATGACTTATGAGCCGATGAAGTTGAATGATCGAGAATTGCTTGAGATCATGATGGCCTGCCGGAAGCTAGGCATGACGACAATGATCCATGCAGAGAACTCCGATATGATTGCTTTGATCATTGAGGGCTTGGAAGCGAATGGCAACACGGAGCCATTCTTCCACTCCATCGCCAGACCTAGGATTGCCGAGGATGAAGCTTCATACCGAGCCATTTCGCTCGCTGAACTTGTCGACGCGCCGATCTTGATCGTGCACATGTCTTCTGAGACTGCGATGGGGCATGTAAGAAAAGCACAAACGAGGCTTTTGCCCATTCATGCAGAGACTTGCCCTCATTATCTGTTCTTGCTGTCCGAAGAGATCAAATCAAAACCGCATGATCATTTCTCTGGAGCCAAGCATGTTTGCTCACCACCACTGAGACATCACACTGAGGATTTGGAAGCTCTTTGGCGTGGGGTCGCAAACGGCACATTTACAGTCTTTTCATCTGACCACGCACCCTCAAAGTACGATCATCCTGGAGGCAAGAAATTGGGTGTCGTCGACGGTATTCCCAGATTCGCGAAGATTCCAAATGGTCTGCCGGGCGTTGAGACACGCATGTCATTGCTCTTCAGCCAAAGTGAAGGATGTCTCCCTCCCAATCAAGCACGCCTGGGATTGCCGAGATTCGTGCAGCTTACATCAGCGAATGCAGCCAAGATGTACGGACTGGGTGAAGTCAAGGGCAGTATCGCTCCTGGTTATGATGCCGATCTTGTCATCTGGCATGCTGAGAGCAAAGGCGAATGCGTGATCAGTCAGGATATGCTGCATCATGGAGTTGATTACACACCCTTCGAAGGCGTGAAAGTCCGCAACTGGCCGAGGTATACCATCTTGAGAGGCAAGGTTGTTTGGAACAAAGATGATGGACGCGTGGTAGGAGAGATGGAATACGGACAATATCTCAAGCGAGGAAAGGGCGAGGTAGTTGTTGGAAAGACTGGTGGTAGAGTCCATGGTATGTTGGAGGACGAAAGAAAGTTTTGGATGCAGTGAGCTACGTTGGTCATCCGAATGCCAGCAGAGTACGCCTGCTTGGATGAGAGTCTTTATCGTGATGATCAGCTGATCAAGCCTCCATCCATTTTTTTCCACTCAGTTGCTCGTAACGTGCTTTGAGTTCCTCCCCCGAACGGACGTCCTCGTAGCCTTCGGGCATAACTTCAGACCAGTCAGACCTCGTATAGCACCCATGACACAGACGACGGCGAGGTTCTGAATCTGTTGTGCTCACCCACCTGTTTTACGTAGAATCAGCAAGCAAACATTGTATATTGGGATACACCACTGATATACAGCAATGATCAAAGACCAGCATGAAGGTCATCTCGCTTCATCTGGGCAGATGCCTCTCATCAAGAGTGGATTGGCTGGTGCCATGCGGATCCGGGAGGACGATCTGCGGTAACGGAGACTACATACCACGTCTTGTTCTGATAGTGGCGCACGAAGTTGCATCCTTCACAATGATACAAAGCTCCCTCGGGATAGAACATCGGTCGATACAACTTCCATGGCAGATGCTCTCGTATCCAGGCACTTTTGCCCGGTACGTCTTGTCTGAAAGCCCAATTATGTATCCTCTTCCTCCGCATGCAGTTGTCGTCGTCCTTGTGCGCCTGAAACCAAGCGAACGCGTTCTTTCTATTTTCTTCGGCGCGATCGGGTCTTGCGGCGAGCCATCGTCGGGCTCTGATACGACTTCCAGCTCTGAGAAGCTTGTACAACTCCGGCACCCCTCGAACTTTGGCATAGACCTCTTTGTTCAAACCTAATTTTCTGAACTCCCTGCGCAACTCTGGATACTCGCGCAACTTATAGTTGAATGTTTCCGGCTTCTCGCCATTGTCATTGCTGGTGAAAAGCCGTGAACATACTGTGATTCTAGTTGACCTGAAGACGTCGACAGATTTTCGCAAGAGTATGAATGGCGTTGTAAGTCGCAACATCGTGAAGTGTAAGAGTCGGCGTGCTGGTATAACTACCGTTGATGAATGGCTGATTTTGATGGAAACAAAACAACAAGCGTGGTGGAGAAAGCAGCAAAAGCGTGCCAAGATGACGTGGTGGTCGCGGGTCGGGCTTGGCAACCTATCGCAGGCCGACGTCGAGCGTAATGAACTCTAGAAGGCAGGCGACTATTGAGGGAGCGCAACATTATCATCAACAGGCAACACAACCATGTCGGAGGGCCTTTTCTTCAACGTCGCCACTGGCTACATCGAGGGTGTTGTGCGTGGCTATCGTAACACGCTTTTGACAGGTCAACAATACAGCAACCTGGCACAATGCGAGACGATCGATGGTACACTCGGCCTCGTCCAGTCTGATCATGAGCTTCCACTAATCGTCGACCAGATGTGAAGCTTCAGCTGGGCCCAGCGTATGGCGACTTCCTTGCCGACCTCCCTCCGAACCCCTCAACGAGCGCTCTTGCAGACAAGACACTGGACAAGCTCGTCTCCGAATTCCGCTACCTCCAAGCCAACGCAACGGGATCGCTGTCCAAGTTCATGGACTTCTTGACCTATGGATACATGATTGATAACGTCGCCCTTCTTATCACCGGAACTCTGCACGAGAGAGATACCCGTGAACTGCTCGAGCGATGCCACCCCTTGGGCTGGTTCGAGACAATGCCCGCTCTCTGCGTCGCTACAAACATCGAAGAGTTGTACAACAGTGTGCTCATTGAGACTCCCCTCGCTCCCTATTTCAAGGGTTCTTTGAGCCATCAAGACCTCGACGAGCTCAATATTGAGATTATCCGCAACACTCTTTACAAGAACTACCTTGAGGACTTCCACAACTGGGTCAACTCCCACTCGGGTGTTGCTGGCAGTCCAACCGCCGAAGTCATGACAGAGATTCTCGAATTCGAAGCCGATCGTCGAAGCATCAACATCACACTCAACTCGTTCGGCACTGATCTCTCCAAGGCCGACAGACAAAAGCTCTACCCCAGCTTTGGAAAGTTGCATCCCGAAGGAACTTTGATGTTGTCAAGAGCAGATGATCCCGAGGCTGTCAGAATAGCTGTTGACGGTGTACACGATTACCGCACTTTCTTCGATCAAACTGGCATGGGCTCAGGCTCGAACGTTGGCAACATGGCCGGTGGTTCCGATGAGGGTAAGAGCTTGGAAGACTTGTTCTACCAAAAGGAAATGGAGTTGTCCAAACTTGCTTTCACCCGCCAATTCACCTTCTCTATCGTCTATGCATGGGTCAAGCTGAGAGAACAGGTTTGTCATATCACGATTCGTCTACATGACGTCTTGCTAACATTTTCGCAGGAAATCCGCAACATCACTTGGATAGCAGAGTGCATTGCTCAGAACCAGAAAGACAGGATCGGCAATTACATTAGCGTCTTCTAAGCCTTTTGTACAAGCTCTTTCTAGTTCCCCTTTCTTTATCGGCGTTCATACCCATATGTTAGCGTAAGATTTTGTTCATATTGATTGTTTCATGGTTTGGTGGGCTCCCTATTAGACTTCGCTCTGTTTCAAGTACAAAATTCATGCGAGATTCAGACATCATTCCAGACATGAATTCATTGTTGATTGTTGTAGTCTGGCAGAAAATATGGTAGGTACCCGACATGACTTAGGCTTCTCCAAGCGTCAGAGCAGCTGTTGATCCCAAGTTGATGTTAAAGGAGGCCTGCTTTGACGCAGTCCGAAAAGGATGGTTCCTTCCACTTCTCTCGATGCCCAATGATCTCTAGCCGAGACTTAGTCTGCCTTCATTGCTGTCTTACCTCAGACTTCAGGTGTTTTGTCGATCCGCTTTCTGCCACTTTGCCAACACTCTTGCGAAGATGGATTCAATTCCAGCCAATTCTTCCTTCATACTCAAAATACAGTCTGTCGCATCATCGGTATTTGGCGCGCTCTTCTCCCGGCGTCATCTAGCACCAACACGTCAATTGGAAGGTACGCGCCAGACTACTACTTCCTCTTCGAGCCCAAGCGCGCCTCAATTCCGGCGCGTTGGAACTCTAGTCAACCATCAAACACATCACTACCCGAGCAGTTCTTCAGAAGAAGACAATACTTTCAGTAAGCCTGCTTCATCTCTGTTTCGTCAACTTCTAATCTGTTCAGCGATGGCACCGCCATACAGTTTTGCCGACAATGGCCCAATCCCTCAAGGAGACCCATGCTCTCAACTACAATCTGCCAACGTCTCCAAGCCTATCGCGCCTCATCGCCGCGCGAAGAGATCACAGCGAGAGCGCGCGGCAAGAGCTGTCCAACAACTAAACCCTTCACAAGAGCAGTCTGTACACCCAGTCATCTCAACCAACGATCTCTCACAGCAATTCAAGCCACGCCATGAAGACGGCTCTGTGGTCAAGATGGATACAATGCCTTCACTGGCTCAAAGAGCAGATCAAGCCCTACTCGAGTATCTCGACAAAAGAAGAATCACATCGCACTTTCTCAATGAGATCGATGACTTTCTCACGAGTTATCCGGAGCTCTTGAAGGCTTGTCCGATGTGGTGTTACCAGTTGGCAACACTTCCACCTCTGGACGCTTACATGTTCTTCATTCGTGGCTACTTGCGTCCTGCAAGATATGTTGATGGTGTAAGTCTTTTCCTGCCTTGGACACACACTTCTCATTCATACCGATAGGCTCTCCCATCACTCGATCAGTTGCAGATTCCTGATCGCCCAGTCTATTTGGAACATTCGGTTTTCGATGCTGAACTCTTCGAGTTCTTTGCGGACATTGGTATATGCTACGAGATTCTAGGTGACATGGACAAAGAGGTTGCCTTGCTAACACAGGACTATCTTTCTGGTCGTCAACTCAACCGTCATCAGCTCATCTTTCTTGCCATGGTTACTTACGCAAACCCGGTCGATGCCCTCAAGTATTACGAGTATTGCTACAAGACAGATTTTCGACAGAACAGGTATGTTTCATGTGTCGGTTCATCACCAGAAACAAGCTGATGACAATCATAGGCGCTTCGGCGAACACAGTTTGTCTGACACGTTCTGCGCTCCAAACAACGCTGACTTTTGACAGATATCCTGAGCCACCTGGCTCGCTTCGATCCCATGCCTGCTCCCAAACCCGCTAGACCTCCACCCAGGTCGGCACCAAGAGCACCTAAGATATCCGCTCCGATGAATGCTCCCAAAGGACCTAGAAAGGCACCAAAATCAGCTCGTAACTTTCGAAACAGACGCAGACCTGTCCGCGATCAACCCGACGGCCTCAAGGCATCTGGTGTTGAGATCATGAGGAGCTTCCGCAAGGCTCGCAATGCCATGGCCAAAGCTGCCGACCGTGGACACGATGTCATTCCAGTCTTGATCGACTGCTTTGCAGACACAGTACAGAGAAGATCTGCACAACGTCCAAGTAGGGACGAGTTGAACCGACTATGCGAGGTAGCCTACGAGGTGCTCGAGAGAGAGTACATGACTGGAGGTACCCGAGACATCGTGGAGCTTGTCATGATGCTTGCTCCCCAGGCTCGATACGGCAGAGCCCCATCGCACTTCCATCCATACGTCAACAACCCTACCGGGGCATTTTACGGTATTCGCTCCAGATATATGAGGTCTGCAGTGAATCAGGTCAAAATGCTGTACGGCAAGGAGGCCAAGACGGGATCGCAACCCTCTCACTCTCTGGCTCGAGATGTGAAGAAGGCGGAGTACCGATTGGCAGATTTGATCGGCTGGTACGCCAGATTAGATGGTTCAATGAACAAGGAGGAGTACGAATTCTTGCGCACGGTGTTTCCTCACCGCATGTTCGAAGATGCTGCGGAGTATGATCTGATCAATACTGGAAGGCTTGATGTATTGCTTCTGTTGGAAAGATGGGTCTGATCCAACATTGTGGATCTCGAATGCGTGTGAAACTGTGTACGATGAGGCTGGCTGGTGCCGATGGAGGAGAATACCAGAGAAGGCCAATACAGAGTTATGGCTAAGGGTGGTGTTTGTGAAGGGGTATTTCGGGAGCGTACATTACTCGATGATACTGGCTGGCTTATCAGAGTCGGTATACAAGAGACAGATATTAGCTACGAGATTACAACTGCATGCTGATATGAACAAGCGGCGTCTTATTCACGACATGGGCAAAACCAAGAGTGACATGTCAAAGAAGTGATGAGAAAGCTCCAAGAAGGCCGACGCCAAGACAAAGAGGCTCCGCAGCGGGAAGTCGTCGGCAGGGACTTCCGCCGATCTTTCGTCGGCGTCTCAAGAAACTTTTGCGACAAGCAACTTTTTTCGTGAACAGCAAGTAAACAATCATGGCACGCAAGACAAAGACGTTGGCTGAACAGCTCGCTGAGCTCGACAATCCAGCTCCTATGGGTATGCACAACTAATCGCTGTCTATCTCGTACAAGTTCCTAACAGAACTTCGCAGACTTTGACCCGGAAGAGGAAGCGCCACAGGACGACAGCGACGATGACATCTCAGACAACGACAATGCCGCAGCCGCAAGAGAACACTATGTCGATGTAGGCAAGAGCAAGCTGCGCAAGCGCGATGTTGTTCCTCTCGGACCCCGATACGAAGGATCTCAAATCAGCAGGGACGCTGCGACTGGAGAAGACGAAGATGAGGATGATCCGTTCAGCAAGGGCTTCGACGAGGAAGAGAGTGAGGACGATGTTGACGGTGCCGAGGATATCTCCGCCTCTGAGGGTGAGGAGGAAGATGTCAGCAACGAGGACGAGGACATGGAAGATGACGATGAGAGCCCTGCTACCGACATGAGCGACGAGGACGATTCTGAGGACGACGAGGAAGACGAAAACGCCGAAGACAAGACCGAGCTCCGCAAAATGATGGCCGAAGAACAAAAGACGGTGGCCGCCTCCCTCTCGCAAGCAGCAAAGCAAGACGCAGAAAAAGGTCGCGCTGTAAAGTCTCAACGTACAACCTTCGACTCCCTCCTCAACACCCGCATCAAGCTTCAAAAGGCTCTGATTGGCACAAACACTTTGACCGGTGTCATTGCTTCCTCCACGCCGACAGAAGATACCCAAGATGCCTTCCTCGCCGCCGAAACTGCAGCATTCACTCTCTGGTCCACCCTCAACTCTCTTCGGGAAACTCTCGAGTCCTCCCGCACAGGCCATAAACGCAAACACGCCGAATACACCATCGACACACCCACCGAAGACCTATGGTCACACATGCGCACCCAAGAACATTCCGCCCAACCCTCTCGCGTCTCCATTCTCGAAAAATGGAACGCCAAAGCCAGAGGCGCTTCAGCAATCACACCCAAGAACAAACTCAACAATTCTTCCTCGAGCAACCAAAGTATTGTAGATGTCCTGCAGGAGCAATTGCACGGCGATCGCCTGATAAAACGAGCACGCACGCCTCGCTCTTGCGCACCCCTCCAACTCGCCTCCGCCGCCACCTCCGACTCCGAACCCAGCCACATCTACGACGATGCAGATTTCTACGGTCTCCTTCTCCAATCACTCCTCGAACAACGCTCCGCCGACTCCATCGCCGCCTCCGCCTCCAGCACAATTTCCATAAACGCCGGCTTCCAAATGCGCAGAGAAGCCAAAACGAAGAAAAATGTAGACACAAAGGCGTCCAAAGGAAGGAAAATGAGATATACCGTGCAGGAGAAGTTGCAGAATTTCATGGCGCCCGAGGATAGAAATGTTTGGGCGGAACGGGCTGCGGATGAGTTGTTTGGGAGTTTGTTCGGTGCTAGGTTGGGGTTGGGTGAGGATGAGGATGAGGAGAGGCAGGAAGAGGATGCAGTGGACGAGGAGGCTGAGGCTGGATTGATGATGTTTAGAAGTTGAAGATGTTGATCTTTTGATCATTGGGATTTACGAGGTGCAATACATATAGCGAGTCCAAAAGCATGGTTTGGGTGTTTCATTCCAATTAAGATCGTCGAAACTCTTCCTCTGTCCTGTATAAGAGCTTTCCCAATCTTTGAACATTAGTTCCCTAGCAGCTAATCCTACTCTCGAATGCCGTACAAATACTTCATCAAACCTCCAGACCATCGAACCGGCTCTCACTGTAGTAAAAATTCCACCAACCACCAACCAAGCACCCCCTTGTCTTCCTTCCCATGGCAAAAGAATACCCGCTACAGCAGTAACAAAAGGTGCAAAAGTAGAAGTTTTCCGACACGGGGAATTGAACCCCGGCCTCCTCGGACCTAATTGCTTCTTTCGAAGACGGTTTGAGAGCGAGAAATCCTAGCCACTAGACCATATCGGATTGATGGAAACTCATGGCCTTGCACAAAATATGACTCACAATTATTTTGGAGGAAGAAAGTGGTGATGGAGATAGGGAAGACCCTGACGTGAGTGAGGCAAGCTGGTTTTCGGTCGCGACTATAGAATTCAGTCGTTTCGAATTACGTTCGGGAGGAGTGTGAAATTCGCTCGGTGTTTCTTGTGTTTAGTGGAGATCTTAAAGTGCGTTTGCGTATGGGTGGAGTTCATGGCTTTTAAAAAAAAATCCAAGTTTGAATTTCTTGTACAAGATCGAAGGGGGCCACCATCAGTGTTTGACGAGAGATCACATTCGGTTCGATTTTAACCATTCTGACAATATCGTGTTATTTCGCGCCTCCCCCAGGTTTAGCGAGGTGTGTTACAAGACGAGCAGCGATACTATCACATCCCAAAGCGGTCCCAATGCTCGACTTTCCACTCCCGAATCCTGCCGTCGAGTTCCGGTGCATATCCTTCGATTTTCATCAAGACTGCATCTACATAAAGTTTGGATGATTGGATGATCTACATCAATTTTCATGATCTGAGAGCAAAGCCAATGTAGAAAAAAAAGTCGTAGTGAATACATGTGAGAGGCTAATACCTCTTGAGTCTATGGAAGAAATGTACACCACCCGCTATGCGTTTCGTAAAAAGAACCAACCATCTAAAAACTCCTTATCCCCAAAAAGTGATATGTTGTTGTTGTTTTTGTACATGTGAAGAGTGGAAATGATAAGTACAATCAAAAAGTCATCATGCTAGGAGCTTACGCACGGGCGGGCATACCGGTGCGAGCAGCGAGCATGGCGTCAGGGCCTCTCTTGCCAATGGCAGAAGGACGAGGAGCACCTGCGGCAAGTCTTTGAGCGACAAGCTTAGCAGCACGCTTGGGGAACCAGACACGGCTGCCGAGAGCCATGGTGCCGGTCAACAAGGCCAGAGCACCAGCCTGGTGAGCAGATGCCAGAGGAACAGGAACCATGTACAGCAGAGTTGAGATTCCAAGAGCGACCTGGAGCCAGACGAGATGAACAACACCGCGCATACCCTTACTGGCGCCAGGAGTCATCGAAGCGCGGACGCGAGGGTTGAAGCGAGTGTAAGCCCAGAGAGCCATGACGGCGGTGAAGGTGGTGGTAGCCATGATGCGGTGATCAAGCTGAACGAGAGAAGGGTTCTCGAGGATGTTGCGCCACCAGAGATCGGAGTGGTCAGGAACATGGCTGTAGAAAGTGTCGAACAACTCCTTCTTGGGTGGAGTCAGACCAAGACCCATGTAGGGGAACTCGTTGTAGATGAGACCAGCATCGAGACCAGCGACAAGACCTCCAGACATGGCAGTGGCGAAGACCAGAACCAGAAGGGCGCCGACACTTCGGCGGAAGAACTTGAGCTCAGGTACCATCATCTGCTTGAGAATCTTGGATGACTCTTGGGGGTTGGCCAGAAGACGGTTCTCGCGGAAGATGGTCAAGGCGTTCCAGAACATGGCGAGGTAGCAGATGAAGGCAGTGCCCAAATGAGCAGTAAGGCGGTATTGACTGACACGAGGATGGCTTCCAGGAGCAAACAGATCATCCTTGAGACCACTTGCAACCATCCACCAGCCAATGACACCTTGGAAACCGATCAGACCGCAAATACCGGTGAGCTTAAGAGCCATGCCAGCAGATACGCGACGGCGAGCGATGAAGTATGCGGTAGGTAGCAGGAAAGTGATGCCAATGAAACGACCCCACAATCTGTGAATCCATTCCATCCAGTAGATTTGTTTGAACTCTTCCAATGTCATACGGGGGTTGAGAAGCTTGAATTCGGGAGAGGCACGGTAGAGAGCGAATTCGGATTCCCATTTCTCAGCGTTCATGGGAGGGAGAGAACCAGTGACGGGTCGCCATTCGGTGATGCTCAGACTGCGCCGCATTCAGTCAGTGGAAGAGTGGTGAAGCAGGAACAGGATTGAGCACAAACCCAGATTCGGTCAGTCTGGTAAGACCACCAAAGATGACGATACCAAACACACTGACCGCACTGCCCAGCAACCAGTATCCCACCTTTTTGTCTGTGACCTCGGGGAATGAAGTCTTCTTTGCAGGAGCAGATGACTGTTGACCAATTGACCTGCTCAATTCGGATAGCGGAGAGGCGGAGGGGGCTGTTGTGGATTGCTGTCTTGCGGGAGCAGCACGAGAACGGAAGGCATTCAGGAAGGGAGTCTGGCGAATAGACTTGTACCCAGACTTGTAACCAGTCTGAGCCTGGTTGTGTACGCTCTTGCGACACACAAACGTTTCAGCAGCATTGAAGGCTGGGAGAGTGCGCCGCAGCGCTCCGAATACAGCCAACGGTGGGCGCATCTTGGATGGTTGTCGAAACAAGAAAGTGAGAAGAAACGAAGAATGGTGGAATGGTAGAATCATGCATCCATGAATCATTCTACAGCCAATGGTCATCTGGCGTGACGCCAAGCACTGACTTCCGTCGTTCGCCGCCGTCTTCTGATCTAACCGTGATTGGCTTGGTCTGTTTCTCCGCGCTGGACCCTTCTTCGCGTGGTGGCTTGAGCTTCTTTTCTCACGACCGCACCGACCATGATGGTCCTTCGTGCTGGAGAATCTTCGAGCATTTCACATGTCATCCTTCGCGAGAACTCCAAGAATTTCTTCTCTTCACCTCCAGTCTCCATGTCGACCCAATCCTCATATCAATCTCATCCCCAAGCACTCCCGGCATCATTCGTTTGACGAGTGCACGTGTCCACGGCCTGGAGCACAGTACACAGCTACCTGCCTGCGCCCGCCGAGCTATCGTGCATGAGGTAGACTCTGTGTAGCGTGCATCCGCCTCATTCCTCTACCCCAAGTGCACATATCTCTCCAAGTGACCTTGACATCATGGCCGACGATAACCATTTTTTCGATGCCTCGTCACTCTCTCCTCTACATCAGAATAATACAAACACTCCCCGTTCCAACATCCCTCGTCGTTCCCTCTTCAACTCATCGCCTAATCATTTTGTTCCGACTCCATCTACCCCCACTCCTGCCCCCGCCCTTCTCACCTTGGACTCGTCGCGCAATATCGCCGGCGACTCTTCTCCAAGTCTGGATTCTCCATCATCTCCCGAGGACCATGTCCGCGCTACTGTCAACCGTCGGAGAATACCTCGCGTGGAAAAGGACGTCGATGATCCCAGTAACCCGGTCGCATCAAGCCGCTACTCGGTCAACAGGCAGCAGAGCACTACCCTCACCACCCTCAGTCGTCTCTTTGCTGTCCAGTCGGTAGCCTCTCCCCCTGACTACCGTCCTCTGTCCGACTGTCAACTACCAGAGGGCCCTCCCATTACATGTATGTTCTTATCAGCTGTTTCCTATCCCATGACCACTTCTTCATGTACCTTGTATTGACTAGTTTCAGCTGCTGCTGCTCGTGATACCGCACCTTTGCATGATCATCTGTATACAAGAGGTCTTCTAGGAGGTCGTCACTCAGATATCACCGTTCACGTTTTTGGTTACCCATACAAGCTTCACCGCCTCATTCTGGACCGAGCAACTTTCTTCGCATCGGCTTTGTCTGGACCATGGCTAGAAAGCAAAGCAAGCGAAATCACTCTGCATCCGGAGGACATCGACACCAACATCACACAAGTCTCATTCGAGCTGGCCTTGAAGCGACTTTATGGTGCCGCAACCTCGGAAGAAGAAGATGCAGAAGCAGTGAGCCTCTTTGCTACTGCCTGTTGGTTGGAGATGCCGGACTTGATTGACTCGAGCATAGAGTCCATGCTGCGACAGATGTCAACGGCCACACTTGCGCCCTTGATCAAGTTGGTCACTAGCAACTATTACGGTAGATCTGGAGACAAGATCCTTGCGTCAGCCAAGGCTATGCTATGTCGAGATGGCTGGAAGATGTCTACAAAGTACTGGGATGGCATACCAGGCGACATCATCCGCGAGATAGTCGGTGGTGATGGCTTCTTCATCAACGGCGAGTGGGATCGATGGGTCCTTGCCAAGCGTCTTCTTGATCGTCATCTCAAGACCCTTGCTATCGAAGCTGGACTTGTTGACCCAGTCTCCTGGTCAAAGGTACGGAAAGCACCTGAGACTGCAAATCTAATGGCCGTACGCTTCGACTCAGTGTATCGCAAGAATGCCATGGCAAACGGAGCCGCTCCAGATGGCCTCCACCGCTGGATCAGCTTATACACTCATCCTGATATCGAGCCCTTGTTAGTGCTTCTAGACGAAGGCATACATTACATCCACCTCGACTTCGAACAGTTGCAGTACATCAGAAGAGCGAGAGATATCCTTGGATTACCAATGATGCCTGATAAGGTCATCTCAAACGCTCTCTGGATGCAGATGGAACTCCGTCAAAAAGTGTTGAATGCCAAGGATATCGACATGGAGTTGGGCTTGAGCGAAGGCATCAACGAATTGAGAAGTCCTCATTTACGAGCAGCCTCTTTGACAGAGCCCTCGATCAAAGGCAAGCAGAAAGTCGACAACTTATCCGACGAGTTTGAAGACTTCGATGACGAAGATATTGCTTCGAACTCATGGGATGGAAATGGTAAGCCTCGCAAGTTCTGGATCCCATCCGCGGATTGCAATATTGTGATGGGCGGAGCAACTGATCCTGCGATGATGCCATCTCCCAACACCCAATCCAATCGCCTATCTGCCACCATTCAACCAGAAGATGTTCAATGGGCTTCCGACTTTGCTGCCAACCCATCAGACACTCGATCAATCCCGCAGATCATTAGACCTGACTCCGCTGCTGGTTCTGCCACTTCTGAACTGCGTCCTGTCAGTTACTCTCATTTCCCACCATTCAGATTTGCCGTCGAGTTCCCGAGCCCTCGATTGCTTAAAGAAAAGAAGCGTGTGTACAGTCGCACAATATTCTACTCCGGCTCCTGGTGGAATCTGTACATTCAAAAGGTTCGAAGGGGTAAGAACCCTCAGCTTGGAGTATACCTTCACCGAGCCAAAGAGCGAGAGACGGAGGAAACACTGGCTGCAGGCGGGCCGAATGTGGGGCAACTCACTTCTCATCTCGAGCGCGACATAAACATGCGTCCTGATCGCCGAGCTGAAGAACGCAGGCGTTTTCTGACTCGCAGACGCAGCGGTGATGTGGTTGACGGTGATGGTGCCGATAGCAGTGGCAGCGCAGAACCAGATGCAGGTCCTGCCGGTGTCGACACAACACCAAGAGCTCGAGGCCTTGGTGGATACCGCAAGAGCAGCGAGTTGGATGTCTTGTCCAACTTTCCCATCAAACCTGCATACTACGACGAACAAGACTCGGACTTCGAAGATGAAGACCCTGAGATTGCAAAGCTCACACGAAATGTTCGTGTCCCGACACTGCCGCCGTATGTCGATAGTCGACCCACGATCAAAACATACTTCAAGATATACTCGCCTAGCAAAGGTGGACGTATGTTGAGCGTCTATGAGAGCGCTCCGGATACATTCAATTTCAGCCAGAGCTGGGGATGGAAGAGCAGTACACTGATGCTTGATGATGGTATGCTCGGGGATGAGGTCAACCCGGAAGCAGAGATACCGATGAAGGATGCAAACAAGTTACGATTTATGATTGTCATTGGCAATGTTTGATTGCTGCTAGCGAGTTTGATGGAGGATTCTGACGGATACCCTGGTAGTGTTTTATTTCATGAGTTCCTTCGAAGCAACATTTCTAGCGTGGGCGCTTTCATGGTCTCGAATTATCACGGTCGCTATACACGTATATAATTAGCTAGCTCAGACATCGTACTCTCGTGTTTCATGATAGCGAGTACAAATTCAAGTCGTCGATGATGACTGTGCCGAAGTCGAAATCCTGTCAGCACCAAGTCCAGTTGTCAGCGACCCTGCCCTTCCCCGCTTTGCTGACTTCCACCCCGACTTCATTTCTTCCATCCCTTCCATTATCAACACTTATTCGAGAACAAACACAACCATCACAATGGCTTTTACCGATCCTCTTCAATACCTTGGCGTGGCCACAGCTCTCTTCCTAACTCTCAAAGTCGCTCATTTCGCCACTCCATACCTCACGCCTAGCAAATTACACCGCTACCAACATGACGGAAACTCCTGGGCTCTGGTGACTGGCAGCACAAGCGGCATAGGCGAAGGTTTCGCCCACGCTCTCGCAAACAAGAAATTCAATCTGCTTCTCCATGGCCGCAACCAAACCAAATTGGATAAACTGGTCAAGGAACTCAATCAGCAATATCCAGACGTGCAGGTCAAGACAGTCATAGCAGATGTCTCCGACATCGACGTCGACATCTCCGCCATCGTATCCGCTGCCTCTTCACTTCCCGGTAAACTCACAATTCTAATCAACAATGTCGGCGGCGCACCACTGTCACCTTCCTACGGCACGTTGACAGAGGTCGACGCAAACTATGTGGATAAAATGATCAATCTGAATTCTCGCTTCCCCACCCAATTGACCAGAGAAATGCTTCCGCTTCTAACGGCGAATTCGCCCGCGTTGATCATGAGCACCTGCTCCGTCACTGGATATCGCGGTCTTCCTTATCTAGCAGTCTACTCAGCAACCAAAGCCTTCAACTACACTTTCAACGAAGCCATGGCTACTGAACTCCTTGCAGAAAAGAAGAAAATCGAAATGTTGGGTATTGTGGTGGCCAGTGTGGTTAGTGCTGGTAATAAAACTACTGAAGGCGTGTTTACATGTAATGCTAGGAAGATGGCTGAGGAGGCATTGGGAAGAGTTGGATGTGGAAGGGCGCAGGTTATTGGGTGGTGGAGACATGCTGTGCAGTGGTGGTTGATGAGTTTGTTACCTGCGTGGGCGTTGGAGAAGGCGTTGATTGGGGCTATGACTGATAGGAGGGTGCAAGAGCAGAAGGGGGAGTAGACTGAGATAATATTGTGGTGGAAGGTGTACTTGTCTCGTATTTCTTTGCTCGCGGGGCTCTAGTTTGACATAATCTGGATGCGTAATGTTTCGAGCTTGTCATGCGGATACGGAAAGAGCAGGCACTATTGTGCTTTCTGTTCAAGGCATCTGAACCTACACACTAACCTCCAATCCACATCTCCGACCCTTTCTAGACTGCCACACAGAAGTAAGGCATCGATACAGCTCACCCACCAGGACGACCACCGAGCGGTACGGTACATACACCCTTGAAAAGCTAACCATCATGATACCTCTCCTCGACCAATCATCCCGTAGACTACCTTAAAGTTCCCATTCACCCTTCCTCTTCTCCGTGTTTATTATCTCCGTCTTTCGCACCCTTTGGAGACTTCCACACGGAAGTAAGTCATTCGTTTCCACCCACACGAGCCTAGACGATACATCGGATGACGGCAAATATGTGCATGCTTCACCAACGTGATGATTTTCCTTCTCTTCCCTTCCTCCCTACGTCTCGCGGTCGCTGTTGACGTGATGGACTTGACCTCGTTACTCTGTCCTTGCTGTCGCTGCGAGCTTCGCGTGCTCTCTCATCGCTGTTGATGGAAGGAGGAGCGGGAAGATGTTAGTTACTAGAGACGTATTATATATTATTGCTCCTGCGTTCCAGGTCGCAATACATCACTCCAGCCACAGCTGTGTCCATCGATCCATCACGTCGAAATGCACGATACGAATTACGTCGGCCACAGGGAGAGAAAGGGTTTCAGATGTCCTCTTTTGGACCTATTTTGAAGATTTTCGAAACTACTGCTCTCCTCAGTGCACACGATAGACTTATGCTGCGGATGATTGCCAATTTGCACTGAGTAATGAAGCCTTGGAATCGGTTTCTGCCGCCAATTGTTGCTGATGTGCTGTGGAAAAATTGAGACCTTTGAGATATCCCCGATTTGCTGTGTACTTCTTCCGGCGGGTTGGTGTTTGCAGAGAATCATTAGATCTGATTGCAAGGATAAGTGGTATTTCGTTGGAGGCCTACGGCAGTGATGAGTGAATTTCTGATAAGTGATGTTCAATGTTCACCTTGGCTTCGTGGAGCTGTGATGATGCGTTCATCTCAAGGTAAGATGATTTTAAGATAGATGTGCGTGTTTAGGGTGAGCAGTGGAATAACTTACTTTACTTTTCAAAGTCGTTGTTACAATCGGGGGACCGTTCACACTCGGTTCCGGCCAGTGTCAATCGGACGAAGAAATCGTAGTTCTGAAAGATGTCGAGGTATTGTCGATGTCGATTGGCGTTGTGTCACAATTTAGAACAGCATAACCTGATCGATGAGGTTCTCTTGAAACATCCCGATGATTGACAAACGATCGCTGAAGAGCTACGGCGAGTGAGGGAGTTCGGTGATTAGGCGGACAGAGGAAGTGATTCAGGTATGCGCAAGAAGTGACCACTGCCTTTGCAAAATTGCTGCATCACTGCTAGTCAGCTTTGTGATCGAGTGAACTCGACCATCGCCTCTTGCTCACTGTCATTGACGCCAACGAGGCTGCCTTACCAACCTTTGTCTCGTCAGCTTTCTCTGCAAAACATCGACCACTACATCCGCCTCTCGGGACCAACAAGGTTCAAGTTGTTCTCTTCGTGAGACAATAAACTCGGCTAATCAGGATGGGCATCACTTGGTCAAAAGCGATTCCACCGCCATCGAAGGTAGAAGGTGGCGCAGACACTCCAAAGCCTCTTCACAAAACCATCAAGACGCAAAGAGTCGCACCAAAGCGCGTGCATGAGCATGTCAAACCTACCACACAACCCAGAGGCTTACCTGGTGATCCAAGAGTTTGCAATGGCAAGCCAGACGATATTGAGTCGTTGAAGTACTGGAGGACAGAAACAACATGGAGCAGACTCGGTCTGCGCCCCGAGCTGAAACAAGCACTTGTCTACCAAGGCCTGAGCCACCCGAAGCCAGTACAGAGTATCATCGGCATCTGCGTCAGAAGGAGGATCTCCACGGTCATCTACGGCCCTCATGGTTAGTCTCGCAAGGCATCACGGATTTCTGAGACCATATTGACGTGATGTTAGGCATGACCAAATCCAGCGGGGTGGCCATTGCTGCAATTAATGTCGCCATGAACCATGCGTCCAAGGAACCTTGCAAGTCGCTATCAGTCGTGATCGTGACATCAACAGCTGAGCTTGTACGAGAGATGTTCTCCTTGGTCCAACAGAGTTTAGTTAGCAGGAAAGGCTGCAAGCCTTTGAACACTTTCGGAATCCTAGCAGTGCCGAGTCCCAGCATAGGTCTCCTCGAACTGGCGGAAACATCCTTTGGCATCCTCGTGTGTACTCCAAAGTCTCTTGCAAGAATGCTTGACAATTCAAAATTCAGCGCAAAAAGTCCGCGCTTGCTCGTCTTTGACCAGGGAATGTCTCTTGCATCCGGAAGCTTCAAGAATGACATGCAGCGCATCACTGCTTGGGTGAACAGCAAGCCAAGCAGCAACATACCACACTTGACGATCATTGTGCTGAGCCAGCTCCTGGATCTGGAGCTGGATTTGCATCGCGAACTCCAGAGGTACTACATGAGCACCTTCTTGGCATTCAAGGACGTCTCCACGGTCACGTTCGATGCCAATCCTCTTGCCTTCTTCAGCGGCAGAGCCGTCCCTATGGAGTGTCGTTACCCGGTCGAAGCTCGATACAAAGCCTTTGTCGAAAATATCGCCAACAACCATCAAAGTATCATTTGCGTCGACTATTCCCTGGAGAGATTGGGCGATCTGAAACGCCTGGCTGGAAAAGATGGACGCAAGGCCGAGATCTTAGAATCGAGGTCTTCGTCCGCAGCAAAGCTTACGATGGACCGATTCCGAGCAGGAGAGTTCAATTTGCTGCTCACCACCTTCGCCGACGTGGAAGGTATAAAGTGCGTTCGCGCCAATGCAGTCGCAATATTCGCATCGCCGTCGCGATATTCTCAGTTCAAGCCTGGTGTGTTCAAGAGACGAGTTGATTGTCTTCGGGACGCGGTTGAAGCAGTGAGGCAGCACGGTGAGAAAGCCAGGGTATACATCTTCTATGCTGCGGGGACAGATATGGAGATTAAGAGAGCCGTCGCGCAAATACTGACTGAGATGGGATCACCGGTTCCAGATAGGCTGAAGCAGAATCTGCGCGGCTCATATAACGACACTCGCGCTTGTGGATACTGAGGTGCTTCAAGCGCTGCAGCCATCGTTGTCAAACATTGCGGTGGTTTCTACAACGAATAAGCAGAAATATGTAGTCAGCGAAATGGACAACAGTTCTCTCCCTTGCTTTTGTAATGCTCGTTTTCACACAGCTCTTAGTTGGTGCATATCTCGTTCACCGAAGGCATCCCAGTAGGCGAATGAGAGAACCATGACTGAATCACCGAAAGGATGGAGCAGAAATAAAGCACAGTTGTATTGATGACTGTTTTCAGGGAGAAGATGTCCATGGTCTTCGTCATGAACTATCGTGCACGGCCCTCGGGCCCACCACTCCGGAATAACTTCGGCAGGAGCAGTCTGTCATAGGAAGCTCTTTCCAACGAATTGTTCGTCGCTCTTTGACAGCAAACATAAGACACAGCTTTCAGATAAGTCTTCAACACGTCTATAGTCTTCGCTATAAAGACTCAGAAGACCATTAGTAGCACCCTCTCACACTAATCTTCCAGGTGTGCCCCCTGAATGGTATCCTCATCGCGTCGACTCCCCTTTCTAGAACGCCATACCCCAAATTCGGGCAGGGGTGATCGTGGTTCGTAAAGTCCACGCAGGGGCTATATCGCCATCAAAAAGGTTATTAAAAACATAGTTGCGGCTACAGACTACCTATGATTGCAGGCAAGTGAAGAATGATGCGTTGCATGTTTGAAGCAAGTGAACACAAACATATCAAATTACCCAAGCTTTCTCCTTTTCAACACACAAGAAAAGAAAGAATCAACCTGTTATAAACTATCACCCAAAAACCTTGCTCAATCGCCTTTTGCAACGTATGCCATCAACCGATAATGGTCTTTGACCGTGCGTGCATTACATGTCTCGAATGATTGGCGGACATCAACAGAAAACATGGACCTCGACTCTATGGTCCTTCCGGATTAATCTTACAAACATGCGACATGACTGAGGGTCAACAACTGCTGTCATTCGTCGGTACTCGTTCCTCTTGGAAACGCGAGAGTGTATTAAATCTTGTTCTTCCCCACCCACGAAGTCTCTATTGTTCCACTTGAGCCCTCGTGATATGGAAGTATTCGCATGCATCTAGATCAGGTCCAGTTTCGAGTGAGGGGTTCTTTGCCCTCTCTTCGAACATCCATCCCAACAACTATTTTCGCCCTGAACAACCCCGGCAGCTAAAAACTTCACTAGCCAGGTGAACTCGTCTTGTGGTTGGTCATCACTCGGTGTGTCCGCCCCATGTTTCGAAGCGCACAACAAAGTCTCTCACTCATGTCGTTTTGTGCTTTCTCCTGTCGTTGAAAACAAAAACTGCAATCTCAAATACCTCCACTAATCCCGACCTGGTAGAATGGGCATCACTGAATCCAAGTATTGCCGGCCATCGGTCGAGCCAGCCAGCAAAAATCAGTCTCTAACACTCGGCGAACAGACTGCACCAGAGATCTCTCCAGAGACTCTACCAAACTTGACCGACTCAGGTCATCTCGCTGTCCATGGTGAGAGCAATGGCTCTTCCGAGCATCTTGCATCTGCTTCTGCGTCAGCGGATGATAAATTTTCCGCGTCTCCTGCGCGATCACAGCAGAACTACTTCGCCACTGCAGTTGCTTTCGCACCCTCGCGGGCCAAGATCTCTGGCCTGGTTACGCGACTCATCGAACAGTACGGAGATGCTGTGGAAGCCCCAGACCTCACCTTCGAGGCTGAAGAACGTCGTCTGAGACCGAAAACTCAATCTCCTGACCGTTCGAAGCTATTGCCGACCAAGCCTCCTATCAAGTCTGACAACGTCGTCACTGCTCCGGTTCAATCCATACCCGCGTCGATCGAACCGCCTATTCTATTCAAGCCTCGGAGTGCCACCATCATTGCGTCCAATACATCGACTGCATCATCCAGTGATCAGGAAGATACGTCCTCGACTCCAGACTCCAAGCAACCGAATCTTGTCACTTCTCCAGTACCATCCACCACTTCTCTACCAGTTCCTGCTGAGCATCATGATGAGTTACAGACACGCCATGAGCCTCTGTCCCCAGAGCCGGCAGTTCTTGGTGTCTCCTCGCCAACTCTGCCGGATGTCTTTGTTTCTTCTACAAGCTCGACTACTCATAACGATGATTCAAGCAGGCAGCTTACCACAACTGTACCGTCGGCTGCTCCAGTCCCTCGCTGGATACGTTGTCACATTCGGGCTTCTCCACCACCATCACCCGACTTGACAAGCTTGAGTTATTTGGTGCTTGCCAAAAAGAGAGATAATGCTGCAGCATTGTTGGCCCCAGAACTGCCTTATAGCTCCTTAGTAAGAATTTCAACCATCGAAAACTTGGACTTGAGAATACCTCTGAAGCTATCGGAGAATGCCGCAGCGCGTGACACCGTCAAGCTCAAGACTGTACAGAAGATTCTCCATGAATGCGTCTCCCGAAAGGTTTCTGCAGTGATCTTCGGCGCGAGTGGTAAGTCAAGGTCGAATCACTCGAGACGTCTGCTAATATGACTAGGCATCGGGAAATCATCCGGCGCCGCTATTGCTGCTATTGCAACCGCCTGGAGATCTAGCCAGGAGCACGAAGAACATCGGAAGGACCATTTCGAGAGACGAATTGCTTGTCCGACAGTCGTCATTGTGACTTCTACTGGTGAATTGGTTAAAAAGATCATCAAGACCACTGAGTCCTTCCTTAACGAGTCTGACGACAAGTCTTCGCCTGTGCCCTTCGACGTCTTTTCAGCCAAAGGGGGGGATAGCAAGATCCGTTCGGTTCTGCTGACTTCGAAGCTAAACATTCTCGTGTGTACTCTTGGTAGACTGGCAGAATTGACTGGCGATTCAAATTTCAGCGCTCGACTTCTCCACCTTCTGGTCATCGATCAAGGAGCTGTTTTGGCATCTGCAGAAAACAAAACCAACATGGATCGCATCATCGCCTGGGCCAGGTGTGAGATGTCTGGCCCAATCAGGAGAGCGCTAACCTTTCCTCTCGGCCCCTGCCCCTTGACGACAATTGTGTTGAGCCACAGAATCGACTTCAACCTGGAGCTGCACCGTCAGCTAAAAGAGCGTTACCTCGGATTCATCGGCTCGTGTCGACCCATGCTCATCCCATTCGCCAGAAACCTTCGTGTCAATTTCAAAGGCCAGATCAAAGTCCAAACATGCAGCTTCAACACAACCGCCCGGTGCGAATACTTCGTCAAGAAGCTGCTGCCCTCGCACCCAGGCGAGCGCATCATCTGCATTGATCCCTCAAGAGAACGTGTCGTCGAAGAGAGCGCCAAATGTAACAGCCTGGGTATCCAGTCAGAGGCGTTCACCACCGAACCCGAAAGACGCCAAATCATCGAGCGCTTCCGCCTGAAGAAGTGCAAAATCATGTTTACCACACCCGCCGCCGTCGAAGGAATCCGCTACACCGACGTGAAAACACTCGTTATCTTCGCATCCCCCTACGAAAGCTTCTACACAGACCAAGATGGTATGGACAAGCCCGGTGTATTCAAGCGTCGCGAGGACTGCTTGCGTGACTACGTCGAAGCAATCGGACCAGCCGGAGAAGAGGCAATCGTCTACATATTCGTAGCAGTGGGTACGAATCAGAAGATCAAAGATGCTATTGCTCAGGTGAAGATGGATGCTGGATTGGAGGTTGATGCTGTGCTCAAGCCACGCAGCGTATGTCCTGATTATTACCTCTAGGGTACCGACAATGTCCTCTTCAATGCCCTAGTAGAAGACAAGGCGCGGCTGCCAGAGATAGTGATACATCAATCTGAGCTACCGAGATTTCTCTCGGTTGGGCTTGCTGTCGAATTGCATAATGGTTTCGAGATTGACGTATTTGTCCAAGGAGAGTGATCGATATTGTATTTCTCACTGATCATGCCCCTGATCTCCAAAGGCACTTTGTCTTTCGATCGGCCGACTTTCCTGATGAGAGGATGATCGGAAATTGGTGATCTTGGTGCAGAAAAGGACAGGTTGTACATTACATACTTCATAAACAGATAAGTAGCCTAGTTGGCCATGTTGTTTCCGGCTTTGAGCGAGTGCAAAGAAAGATGCGATTTCTGCCTGCCAGATGCTATTTGCGCTAGCTATCAGCAGGCAGGATGATTTTGGAGTCGGCGTGATGGCTCAGAGAGAGGCCAACGAATGCAGTTAGACGCAGCTGTCTTTATTCATGCACCAGAGCTTCATAAAACACTTTGGATCCTGATGAGTATGGCTAAGATTGTGCATGGGATGGAATTTTCTTGTTGAATCAGGGTAAAGACGCTCCTCTTACTGCCTCCATATATCACCGACTGATTGGGGGAAGAGAATAACCTGCGAGCCAGGGAGTGAAGAGGTGCTGGACTTGATTTGACTTCATATAGTCGTAGTATTAGATGTATATCTGACCAGGTATCGGTGAACGGACGTCTCGAGCTGTCGTAAAGCTGCAATGAGGGAAGGTAGCTCCGTCATAGTCAGCATCTTGATCTCCGATGACGTTCTGGGAAGCTTCAACGACGCCCCATTTCACCGGAAACATGTAGGCCTTCTCATCTTCCGGAAGCGGTTGGTGACAGGCAGCGCTGATCACAGCACTACACGTAGCACCAAGTGGCATTGTAGCAGGATAATGGCGGGTCAAGGTAAGAGCCAGCACTCCTAGAACCCACACGAGACCGATACAAATAGCTTGAGTGATGTCAGAATGTGTCAAGTGCAAGTTATGGATCCTTCTTACTGGTGATGATAGCCCAAACACTGAACCCGACGACAGGACGGCGACCATCAGGATTCATAGTACCATCGTACCAAAACCCTTCAACGAACGTAACGAACACCGATTGAGAAAGTGTCCAGTGTAGAATGGTTGAAAGTGAGAGCAAAGGGATGCTATACTTTATAGGCATCGAAATCGTGTAGCTTGACCTTTGGACACCTCGGGGTTCAGATACTCTGAGACTTTTCCGAGACGTGGCAAATCGAACCCACTCATCGTTGCAGAGAATTGCAGTCAACAGGGCATTGTATTGGATGTAAAGCATGGAGATTGCGAATTGCCAGACATTGACAAAAAGGACTCGTGAATAGAACTTGAGATTGACTGGGTTGCAAATCAGTGTCAGTTGTCGAAGGTGTCTCGGTAACAACACTTACTATCCGAGAATCCTTGTATGTTATCATGAGCGTAGTCGTTAATCTTGCCGAAGCCGTAGTGAACGAAGCTGGAGGCGCTGCCGGCGGTATTGTTTATCTGGAACAACGAAGCAATAAGATATGCCACTCCGCCCGAGAGCACCAAAATAGAGCTAGTAAGCTGTCAGCGATATAGTCAACAGAACGAGTGATCAAATATACGATGCAAGTGTCCAGATCCACCTTCGTAAAGTCGCTCCGTAGAACCAACGCTTAGTCTTCGGCCTCCACTCTATGCGTGGTCTGCCACGCCAATACTGTTTGTCTCTTGTGATTTTGGAGTAGTCTGTCAGGCAGATGTTCTTGGTGGTTTCGTCTTGGCGCTTCAAGAAAGAGGCGACAGCATCACCGATAGTACAGATAGCAGGATCATCTTGATCGAGACAGAGATATCGGGTCATGACTATGGCAACGAGCTTACAGAGGTTCATGATACAAACAACTGAAGAACATTAGCATGTCAGAATACCAAACGGGTAAGTTGTACTGACTTATCAATATCGGCGCCGTATACATGACACGGCATAGATCTGAATTGTCGTGTTGACTTTGAAGACAGTAGTCTATTTTGTACCCGTATACGTTCCAATTCGACACCAGACTGGGATCGTTCTTCCACTTCTCAGGTGATCTGCAATCAAAAGAATTGGTGGTAGAGCAGGCCCAGAATACTCCTGGGCCGAGAAGTCGGTACTCCTCAGCAGCGAAGAGCAGTGGTAAGTCTTCGGCGACAGTGGCATTAGTGGCCAAGTCGTAAGTAGAGACTAGAATAACGTCTGATTGGTTTCCGAAAGACGTGGTGTAAGCCGAAAGACACTCCACAGGGTCCAACCTTATGCCGAAAGCTCCTTGTTGCATGCGAGTTTGGTAGATGTCGCAATCTTCGCCTCGACATGGTTTTGAGTAGTTGAATCGCCAATTGTGTTCATTCAGGGTCGTTTCCACATAATGATGCGGCGGTATGTCTTGCAAGCCATACATAGTTATATTCTCTCTTGACTTGGCTTGCTCTTCAGATGCCCTGGCGTCAGCTCGTGCTCCATTGATGAAATCCGGAGTGACGACGAGAATGACATAGGTATTGACAGCAACAGTGCCGTAGATCGATGAATTGTACCTATGGTTCCGAGCATAGCATCAGTACCCGAGCTTGGAGAGGCAGCGACAGCAGCAGCAGCAGCAGCGGATGAGTATCAGAGACAGGCACTAGACTGTACTTACAGGAAGTGGAGCGGTAGTGAAGTCAAGGCAAAGAACAGCCATAACAGCTTCTGCTTCCAAGCAATTGTACGGAAGTTATGGACGCTCGGTATACCAATGTCGAGCCACTTGTAGCCTTTGTGAGCGAAGTCGATCTGCGACCTCCTCGGGGCGACAAGCAACTGCATGCAGACGTTGGATGCACCTAACAAGCAAGTGCTCAAGATGTTGATTAGCACATGCAATATTGAATTCAACTTTCCACTCTGATCACAGTCGCCGCTGAAAATGGACTCGTCCTCAGCATCATAATGAACGTATAGTAATGATCCTAAGTTGATAACAAAGGTGAAAGCCGCAAGTCCCGCACAACCATTGAGCAAAAATTTGCGTTGGGAACGCTTAACGCGGAATGTTTGAGCCTCGTCGCTGTCGGGGTCTGCTTCCGGAAACCATGGCGAGAGCGCGGTGATAGAGGCAAATCTTGCCTGGGGGCCCACGTGTTCTGCGGCTAACAATGGTGTATCGTCGTCAGTGTCCGTAGGCTCTTCGCCGATTGATACTTGTGCTGAGACTCCGTTGACCTGCGAGACATTATCGGATTGAAATGGCGGTGGAAGAAGGTGCTCGTGAGACAGATCGATGTCTGGCGACATGAATGCAAGCTCCATTTCCTCTGTCAGATCATGATCCATGTCGACGAACACAACGACTCGTTGCTGCAATGTCTGTCCAACAACGAAGAACGTTTGTGACAGCCACGATAAAGCCAAAGAAGGGGAAACTCAGTGACTTTGTTGTAATAGTTACATCTTGCAAAGTTGGAGGTTGACATGAACCCTGTTGCCCTGTAGGATCGCGCATTAGGGCTAGCTGGATGTGTGGATGCCTAGAATAGAGATCTCATGATCCCCAAGACTGGCAGAGCCTCAAAGCAATCGCTGTGAAAACCGGAACGAACATGACTATGATAGATAGCCAACCTGATGTCACTGATCTCGAGGAGTCCGTACAATGCAGAAAGACTGGCCGTGATCGAGTGACGAGAGGGATCTCATTGTCTTCGTCTTGCCCTTGGTTATCAACGACTTGGCGCGCTGGACCAATCATGGCATGGATGTAACCGCCTTGCTGCAGCCCAACCTGCGCCCCACGATATCTCAGCTGGATCTCGAGCAAAGCGGAAAGGCATTTGTTCTGCACGAACAGCAGATGGAGATTTGACGCACGAATGGTTGCGAAACACGACCAACCTCTCGTGGGGAGGAAAGCGAAGGCCCAGAGTCATTGGGACGGGGCCGAGTGCACCAATTCTAATGTCAAAAGCAAATGCTCCAACAGCAGACGGCGATACAAGATGTACTCATCGAAAGGCATAAACGCGTTCGAATATGGGAGCTTGACCAGTGAAAGGCAATCTGTTCGAGCTCTTGGTAGATGTGTCATTTGCTTCCGGTATCCCCATGAGTGAGCCACAGCTAGTCAAGCTCGTGGAGATCAACGCAAACACATGGTCCGACGACCTTTAGAGCGCGAAATCGTAGATGAATTCGTTGTTTCATTCCGCCAATTGACGAATGATGTTGGGGTATGCCGCAGGGGAGTGCAAATGGGCGCGACTCTTGTCATTGTCGAGTCGACTGGACAAAACGTTTGGCCTCGAAGCCTGCCCGGGCTGCTGAGAGGTCCCGCGTTCGAATCGTGGCAGGGGCCTTTCATTGCCGTTTTGTGCTTTGTTTCATCGTCAAGTTTGTTTACACAAATTCAGTAAAGTCAGTCTCGCGACCGGATCAATATTGGTTGAGATATTCGTGTTTTGCGTTGAGACTGGAGGCTCAGAGGCTTGAGCGTGGGCTTTGTCGGAGCTTCACTTTTGAGCTCGGGCGTCGCGTTCAGCAACTTGAACACAAACACAGCGACATTGAATCAACAAACACTTTCGGAAGTTCCAGCGTGACAGGAGAACATCGAATACTCGATGGAACATTAGTCATCGATAACTGACGTTGCAATGCCTGGACATCCTCAACATTCTTGACAACGGTTCCATAAGTCGCATGCGACTCGTTGTCAAGTCACGATACAACGGTCTCTCCCCGGGGCACAGCTCTATTGTTCAACACGCTCCAACAAGCCAATTCATCTAGTCAACTTTGGTCATGGCTGCACTATCACGCCGCGGTCGTGGAAATGCCCCGCAACTGAGTTGTGAACTCTGTCGAGAGCGGAAGGTTAAATGCGACAAATTGGATCCTTGTACCGGCTGTATTATCGCTGGAGTATCTTGCAAGACAATCTATCGCGATCGTTTGCCTCGCGGTCGCCATGCTCGAAAGTCCATTGGTAACCTAGAGTTGTCGACACCCCGAGTAACGAGACATGCAAATAGACGGGCAGCGACCACGACTGCTGGAGCCTCAAATAAGGAGCTCCGCGAACGTGTTGAGAACCTCGAAACTCTGCTCCAGAGTATGGCCAACCAAGGCACTGTACCTCCTAACACCTCCAACATCACAGCAGGCAGGGCAGCGAGACAAGCAGACAGGATTCCGACAACTCGCCGAGACCGATCTGAACAGTTCGAACAATGCCATGCAAGCAGTTTTGAGGGTGTCCTAGTGGATGTGCAATCTTCGCACAACAATGATGCTGTCCTCTGTGCCCATGCCGCGACGCAAATGACTTTGGAGGGTGGAGTTCTCACGGCCTTGGGTATTGGTACAGAATCTCATTCACCTGTAGTTGAGCATCAGACCGGAACCCTCTTAGACGCGTAAGTTGAGAGCCGAGATCCTCTGCAGCTCTCGAGCAGAGCTCAAAAATCCCGAAACTTACTGTCGCGTTTCCAGGACAGACATTTCTCGACTGGTGGGCGTGTACTTTGCACAGATTGATCCTATCACCAAGATGCTTCACCGGCCATCTGTAGAACGATCGCTCTTACATGGCGAGAAATACCTAGAGATCTCGGATGCTCATTCCTCAGCCGACGCACTGCAGAATGCCATTTGCTATGCTGCAGCAGGCAGTATGACCGACCAGAAATGCCAATCACTACTGGGGAAGAGCAAATCTTTGCTCACGGAAGAGCTCTGCAGGGCATGCGAGAAATCTCTGGCCAGTGCAAATTTGATCTCCACCAGCGATACGGCCGTCTTGTAGGCTTTCGTGCTATATCTTGTGAGTCTCAAATTTGCGCAACACTCCGTCAGCCGGCTCACCTATCGAGTAGTTTGCGAGGAAGTCCTTCGATATGAGCACAAGCACTTGGACTTTACTCTCCATTGCCGTAAGAATTGGTGAGAAGCTACGACTTTACAAAAGGACCAAAACAGATACATTCTTCAAGACGCAAATGGAAGTGAGATTATGGCTTACCATCTGCATGCTGGACTACCAAACCGCCATGTCGCAACGCTCTGATCCACTAATCGATTACGGAAAAGTCAAAGAGGCGTTAGATCAGCTTCGGCATGTCAACGATGCAGATTTTGGACCATCAAGTCTTGTTGCGATAGAAGACCAGGAAGATCTGACCGATATGACATTCGCATATGTGTTGTAAGTGGATGTCCAACTCACTGCTTGTGCATGCTTTAGCACCTCAACTCGATGTGAAACTTACAATGTTCAAGGTTTCAGCACCAGTTCGCAGGCCGACTATTGAACTTTGATGCCTTGTCTGAAAATGAGAGCGAAGAGAGACGTCAAGGATACGCTCGCGAGTTTGAGGAGAAAGCCTTGGGTGTCTTGCGCTTTTGCGATCCCGAATCTTCTCAACTGGCATGGTTCACATGGCATGCGACGCAGTGTCACATAGCCATCATCCGAGTCTCCAGAATTCGTTCCTTGTGCAAGTCCCCTTCCAAAAGCGATGGTACCCTTCAGTGCCCCGACAGAGAGTATGAGCTTCTTCGTATGACTCTTCGGGTGCTAGAGAAGACTCAAATGATGCATACCGATCCCCGAGGAGAACCCTATAGGTGGTATTCTACAATGCCTTGGCCCATGCTTGCCACAGCTCTATCAGCCTGTGGGTCTTGTAGCAATGCTGAATTGACATTGCAGGGATGGCCGGTCTTGGAATGGTGGTATCGACAGCACGAAGCTCTGATAGCACAGAGTGGAGATGATCCTTCGCAAGGTGTGCTGGCGAGTGCGATGAAACGTGCGTCAACTAACATCGCCGCGCTGTCTTCACAAGACTCCAACTGTGTCAGCACGGATGAGACAAACGTGTCCAGGTCACTTTTGGACACTTCGACGAACATGGGCTTTGACAATCCGGGAGCCATTCTTGATGAGCATGATACTTGCTTGAATCCCAATCTGGATTTGGCGCTGGGAGTGTTCGACTCCCTGCCGTGGTTTGCAGATGCTACGTCGGGCGAGCTGGACGCAATGTTTTTCAATGATTGGGACTTTTCCCACCCCACTCTAGAATAAGATGGGCTGCCACAGTATTGATGAAGCTTTATCAATCTTGTTTCATGTCACTATGCAGCATCTCGACCTTCAAGATCCCACCTAGCAGCTTCCGGAACTTGAGAATTGGAAAGCCCTTTCTTCGATTCTTGATCTGCACCAGATTGTTCACCACTTGATCTATGATCCACCCTTAATTTCTAAAGTTCTGTCTCACGACACAAGAAGCATTATCTAGATGGCTATAGGAGACGACCGCTAAAAGCCGAATGGGCGCAAGGCTCAAACTCCGAAGAGAAGCGAGCCTCAAAAGCCGAAGCTTAAAATCCGAACGCGAGCCTTACGACATACTATAAAGCACGATACAGACGACAAATTGGCAGAACTATCAATTTCCATCTCTAAATTCATCTCATTCTCATCCTCGAAAGGAACGCCATTATGCAGTTAGCACAAGATACTCTCGCCAATGCCTTAGACCGCCAACTCCCCACTGCTCGACTTGGACACAATGGTCCACTCGTGACTCGTCTCGGCTACGGATTGATGGGACTAGTGAGTGTGATCCATTGCTTGTTCTCCATGCGGTCAGATCACTGACACCACTACTCTTGAATAGAGTTGTTTCTACGGCCCTCCAAAACCCGACCACGAGCGTCTCGCCATCCTCGACGCGGTTTTCGAGCAAGGCTGTCGTTTCTGGGATACCGCCGACTGTTACGCTGATAGTGAAGAGCTTCTCGGTATGTTACCTCTCTCAATGTCATACCGTGTTTATCCCCATCTGACTCAATATCAGCAAAATGGTTTGCCCTGAACCCAGAAAAACGCTCCAAGATCTTCCTGGCCACCAAAGTCGGCTTCAGATTCGACAACGGTGAGATGACCATCGACTCGTCGCCAGAATACGTGATCGAAGCTGCTGAAAAGTCTCTTTCAAGGATTGGAGTCGAGTATGTCGATCTATTGTATGCTCATCGAGTAGATAAAGTCACACCGATAGAGAAGACAATGGAAGCGATGAAGCGATTAAAAAAGCAGGGAAAGATTCGCCATATCGGGCTTTCTGAAGTGTCTAGTGAGACGTTGAGGAGGGCTTGTAAGGTGGAGAAGGTGGATGCTGTACAAGTCGAGTATTCGTAAGTTTTGCCTGCGCTGATAGTAAAGTCCAATGGCTGATAATTGAGCAGACCATTTTCGCTGGACATCGAATCTAAGCAGATTGAGCTCTTGAAGACAGCAAGGGAGCTAGGTGTTGCCATTGTCGCATACGCCCCTCTAGGTCGTGGTATGCTGGGCGGCAATATCAGGAGCAACAGTGATCTCTCAGACGACGATACGAGGAAGTATTCGCCTAGGTGTGAGTTTCATCTTTGACAAGGACTTCCACCCATATGCTAATAATTTTGACTCGTTACAGTCAGCGAAGAAAACTTCCCCAAGAACTTGAAACTGGTTGATACCTTGACCTCCATCGCTGAGAAAAAGGGTATCACTGCTTCTCAATTGACGCTGTCCTGGCTTTTGGCTCAAGGAGATGATATTTTTCCCGTACGTGCTCTATCTGCCCTATACCTTCCCTATACTCACTCTCTATCTTTCCTCCTCATCTTCCCTCCCTATCTTTCATTCCTATCTCCACAGCCTACCTTCCAAACTCTCTCTAACATCCCACCCAGATCCTAGGCACGACTTCCCTCCCCCGCATCCAGGAAAACTACGCCTCCTCTACCATCCACCTCACCAAAGAAGAGACAGCAGAAATCAGGAAAGCATGTGAAGAAGCAATTGTACATGGAGCAAGATATCCCGAGGACTTTTTGAAGGATACATTTGCCGATACTGCTGTACTGTGATATGATAATTTGGGTGGAAGGAGGTATGGGACAAAGATTAAGTTAGTCATAACTAGCTATCGAAAGGCGGGAGAGATGGAGAATTGGATGGTTGGGTGGGGGGAGAGGCTACGAGGGTATCGCTATTAAGGAGGTTGTTGAAGAGAGAGAAGGACTTGTCTCTCGTCGACTCCGGATACACGACACTGGGTATGTTCAGCTGACGAAGGGCAAGATTATGTTTGAGAGTGAATATTCAGAGAGAGAAGTGGCAACGAACTTTTCGAACATGGATGAACGGGAACAGGTATTGAATAGGTTTGATAGCATAAATCTATTTCCCTTGCAAGACAGCGATGAAGTTACGCCAGAAACCAAGGTCGTAGATATTCTCTACCATATCCAAGCTTGTGGCTTTCTCCCACAGATGTTCCTGGCCCGTGGGAGCCTTTCCGTCTGTGGTGCTGACGAGGACTTGATCACTGATCCTTGGCCAAGGAACATATTCCTCCTCTTCTTCAGACTCTGGAGCGAGGTCATCGTTCTTGATACCACTGGCTCTGTTACGACTGCGCAGTTGTCTTGCTTTGCGTTCCTTGTTGTATGCGTCAACGACGCTTTTCTTGCCTATCCAAGCTACACCGTCGGTCATGTCGTCGCGCCAGTCTGCCCACTTGGCACTTTCGTTCGTCGTCATACCTGCCCAGATGAGGTAGACATGGTATCCGAATAACGCGAATGGCAATGGCAGGGTTGTAACGGCGAGTAAACCCACACCAGAGATGCCGATACCACCGATGCTCATAGCAAACACAAAAGCATTGCCCAACTCGGCCCAGTATTGTTTTTCCAACCAGCCGTACTTGGAGTTACCCAAATGCAGGTGTGGAGATAGAATGTGCCAACAGAGATATGCGCCGTAGATTTCCACAATGCCGATACTGAGAAGGACGAGTAGGAACCAGCGGTAGTTATGGCGGCCGACGCAATTGTTGACCCAGGCGCAATGATGATCGCAGCGAGCGACGCATACACCACATAACGAACAATGTTTACTCCTGGCAGGCTTCACCAAATTGCAGGTGCGGCAGACGTTCTCAGGACGGAAGAGGATGTGGTCGTAGGGATATGTTCGCATAGCGGCGGCATGGTTGGCAGGAGTGATATGGTCAACGGTGCTGGTGACGCAGAGGTAGGTAAAGGTATATGGTGCGAGCAATACGATCGGTATGGGGAGGATGAACTTGGTCTCGAGATGTGGTAGAGCGGCTTTGAGGAAGAGGGTCGCACTGCCTGTCAGGAGTGTGAGGAAGAGAAGTAGAACGAGCGGGTTTTTCTCTTGAAAAAGATAATGTGTAAGTCGAGCAATACTGCGCGACATACTGCCGCCAGTATAACGTGCATCAACCCGACGGAATCCATTTGGGACATAGATGCACAGAAGCCTGTGACTGAAGCCTATGGGAGTTTTGCGTAGAGCGGGCAGTCGTCCGAATAGGGCGATAAACGTAAAGAGAGAGATAACCACCACAGCGATGATGGTGTTGCGAAAGGCGATCATGATGGATTCCTGCTTGTGCCTTCCATTTTCGAGCAATTGGGAGCTGTCAAATGTCAAGTGAGACAGGATGGAACGAGGGAAGTTTGACGCGGGAGGTGCTCGGGAGAGACACGTCATTGCCCTGCCGAAAGTGGACCCTGACTCGGCTTCAACGCGTGCCGGCGCGTCACTCTCTGTTTTCGCCAATGAGGCAGCGACCATTGATATCATCCAATCCGCCATGCCGCCGGCCGTTGTGTATACAGACATGGACGACTCGGCGGGTGTACAGGGTGGAATCTTTGATGGCCTGAAGTTTTTCATTGTACAGCGTGTGCCTCAACGCTCACACTACGTCTCGCTGGTCGAGAGTAACGCCGGCTCGGTGGTCAAACTCGAGGCTCAAGCTGACTATCTGATCGCCGACCATGTACGCCATGATGCACCATCTGGTTCTTTATCCTACAAGTTCATCGAGACTGCCATTAAGGAAGGCAGTGTACCGGAAGACGAATCAAAGTTCCTTGCTGGACGTCCAAAATCCACCAACCCAATCACCACCAACACATTATCCTCAAGAAAAGCCACCAGGACTCCTTTTACCACTGACGACGACAAGCTCTTGTATAAATGGGTGCAAAAGGCCAATAACAGCGGTCTAGCTCTTCAAGGCAACAAAATCTATCAAATCCTGGCCGCACACAACGACAGACACACTTACCAATCATGGCGCGATCGTTATGTCAAGGCCCTAGCCTCCAGACCTCCTTCTGGATGGGAAGATCATCCAGACGAAAGCTTGCCTAGCTTGGCTTCTTCGATTGCCGATCTGTCTTCAACGGCCCTTCCTCGCTCTACACCTGTCGTGAGGCCTTCAACCTCGCCAATGAGAACAATTCCTAAAGCACGTGAGAAGTTCACAGCCGAAGACGACGAGGAGCTAATCTCCTGGGTGAGAAGAGCTTACAACAAAGGTGAAGCTCTCCAAGGCAACGAGCTGTATAAGAAACTGGCAGCTAGGAACCCTCGTCACAGCTACCAATCCTGGCGTGGTCATTGGGTCGATCTTCTCCAGCACACAGTGGATCTTGACGAAGAGGTGCCAGCTGAAGATGATGCCCCTGTTGCCCGGCCATCGCCATCTCCCGAGCCGCCCATCAGTCGGCCACCAGTAAAGCGTGCAGCTTTCAGAGTACCTCCAGCTGCCTCGGCATCCGCTGCATCACCACTGAATCGTAGTCCGCAGTCTATCGCACCGCGTTCAATGATCGCTCCCGATGAGACGCTATCTCAAAGTGTGCGAGCTTCTGCATCACGTCCTGCTGCAGCCTTAGAAAAGTCCGCGACAAGTGGCTCACCGCAAACCGTCACCAGAAGCCCGATGGAACCCACTCCATCTCGCCCTGCTACAGCATTCAAGGATCATACTAGCACTCCGGTGGCTGCAGCTCCTGATACCGGCTCGCCGATTACATCTCAACAGAAGCAGTCGAAGCAGTCACCGCAACATCGCCAGCCTCAATCACAGTCATCTGCCAATCGCACGCCTGCACCAAATGAGCTTAATCCTGCGGCTTACGACGATTCCAAATTTACAGATGAAGACTACAAAGAGCTCCTAAATTGTGCGCTTGATATCCAAAATGTTTGCGTCGGACGCTATCAAGAATCCTGGATTTCCTTTGCCAAAATCTACCCCAAGTGCACTGCTACTGAGTGGCGCGCGTACTATGAACGTCGTGTTTTACCTGTTGTGCTGCAGAAAGAGGATGATCCGGAGTTTCTGCAAGGTCGAGGTGATGCCGAATGGGTCAGGTTCTGGCAGAATCAGGGTCAACCTATCATAACTTTGCCGCATCTGGAGAAGCGTGCTGCCACTGATATTTCGAAGACCCCAGCAGATATTGTTGACGCTGAAGATGAGACTACTCCCCGCGCATCGAGAGCACCTGCATTAGACGAAGACCAGGATATGGTTGATGCGTCTCACATGTCGACCAAACGAAAAGTACAGAACGGTGAAAATGCCGAGCAAGGACCTTCGAAACGCCGTCGCACAGAGTCACCACAAGCTGTTCCTGCGGAGGCAGCGACTCCTTCAAGACCAGCTCAACAAGCGACAGTCAAAGATGATGAGATCATTAGTATCTCCAGCAAAGTCGACCCGTCTTCGAGCTTCCTCGCCGATGAAGAAGAGACGGCGCATGAAGCTGAGGCAGCACAACAGCTGCGTCGAGAAATGGAGGAAACTAGAGACGCCCGCCATCAGTTGACCAGAGCAAATCTCGCTCGTATCGAAGCCCAGAATGGGTTTTCTGAAGACGGAGAAAAGAGAGGCATTGATCTGGAGAAGGATGGAGAAGACGATGACCAAGCGGACTTTATCGATGTTCTGGGAAGTCTTCTGCCACCCGGACTAAAAGAGAGAGCCATGGAAGCAGCCGAGGCGCGTACTCATCAAGCAGATGAAGAGTACGCAGATGATGATGAAGATGAACTTGAAGACGAAGACGAAGACGTACCAACGCCGCAAGAACAACCCATGGAGGAACGCGTGTACGATCCAGCGTTCCTCGAGTCCAGCCCTGCACCTGAGCCAAACTCCTATCAATCGTCAGCCGAGTTTCTTGCAAATGACACTCAAATGCAACTCGACCCTCCCGAGACACGACCCTGGGAGGCTTCCTCCGCGCCCTCTCAACTACAGGAAAATTTCAGGCAAGACACTCAAGCAATCTACGACGCCGAAACCCAACCTTTCGACCAGGACATTGCACCCCCACCCTCCCAATTCGACGATGAAGACCCAAATCCCTATTACAACACCGACTCCCAAGTTCTCGCCGACGACGAAGTGTGGCCCTGGGTGGACTCCCAGATCGCCCTCGGCTTCTCCGAAGAATTCATAAAAGAAGCTCTCCGTGTCACATCTTTGAACCCTAAACTCGCCAAATTTGTCTTGGAAGCTAGAGGTGGAAGGGTCAATATGGCGGGCGTGTGGACGGAGGAGGAAGATGCGGCAGTTGAAGGAGGAGATGCCAATGCTATGAGGGTTTTGGAGAAGAAACATGGGGTTGGCAGTGTGATGGCGCGATGGGACTTCTTGAAGGAGTGGAGGCATGATCAAGAAGTCGCTGCTGGCGACGAGGAAGAGGAAACTGGGGTGGAATAAGAGCGGAGGATGAGTATTGTCTTTCCCCCCGTCGATCCAAAAAAAGTCTTATTCCTTACATCCTTACCTTGACCCGTGCTTTTTGTGCGGTGACTGTTTGAAACGAGAGGATGCGAACCAGGGAACGGACTGCGTCCTGTAACATAGTAGAATGCATTTCCTGACATGACATATGCTGGATCTCGTCGATCTCATCAATATCATCAATATCATAGTCCACGATATCATCAACATGCAATGCAGCCTTCCAGAACCATTTGACTTTTCCTCCCCCTTCGATGCGAAAGCTCACTCTAAACCTACCCAGCTAGTAGCTTAGCAAAAAAACACTCGTGCATTGTGCATTCTCTACAGCAAATACGCGCGCACAAAAACCTCAGCAATTACACGGAGAAAACCAAAGTCCAAATTTTGCGATAGATACCATCTTATCCATCATCCCACTTCAAATTTCAATGCAATGCAGCAATCGCGGAAAAAGGAGAAAATATGATATTATCGGTACTGGTTGAGGGCGCGTGTTTTTTCTCTTCTTCCTCTACTTCTAGAACCATTCCGAAGCATGGACGACCGAGGTCTCAGATCTTAGACGTAAGAATTTGGATCTCTTGTTCGCTGTAGAAACGCAAGCTACTTGCTTATGTAAGCATCATGGTAGCTGTGAACACTGTGCGCAAACGCGTATGATGGTTGCAATGAGCACAAACGTCGTTGATTTAGTTTGCGGAAAAGTGAAATTTTGTAGAAGAAGTGGTATATATACAATGCAATGTATGTGAAGCGATATCGTACTTCGAAAACGTGTATGTAGTTATGATGCAGTAAGGAATTTATCCACCTCTACTTGCTCCCGCAGGAGCAGCAGCGCCACCTCTGCCTTTTCCTCTTCCACCTCGTGGCTTGGAAGACTGGCCTTGAGTGGGTGGCTGGCTTGATGCAGTGGGGTCTGTCTTCTTCTTGTCCTGTGCGGCTTGTTCTCCCTTTTTCTTTCCGGGTCCAACTTGCTTGGCTCCTCTCTTTCCACCCTTCTTCCGACCAGCTTGCTCGGGCGTCTTACCCTCTGCGATAAGTCTAGCGAATTCTTCATCTTCCTTCATCCTAGCGGCTTCCTTGTCCCACCACTCTTGGAACTCCTGCTCGGCTTGAATCTCTTGAAGGCTTCTTGCCGCAGCAGCTTCTTTGATAATGTCCTTTTCGTATTGTTGCTGTTCGAGGATTTCTTGCAGAGACAATTGGAGTGCGGGTTCTGCTGCTCGTGGAGAATGGACAATTGACTGGATGGAAGGGAAAGACTGAGATGAGAGGTCGGGAGGTGGTGGAGGCGCCAACGTCGACGCGGCTGTTTGTTGTGCAGAAGCCTTGCGATGGGGCTGAGGTTGGCTCTGGCGGGTGGTAGGTGATGGTCTGGCTGGTGCGAAAGGCGAAGCTTGTGCTTGTATTCTAGGGGATGCAGGAGTCGGAGACTTCCCGCTGATCTGGTTTGAGGGAGCGCGTTGAGGACCGAGTCTTGGAGATGGCTGATTTGAGACGATAGGTGAGCCAGGACCAATGTTCTTGGGTGAAGCGGCAATAGCGGCAGCAGGCTTGGATGATGGTTTCGGATTGGCAATTGTCTGACGCATGGTCAATTGTGGCGTGGTGCTGGTACGAGTAGCGGGCTGCGGTCTGCCTGATGGACCGGGAGAGGTAGGCTTGTCGCCAATGACATCTTTCAGAGATGGGATCTTCTGTCCAGATACCACTTGCCATGGCGAGGCGACCTTCGCGGCAATCTTTTCTTCAATCTCCACGACGGCGGACTGTTGTGCCTGTTGCATTTTCTTGCGCTCCTTCTGTGACATTTTCGCAGCAGCTCTTGCAGCTGATGCGTCCTCTGAGGCCTTCTCTCGACTCGCTGCAATGCCCAATGAAAGGTTAGACACCCGGCTTGAAGAAGCCTGTGCCATAATATCCTTCATCTCCAGCTTGGCACCAGGCGAAGGTGTAGCTGCCCAAGGTACACTTGATGCGCTCGCAGGTGTTGCAGGCGTCATAGTCGAGCCAAAGCCACCTTGCTTGGGAGTGCCAGCATGCGGTGTGCCCTCCTTACCTCTAGGGTCCAGCAAAGAATCAGTAGGGGTGCCGACCGCAGTATCCCTGCGCAGAGCTCTCTCCAAGTCTGGTTCTGCTCTAGCCCTCGCCCCATCAAAGTCTAGTGCGTGTCCTTCTTCGATACTCGTACCCAGAGATGACACGGCTTTACCCTTGGGAGCAGATTCAATTGCGGCTGATTGTGCATCCTTGGACTTCCTCCGTGCCTTTTGTTTTGCATGTCCACTGTCCTCAATGCTGCCTCCTCGGAAGGAGTTAGGACCCCAGCCATCAATGTCTTGATGCTTGGTGTGTAGCATGATAGAGTCAAGCTTGATCTGACGGTCGCGGTCAATCAGAGCTGCGAGCTCGGGATGACGTTCATGAAGCATGGCTTCAGCGCGGCCACTCTTAGCAAATGGCATAAGAGCGAGCTGATTATCCCGAACAATGTCGTCCAGCTCTAGCAGCAAATCTTCGTCGAGCTCATCGAGAAGTCCTCCCTGAAGCATGCCTTCCAAACTCAGACACAGGTACTCAAGACCTGCGTCCTTGAACTCGGTCACTGAGCTGGGTGCGATAGCATTGAGCAGACCGCATACATTGCGAGTTGTGACGTGCTGACCAACGACCCTTTGACAGACTTGTGAGAGGCGATCAAGCATGAGCTCGTTCGCCACAGCCATGACTTCCATGACAACATCAAGGAACTCATCTAGGTCCGCACTAACAATGTCGTCGAAGAGTTCCTCACCAGCGTCTGTATAAATATGGCGAATGACCATGCGGAAGATATTTGACTCGATATGCTGAAGGTCGACGTCAACAGCATCAGAGGCGTTCTGTAGCATTCCACGTCTCTCTTCAAGCCATCGACCACCAGCGCGCCCCATGAACATGCCTTCGAAGAAAGGACATCTCTGGCAGACCATAGATCCATGAACAAGGACTTCATCGTCAACAAGCTGGACTCTGATATCTCCATTGGCAAAGTAGCCTTGGTCTCTAGCAGCAATGTCCAGATCCATGTGCAAGCACTGCTCTGGCTCAATCATCTGTCTGACTGCAGGCTCCAATTTGAGAAGCTCAAGCTTCGCAGCGATCTTCATCAATTCAGTGCGAACTTGTCTGTATCTGAAGGCCATCTTGGGTGAGTGTCTAGTGTGATGCCAGAAGTCGACAATAGTATCAGTGTAGCAGTAAAGCAAGAAGTCGACAAGAGTCAATATGTCGAGTCCCTGGAAGATTATAACAGGTCGGCCGACAGAGTCGTGCTCGCAGGTCATCAACTCAGGCACGCTGAAGACGCTATCGTCTTTGAGTGACTGGAAGCCGTTTCTCAAAATTCTGCTTCGTCCTGCAAGGATGAATTGATGAGCGGGGAAGCGCAACTCAGACACGTTGGTCCCAATGATGGCGTCGAACTCGGCAAAGTCCTCATTTGACGTTTGCCGCAAATGTTCCTCAAGGTCCTTTTCAATGTCCTTCGATTCAAGCAGTTGTTTGCGGAGGAGTTGCACTTCGTCTGGCTTCTTGCGACCTTGCCAGAAGCGTGGTTGTGGCTCCTCGCTCTCGCTGTCAGATTCGTCTTCATGGACAGGAAGATCGTGGAAGCAAAGAAGAGGGAACAGATCCCTCCAAATGGTCTTTTCTTCAACCAAAGTCTGTGTTTTGGTGACGTCACAATCTCTGCGGACAGCAGCATATGCACCGTACGCTGAAGATCGTACTGCTGTGACACGGGACAGTCCAGCGATACGAGAGAACTTGTAGTCCTTTGGCTTGTACTGAACAGCATCCATGGACTTTCCGTCCTTGATCTTGGTTCTTCTTGATCGCTTCCAGACACTGCCTTCTTCGGTGGTCAAGATGATTGATCCGTCAGCATCTACACCAACATCGCGAGCGGCCATGTTGTTTTTCTTCAAGGACCAAATCTCTTGCGGTGCAGAAAGGGCACCTCGAATCTTGGTCGGATTGGTAGTGGATGCGTTGGCCTGATCTTGTCTTTGGCTGACTGATAAGGTGTAGACCTCTCCGCTGCTTGACATGGCACAAATCGTGTCTCCACCAGCCGTGATCTTGCTGATGTGATTGACAGTGTCATCGTATCTGGTAACTCGGAAGCTGTCCTTCAGAAAACTGCTTGAGCCATCGAGAGGGAACTGGATCTTAGCGTATCCGTAGTTGGCGAAGACCCAGACGTCATGATTCTCCAGCAGACAGATGGTAGCTCGGTCGATGGCTACAGCCGAGACAATGGGAGCAGCAAATCGAGAAGCTGCAACCTTGCGAGGGGTGATTTGGTACTCGAGCGATCGTGCATCCGAATCGATAATGCCAAGCTGGCCTTCGTTCTTGCCGAAAGTGTACAAAGATGTAGAAGTGTATGCGACCGAGTGGATGCGTGAAGCTGCGACACCAATGACAATCTCTCGCTTCAGGGGTCCAAAGATCTGCGCTGGTACGCAACTGACGGGGTCCTCATCTTTAATGCCAGTTTTCGGAAGGGAATATCCGAGTTGGCCATACAAGTTACTACCCCAGGAAAAGACCTCTCCACGAGCATCGACAGCCAAAGTATGATTCTGACCGAGCGCTACGGTCGCAATCTTTTTGCGAGAAAGAGCGCCATTCTCAATGCAGACGAATCTGAAGCGGGATTGTTCATCTCCAGTACCAAGTCGGCCACCGGGTCCGTGGCCACACATGTAAAGGTTTGACTCTGGATCGGTAGTCAAGACTGCTGTTGACAGTTTGGCCATGAAGACGTCTTGGATAATCAGAGGTCTATTCTTGACCACCCAAGGCATCGATTCGACAGGCAAGGAGCGTGGAAGAGCTGAGTGGCCAGTTTGCGTGATGACAGGATCGAATGTTGCCCAAGTCTTCTCATAGTCTCTGACATATTCGCGGTAGAAGCGTTGTAGCAAATGATCCGGACGTTTCAAAGTAATGCGCTCTGGGTATTGTCGGTCATCCTCATCTCCGAATCCAAGGGTAATGTTCTTGTTGCTTCCGAAAGTGTAGACCTCATCACCAGAAATGTTTGTCGCGAACTCGATGACTCGTGTCCTAGCCTCTTGTTCATCAGATACGTCAGCCTCCTCTTCACTGGCATCAGATCCAGCCCTAGGACGTCCTTGACCCTCTGGTCGCAAAGTTCTATCCTTGATTGTCGCAGAGTATAAATCCAACGGACCAAGTCCCTCGCGATCCTTGATTTTGACCAAGCCTCCTCCTATTCCTCTTCCAAGAGCATCTGATGTATCGCGCTCGATAATGGCGCGAGCGATGGTGATGTTGCCGAAGTAGAAGGCGCGATGTAGGGCGGTCCATGAGTTCTCGGTGTCTTGCAGATACAGATCGATCAGGGGATGCTCGACAAGAGCCTGTGCAAATTCCAGAGCGTTCTCGGAGGTCGAAGAGGCGGCATGGTGAAGTAAGGTCATTCCGTTGGCATCGCGCCAGTTGATGTCGGCTCGAGTAAGCGGTGGGACATTTCCTGCATGTGGCGAGAAGTGTGAAGGCTTTCGAGCCTTTGCCGTAAGTGTAGGCGAGGTACTCAGGGTACCCGGACTCGAGCTTACGGCAGCGGGAGACTGCATGGATTGTGCCCTGTGTTGGTGTGGACGGACATTGTACGCGGCCGTCTCGAGTAAATGTCGAAATCGGTCGACATCATCTTGAAGGTAGTACTTCCACAGGTGGCTGCTCATGTGCCGGGATTGAATGGTCTGGCTCTGCGACACCTCGCGATGACCACAGCGGATCAAGGCGTGTTTAAAGGTGTATAGGCAGTGCCGACTGGAGAGAGGGAGGGGGGAAAGGAACCGGTGGACGGTTCTTGTTGATCAGATGAAGTTGTTCTTTCTTGCGACAGCGGCGAAGGCGATTTGTTTTGTGTGGGCACGGAGAGAACGGGAGCTGTGTGGGTGGCGACTGCTGTTTCGGCTTCGATTTGCTGTCGAGTCTGGTTGTCGCGAGTGCTGTAATTCCTGTGATCGGTAGCTATGAAGCTGTGATATGCGAGACTCGAAGTAATCAGAGCGGTCGATGTCGTGGGCGATAGATACAAGAGATCAACCCGGCATGGAGGGGTCGAGGACAATGACATGCGGGATGAGGCTCGGACCAATCGTCAATCGTAAAGCCGGCATGCGGATCCATCCTCCTCCCTGAGCACTCCCGATGTCCAACAACTCCACCACATGTCTATCGTGTCGTCTCTCGTTCCTCAGAGAGCCATAATAGGCTCGTAGCTATCCCCTCATACCCCTCTTGATGATGCCACGAGTCTACAGGTAGTTATTTGGACATCTTGGCATCACCGAATGCGGCGAAGCTTCGAGGAAACGCTATAACCGTGCCAGGGTGACAAACACAACGTGTTTCATGAAGCATTTTTGTGCCTCAGCGATGATGATATAGATTTGTCAAGTATGGAAGAATTCTTCTGGGATTTAAGAAATAGTTCAGACCTGTTAAGAAGAGTCACAGACGATCTGGAGTTATGGTTGAGCTTCTGCAGGTTTGCTGTACGTTATCTGAATTGGAGCCACTTCCTGGGTTTCACACCCATCTGTCTTAGCACTCTTTGCTGCATTCTGCTTGACTGTCGCTGAAAAGTCTTTGCAGATGGTTTGGCTGAACAAGGTAGACTATGAATTCACATATCAACATTTAGACTCGAAGGAAAGGCTCCGAAGCTCAGGAACACAAAGGTCATCAAAGCTTAGTCAGCAGACTCCACCAATTGCACTTCCTAATGTACGCGCCGACAACCACGAATTCACGAACATCCAAGAACGATACACACCACACCACACCAAACAAAACCACAAAGATAATCCCCTAAAGCACAAAAAGCCCCCCAAAATACCCCAAAGCATTCAATTCTAGCGTACACCCATCCTCATAAAAACAGCCCAGCAACTCCAAACACACAATGCGCAAAGTTTCCGCTCTAACAACTGATATCCTTTCCCTCTTTACACCGTCCACCACTATCCTACTCCTCTCAATCTCAACCCTATACTCCATAACCCTATCCCCACACCCCCGTACCCCCTCATTCTCTCTAGATTATCTCCTCCACCTAACCTCTATCCTTTTTCCCCCACTCCCTTACATCTACTTCCTCGCCATCAGCTACATCCTCACTCTCCTCGCAATATCCAAACCCATCCATGCTACCCCGTTCTTGATTGCTGTATGGTACACAATCCTCTACGGCATCCGCGCTCTGAACACGAGATTCGGCAATGGAAAAGCCAGAAAAGTGGTTTGGGGTCAGCAGATTGCGGTGGTTACGGGTGGGGCGGGAGGGTTGGGTTGGATGATCGCTGAGGTTTTGGAGAGGAAGGGGTGTGGGGTTGTGGTGTGGGATGTGAAGAAACCTGACGAGTGGACAGAGAATGAAGATGAGGAAGGAATTAGGTGGTATAAAGTTGATGTTGGCGATGCTGAGGCTGTGGAAAAGGCATATGAGAAGGTGAAGAGAGATGTATGTATCATTTCTTTTCGTCATGTCCCAAAAAGCACATCTTTTCCTTTCCAGTATTTGCACCGTCACGAAAAAGAAGTAGTAGCTCGGAAGTCAGTTGGATCGCATACTGATACTACGTGTAATCAACAGCTAGGCACCCCAACCATCCTGATAAACAACGCAGGAATCGTAAACGGTCTCCCCTTGCTCTCCCTAACACCATTTCAATACACCCGGACCTTCAACATAAACACACTCTCCCACTTTCACTCTTGCCGCACCTTTCTGCCAGCTATGCTCGCAGCACCCCTGGGCGGCACAATCGTCACCGTCTCCTCAGTGCTCGGGCATCTAGGCGCCTCCCACCTAACCGACTACACCGCCTCCAAAGCCGCTCTCCTCGCTTTCCACACTTCCCTGTCCGCAGAAATCGCCTCTTTGCCTGCTGCCTCAAATCCAGGCGCTGAGAATATCCGCATGGTCCTCGTCAAACCAGGTCAACTTTCCACGAATATGTTCTCGACATTGAAGAGTCCAAGTGACTTTTTCGGACCCGTGGTTGCGGCGAAGGATTTGGCCATGGAGATTGTGGACGCTGTTGAGAGGGGCAGAAATGAGGTGCTGTGTATGCCGGTATATGCTTGGTTGGTTGAGTGGTTGGGGGTGTTGCCCGTTTCGTTGCAACGAGTGGCTAGGTGGGCTAGCGGAGTTGATGGGGCTATGGAGAGTTTTGGCGGCGGGAGAAAGAGAGACTGATCTGGTGTGGTTGCTGGTATCGATATTTCAAATGTATGGCTGGGTTGTTTCAGGTTTCGAAAAGAGAGCTGAGGGTCCAGAGAAGACCGAGGGAAGCCAGGGCTGCAGTGCCAATAGCTTGTTTGCTCCATGTGGATGCTCGATCCAGAAGTTTAGCAGTACCGAAAGCATCTTGTTCGCCCTGCGATGGCGAAACAGTGGCCTCAGCAAAGTCCACATCAGCCGTCACATTCTTCATCTCTTCCATCAAGTCCCTTGACTTCTGCATCAAGTTTTTGAGAGCTTGGAGATCGGCCTTCCACTCAGCCAAAGATTCTGCTCCACTCTTGACCTCGTCGACTTCGACACCTTGTACGTTTCCGAAGAAATCGACAACTTTCCTGTTGCGAGCCTCGTGTTCACCACCGTTGAACAGATCGTAGCGGATTCCGGCATCGGAGTGGACTTTGACAGGATCGTAGGAGTCGAAGAGTTGACCCAGGGTGACGTTGCTGCTTGTGGAGTGGATTTGCTCTTCCAGGAATTCGAGGTTGTAGTAGGTCCAGCGGTCAATGACAGCAACACCGACGTCTTGATCTGCGTGGTGGGAGTAGGAAGATTGGTGAAGAGCGGAGGAACCAGTGGCAATGATGTTCGGAGTGTAGAATTGGCCGTACATGGTGTTTGCCTGGCAGGTGTCGATCATGAAGAGCAGCTCGTTGTATCTGTTCATCACCACAAGTCAGTCCTCACATTCCAACCATCAAGGTCACATATGTTCAATACCTCTTCTTCTCCCACATCTGCTCAAAAGCATCAGCCAAGTCATGCGACGAGATCTCCTCTGCATCCTGGAACTTCAAAAACTCATTGCCTCCATGTCCAGTCATGTAAATCAAAATATTGCTCCTGTCATCCGTCATCAATCTCTTACTCCTCGGGTATGACTCTGGCCATCTATCCGTAAGCAGACGAATGAAATTCTCCACCGTGACTTCATAGCCACGGTAGTCCACTTCTATACCACTGCCCATCGAGGAAGCATCGCGGTCATCGTAGAGGTCGAGTTCGCGGGATTTGTCATTGAAGACACTGCCGGGGAAAGAGTTGCGCGGGTTACAAGCCATGTCGTCAGGGAGCATGAGAATAATCTGGGAGTCGGGGATGCCGAGGCGTTTGACGGTGCGGTAGAGGGAGAGGGTGTTTGCGAGATGGCGGTAGTTGAACCAGAAGCGGGAGGTCGAGACCAGGACGGCCCAGTTGGACGTGTGGGTTGCTGAGCAGAGACATGCGAAGAGAACCGCCAGCAGCAAAGCGCATTGGATGTGGCTCTTCATGGTCGCGACAGGTAGACGCAGCAGGCGTCAATCTTGTCGAGTGTTTGGTAGAGACAGGGTGATGATGATGCAGCCCCTCGAAACTTGGTGCACGAGCGTCGAGTCGGTCTTGAGATGGACCGAGGTCCCGATGCCGGGCGGTGAAGGCTCAGTTCCACCTCGCGTCGTTGATTCCGCTTTCCTCCATCTACCCTCGTTTACGAGTACATTTCGACCTCATTGTCCCTCACTGCAATGTTGATTCTAGCTGGGAAGGAAGGTGATGTCATGCTTGAATAGGAAAACGGTAAAAACTGTGCTAAGGCCGGAAAAGGCGCAACAACGCAACAAAGAAACAATTTCCATCTTTCATCTTCCATTACTCCTCTTTTCTCTTTCTTCTTCTTGGTCGGTTCCCACGAAAAAGGAGTTACTTCTTTCCCCTCTTCTTACGAGAAGGTTTGGCAACTGGTGTATAGTTAGCAATGTTCCTTAACACAAAGCACGGTCTGTTTGAGTAATAGATGATGTGTCTTACTAGAAGCGTCGTCTTCGCTCTCGACAGGTACCTTATAGTGGATGCTACCTTCGACCTGGTCGTCTCGCTTCCGCTTAGTGATCTTTAGGAGCTTGCCTGCACGAACTGCTACGCGGATTAAGCGGCTAGTTAGCCTATTAGCTTGCTCATCCTCTAGTACGACATGCGAAACTATCTCTTCGTAGTTTTGTTGTTAAATTTTAACAGTATCTAGGTCACCTACAAACAGTCAGCTTAGCTCTAGGATAGGGCTTACTAGGAGAAAGACTTATATCGTTCGAGTTCTCTAGTAGTAATCGGCAGAGGCCTAGCTTAAACATCCCTCGACCGCTATATAGCTACTACGATCGAGGGAGTAAGGTACCCCGCTCGTTGCTGTAGAATTTTAAACAGAGAGACGCTTCCCTCCCCGTTAAATAAGCTACGGCGACGTACCTCCGGGCGTAGATGGTCTTCTATGCCCGGTTAACGTAGCGGCATAGTATCTTCGCTAGAGCTAGCTAAGTCTCGCATGTCGCCTCTACTTCTAGGCTTAATGTCTTACATGTCTTGCATCCTATTGTGTGAAAGAGTAAGTAAGGTGTTATGAAAGGGGTGCCTTAGTACGAGGTTAAGCGGACGAGGAGGGAGACAGGGGCGATGGTGTGATAAGACGTACCTTCTTGTTGTATATGGTCTTCTCCTGCGCAGGAAAAGGTGCTTGTGACAAGCTTTGTTTGGAGGTTGATGAAGAAAACAGCCAGCCGCGAGGAAAACAACACTCCGATTCGCAGCTTACGGCGCCAAGACACTGCTGCGTTCTACGACGGGGAACGTCAGAGGTTGTTTGAATCAGTGATCTGGATGATTGCGATTGGACATGATAGAGAGAGGATACGTACTGGTTTGCTCGCTATGGCGTGGCAAATCTGGAATATGGCAAGTGCAATGATATCTTCTCTCCATCAACTACGCTACTGCTCTCATGGAATGGGCCAGCCTCTGAATTACAAGCAGAGCTGTCATCAACCATTGCCTGGTCCTTCCAGCCTCTTGATGAAGAGCGCTTGAATCTGCTAGTATCAGCGAGCCGACCATCATCCCTTCTAAGTGCTATCCTGTCAGTGCAGTATGCCACCACAAGCCCACGTCACGCAAGTCCTTCCAATTTTTCTTTCGCTTCTCCTCACCGTCTTCACGCTCCCACTGCTTCTCCCAGGCGGCGTCATCTCGATGTTTCCAACTCCAACTCCAACTCCGACGCTCTAGAATCTAGCCTGCGAGAACGAGCTGTGCGTCGAAGCAATGAGAGCGCCATTTCGCTCCTCAGGCGAGTGGTATCAGGTCGAATACGTCACCCGTCACCTTCCTTGCCGCTCATACATCATCTCCTTCGCTCCAACCAACCATACTTTCCACTCTTGAAAAAGCGCAGCGATGCCTGCATCTTGATCCACAGTGTCTACGAGCAGTAACGGACGAGGACCATGTTCGAAGACGTTGGATACGTATTCTGCTTTCCTCCGCATCTCGAAAGGAGGTCCACGGCGTTACAGACCATCTCTTATTTACGTCGACATCTCATGACCCTCGAGTAGACATGTATTGCATCCTTGAACCAATGCAACGTTTCCTCCATCCCTTTCGATGGGGTCCGCGGGCGTTGACGTTTGAGCTGAAGGTACACTGACGTGAGAGTCGTATCGCACTCCCCTCCCTCTCCTTCGGGATTCCAGATTAGATGCAACATGCCGCGAGAGACGATGTATGTGTGAGCGACCTTCCTCTCTCGCGAGAATGGCGGTGTCGCTAAGGCTGGAAAGTTCAGCAGCCGTCAAAGGATCGGTGAGACTTTATAGTTTCCATGTAGAGTGAGAGTTGTAGATTTTCTCTTCGAAAGACGATTTGGACATGGGAACCACGGTGAATGTTGAGGTTTCTATGGCGGAATGTCATGTCAAAGTGGAAGGCTCAGTCAATGTGTGATTGGAAGTTGGTTCAGAGGCGGAAAAAGTGCAATGTAAACGTAACTGATAAGCTGAAAGAAACGTTCTGAGTATGCTTGGCCGATTGAACAAGCATCACTGGCTGCGTCTTACGGGAAATTAAGCCATATCCATCTTCCTCCAGGTTCACGGCGTTGGATTCCAGAGAAAACGTCTTGAGAACTTGATCACCGTTGCCCTTGGGTTCGCCCGTTTTTCCCTCTCCCTCTCTATCGGTACTAGCCCAATCCTTCTTGATTCCATGGTGCTTCATTCTCTCGAGCTTTTCAAGGAAGATCTATCCGCAACTACCGGCGAGACTGATGCTCTGCTTTCGTTGTCCAGATGCCGAACGGAAAATGTGATGACCTTGGATATCAGGCGCATAACCACCACACTGCTCAGGTTCCCAGATTGGATCATTGGAGGGCTTGACCAGGGTGGTAGGGAGGAGCCGGCCTTCTTCGGGGGAGCGTCAAGTCAATTAGTATTGATCCGAACCGCTCAAGTTTCCTTTCTTCTGCCATCAGTGTAAGCCTTCAGCTTCTTGCCCCTTGCCCTGGTGGCGCGGGTACGCCACTCATTCAATCTCAGGAGTTCAGCCTTGCTGCTCCAGTCGATGGAAGTGCGGTCGTATGACTTCCACTCATAGCCGGTGGCAGCAGCATCAACAGGGACTTGAATGCCTAGGGGGCGTGGCTGGTTGAGCTTGAATGGCTGCTTCGGGTCCAGTGCTCCAAGAGGCACATTATTAGAAGTAGGGGCTGGCTGGGCGACTACAGGGCTAGAGCTGGTGAGGGCGTTGGATTGAGAAGTGGTCGATGTGGCAGGGGTCATGTGGTATTTGTGGGTGGTAGGAGAAGGGATGTAGTCCGAATCATCATCCGAGGAGGAGGGATTATTTTCAGTGGAGGGGGCATCATCGGATGAGATGGAGGAGACGTCGTTCGTGTCGACTTCAGAGGAGATCAGTCAGTCTCATGACGAACTTCATGATATGCGCATGCAATAGGGCATAGAGCGTAGCCTGAGGTACTTACTAGATCGGAGCACTGGACGGTCTGGACGCTCAATCGCGTGGGTGTTGGCACCTGGAGGCGGTCGGTTACGAGCGATCTGGGCTGATGAGGCGCTGGAGTGCTTTCTCTTCCTTGTGTGCTCCCTCAATTCCATGGATATGAGGTCTTCTTCAATCTCCTCATCAGTCAAACCTCTCGTTACCATGGTACTGGTTGTAGGTGGTGTTGGTGTGCGCGGTGCTGCAATTGAGGTTTGCTGTGGGTTTTCGGAGATGTGGTGGTTGATGTCGTGTTAGGAAGGAGTCACGGAAGCAACGCGTCGAGAAGTCGTGTTTGGGACTAGTCTTCGGTTTTTCGAGATAGCAAATTGTTCGATTGTATAGCTCTTTTTGTTTCTCTCAATATCTCTTGATAACTTCTTCTTTCCAAAATGATCTTAGATACAGACCAACGGATATCTTTGTCGCTTCTTGACTGAGCAACGTGATATTGCAGTAATCTGATACATTGCAAGACTGCATCTTAAACCACAATGCTCAATCCTTGCTCATGGAAGGTGCTCAACGATCAATGACAGACCTTGGTCTCAAGCCACGGTGAGTTGGTAGAGCATACCTGTCAACATCCAAGAAGCAATCTAAATTTGGATACACGTCCGTTGATAGTACCTAAATCACAAGCTACCTTTATATGCACACTGAAGTCACAAATTCATCGTGCATCTTCATGGCTGGCGACTTGAAACGGCGGCCTGACGGAGAAATACAATCATCACAACCTGAGCGAGATATTTCGAGGCATCCAAGCAGTGTCGTACATAATATCCGCATTCAGAATGTCATCGCCGAGCTTTGTCAAAGCAGCCCACATGCGATCATCGGGTCGTGCGCTTTCTTGCTTTGTGCCCCGATCCCGTTATCCATCACTCTCCTTGTATGCTTCACTTGGTGCAAAAGATCTTGACGCCGAGACTGTGGCCGTCAAAACAACGAGACCGATTCCCACTCATGTGACACTCCTACCAAGCCATATGCCATCGAAGCTCAAATAGTATTGCTTTCGATTCTTGCGGCAGACGAAGGCAATCCAGCACGTCGGGGATAGTGGAATGGAGCCGAGGTAGCGAGTCAATTTGCCCGTATAGCGAATGGTAAATGGAGATAGCAACCATAGAAGAGCAAATGCTCATGTTGTCTTCAACATGTGGTTTGAAAAATTGGTCGAAAAACAACCCAAAGAGTACGAGGCAAGAGCAGATGAGGCTGAAATGGGATAGATGGCATGCATATATAGAATTTTCTCAAAGCAGGAAATGTCATGACGGACCGAACAGCGTAGAACCGTGGACCTGGATCCGGCTCCGCATGTGGCACGTGACAATAGATAGCATGATTCTGCGCTATGCACGTAAAACGTGATCTGGATACGTCCGACCTATTATAAGCCTGATAGCAGCAAAAGCGGCATCCACACAAGCCACTCGCATGTAGCCAAGCCGGTATACAGAAAAAACACGACTTCCGAGTAAGACCAGACAAGAAACCTTGACATGTGGAGATTTGCAGATGGACAAAGCTGAGACGGTGTTCAAGAAACGCAATTGACGGGGTCGGCATACAGACGGAACGCCGTAGAGCCCGACTGCGGAGTACCGCTGTTAGACCACAAGTATTGACCCGCAGAAGTGGAATACCCATTCGACCATGTACTAATTTCCGAGCTCGAGGCACTCGCTTGCTTGAAGCAAAAGACCTCAAGGGTACCACTATCCACTGAGCACACGTAGGGGACATATGTAGGGTATTGGGCAAGGAATGCGTCCGAGAAGACATACAGGTAAGGCCTGGTTCCGGAATGCACCCACGTTTGCCCTGCGTAGTCACCGGTTCTAGGGTGTACGTGACCATTGTCGTCAAGCTGATAAATCTCCATAGCTGAAGATGTTGCGGGAGAGATGACGGCCACCTGGCTCGAAGTATCAGTATTGATGTAGCTTCCGTCAACTACACCACCGGAAGCTCTAAGGTTCATTTGGCACCATCGTGTGGGTCCGGCGACAAATGAGGTAGAGGTGGTCGTGACGGTCGTGGTCTCTAGGACAGTAATGTCTACCGTGGTGGGATCGAATATGCTGGTTACTGTAGTCGGAATGGTCGAGGTAATGGTCGCGTTGGTCTGATGACTCGAGGTCACGATCCTCGTAGCATTTGCAGTCAGATAGCTCGTATGCAGCAGCGTGATGGCAGGTGGAGTGAAGTAGATCGTTGACACACTGTTTGTGGTCGCTGGAGAAACTGTTATCGTTGTGGTAAGCGTTCCGCTGAGACAGGCGCTGACAGCAGAACTCGGTTGCGGGCCTCTCTTTTGAACCGTTGGTGCTGGTTTAGGTGAGAACAAGTAGATTCCAGTAGTTGAAACAGTTGTCACAGTTTGCGTCAAGGAGATAGTCGATGTCTCCAGATTGGTGACAGTTTCTTGAGAAGTAATTACGTCGCTGGAGATACTGGTGGCAACATCGGTTGATGTGTAAGATACATCTAAGACGTCCGTGATCGACACTGTAGTTGTGGAGAGGTGGACGACAGTGGTGGTTGGTGCCGAAATGGTCACAGTCTTGAAATCTGTAACCGTGATCGCCAATGCTTGGGTCGTAATGGTTGTTCGCAGAGAGATACAAGGTGGCTGAGACGAGGAAGATCTTTTGGATGAAGAGATGTTTGATGAGGACGGTCTAGTTGATGAGGACGGTCTAGTTGATGAGGACGGTCTAGTTGATGAGGACGGTCTAGTTGATGAGGACGGTCTAGTTGATGAGGACGGTCTAGTCGAAGATCTGGATGACGAAGACTTGCTTGAGGATGACACGCGACTCGAGGTTCGCGAAGTTGATGACAATGAAGTCGCAGAAAGTCTGGTTGATGATGAGCTCTTGCTTGAGACGGTGATCTTCGATAATGAGGTCTTTGTTGAAGATCTGATCGCAGTAGAAGATTTTTTGCCCGTAGTTGACTTGCTGGTCAATTTACCAGCAACGCTCGATGTTGAGCCTTTAATGGATGAAGAAGATTTCGAAGTCGACTTCACCATGCTGGAAGTCGATATCTTAGGACCACTCAAGATACACTTGCAAGCTTTGCGCACGGCAGGAACGTTCAAGTTCGGTATAGGTGAATCATGTCGTTCGCTTCCCTAGAAGTTAGCATTAAGCTCCCGACGGTAATGTTGCTAGCCAGACTTACAAAGACGCGAAGAATTGGCAGAAAGAAGTTGGACTGGTGAATTGCTTGGTGATGGGATTGGCAGGTGTGCTCGGACATGTTGCGCTGACAAAGCTTTGAAGACGTGCTGCCTTCTGAATCGCTGCCAGATTCTTTGCTTCAATGCCTGAGGGCTCAACACTGACGACACACTGACACGCTGATAGCAGTGCATTCACATTGATGCCCAGAATCGGAGAATTGGTCCTTCCACTGTAAATAGTTAGCTGTTGAAGTACTTGACAAAGTTGAACATGCCATACTCCTTGAGATACCATGCACAGAAGTAGTGTGGATCCGAGACTTGTTTAGAAACAGTCAGTACCTCGGGCGAGACGCACGATCTCTGGTCGATGGCTAGAGAGTGTGCGGCAAGGACGAAACAGAACAGCAGAACGAGTTGCATGGTTGGGTGCTTGTCTCCATGTCGTATGAAAGACGGAGAGCTATTTGTATCAACGTCCAATGCTGTCCAAGGCGTGTTCGGACATGATCGAGACATTCCATTCGTTGGCTCATTGCAGCGTTGTTCAGCTCGGCACTGGCTATAGCCGTTGCAGCGAGCTTCAGCTCATGCTTAGCTGTAGCCGTTGCATGTCTGACTCGGTCTTCGCCAAAAGCTGCTTCTAGTTGACACTTTGATTGTCTGTTGTGAAACGTGAGAATGGTTGTTCACCGGGATGTCTATGCTCCATGGTCTAGGAGTGCACCGTGTGGATCGGCAGTTAATGCTGAATCTTCGCGGTCAAGTCTGCATGTATAGCTTTTCCTCGACGAACAGCCGACACGGTGGTGTCGGATTCGCCTACACTTAGCTGAAAAGCTTTCGGTGTGTAGTTGTTGTGATGAAATTCAAAGCCAACAAGATTGATTCAATACAGTGACAGTGTCGTCGCAAAGATCGCTTCTGCCACAGCTGCGAAGCCAAATTACCTATGGCGCCTTCCAGGACTCCAGCGATATCTGAAAATGCAACATGGAAGCAGGTAATAATATATTCACCAAACTTCCTAAGTCTTCAATCGTTTTCTGCATATACTGAAATGTGTCGCGGATACTTTGCTGGTTCGAGGAAGATACGAAATATTCTAGGAGATTGATCTCATATGACGGTGTAATTTGAATTGAGCGAGCAGCGTCAGACCTGTTCCTGATCTGAGAAAAATTTCAAAGTCGGAAACAAAATGAGAATCCATTATGCAAGATTGCTTGGGTCTAGTAGAACATCGGTCTCTGGCCCAAAGGGCATCCACGGAACCTCTAGACAATGAAGCATGCGTTGAAGGATTATAGTTAGTGCAAGATTCAAGCCCCGGAGTGCCCGAGCACGTTGACACTCCCTAGCGCAACGTTATCGCTAGACCTTATAGTTGGACGTCGAGCCAAACCTCTATCGTTAGTCTAATTTGAGCAAACGCTAAGGCGATTGCACACTAACCATATAACCGGATAAGGATGAATGATGCGGCTATAATTACTTGACGGACAAGTACTAAGACAAATTAAAGCGATAACGCTTATTTATAAGCCTAGCTGATAGAATGCCTAGGGGGCACTTGTTCCTAGGTCAGATTTAGCTAGTTCGACAGCACAATATGCCTCTGATCGCCAGAAGTTCTTCCAGCAACATGTCCCAGGGACCTGATAGCATGGATCTCGTGGTATCAAGATATGATGAATCCGCATATTCGGTTGCTAGCTACATTGGCCCAATACTGAACATGACACCTCTCTCCGGGCTCACAACACGCGTCATCATCTACAGCACCGGTCAAGATGAACCGGAAGACCTCCGCGACGACTTACGACATCACTTACCCTTCAACGTCGATGTCATCGTCAGACAGCGTCCCAATGTCGGTCGAGAAGGTGCTGCCTTTTTGCACCACATCACGACAGGGTGGCAGGACCCCGCTGACCATACTCTTTTCATGCAAGCTGAGTTACACTACTCATGGAGCGTTCGGCGGAGGATACAAGACTACCTTGTTCCCAACACTGGCTTTCTTTCCCTGTCGGATGTTTCAGAATACTGTTCGTCTTAGGATCAATGTTGGGACCATTCCACCTGGTCAGAGAGTCCGGACGTTCTGAAGAGCATCTACTCACGAGCGAATCCAACACTACGTCAAGGATACACATTGACGTACCGAGGCCAATTCATCGCGTCACGCCATCGTATCCACACTCAAGACAAACAACTCTTCCAAGACCTGCTGGATGAGTTTGTCAACCCCCGCAGCGTGGCACACAGCTCTGGTTATGCCGAGCATCCTTGGCTTCCTGGGAAGTCGGACAGTATGAACCGACCGTTGTTTGGATATACCATCGAACGCCTTTGGGGTGTTCTTATGCAATGTTCTGATGTACAGCTGGCGTATAGATGCCCAAGTCTTTTGTCATCTGCGATTGGATCAGTCTTGCATACCAGCACTCCGATCTTGCAAGACTGTCAATGTCTTGATCTCGATACTGGTCACTCATTAGATAACAGTTAGGATGTAGAGCACAGTCCTAAAATTCGTGATAGATTGGCATGATTGAACAGTGTTGATTTGAGTGCCTTGCGTGAGGCGGCAAACTTGTGTCGATGACCTGCAAGCTATCTGATTAGGATAAGGCAGCTGTCAGCATTAATTACGTTTTTTTGATGGTTTCCCGGACCACGATAATGCTTGTCATTGTAGTTGTGCAAGTTCAGTCAAACGAACATCTCATCAAAGGAGTACTGGACCCAAGCCTCGAGCCCTCGTGATATCTCCCTAGACCCAGGCAACAGAGTCTGACTGCTTCTACTATTGATCAGCCCTGAGAAAGGCAGAAGTATCTTGCTGTGTACGCGGACTTCTCGATACTGCTCACAATCGCGACAGGGCCACGGACAATTCGAAGCATCTGACCGGGTCGGAATTCCATTCTTCTATGACAGCATTAAACAGTCTCCCGAGCATTTCTATAGGCGATAGGAAGACAGATTATCAGCACTTTCACAAGTATCGGACCCTCTCGTGGGATGGGCGTAGTATAGCAGCTGACGGATACAGAGAAATAGCGCACCGTGCGTCAAAGCGCCGCGTTCTCAACGCCTGCCACGTTTGTGGCTCATCTTCGGACTGCAAACTTCGTGCTTACGTGTCAAGGCATCATCAACTCGAAGCTCGCAACCATCACGTTGTTCTGAGTACGGTCAACGACAATGCCATCACGGCAATAGAGGTACTTGCAAACGCCAGACTAAGAGGCTGGCAATGCACCACTTGTATGAGCCACTAATGCTGCTCCATATCCTCTCCAGCCAACGTCTGTTGAACCTGGCAGTCTCAGAGAGTCGTATGACAGTGGACACCAGAGCAGGCATGTTCAACATGATCTATTGAAGCAGACAGCGATTGGTAACCGATCATCCGAAGCAAGTTTGGGGAGCGCTCGTTGCTGTGGCTCCACGCCCCAATTCTACTCATCCGCGAGCTTTTTGAGTCAGTAAAATCTGGTGACTCTTTCTCACAGCTGTCACCTGGTCACATATAAAAAGGTAAAGCGCTGCGCACTGCTCCATCCTTCCCGCTTAGAACTCTCACGGAGAAGTCATCACGACCTCATCTCTCACAGAACGGACAGTTCCCTCAAAGCATTTACTGTCTGCCAGCACGGTCCACACCTCCACTCCCTCGTCCTCTACAGGCTCAACATGAGGTTGCTATTTCTGCTATCGTCTGCAGCTGTGGTGGCTACTGCCAAGCCGATTGGAAGTGTCTCAACAGACTCTGTCGGAGGTCCAGCGCCGTCGCCACATCAACTTGAAGCCAGCGCTACGTGGCCTCGATTCTACACCTACCACGATCGACACGACACTCAGTACGATTCTGCAGCTACCATCGTAGACGACAAGACGCTCGAGTCTCGTAATGATGTCGCCGAACCTGGGCAAGTGCTACCACTAGAGCTTGGGACACATTCACAACCCGTGGACTTCTGTTTTGACGACTATTGCTGTTCCGGCAGTCAGTGTGGCATGGTACCTGCAAACGAACATGCGGAGTTCCTCGAAGCCCGAGGCGACGACGCCATGTACGACCGAGATTACTCCCTCGAACCTAGAGCTGCTGGTGGACCACGCGATCACTTCTGCTGGAGCCCGCAAGATCCTATGTGCCAACCGGACCCTCCTGCTGCGCAGATCAAGGCACGCGAAGCTCGGGATACTGACGTCAAGTCCGGTACAGTCGATTGGCTTGCCGCTCACCCACCGCACCGCACCTGCTGGAGTGACCTAGACCCGCTTTGCTCAGGCCCTCCTCTAGAAGGTCGCAGAGTGAACAGTCAGCACGGCTCCAAACGCTTATCGCAAGCCAAGGCGCGCGAATCTGTGATCATCTCAGCGCCAGTCAATGACAGTATCGTAGCTGGAAAAACACCACTACTTGCCAGAGCCAGCAGACCGCCTGGTCGCTTTTGCTTTGGGCATTACGAATGGTTCTGCAGACAGACCGCTCACGGCGAGGCGAAGTGAGAGTCGCAGTGAATCTCTTGAGTACAGTCAATTCGCTGCAGCCCTCTGAGCAATGCCAAAGACATAGAGAAGGTACTAAAGCTGGGGATTGCGCAAATGACAGGGCCAGGTATCAAGGTAGGAGCTCTGGCAGGCTTAGATACTGCTCTTGACAGAAAGAATGAAAAGTTTGGTTTGGGTAGGCAGGATGGTTGGATTCAAAAGCTATCAGACCCATACGACAGCGAAAGACTAAGAAAGTGCAAAACATGACAAAGAAACTTGATGAACATTCTTGACTGTCTCTATCTAAGGTTTCTAGAAAAAAGACGGTTGTTCTGGCGACATCCATGAGTTGTGCCATGTTGCGATGTTTGTGTTGTTTGTATGCGAGTAAATGTCCATTCCCGATCCGCTGTTTGCTTGTCTGACGTTTGCTTATCCTGGTTCTGCGCACCCAAAACCTTACACATCCCGTCGCAGCCCCCATTTTTCTCCTTGTATCCCGACAACTCGCCAACATGTTCGCCGAGATCTGGAATTACCTCTGTTGGTTCCTCATAACCATATTCACTGACGCAGGCCTCACAGAAGGCTACCTGAATGGTAGTCTTGGGGCTGTCACCCTCATCCTTGGAATGATGAGCGCCAGATCTGTATTCGATGTCGATACGAGACTTTACATGGACATAACACTGAACGTGGGTATGGTCATTGGTATGGCTTTGAGCGGTCGGTACACAGATCGCATATCAAGCAAGTGGATGATCTTCTTCGGAACTAGCACAACGGTCTTCTGGTCCATCCTTTGCGCCTTAATCTCTCTAGCTTCCGTTAAGAATGATGCACAGCTGCTCACTCTCAAGATCCTCTTCGCGGTTTCTCGTTCTGGCTTTGGATTTGGTCTAGGCGTAGAGTTCGTTGGCACGTTCGTGATGAACTCTGACAAGGCCTTCCATCTCATACAAGGACGCGAATGGCGCGCTCTTTTCTATTCGGAAACTCTGCAGTACCACTTGGGCTACTTGCTCTCAAATCTTGTTCCATTCGTCTTGGTTCGTCTCGCGAGCCTTTGAAGATTGACCTCCCCGTGCTGACTGCTTGTTCCAGTTTCTCATCTATGGCGAGGGACATCTCCAGGGGGTACTGACAGCCTGTCTCACCATTGGTGCCATTCTACCATTGCATACATGGTCTTGTCACATTGTTTACTGCTGTACCAAGGCCAATGAGACTGGCGCACAAAGACGTATGCGCATTGCAAGAACACGAATCCCTCCAGCTCTTTCCAACGAGTTCTATCAGTCAACACTGATTACTATCGCAATGGCATGGGCCTTCTATGAGATGTCTGCGACAGGCCTCGGCCTTTACGTCCCTACCGAGGTCCTGATCCTCAATGGCAATCAGCGCCCGAACCTGTGGCGCATGTTTGGCTGGACCTCCCTCATCTGTGCCTTCAATGTGCTGGGCAGTATTCTCGGCATGTACTTTACCGCCAAGCGGCTCTGGGGTCCTAAGAAGACGTTGATAATCGGCACCGCAATCCAGGGTGTGTTCGGGGTGTTGATCGTGGCTACGGTTGGGACCCTGCTCGTCTCCCCTCTGTCGCCGGTACTCATGGTCTTCTTTGCCTTCTTTCATCTCGCTCAGGAGTTCGGTGCGGGATCAAACATGGCTCTCCTAGCTGTCGGGACCTGCGCTCCGTCTGTTAGGGGTCGTTATCTTGGCTACGCAGCAGCAGCTTCTAAGCTCGGCGCGATTGCTGGAGACATCCTGATACTTCTTACGATCAACTACATTGAGGCAAAGGACGAGGGAGATAGCGGGGCCACGTACGAAGAGGCGTTGACCTATCCTTTCGGGATCGCGACCCTTCTCCTGGTTTTGGCCACTATCCTCGCAGTTACGGGCCTTCCAAAGGTCGAGGTAGATTTCAACCTGGTCAATATGCAAGCCCTCAACAGGTTTCTCCAGAACTGGGGGTACCGTACCACGGACCTCGACAGATTTGAGCTGCCTCCCCCCTCGCCCACTACCAGTGGATCCGCCAACCGTCCTGCTCGCGCTGTTCCTAGCGCATCCAACCGCGGGGCGGCCTCTGCTAGCGCCAGTGGTCGTGGTGGCTTCAACAGCCTTCCACGTATGCCTGCCGCTGTGCCCAGGCGCCGCGTTGATCGCAACAGCGAGACGGCTGCAGGACCAGCTCAACCGGCCCCATGGGGTTAGGTCAATAGGGGGTGATAAGATCATAACAAGCAAGCCGTAGGGCAATAGGGAGTTGAGTTAAGGCATGAGAAGCGATGAAAATGAAACAATCGTATCCCAAGAGACCTAAACTTGACCAATTCTACGTCGACAGTTTTGATCTCGAATAACTTCATAACCTTCTACAGCACCAAACAGCTGCACATTTGCCCCTGAAAGAGCCAAAAAAATTGCAGCTTATCAGTACGGTATGTGCTATCCCAGGTACATCATCATCCGAATGATTCAATATTGTATCAAGATACTATTCTGACACTCACACTTCAATCGCTGGAGATGACATCCTCTCAGTCTCCTGATCCCTTCCTCTAGCACATGTAGTTGGATACATATCAAAAGGCGTGATATGCATGAGGACCAGAGCTCTGTCCAGTGAGAGCTTGATAGTTCCTCACTCTCACTGGCACTGCTCTGGTTCTCGAGATATATCGTGTATTTTGATAGTGTCGTATGGGGTCACAAACGCTGACAGGAATGTCGTTTGTGTGCAATAGTCCATACTCCTCACTTCCTGTACAGACAGCTATTCATGTATCAAAAGGCACGATGGTTCTTGAGAACAGTGCCATATCTGTCGAGAGCGAGTAGCCCACCAGCTCTCACTGGAGAAACTCACTGATCTCAAAAACATCTTGCATTTTGACGGCGTGACTCGGGTGACATCTATAGCTGTCAGACTGGTTTTTTGCATTGATTCTATCTCCTTCTTCCAGCACAAGTGATTGCGAAGAATCACTCTCAGTGGACAGTGTGGCTGATCCGAAACACACTGTGCATTTTGATGGACCTCTACGGTGAGCTCTCTGTTGGCGGAGAAAGTCTATATCCACATCCCGTGAATCAAGGTACCAAAGCTTGTTGTCGAAAGCTCGACATTTTTCAGTGATGCCTATAACAAATTTCTAGAAACAGAGTACACGAGCTTGTGTTGTTCGACATTGTTGCTACACGTCCTAGTATGACTCAACGACCCTTCGTGAAGCTATGAGTCATCCAGACATAATTTGACGGCCACAACGAAGTTGACAAAGACATAAACAAAGTCATTGACTCCTCGGCCCATTGATTCACTCTATCAATCGGACGACAATGTCAAGTTTTGCGAATCCGGCAATCAACATGAACCACATCATCGCAAAAGCCGAAGCGCTACACCTTGAGCGCCAGATACTAGCTCTTCAGGCACTGTACCCGACTCAAGGATATACCGTCAAACGTGTCGCGGGGTCTACCACCATACTATCGCCAGCGATGCTTGGTCGAAAGCTCAATCACACTTACGGATTCGCATTGGAAGGAGAGGTCACCATGGATGATCTACATGCCATCGAGGCTGCGTACAAGCAGAATGGCGTCCATCCAGAGATCGATATGTGCGATTATGCCCATGGTTCAGCATTCGATCTACTGTCGGCTCAGTACACAGTCACTGGCTCGCTCTGCGAATATCAACAATCTCTTTCCGGCTTCCAGGGTCCAGATATCCTCAGAGGCGATATGAATATCTCGATACTCGGTCCAGAAGATCACAACACGTTTATCCAAGCGTCTGTAGACGGCTTCAGTAGCACTGGCCGTGCACCAGAGCTTCTAGAAGTCCTCGCGGAAAGCGCTGCAGCTCGGTCCGATACAATATTATTCTCAGCTTCTCTGGACGGCGAACTCGTCGGCACTGCGGCAATGGCAATGATTGACGTAGAAGATATCAAAGTCGTGGTTTTCTTTATCGACAGTTGTCTGCCGAATGCCAGAGGAAAGAGTGTCCACAAAGCGTTACTCCTGGAGAGACTTCGGGTAGCCAGAGATCGAGGATGCGACGTAGCAGTTGCTACGGCGAGAGAAGGTTCTATCAGTGGAAGAAATATTGAGAAAGTTGGGTTTAGGCGAGCGTATTCTTGCAAGACTTATACGAAGAACCAGTGATTAGGGGAGGAAGGAGGACTGAAATGCGTTGGTGGCCTGGAAGCTCATGTCGTTCCTTCCAACTTGCGTGTCAATGTATCGAACGACAACTTTGTCTTGTGATCTCTGATGCTGAAACTCAATTTCGATGCTCAGTCGTGCTTATCATCCACGTGGTCTTCAGGAAGACAAACTCTTGGTTCGCGAGCTCATTACAAAATCCTCTCTCAAACTCAAGTGCATCTGAGTCAATTTCAAAGCTTACTTCCACCCACCTTTATTGAGCTTTGAAATGGAGATACCTGGTCCGCCGCTGTCTTTGTTTCTTTGTTCTTAATTCTACTCGCCCCTTCGCTCGTCGCCCATATCTTCACCATGAAGTTCTCGACCGCTTTGGCAAGCCTCATCGCCATCGCATCAGCTCTACCAACATCCACTCCCGACCTCCTTGCCACCACCGACCACGACATCGCTCTCCTCGCCCTCGTCCAAGCCTACCTCACAACCCACCAATCAAACCAAACCACTTCCACCTCCACCATTCCCACGAACCATTTCTTCCAAGCAAGTATACTCCCAAACGACACGAGAATTCCTCCAGAGAAATACGACGAAAAGGACTATCCGCCCAAGAAATGTGACGAGCATATCTGTTGTGCGGAGACGAGATGTTGGAGGATTAGTCCGCCGCAGGTTACGGTTAATGCGACTGTAATGGTGGATATGGCTGGGATGATGAGTGGTGGGTGTCATGCGGGGAGGTGTTGTAATATTGAGGGGTGTTTTGGTGGGCCTGAGAAGTAGAGATGAAGGATTGGATCGATTGGTTTTGGAGTTGGTGGATGGTATGTGACGGATTGGAAGAAAAGTGCTAGTGCCGAAAAGTTATGGGCAAGAGGATGGTGATTCATTTAGTACGATTACTGTATGCTCTGAATTGCAGGTCAAATCAGTTGAGGTCCCAAACATCGACTGTCTCTAGACAGCTCCTGCCTCCCCGTGTGCAGAACTTTGTCACGCGCATGCTGAAGAGATACACAATGTTTTTAAGATCAGTGCAGCCCTCCACCGAGAGTGTGAAATTTAGGAACTCTCTACGGACGGCCGGGCCGATGTCAAAACCATTGTGCATTACTACAGTCCAAACGGCCCTAGGCATGGCCGTGAGATGGCTAGACGTGACAGATTTTAGCACACGGAGAGGTGAATATCAGGTTTAGCAACTTTGCAACCCCCCCTCCCTTTCCTTCCGTTCTCCCTTCAGACTTCTATCCACCCAAGCTCCCATCCCCCAACCTCCGCATCGATAATCCCATATCTGCAATCCTTCCTCAAGTAACAACTAAAGAAAGTGCAACAACCACATTGCCCACAACCCTTCGCATCAGCCTGAGGGGGTTCAATAGCTTCCTCACGCTTGACGACAACAGCAGTGGGAGTGGTGAGAAGATCGATACCCTGGCCGTATGGCATAGATGGTGTTGATTTGATAGCGGTGCGTACTTCGTAGGGGTTGATGGGCCCAGCAATTGCGAGGGTTGCGAAAGTGAGGGCGAAGAGTGTGAGTTGCATGGTAAAAATTCAATTTGGATAAGGATAAATGATTTGCCCGTGTCTTTTTGAGATATGGCTTTCTGTTCGAGTTGGAAAGAAAGGAAAGGAAAGCAGCGAGCAAGCAATGCCACTTCTTATATCAAGACTTTGGCGTCAAGTTTGATGGCTGATCAAAAAGTGCAGCTCGCTCGACTTTGGAGGTGAGCTAGTCGAGTAGAGAGGGGTAAGAACAGTTTCGCGGAGGTTCGAGGAGGGTGGTCCGAGATATCAGTGCTAGCTGTCGTGACTGCAAAAGTCGCAAGACCGCAACTGGCTTTGGTAGGATCAAACCAAAAACGACTGGATTCATGAAGGTTTGCCAGGAATGCTCCTGCCACCCCTGAAAGAAGCAGCGATTGCTGCTTTCCTCATCTTTTAGCTCACGTCGAAGTGGAGAAACATGATCGAACAACTAGCTCGACAGAAATACAACTTATGTAGCTGACTCTTTGAATCATACTGCGAACTGTAAGAAGACCAATCGACATTTATTTTGTATTCTTCATGGAAGCATTACTTTAAGAATCGGCCCGGAGTCTAGCGACCAGTGACCGGCAACTGCCTAAACGACGCTGACTTCCTGATCGAGGAAGCTGTCCAGCGAAAGCAGCGTATCGTCCAGTACGAGAATAAAAGCCAGAGCTAGGGTCACAAAGCGCAATGTTACATGTCGATATCAGCGTCTGTGCGGCGTCATAATCGTTGTGTTTCAATGGAAAAAGTTCGTCATGATCCAAAAGATTATCTTGCATTCTACAAGCCAAAGATTGATATACATGATTCGTGAGAAAAGGGTGGTTTTGATGATTTGTACACGATGGCTTACATCATCTGCAGAACCATGCCATCTTTCAGGGCATTGATTTGCTCATCACTGAGAGGGTCCTTCTTGTCAAAGGCGTACTTCTTGCGCTTCTCGCGAGTCCAGAGGGGAATCCTGAATTCTTGTCCGCCAATCTTACCGCCTTTGCCGTATGATTTGGTGTACTTGTTTAACTACGTTTCATGTCAGCAAGTGATCAAAGGAGTTTGTCAGGGTAAATTTCTGCTTACCTTGGTCTTCCAGCCGAAGCGGTCCTCCTTCTTCGGTGGCAACTTGACTTTACCATCTATCTGCGAGTACCATTCTTCGATCTTGTCATCGACATCTGTGACGCCTTGGATGGGAACGCTATTCTCTTTTGCGAAGGCGAGGAGGTAGCGGAACCAGAGGAGGTTGAAGCCAGCGTAATCGCCCATGTCGGAGCTGCCACTCTTGCCATCGTCAAGAGGATCGCTGACATCGCCACCAAGATCATCGGCAGCCTTTGCCCAGATGCCCAGTACCAGTGACAGATCCTTGTACTTTGAGTCCACCTTGAGGTCGCCTTCACGATCCATGCGGTTCAAGGCAGCCAACAACATGAAGCCCAGCAGACTGTATGTCAACCACGAACGCTCGCCATCATCAATCATATGCCAAGGCGCATTGGGCTCATCTACGATCCACCATGCCATGGACTCGAGGATGGTCCACAGCTCCTCGGTCTTGCCATCCTTGTCATTCAATACCTTGTTGAACTCGGCCATGTTGTTCTCAACAACTTCTTGATATCCGTAACCAGTAAAGTCATTGTAAACATACATGCCGAACATGTCCTGATCACGCTGAGGGATCTCAATGGTCTCGGCATCCATCTTGCGAGCAAAGGCTTTGCGCATCATGGTCCAGCCATCGGTGCGGTCCTTGTTGAAGCAAGCACATTTTCTGTCGTTGTGTTCATCTGCCCAGAGCTCGCTGGCTTTTTCCTCGTCAAAGTCGTCGTCATCTTCGTGCTCCTTGTTGTAGCGGGATTCGAATTCGAAACGAGGGGCGCAGTTCGTGATGTATGTGTAGGGGTCGTTCTTGATCTTGTCTTCGTGCATTTCATGATCTTCAGTATTGGAGTCGTCGTTCGAAGCGTCATTGGGTTGCTCATTTGAACCTGTCACTTCGACGCTGGGGTCTCTCTGCTGCTCCTCTGAGGCAGCTCCGGCTGATGTGGAGGCATTGGTCTTTGTGCTTTTTGACTGGGAGGCGCCGGCAGAGGTGTCGGCAGCTCTCTTTTTTGAACCCTTGGGAGGCATGATAAATTATAGAGAATGGTATGGAAACGGAAAGTTGGAGAAGTCAATTGGTATGCACAGAAAAAGTGATAAGAAAAAAGACAAGGCGGGGCTGCAAAGCTCGTTGTACCGCGTTTTTGAAAGTACGCGCAAAGCATCAAGGTTGATGAGGAGACGGACATCCTGGTATACTCAAACCTTGTAATATTCGCTGATCTTTGTACACGATACCACCACAGAAGCATAGGAGAGCTCATCACAACCATCTCGACTTCGAAATATCGATGATGTGGTAGACGAAGGAGGTCCAAATGCTGGTTGCTATGCAGCAGCTGGAGCTCATGCCGTTGATTGCTGGTCGTAGCTTCCCCCAGATATCTTTTCGCGCCTGTCAGCAAACAGCGCAGAAATCAATTTAGCCGCCATCATTTTATCATACTCGTCTGCTCGATATGCATGGTCAAGTCTCGAGATGATTGGGCCAAGCGACTGCATGTCTGAGCTGTATATTGCCTCGTACTCGTTTCAGCCTTGGAAATAGCACGAATATGGATCGTCTCGCGTTGCTCACTTACGTCAGGGTCACCGCGGAGTGCGACATTGATTCGTCTGGGGTAGGTGCCAGCCGCCAACAACGTTGTTGCTGTTGATCGTGTCTCCTTCCCGTCCTCTTTTCTCTTTCGAACATTCCACTTTTCCAAGCTCACTGCCCTTCTCATCTTCTGTATCATCACACAATGCCTCCAAAGAAAGGAAAAGCTGCTCCTAAGCCCAAGGGCAAGAAGGCCCCTCAAGCTGAGCCCGCTACCAATGGTGTCGCCGAGACGGCCGATGAGACCGCAGCTCCCGTTGATCACGCACCTGCTGCCGAGGAGACCAAGGTAGAGGAGCCTACTGCTGAGACGTCCAAGCCTGAGGAACCTGTCGTCGAAGAGTCCAAGGCAGAAGAATCAACCACCGAGGATGCGCCCAAGACCGAGGAGCCCGTTACTGCTGCACAACCTGAAGAGCAACCTGTCGCTGAAGCAGAGCCCGTCAGCGCTCCCAAGGAGACCAAGTCAAAGAAGCGCAAGGGAGCTGCAGAAGCCACTTCCGAACCTGCTGCGACCGAAGCCAAAGCCGACGAGAAGAAGGCGCCTAAGAAGCGCAAGGCTGACGTACCACCACCCCGAGAAGGAGAGCGCAAATCTGGCCGTGGCGCACAAAAGTCCCAACCCACCACCGAGCAACTCTTGAACTACCTTCTCTCCGAGGCTTCTGCCGAATTGTGTCGCCCTGACGACGAGTCGCAAGAGTTGAAAAAACACGGTGCAGACTACAAAACCTACTCTTCCTCCGCTCTCAGCCCCTTCGAGGAACTCATCTGCGCTGCCGTCTTGTCACGCCCCATCAGCCACAAACTTGGTCTTCGCGCTATCCGCACCATTCTCAATGCGCCCTACTCCTTCACCGCCCCCAAAGCCATCATCAGTGCCGGCAAGGAAAAGAGACATCAAGCCCTCGACGACGCAAAGACACAGCACAAAGACAAGACCGCCGAGCAAATCGGTCTAGTTGCCGATGTCGTGGCCCACAAATTCGGCAAGGACGACACGGACACCAGTCTCGATAGACTCAGAGAGCAGGCTTCCAAGGGATGGGACATGGAGCGTGATCTGCTGCAAGAGAACATCAAAGGTGTCGGCAAAACTGGTCTCGACATCTTCTTCCGCCGTGTGCAGTGGTTGTGGCCTGAAGCTTTCCCTTTCGTTGACGAGAGATCGAGCCGTGGTATCGAGAAGCTGGGACTGCCCAAGCATCCTGACGAGCTCGCCAAAGTGCTGGATAGATACTGGGCTAAACTCGACACCAGTGCATTGGAGAAGGGAGACAAGGAGACCAAGAAGAGAAGAGCTTTCGTTGTTATCTGCGAGAGAGCCACAGCCGCTGATCTGGAGGGCAAGTCAGACGCTATTCTCGAAGCCGCTGTTTCGTCGTAGACATGTTGAGTGCCCGTTGAATCGCTGTTGTCAAAGATGCTGGACGTATATATTCTTATATAGCAGAACAGCCATGTATGGGTTTGAAAGTCCACACATGCGCAAAGTACAAAGATCATGACCTCTATTCCACACCTTTCAAAACATTCTTCTTCACAATGGAACTGCCGGACTTCTGTTCTCACAAACAGGTATAAAAGGCCCGCCACCAAACACAACGACTTTTCCCAAATGACAAGAACATTTCGTCGCGATTGGCAAGATCGCCAAGAAGGAGACTCACCGGTCCCGCGCGATGAGGCTCGCCATAGAGGATTCCTAAGGGGCGACGGCGGTCTCGGGTCGACGTACTTGATTGCTTGCCCGAGCTCGTCCGCCTTTGAGGAGTATACGCGGGCGAGTGTGTCGTGCAGTTCGACAAAGTCTGCGTAGCTACGGTCTCGACGCTACGGGATATATATTGCTACGCTAGGTTCTACGGCGGCGGCGAATAAGAAGGGTAGCAGCGGAATCTTACGGCTCTCGTAGTCAGATAGCTACGATCGTGTCGTCTTGTGCGTTTCGTCAAAGCCTGCGTACCACCACACGTTTCTAGCAGGAACAGATCTCATTGACGACCCTATCCTCTATCTACACCCCTATACCCACCACCTCCAAGCCTTCTACCCTCTCCACCCTCCGTCCACACTAACCCTCCATCTCTTATGCGTTACCTCAACATCGCCCTTCCCTCCTATCGCCTCTACCGGATCTGAGCCCCAATACAACGCGTCGACGACCCGGTCTTCGTATCCGACCTCCGCGGCATCATATACCATGATCAAGACCAACGGTAAACTTCCGTTTGCAAGGTCTTTGTCTCTTCCCCCGCTCTGAGGGCACAGGAGTCTCTGTGGTTGTAGGAGGCTAGGTTTGTGGCGAGGGAGGGATTGGGTTATATAGCTGTATCGGGGGGAGTTTGGGATGGGTGAGTGAATGTCTGTGAGTGTGTGATTGTAGCAAGGTGAGTGAAATGTGTGATTGAGAGTGATTATAGATATGATTATAGAAGTGAGAGTGAATGGCAGAAAGTGAATATCCGAAAGCGAAATGATGATGCGAAATGTAAAATATGGAGGTCTAAATATTTGTCGCTCACATTGGACGCTTAGCTGTTTCTCGATACCTTTGTGCATTTTGACAGGGGAGAATCGTGACAACGGTTGGGTCATGAGATGCAGAGGAAAGACATGTAAAGCAGGACGTCAAAACTCAAGTCCTTCCATCTCACTGGACAACCCTCCGCTTTCAGATAAGTTTGTGTATTTTGACGGGGGTAGATCGTGACAGCGTTGGGGTCAGGAGATAGAGGCAAATGTTAATCTCTGATATATCTGTGCCTTTTTATAGCTGTGTACTGCTGATTACAGGGGCCTACCGGAGGTTGATGTTACAACTGAGACTGGGCTGGAAGAAGATGTAATAGGATAAACATAACACACAATACTACATAATTTGCTACTAACTATGATGACAAGAAAAGCAATAAACGCCTTGTCGCCTATCATGCTATGGATGCATAAACTTTCATCTTTCCATCTGTTCATCAACAGCGAAGCAAACCCACTCTACCCATATAATAACCAAAAGAACAAAGCAAGCTGTTCCTCAAACAATAGCACAATCATCCAACCACACCCTTGAAACTCAACGCTTCCAAGAACCCACTGAGGTCCTCCTTCTTCACCTCCACAACCTCGTGCTCGAATGAATCAATCCTGACTCTTGCGCCAGTCTCCTCAACGACTTCTTGGAATGCACTTCCGAATTTGTTGCTTCCATACCCTCGTTGAGCACGTTTAACTTTCTCCTCTTCGTCGTCAGAGTCATCTTCAGAGTCTGAGGAATCGGAAGATGAAGACAAAGATTCAGCGTCAGAGGCGTCCTCATCATCGCTGTCGACGAAAATGCCATTGGCTTCATCGCGTTCACGACGTGCTTGTTTTCGTTGAAGACGTTGTGCTACTTTGGCCGCTTTCTTCTCTGCTTGCTTAGCCTCCTTTGCAGCCTTCTTGTCGGCGCGGGCCTTTTGCTCGGCACGACTGCGTACACGCCCGCTTGCTGCATCGCCGCCACCAAGACCGACGACCACATAAACGCTTCTTCGCTCATCAAGAGCTGCTAGTACCAGAGCACCAGAGTCTGCTGTGCGTTTTGCTCCCTTCTCGGCTTCGAGGACGGATATTGCTTCGCTGACCCATGTGGCGAGTTTGACTAGGGCGCCAGGGTGGATGAAGAGGCCTACATCTGGGCCTTCACGAACGACGCCCATGCGGAAGGCGCGAAGATGACGGATTTGATGTTTAGAGATAAGAGCACTGCCGGTGCGGAGGATGGCTCTGTGCAGATGTTGTGCTGTGGGAACGTGATCGAGGAGGAGGCGAAGAGCTGTAGATGATGGCGAAAGAGCGTCGTAGGCAGCGAAGAAACGGTGGGTGGTCCAGTCTGGATCTGTGATTGCGGCTTCCTGCTCGATCTGTGACTGTGAAGGTGAAGAGTCGCCGTTGTGTGATGTGGGCGGTGTCGGCAGAGCTTGCATACGTGAGTTGTAGTTTGAGTAGACTTTCATGCGGAAGTCTGTTTGTGGTGTCGCGGCAGAGATTGTTTCGAAGATCTGTTCTGTGCCCACTTCGAGTATGGCACTCGTGATGACGGCAACATCGACGGCCGACAGACATGCTTGCCAACCCCATGAGCGGACGAAGCCCCAGCCTTCATGTCTGTGACGGTGACTGTCCTCTGGCGGTACTAGCCCGTCAAGTCCATACATTGCCGCAAACTTCAAGAGACGCTCGCGGAGGCCACGCTTTAACTCCATGTCCATATGTGTGTAGCCCTTCTCGGCTTCTGCTAGGGACACGCCCATCTTTGCGAGAAGCTTGTGAAGTCTCCTTCGTCCAGCATCGGACCAGATGTGAAGTCGTGATGATAGATAAGGTGAGTGGAGCATACTCTCATACAAAGACCAATGTCTGATGAGAAGGAACTTAGGTTCTGGTGAGAGACGAATCGAGTTATCTGTCGGTGAGCGTGCGTGTGTAGGGATGATGCCGCCTGCTTCGTCTCTTTCTCTGGCGATATCAGATGCCGGTACTGGGTTGAGACGGCGAACTTCATCACGGAGGACATCTCGAATCTGGTCACCACGGCTCAAGTTCCAGGGATTTTGGCGTGCTTCTGAGTTTGCTGTCTTTGAGCGTCCGTAGAGCTCAGTGGATGACATACCGACCAAGGCTAGCCAAAGGAGATCGTTATCCTCACGACCAAGCTCTGAGGCCAGCGAGTAGAGCATGGATGATATCGGCTCTGATGCTGATGTGCCTAATGAGTAGTATGCTTCTAGTACAGCTTCGTGCTTTCGCTTCATCTTGAGTAGCTTGCGACGGAGAGAGCGCGCGGACGGTTCCTTGGGGTGAAGTGGGGGTGATGAAGGGACTGGCCCTAGTTGTGAAGATGATGGGTGGTTGGACATTTCCATACGTTCGTGTCGTGATGCTGGTGATCGAGGAGTAGCAGGTATTGATGTGTTCTGATGAGGCTGTTAGCGTTTGTCAAGACGGTCCCAGGAGGACTGAACATACCGAATTACTGCGCCGCCTTTGATATGGTCTGTCAAAATCGTCGTCGTCACTGTTTGCTTCTTCCTCTGCATCATCATCACTCCATGTCTTTCGCTTTCGTGTCTGTGAATCCTCAACAGCATCATCCGAGTCGCTCTCGTCATCGAGGTCACCATCATCAGCCTCTTCATCTATGTCAGGCATGTCCTGTAGAGCGATGAAGGCTTCTTTCTCAGCGTTCAACTCTTGCTCGATATCGCCATCGTCATAAACGATGATGCCTCCTCTTCCTGGTGTGTATGATGGTAAGAGCTTGCCTCCATCAACGCCCCTCCTCCTCTTTGCTATCGCAGGTGTTATTGCGGCGTCTTGTTCCTCGGGTGGTGCCATTGCTCCAGTACCGAAGACGTTTTGCAAATTCCACGGTCTTCTTGCATCCACAACCCAGACTTCAACACCGTGGTCGTACATGTTCATTTGTGTCTCCGGGTCCTCACCTCCATCCAGACCGAGCATCTCTTCCAAGTCGACCAGTCCACCAACACCTAGACAGACGACAATACCACCTTGACCTCCATGTTGACGCGTCAACGGAAGGACGAGGTCCTTGCCAGCAGCGGCCAATTCGCTGTATCCGGCTACCGGTTGGACTTTGTGAGGGATGTAGTCGCGTTTGAGTAGTGCAGTGAGGATTCGACACGCGCAGAGAGCATCTGGGTCGAGCGATACGAGTATCAAGACGGGTGGTGAAAGTGGATGCGTGTTGCGGACCAGATGCGTGTAGAGATGTGAGAGAAGCGTCCGAGGAAGATACATGGTGGAAGTCTTCGTCCTAGAAAGTCATGCGTGGGTGAGGGTCGTTCTTTCCTTGCAAGAGTCGTTCAATCTAAGTCGTGGTCGTGACGCGTTTGGTAGGGATGTCGTAGAGTCTCATACTCTGTCGTTCAGAGCTTGAATTTGGGAGAGAACTCGAGCACAGCTGAGCAATGCTTCACAGATAGAAAAGAATGGCGTTGTCTGAGTTGGGTATGTCTCCTGCTATCCTTGTTCGACGCCGGCAAAGGGAGTCGAGGCACGCGGACAAGTCGTGAATCGAGCACGCGTCGCGCCTTCCCAAACTTTGGCGCTTGCACCCACGCGTTTTTGATGACCAGCCTTGGCGATCGTCACAGAACAACTTTCTTTATTTTCCCTTTTCCTTTCTTTTTCAACAGTTGAAGAGCGCTCTATTAACACGAGAAACATTCAACAACTCTCATCAATTAATGTTATACAGATGTGGCTATTATGTCTACTACGATCACGATATGAGAGCTCGAACTGCCTATTAATACCTCCACCGACTGTGTGTTCTGCCTGCTCGACGGTGAACGTCTAGACAATACCTTCCTTCCTCTGCACCCGAAGTCTCTCATCGATCGCCTGGCGAGGATGCACCACGTCCTTCAACCCCAGCCACTCTGTATTGAGGGGCGAAGGCCCTGTATATATAAATGCGTCATAGAGGATACCTCCGAACACACATCCGCAGAATGGTGCAACCATCGGAATCCAGAAGTAATATCCTCCAGCACTCCACACTTCATGTCCGTAACCCAAGGCATAGCTCATCAGACGTGGTCCAAAGTCACGAGCCAGATTGACTACGGTTTGTCAGCATTGCTCGTCGGGATGCATTTATTCAACACTTACTCGCATAGCCGGTCTCAACACCAAAGCATGCACCGATGCCGAAGATCAGGAAGAATAAGCCCAGAGGAAACCAGTTGCCTCCGCCTTGAGACACTCCATTGTTCGTGTCGTCCTTAAGGGCGAATATAGTAAACATCAAGATTGTGCTGGCGATGAATTCGGAAAAGAACATGCTCGCCTTGGTCATGTATGCTTGAGGGTAGGTGCAAAATATACCGGCAGTCGCAGTCGGGCTTGGAGGTACCGTTCTGACACCATGACCTTCGTACGCATTGATGGCGTTGACATAGTTGCCGTATATGATTCCAGCAGCAACGAGACCTCCGAGGAATTGTGCAAGGAAGTATACCGGGAATCTTCGCCATGGCAGCTTTCGCAAAAGGCAGTTGGTGAAGGTAATTGCAGGATTGAGGTATGCTCCAGAATCACCAGCGATGTATACACCCAGCATCACGCCAATACTGTCTGGTGGTCAAAAAAGGTCCAAATAAGAGGCTCGACAAGAACTTACGCCCATCCCCAAGATACGGCATTGTAATTTCCGTAACCATCACCGCCGGGTGCGCTCGTCTGCCCTTTGCTGAGAAGCACTTGAGCCACCGCTCCATCACCAAATAAGACGAGGATCATGACTCCAAAGAATTCGGCAAAAGGCTCTCTCAACGCCAATCTAACCTTGCTCCACCACAAACTGGAATACTTCGTTGCGTCATGTTCCTCCGCGATGGGTGCATGCGGATGAAGACCGAGGTGAGTTCTGGTATATCGCAATCCTTCAGACGACGATGTTGTCGTGTTGGTATCCAGTGGTGCGCCACCAGCATCTCCATGCTCACCGATATGCTCGACGTGATCTCCTGGTCGGGTCGTCCATCTCTTCAGCTTCATGGGATCGTCATCTGGATCATGAGATTGGCTGTGTACAGAGTCTGGATGCTGGTTCTGGTCGATGTGCTGCGAACTCCTGTTCCTGGTAAAGTCTCGAGGGTGGTGTGTCTGCGCCCATTCATCATAAGGCCTTGACACTCCGGCATTGGTCCATTGTCCAGAACTTTGCTCATCTGGGTGGCGGTTACTCATACTGTGTACTGGAATCTAGGTTCTTCAGCTATGTATAGCGGAACCGAAAAGAGCTGAAAGTCGTGTATAAAAGAAGTGCAAAAACAGGTTTGAAAGCAAGAAATAGCTGACGATCTGGGAAGGACAGAGCTGTCAATTATCCCCTCGAGAGCTTACGCGCGCCTTCTATGTCACCATGGCTGTTCAGTGTCAGCCGAACTCTTGGGATCCTTTCCGCTTGAGCATATCGCTCGATCCTGTCATCATTGTCGAATCACCGTCTGCATTTACGCGAAATAGGTGATGTTACCCCGCCTCTTACCACTATCTAACACAAGCAGAGCCGCGCATCCCGCCGAGCAGCCTCATAAGACATCAGACTTGGACAGCCTTGGACAAAAGTACAGAAGATCTTGTCAACAAAACCAATAGCCAACCCTATCTCGCCGTTTCCTGTCTGCTTTTTTACACAGTCAGATTACGCGCCTTTATCTGCCCTATAGCATCAGCTCACCAGTTGTCCAATTTCTTCGTTGCTTTCAAAGACATGTCTTCCCTTCGACCGTTTTTGCAAAAGGAACTGCTAGGTATGTACCCCAGATCCTCGCCCCGTGGGGGATGTGCCGGATCCTCTTCCGTTATCCGGGGCGCGTGGGGTTGCGCCTCATGACGTTTGAGGTCTTCCAACACCGAGGTCTCCCTTGATATTGCTGCTGAAACACGTTTGAGAATTGGTAGGGCTTGATATCGTTGTGTGTCAGGCGATAAGATCGTATATTGGTGGGCTAAGCAGTTGATATGAGCTCTTATGAATACATTCATCACTGATATAGGGACGCATCCTCGGCTACGCGCTCTGTTCATCTCTGGACGCGACATGGGTTCTCCTTGAGATGATCGTTAGTCCAAGGAACAAACCATTGTGCGGTCACAACAGCTGGATTAAGACGTTCTTGCTCATCGGATAGTGCGCGACGTCAACGCCCATAAACTAGGACACGGACATCTTCCACCCACCGCCGGTTCTTCTAGGAGATCTGTCTATGCTGCCTAGTTGTATACATCCATTTCCGCGATCGCTTAGAGCACAATTATCCTTCCTCTTGAATACCCTTCGAAGCGATACCAACATGATCACCAATCACTTCCTACCGCTCCTGCAGACCCTGAGGTACATCATACATCTTAGTTGACTGCCATATACTACTCATACAAACGAGGGCTAAGGGCGTTCCATAAGACCACACCCCTAGACAATTTGAGTGAAGACTCAGAAGAGTGCTTTACTGTCCCTCCTGCTCGACTCTAATGGCCCCGACCTCAGCCTTCTCGGCTTCGACTTCGACTTCGGCGTCCTGGACCTTGCTGGCGTCGAGCTCGTCGACTTGCTCAGTCTCACGACGTACGATCTCAATGGGCCAAGTCATGTAGCGGTTGGACTCGAACTTGAGTCTTGTCCCAGCCTCGGTGAACGCTGTTGTGATTGGCAAGTGTCATCTTGTTGAATGACAGTAGGGGGTTCATGCGCTCCATCTGCTGCATGGGCATCATGAAGTCGAAACCGATGGGCCGACACAGATACAAGCGCAAACACAAATCCAACTGCAAGTGCTCCTGAAGCCAGGATTCATCGAGTGTGGCATCTCAGACGCCGTGGTGAGTTGTGATATATAAACGCTGCAATGATGCAATGATGCAATGATGAAGTGAGTGAGTATTTCAATACTGAACAGTTTTTCAATTGAATTTAGAAGTGCTGCAAGAAGTTGTTCAATGCAAGAGGTAGGGTGACTTGGAGTATGGAGGAAAGATTGAAGTGTGGGTGGCCTTTGGGAAGACCTCACGAAGGGTGCGGCTGCAATAATCTCAAGGACGAGCGTTTGTCAAATCTATACCTGTGAAAAAATGCAAGAGCCAATCCAGAATCGAGTGACGGTCTGTTGGGAGTAGAGGTTATTCCAGAGGACACAAGGAACCATAAAGATGGGTATGGAAAGTTGTGAATATTCTACATTATGATAATTTCGTTTTCGTGCCTCCCTGCCATGCTCTCAATTCATTTCCTGTCGCCCTTGTTCCCCCAGAGGTATCATATATTCATCAAACCAAACCGCCACCGAAACACCAAAAGAAAGCATTCAATCCAATGCCCGAGAGCACAGGGATGGTAAGATTGTCGTCGAGACCAAAGACATCAATGGCTTCACTGACGGCAGCCACAAGTCCAGAGACCACGGCTACGATAGTGGTGGCGACGGTGCCAGAGACTGTACTCTCCACCTCTTTCCAACCGAGTAGATTCCTGATCGTCGGTGGTAATGACAGGGTTCCGTCGAACGCGAAGGCGTTGATTCCAGTGCTCCACTCGGCAGGCACTCTTGGTGCAACAACGACCCAGAACACCACTGCGGCAGCAGCACCAGTGACAAAGGCAGCTATTGTGCCAGCCAGACTTTTACCCTTGCGGACGCGAGGGGTGTAGCGACCCCAGAGACGGCCGAACGTGGAGGCTGCTGTATCGCACCAGGAGAGGAGAAGAATAGACATGACGGCGATGTCTTTGGGACAGAAGCGGAGGACTGCCCAAGCGCCGGCGAGATAGGAGATTACGCCGTTGTACTTATCGTGGGCTTCTGATTCACGCATAAAGGCACCCAGAGCTCGGATGTAGAGGCGGTTGAGTGGGCTGTCACTTGTATTAGCTTTGCTATATGCCAGAACGGTAAGTGGCATATGGACCTACGGGTAATGCATGCGTATGAAATCGACAGCGAAGATGGGGATCAGAGCGGTAAGAAGAGGAGGATGTATAGCACTAGTCTGCGCGCCAGAGACGAACAGTCCCAGCGTGAAGAAACCAATAGAGACATGCAAAGCCTTTCTCGGAATCTCGTGTCTGTGGATGAAACTGCGCCATTCGCGATGCAACGGGATCAAGCCCAGCGGACTCGGACTCCTACTCAAGTTGCGCCAATAACTCGAGCCCATGCCCGCACTACTCGGATCCAAATGTCCATCTGTTTTTATAGGCTCTGGTGGAGATTTGGGGATCTTTCTTGCCGAGTCTTTCTTTGAGAGTTTGGGACTTCGGCTTCGGGGTCTGGCGCGGCTGCTTTCTGGGTCGGAGGATTCTGGCGATTCTGCGATGGACGGTGGGCTCTTGACGCGGCCATTGCGCTTTTTGGTTGTGCTGGTGAAGTAGCTGTCGCGTGCGGACGAGGATTCGGTGGGTGTCGGTGACGGTGATATTACCCGAGTTTCGGGTATAGGTTGTGTTGACGCCATGTTCTAGTATTGATCCAGGATGAAGGAAGTTGTATAGAACTGTACGCGATGATGCAAAAGATGACGGACGTGTCGCGTAGAGCTGTGATCCAAACGGTCGTCAAGTGCCGGCGCAAGATGATGTAACTGTGGAAGGTGCGATTTGGGAAACAAGCAACGGAGAGACACGCAAGAACTGGAGGTGAAGAAAGGAAGGAGCTTGTCAGATTAGGAGAGACTAGAGGGAGATTCGATTATCTGTTCAATTTTCATGTGATTCGGTCAGGCAGTCGCGGAGGAGCCGGCATGCCCGTCTCTCTTTGGGTCTGGCTTGGGTCAGGCGTCTTTGGCAGGCCGGGCCGGTGACGTTTCTGATCCGAGCCCGAGCGCGATGACTCTGACTTTCACATGCCGAATGTCGACCTGAAGCTTCGCAATTAATCTTTTGTTTCCTTGATACAATTATCCCACATCATATCAATTCGCCATGTCTAGTCCAGTCAACGCCTTCAATCTTGAGACTTGTGCTCGTCCCAACATTCTGGCTCTTGAGCCTTACAGATGTGCTAGAGAGTGCGTCCTTCCCTCCGGCGATCCATGGCAATTGAACTGACAAGTGACTCACCTTAGCGACTACAAAGACGACGGTACAAACATTCTTTTGGACGCCAATGAGAACGCCTATGGTCCCGGTCTGGCAATCGACGGTGCCTCGGGCAAGCTGAAGAATGCTTTGAACGGAGATGCCAGTGTCGAAGTCGACCTTCTCGGCCTCAATCGCTACCCCGATCCGTATGCGCCAGCCTGAATAACACGATGAGGATGAAGCCTGACAGATTCTACCAGTCACCAGCCTGAGCTCAAGCAATTGCTCTGCAACCTCCGTAACACCAAGACCCACACACAAAAGACCTTGACGCCGGACAACCTCTTCGTCGGTGTTGGCAGCGATGAAGCCATTGACGCCCTGATACGCGCCTTCTGCACCCCTGGTAAGGACAAGATCCTGACATGCCCTCCCACATACGGCATGTACTCTGTCTCAGCTCAGGTCAACGATGTCACTGTGGTCAAGGCCCCGCTAGACGTCAACAACGACTTCGCCCTCAAACCATACCTGATCAATGAGAAGCTGTCGGAAGATGCCACCATCAAGATGGTCTACATTTGCTCACCTGGCAACCCGACCGCCAGTCTGGCACGCAAGGAAGACGTCGAGACCGTTCTCAGACACCCCACATGGAACGGTATCGTCGTGCTAGATGAAGCCTACATCGACTTCGCCCCCGATGGCACCTCGCTCGCCGAGTGGGTAAACGACTGGCCCAACCTCGTCGTCATGCAAACCCTTTCCAAGGCCTTCGGTCTCGCTGGCATTCGTCTCGGTGCCGCCTTCACATCACCGCCAATTGCTCGCCTCCTCAACTCCCTCAAGGCACCCTACAACATCTCGAACCCCACCTCTCAACTCGCCATCGCCGCCTTGCAACCAAAGAACCTCGCTGTCATGCGCAGCAACCGCGACAAGATCATCACACAACGCGACCGTATGCTCAAAGAAATGCCTTCGATTTCCGGCATTGGTCGTTTCCGCGGTGGTGCAGCAAGCAACTTCCTGCTGGTAGAAATGCTCGACTCTTCCTCCAACCCCTCCAACGAGATCGCCCTTGCCGTTTACGAACAACTCGCCGAATCCCGCGGCGTCGTCGTCCGTTTTAGAGGAAAGGAGCCAGGCTGTCTAGGCTGCCTCCGCATCACCGTCGGCACTGAAGACGAAGTCACCAGATTCTTGCGCGAATTGGCAGAGGTGCTTGCGAGTGTGAGAAAAGATCAAAATGGTAACGGATTAGATGCCGCCGAGCAAAAGACAGAAGACAAAGCCGAGGAACAGGCGAATGATGTTATTGCTTAGGAAGCCGATCTTTGGACTCTGCAGGCATGCTCTCTTTTTGCCTAAAATGTTTTAGATATGCGTTTACTGTGATGGAGATTCATGAATAGCTAGATCGCTTGCTTGATTGAAATTTACATTCTTTCATTGCCCTTTTGCATGGTTGTTGATGGTGATGGGGTATCGGAACATTCAGTCTTTTCATGGCGTCTCCCTTCACCGTTTGGATGGGGGGCTACATAATCCATGCATTATGTCAATCCTGTCATTGGCAACGGACCACCGTGTTCGAGATGTGTGCTCGTGATCCCAGTGCTGTGAGCCCTGCCACCATCTCTGGTCGTGACCACGAAAAATGCCGTTTCCGCCGACGACATTTCCAGGGCGAGCTTTTCCAGCACAGAGAATAGCCATGTGGCAGAGTAAGGAACGGTGATGTTCATGCCATAAATGGTGAGGTAGGTCAGAATATATCTTCGGGCTGCTGATTCAGTATTTGAGATGGAGTTGTCTTCACGAAGGGGTGGAAAAAGTAGCACTCCCAATGCCACGAAGCTTTGGAAGGTACTTGTCAAGATGCAAGATTGTTTTTCGTAGTTGCAGATTGGTCCAGTGAGAGTAAGGAGTTAGATGACTCTCGCTGGAGATTCTCGACAACTGCAAAACCATCTTGCATTTCGACAGAGGAATAGCGCCTGGCTAGGAAGGCTGAAATTACGCTTCCGGGCCCTCGCCGCGTCTCTTCGGGTCCATGCAAGGTCGAAGTAATCTTTGTGAGCCTGGTGCCTGCGAATCACCCTGTCAAGATACAAGATGTTTTTGACAATCGGAAGCATTGTCCAGTGAGAGCGGATGGTCCAGTGGCTTTCGCTGAACCTTTCAGGTCATTCGAAAATCATCTTGCATTCTGATAGAGTAACCAAGGTGCAGTAAAGAGCTGAGAGGTTCGATTTGAAGCTTATTCTTCTTCCAACAACCATTGCTCTCTTGCGTTGCCGCCGAAGCCCGCCATGAGATCATCTTCCCCTTCACTCTCATTATCTTCGAGTGGTACTGCCATCCAATCGGGACGTGATCCATCCTTGCCCAAGGTGAAGGTGAACCAGTGTGGTTTCAAGGCGGTGAAAAGCATCAGAATGGTGAGAGGCAGCATGGCGAGGAGGATATAGCGAGAGGTATGAGCGTCACGACAAGACTGGCTCACAACGTCTCGCGCCCGAGTTGAGGTTTCAACGGCTGATATTGGAATCAATGGTACAAGTTGACAGGTCCAGCTCTCGAGAGTGTAGCTTCCGTGGGCAGCAGAGCTTCCAAATGTTAAGTTTCCCCCGGCCCCAGAGTCAGACAAGAAATGTTCCGCCTTTTTGACGACTGTATCGCTAGTGATGTTTTGTAATCCAGACTCGATGGTAGCAAAGAGGGCTCCAATGATTGCAAGAACTGATAGCATGCAGGCCATGAAGAAGTCTTTATCCCCGGTCGAATGAATCCATCCAGTAAACTTGAGATTCCTCACACCATTCAGATAGTATCTAAGTCTCTCGCCCTTGGGCACCGCTTGAGTACCCTCATTCAAGGCGGATAGTTGAGACCAGATGTGAGCTCGAATTCTATCGTAGATGTAGGCTCCACCACTAGCGAGAGCTAACAAGCTGCACCAGAATATCGACTCGCGACCACCATCACTCAGAGAGCCTGGTATATATGCGGCAGCGATGCTGTTTTCGCCATGGCCGGGAAGCTCGAGAGTCAGGGTTCGATTGGAGAGTACGGTCGAAAGATCGCTCTCTAATGTTTTGGGGTGATTGAGGATGTTTGATGTCCAAAGGCCGGACAAACATATACAGAGAGCCACGAGTATCCGAATCGAAGGTGCACTTATTGTGAAGGAAGTCATCGTGTCCAAATAGCGATGCGAACAGACAGGAAAAGCCTTAACCAAGATTGAGGTTGCGCCGAGCGCTATAGCGGTCGTTCGAGGGACAAATGTGGAAACCGACTTTAACAGCAGACAGGAGTAGATTTTCTCAGGATTCAATTTTAGAAGACATCAAGCTTGCTTGTTACTCTTGTGTTAAGGCAAGAGAGGAGCAGGCAGTTGCTTCCTCAGGTTAAGATAGGGATGCGATGGGGCAATCTCGGCCCGGGACGACGGCTGCGATTTCTCCGGTGTTGCTAACTAGGCGACTGTCCCTCTTAATCACGTTTGGCGCTCAAAATAGGTATCTATTAAGTCTGTAATACCGATCTATCCGTCTATATTCTCCGGATTAACAATGGCTAATTAATGCTTAACTTGCGCTATTGTAAAAGGCTATAGTTTCGTCTAGTCTTTTTAGCGTTCGCAGATTTTGTACGGATAGCGAATTAGGCCTTTTTTTGATTATAAAGCTTAGCCAACATATGAAGCTCTTGTCCTCGAAACAATGGTCATAGAGTAGTAATTAAGTCCTCTAGCTCATCTAAGCACCTAGCAGTTATGAAAAACTTCGGCATACAGGCGACTAAACTTCGGACATTTATAGCCTCGTCTACTGCAGTCCATAATCATGGTTCATCCGGCATCTAAGGGTACTTGCCTCTTAAAGCCCTCCAAGCTTCCCTCAGACCGAGAGAATAGTTACCGTCCGTGATGACGTTAAAATATGTTAACTTCGGAGCATGATTGTCAATGATGCCGGCGAGTTGTGCCGGAGTAGCCCATCTATCGATATCTGCCTCATCGAGGAAGATGTGTATGCCGTGGATATTTGGGAACAATGGAGCTGGAATACTGACAAGCGACGACAGATCCCAGCACTTGCCTAATGTGATCCATCTCAATTTTGGGCAGCGCTTTTCAAGACAGCTTAGTGACTGAACCATGAGAGGGTGATTCAGAGTGAAGTTGAAGCCTATCAGTGAAGGAAAGCCGGTGATAAACAGATCAAAGTCACCCTCGGTCATATCTTCATCTAGCGCAGCCATCCCATCTTTGTCTTCTGGGCCAATTCCGAAGTGCTGTAATTGAGAGAGTGAGCGAAGAGACATCAATGAGTCAAGGTCGATTGTGTTATCCTGTCGATATTGAATGTTCAAGGCGTTGAGGGATTTCATCTTGCTGACATGGTTGAGGGCGTGCGCTCCAGAGTCCTCAAGCGTCAAGGTCAGTGTGACGATGGTATGAAAAGCTTGCACCATAAATGGAATTGCTGGAGACCTCATGCGAAGATGCGCGAACTTCAGTCCCGCGAACGGATTTGGGTTGTGCTCGATGACATGTTGAAATGCATCATCTCCTTTGATGCTGGAACTCAATTCCAATGTCACTAAGCTCTGGATGCGAGACAACTGAAGCAATACATCCTTCGTAAGCAGACGGCGACTGATGTCAAGCCCTACGTACCGTAGTGCAGGGAGTTTAAAGAAGAACTCGACCAGATCTGTAGGCCGAATGCTGTGGCCAGATGATCTGAGATCAACACGTTGAAGATGTGGGCATTTCTCAGCAACGTCGTCAAGCAGTGTCGTAGTGAGCTCGTCTGACCAATCTTGGAATTCGAGTCGTTTCAGGTTGGGTTGTAGGTATTGCGCAACTGGGCAGTACGTGCCTTCCGATTGGCCATCTTCAGTCAAAACAAGATCCGTCATTCTTGGAAATCTGAGACCGTGGAACAGGGAGTGGATCGTACAGTCCATGTTGTCAGAGAAATCCAGATACCGCAGTTTTGAAGCATATAATTGACGACGAGCGCGCTTCACGTCCGCCAATCGTTTCGGGCTTGGGATTACAGAGATCTGGTGTGCTGAGCCCCAAACCACGTTCGTGGCAAGATCGAACCATGTCGAGTTGACTCGAGCTGCAGAGCAAAGTGATGAGCCATAGGGAAGACGCCCAATGATTTTGGACAAGAGTTCAGGGCTCGTCAAGACCTGTTCTGCGGCCATCGTGTTTGTAATTCATGAGAGAAGATTGGGCGGAAACATCTGGGAAGGCGGAGAAATTTTCGGCCCGACATGAGAGTAACACAATCAACAAAACGAAACTTGGAAGGCTCGATACAAAGTACATAACAGTTTGTTAAAGCATATTCAGCTATTTCTGCAAAAGGATGCGAGCATCTATCCAGCTACTAGATGCACAAAGTGATTGAGCCTTTGAGATGTGTCCACTGAGAGTGTTGAACGGTCGAGCTCTCACTGAGCCTCTCTGGATTCTCAATATTCTTGTACATTTTGACAGCTAGTAACGGTAAACCTACTGATCAAGCGGGATGAGCATGACATGCAACATCATGTCTTCTCGACTCATTGTTTGGAGAGAGTCCGATGCCAAAGATTTCATACATCTGCTAAATTGCCACATTTGCTTACCGACTCCCAGCACGAGCAAAAACATCTTGCCCGTCCTCAGATGCATAATCCCTGTCAGATTCCTTACTATTCGAGCTATCGCTGTCCGACTCGGACCAAATCTCTTCTGTGCCCGTCTCGGATATCCAATGATGACTTTCGATATCTAAGATCCTTTCCACTCTGGTCACTCTATATTCAAGATCGGGCCCGAAGAGGTCCCTGGATGAGATGATAAAATTCAAAACCAACGTGACAATAAACATCTTCCCAAATTCGCGTCACCAGTGAGTCACTACCTTCTTTCGAGAACTCAATGGTTGAAAGTCGACATTGAAACCTGAATAGTGTAGACGTGATTGACAGCTCTCTGAGATCTTCCATCTGAGAAAGCACACCAAATACCTTCGCGTTCAAGGCGTCATATTCGAGACCCAACTCTACGCTTCTGAACGATCGATTGCGGAAGAGTCTTGATAGATCGTTGGGCGAAATTTCGTCACCAAGATATTCCGGGCTGATATACCGTAGCCGCGGGCACTCAGAGCATAATTTCTCCACAAGAGCTTCATCGAATCCACTGGTCCAGTCACAAAATTCAATCCTCTCGAGTGACGGCTGGATATGATGCAAGACAATAGGTAGAGGCGGGCCATCCGAACGTCCCGTTTGCATAACCCGGTACTCCTTCGACAGAGGGAAGGACAGAGTCTTCGTGATTGAGTGAGCCTTTCAGGAGTCGTTCGCATCATCGAGCGTAAGTGATCGTATCTTAGAAGCGTATACAGGACGACGGGCTTCTGAACACCTAGCCAGATGGGTGTGGTCAGGTGCGTGTAGCCCACACGAACCACGAGCTGTTCACTCGCGCTGCTTTGGCTAGTGTGTTACGATTTGCTTGGAAGAATTGTAGTATCCGGTATGATAGCTCGGAGACATTCGGGACTTCTAGAGTCTGTATTGTACATAATACAGGTCTCCTGTAACATGTTTTGAGATCGGAAAGAAAATATGTTCAGGCGGCAATCCCGGTTGCCATTGCGACGTAGGTTGAGCAGACGCGACTTCCCCAGAGTTTGCTATCAGTCGTCTATCGCAAAGTCATTCGATTCTCATCTATCATTGTCATGTTGTGAGTGTCGTGTCTGCGAGATCTCTTTTATCCTACCGTGCGCCCTCATCACATATTTCGACAACTCTCTAGCCTCCGTCGGACGATAAGCATAATTATTGATGGCCACAAATCTATCCAATTTGGGTGCATTTTTATCAATCAAAGCAGCCAAGTGTTCAGAGATTTGTCCGCTTGGATCTATATCAAGCCGGTCGTCATTGACAGAGGCTATCCATAGAAAGGTGAGGCTTGGAAACAGTGGCGTAGGTATATTGGTCCAAGAAGCCAACTCGACGGTACAATACATGCGCAAGTTCTCGAGTTTTGGACAGGAGCGACCAAGATCGAGCAAAGCGGTATGCGTGTCGTTAATTCTTACAGAGAACCAAATTAAAAGTCTCTTCAGCGCTGATAGATTGGCGAAAATCTGTTTGAAGTGGTCGTTAGATATTGTGAGGTTTGGCATCGTTATCGTCGGAATCCAAGGCTTGGGCCGGATAGAAAGACTTTGCAGATTCTTCGCATTGTGCAGGAATAGAAGTTCCTGGGACGAGAATTGAATCCCAGCGGCGATGTGGAGTTGCAGACTTTCGAGAGGCAGATGAGCAAGGGCATCGAGTTCATGACTTTCCTTCTCTATCAGAATGTCGAGAGTGAGGCTTGTCATGGCACTAAACGTTGGGCGAAGCAGTGATAGCGCAGGTACACCAACGGTGATCTCGACTTTGGATAATGTATTGAATCGTGGAAGATCTAGTGTTTCCGCGGACGATTCCAGCAGCTGCCTTAACACGCTCTCGGGGATCTGACCCTTCACACTAAGATCCTCAAGGTAAGGCATCTTGCTTAGTGCTTGGAGCAGTGTAACAGAATTGTCTTCAGACTCTGAGACAAGCTTCACACTTTGCAAGGACTGATTCGTAGTCAGAAAATCAGCAAGGTCAGACCGATCTGTGTGTGCTTGTAGGCCTTGGGCGAATACACAAAGGCGCGGGCAGTGCTGATTCAGTCCATGCAGAAATTCATCTGGTGGCAAGGCCATAAAGAAGACTTCTTCTAGAGTGGGCCGCAAATACTGGCTATACACATCGTGCTTCACACCTTTAGCTCCCAGATTGAAGCAGAGAACCCGCAATGATGTGAAATTGCAATGACGAAGCTGTACGTGGCAGGACGCGTGGTGTACTGTAAGTTTGCGGATCTTGGGAGCATAAATATTGCGACGTGATTCTTCTACAGAAATCAATGCTTTGGATGAAGCTTCTCTCCATAAGAGTCGTGTAGCCTCTTGGAACCAGATCCTATTAACAGATGCCAGAGTTCGTAAAGCCTTTTTTTTATCTTGTCTCAACAATTTGAGAACATCTGACAAGATTTCCGGTATGCAAAGTGCCTCGGAAGCTTTAGATTGTAAGGTCGTCTGCAGCAAGATCGAGGCGAGTTCGGTTCCAGGATCCATACTTTCGACTTCGCTTATCGGTAGAGACAACGATGTGTCGCTCGTCGAATGGGAAATCATAGGATATCAGCGAGTAACAAATTTCACCAGACGATGGAGAAGGCGCTGTCGAAAAGATGATTCCAGGCAACAGCGAAAGTCCTCTCAACATAACAGTTTCGATCCTTCAGCCAGCTTCCGCGGAGTTTGAGAAGTGTCGAAAGTCAACTTGCTAGAACACCTGGTCGAACTGCAAAGATTCCAAGATTCGATTTCGCAATGCTATCAGCAAAAGACACGAAGAAAATATCAGTGACATAGCTGTTACTTGAAGGGAAACAAACGGTTGAGACGTGCAGGGAAGATTCAAAAGAGAGGTTCGGTTGCGGGGATTTGAGTCAGGAGCCGGAAGTTGTGTTGTGCACCAACCTCCCTGCCATGCTCGAGTCAGCCAACAGCCATCAACACATCTATCAGAATGCACGACGATTTTCAAAAATACAGGGGGGTTCAAAGAAATGCTCTGCAAAGCTACAATCTTGATTTATACATTTCTCTTTCATAGACATTAGACCAGCAAAGAAGAAGAAAAAGCATCGCCTGCTACAGAATGGAGCCAGTCGTACATAGCCGTCCTTGATAATAAATCCTCCTTCAATCTTCTATCTCACATAGTAGGCGAATGGCTAACACTTCGTCCCTTCCCGAACCAACCCCAAGGTCCAGCTTTACCAGCACCTCCTTGGGCAACAGGCGCCAGCATCTCCGGTGTGTTTGGACCCGTCTGCATACCCATCGAACTAGGCGTGTCAGGCCTCTGTACCATCATCTTCAACCTCTCCATTTCGTTCTCATGTGCTTCCATCTGTGCGAGCATCATTGCCTCCATGGCGTCAATCTTTGCTTGCATTTCCTCTTTTTGTTGCTCCATCTGTCGACGTGTCTTGTCCAGAGAAATTTGCAAAAGCTCGTTCTCGTGGATAGCGGTCGCCTCGCGGGTCTTGGCTGCTACGAGTTCGACCAGTAGAGTCTCATCAGAGGGCGGTGCGTGTGAGGGTGTGGAGAGAATAGTTTGGGATGTCAGGGAGGAGTTACGTTTAGGTATCAATGCAGTGCTTGTGGTTGGAGTGACGGAGCCGGATGTTTCGCGATCGAGACTGTCATCAGTCGTCTTGCGTTTGAAACCAAATCTCTGAGGCTTGGCCATGATTTCCGTGCCATCTTGTGATCTAATCATGCGGAGAGGAGGACCAGGGCGGTGTTGTTGAGTAGCGGATCGGGGGGAGGGTAGAGGTTGATGAGGTCGTACGCGAGGAACGGAGATTGTGATATCAGGGAAGGAACCAGAGAGATCGCGAGAGGCCTTGTTCTCGTGTCGGCGGTAAAGAGATCGACGAACTCTGATGGACTCGGCGGAAGGTGTTTCGCCGGCCTTGAGAGATAGTCTGGCATCCTTAAGATCTAGTGTTCGTCTCATATGGCGATGCGTGCGGTCCTTAGCTACACGTTGGCGCAATTTGACCAATTCAGCTTCCAATTTGACTGTGTACTCGCTGGCGGCAGGTGCTTGTGCTGGTGCTGGATCACCATTTTCGGAACCACTGTCAGAGTCTAGCGATGCTTCGGCGTCAAAGAGAGCACAAAGCTTGAGTAGAGAAGAATGCAATCCAGCATCGGCGTCATGACCAGGAGTGTTTCCAGCGATAATGCTCTGCGTTACTGATCTGACAAAGTTGGATTGTCTCTTCAGCACAGTCATCTCTTCGCGAGTTTTCTCGTGGTCGATTCTGGAGGGAAGAGTTGTTCGTCGCTGTCTGCGGTATGCATCAACTGTCTTCTTCTCCCGGAACAGCTCGAGCAAATCTCCAACAATCTCCTGGGCTCTGATTCTTCTCGCTTCCTCACGTTGAAGGTTCGCAGCAGTCTGAGCTGCCTCGCGCTGGACTTCGCTGAGTGCCATCAAGAGACCTTCGACCTGTTCGTGCAAGTTTCTGTCTTGTGAGATGAATGATCTATGGGGCTTTGTAGGAGTAGCGCTGTCTCTCTCAAAGTCGTCCATCTCAGTCGGGGCGGTGCTAGCATAGCTGTCGGTGCTGATCATACTGGCTCCACTTCCAGAAATCGAGTTGAGAGTCGAAAGAGATTGTCCAGACGCTTTGCGGCGAAGAGGTGCAGCTGGCGACAGAGAGTCGCTCTTGGACCAGAAATCGAATAGTCTAAATGCGTTTCCATAAGTACTGGTAAAGCCCAGAGCGCGAACAGTCCTGTCTGCAGAGCCTCTCTCGGCCTGCTTGAGGAACTGCTTTCCAAGCCTGTCTAGAGCCTCGCGAGTGACGACCTGTTTAAAGAGGGTTGTGACTTCCTCGATGAGTTGATCCGGGTTGTTCTCATAGGGCTCCCAGATACCACGAGAAAGAAGCAGCTGCAACACGTCCTCCAACTCGGCCATTGCCAGTAATTTTTGTTCGTTCTTGAGGATCAAGGCCAAGGCGACACGCATGACAGTCTCATTAGCGCCTTCGGCAAGAACAACATCGTAAATTCGGAAGAGAGTATCCAGAGGACATGTTGTGGCAAATATGGTCATGAACCATTGTGAAAGGTATGCGAATTCGACACCCAAGTTCTTAAAGTGGGCAACAAGCTTGGGAGCTAGAGGAGTCAGCAGTTGCTGGAACTGGAAGATACGTGAGTGGAGTCCAGTCAATGAATGTGAGTAAGAGTCGCGGAGTCCATGGGTTTCCATAAGTCTGACGAAAACACAGAAGGCATCTCTCGCGTCCATCTTCATGAGCAGAATGCCAACGATGAAGCCCATTCCCTGGCAGTAACCGATCTCCGAGTCGTACAAATTGTAACACTTCAAGACCTGACCGAGCATGGTCTGACCCTCGCCGCCAGCCTGGGCGAAGAGAGGGTGATTTGGGAAGCAGCGGCCAATATCCTTGTCAATGATAGTGTCCGAGGTTGGTGGTTCGCTCTCGATCTGGGCGAGTAGACGGTCGAATTCCGAGTATAGTCTTTCTTCGCGTGCACCGGCAATGCCTCCCCAAACAACAGGCCTCAAGAAGTCGGGCACTCCTTTGTGTATCATGATGGGCGTCATTGTAGGCATAGAAGCCAAAGCCTCTTCGTAGTCGCGAGTGACAAAGGCCCAGAAGTCACCGAGACTCATGCCGAGGGCCTCCTTGGGAATGTGTAGACTGAACAGCGAGGCGCCACCAAGGGAGGCGTTGCGATCGTGGTTGGAGACGTTGATGGTAGCGATACCAGCTTTGGGATCGATGGCGAGGGCGTTGTTTTCCATCTCGAGACGGGCGAGGAGAGCAGCCATGTGCTGTGTGTGTGTTAGTACTTGGAAGGCAGCATCGAGACGTTTATTTCGACTCACCTCATCGTCGTCGTGTCCACCATGTCTAGGGGTGGATTCCTCGAGTGGTGAACTCAGCACTGAGTCTGTGAGTGGTACGCTGACCAGAGAGTCTGTTTGTGCGTGGTGTGGGTGGTGTGAGAAGGTGGGCGAGAGGGGCGTCTCAGCGAGTGTTTCGTTGCTCATGACGGCCCGCTTTCTATTGTTGTTGATCTTGTAGGTGTATGATGTCGTGTCGCTTCTAAAATGCAATTGAGGGTGACCAGCAATCCCTATGTTCGTCTATGACATGTCGGTTCGGACTTGAAAAGCAGACAACAAGCGGCGTACGGTATTGCTACTGTAGGCCGAGCCGAGTTGGTCTGGAAACAAGATGGTTAAGGAAGGGACGCGTCGAGAAACAGCCAAAGGAATGGAGACTGTAGATATCGTCGCTGGGTACTTGGACACCGTTTTTGCGCACGCAACTTCAGGAGCTCACGACGACTAGCTGGACATCGAGTAACCAAGTAGCAACCCTCGAAAACCCATCAACGGCCATGAGGCAGCCAAAGACCTGTCTGATATGAAACGCCCATCCCCCTGATTGCATTTCCGCGCTACCCGAACCTTTTTCGACAAATGCACGGTCCCACCTCCACCTAATTTCACAGGGAGGCCCAAGACATCATCAAACCCACCAGACCTTGGGAATCTGTTGTTCCATAGATCTTCCACTGCTTCGACGCCTGTCCAACCAATAATATAACATGATCCATCTCCTGTTGCGCCATGCCTTGGACATCCATTCTACACGCTTCAGGAGGTCAACATCCAGATCCGCATAACAGGCACACCAGTACAACTTCTGTCCATGTTGTCATGGCAAGTATCTCTTACCATTTCCACAACGTTGTACCTTCTCTGCACAACGGCCTTCTACCGTGTCGCTGTACATCCTCATCAACCGTAGCAGGCCAGACGTGTGATACGAAAAGACGACACAACTCCATCGATCGTAAGCATCATAAAGCGGCACAAGTCAAATCACCTGTTCATATATTCGAAGAGCACCATCATGCAATCTCATTCTCCACGTCATGGTCCAATTTGAAGGATGGAAGATTTTGATTGATTACTTCGCCACCACCATTGAAGAGAGTCATAGGTCTTTTACGAGACAAGAAGATCAAGTTGACTGTGAGTCTGACATTCGCTATCGAGGTACTGCGTAACTATGCAACGAGATCTGTACAGTCGAAGCCTTGAATCCATCTTATCTGTCGACGACTAACTACATAAACTCTACACGCCCTCTACATACCCCTCCACTCTATCTCACTTTTTTCTCTCTAACGGTGTCGCTCATCTTGCAGCGCACAAAAGCCTCTCCCGGCCAATCCACCACTAGAAAGGGGCAATAGTTCTAGAGTATGCCGTAATTGACTCGAGACATGCATTGCATGAACAGAACCGCCTCTTAACAGGAGTGTTCCTTTCCCGGTTCTTCTTTGACTGAGGAATTGTTGTATGCAGCCGCGCGCCTACGTGCAGTCGATCTATTTTTCGTGCTGCATGTTCGGCGGCTGTTTTGTGCTTTGCCTGAGGATTCGAGTGGTGGTGGTGGTCTGTGCGCGCTGCTATTGATGGTGATCACCCTGACAAAGTCCAAGCAGTCGGAAGAGAACATTCTGCTATCCAGGACTAACACCTCTGCGATCATGTTCATTCATTTCTTCGCGCCATCAATTCAACTCTCTCCATTACTTGCCTTCCCCCATCCCCTCAGGCGCAACCCAAACCCCCCTCTCCCTCATCTCCTCAAACCACCTCTCCTGCTGCTCCATAAACAACCTCGCCATCCCATTATCCCCAAATTCCTGCTTCTCCACAACATCATCCGTATCTCCATTGTGGACACGAAACTCCACATTGCCTGCATCGTTGAGAATATAGCTTGAATAGGTGTTTGGATCTTGTTCTTTTTCTACGAAAGCGATGAAGCGGGGAAGGTCGGAGTGGATGATTGTGTCAAGCATGTCGAGCTGTTTTGGAGAGGTTTGTTGGGTCATGGTGAGGGGGGCGAGAAGGAAGGTTGTGGAAAGGACTTTTGAAAGATGTTAGTGCGTGTGAGGGAGGAGTATAGAAGTAAGACTTACTTGTGAGTAACAGTTTAACCATTGCGATATCTCGAGCAGTTGATGGATGCGTTGATGAGAATATTCAAATGCGTTTTTGTACCTTTATCTGACAATCCGATACTTGAGTTACGTACGTAGCTTTCAGTCGTATTCCTCCGCAATTAGAGCCAATAGATGAAGCTTATCGATCCTACTCATGCTGCTCTTCGGAAGTTTATGGCCATCAAAGAATGCGACTGAGGACGACACGATTGCGAGCAGTGGAGTTTTGCCTACTGTACATAGTACATACCACTTATCACTTCTCAAGAATTGACGAGTTTCGAAAAGGAATGTCATACTACTCGTTGATATTTCTCACTCAACATAGTGTATCAATTCGTGGTACTGTGGTGGGGGGTATCTTACAAGTGCGCAAAAAAGTCCGAAAGAAACGCAATTCGCAATACTGATATTTTACTCGTCATCGTCACCTTCGTGTTCCTTGCCCATAACGACATCCAAGGCTCTCCTTCCTAGCTCGACTGTGTGCTCAAGCGCTGCCAACTTGGCCATCGCACTGATCAAACTAGGATCTGCACTCTCGACCCTCACCTTCTCTTTAACTCTGACTTCGGCACCGCGGTAGGAGAAGACGTCTTCGGCTTCGTCGTGGGCTGGCGCTCGTGGGCCACCACCGAGTGCGTGTGCAAGTCTATCGCGGAGACCGAAGCCTGTGAATGACGGAGCACCAGCGAGTGGTGTGGAGCTGCCAGTGCCGGATGCCGGTTCGAGAGTGCGGATGTGGAGGATAAGTGCGGCGTCTGCGATACTGAGGTGGAAAGAGAGGTTGGGCGGAGGTGGAGGGTCAAAGATCTGAAGGGTGTCCTGTGTTAGCAAGGAAGACAATTTTGTCGAAGCTTGATGGGCGCACCTTCTCGTCCAATGGATCAGAGGCCCAAGTCTTGTCGCTCTCTGATCCAGCAGATGAGCCCTTCAGCACAGCCTTCGCGTCGCGGATGTTCTCGTGCAGTAGAGTCAACTGCCCAGAGATGAAGTTCGCATCGCCCTTGTCGCCAGTCCATGCCGTCGCATCCACGACGTCCAAGCTCGAATTGATCAACGTCCTGACTTCGGCAATCTGTTTGACCTGAAGAGCAGGCGCAGAAGGCGATGTGGAGATGGACAGCTTGTAGCTTGTTTGGCCACGTGGAGGTGGTAGAGAAGCGAGGCGCAGCTGGATGTCGCCTTTTGTAATGTTGGAGCCATTGCGTGTAACAAATCCTTTCAGAGCTTCACTGCGATGCGACGACACGACCAGCGTGCTGCCTTGTTCGCGCGGTGCTAGGAGAGAGCTACAGTCCTCAAGTCCGGATTTCAAGCTCGACAAGGTTTCCTGGAGAGCTAAGAGCAGCCAGGAGAGCTCGCGTTGTCGCGTTTCGTCTACCTGTTGCCCAAGGGTTGAGGCTGAATCTGACAGCAATGGTGGCCATAGTATCGTTGACATGATGCCGAAGCAATATTGGAGGCGTATACCGATGGCTTAGACAGTCCGTGGTCAGCGTCAGGCGGTATGACAATTGTCGGTCGGTCTGGGCGAGCTACGTTTGTGGCTTGATGCGCACATGTAATTGTGCAGATCCCTGTATCCCTAGAAACAGCCATCCAAACGTCCGCACCTATGGAATGTATTCTTCCAATTTCAATCCCATCTGCTCATTTTCTTTGTACTTGTCTGTTCCCTTCCACAAGTAACAACCTCACAGCCGTCTTGTGTCTCCGACTCTCTCTTTGCTCTCCATCGCCAGACGTTTAAGGCACAAACGATCTCCAGGACCCTTCATCCACCTTCCGTGCTCTTCCCGCGTGCTTGACGTCATTAGCTCGGCTCGAATTGGACGTGATCGAAACCAAACCTTGTTCTGTCCAAGACAGACGAAAGCAAAAAGTCACACACGTCAGACCTGGCCATCGTTGCTCTTTAAACCACCTGGGACCTGCACCCGAAGGAACATCTTCTTCTTGAACATAGCATCTCCACACCAATCGCCCTGTGACTGCCCTAGCCACCTTATTAATTAATCTCTCACTTATAGCAAACAACAACAATGGCTGTAGCGCGTATGTCTTCTGCCTACCACATCACATTGAACGCGACAACTAACACACCCTACAGGACCTATCCTGGGATTGATTTCCCTCATCCTCTTGGGCGCTGGACTTCTCTTCCAATTCTTCGTCATCCTGTCGGGCGTCTCAAACACCACTCCCCTCAACAAGACATACTTCCTCCAAGTCGACACTGCTGGAACATCTGCTCCCCGCAACCCCTCTCGCTGGACCTTCTTCTATGTTTGCGGTGAACAAAATGGCCTCAACGCGAACTGCGGTTCTCCCGTTCCTGCTCTTCCCTTCGACCCCCCAAGAAACTTCGGTAGCGACCAGGGTGTTCCCCAATCTTTCATTGGAACCCACCACTACTACTACCTCTCGCGTTTCATGTTCGCTTTCTACCTGATCGCCCTCTTCTTCGCTGCCTTGGCTTTCTTCACCGGCATCCTTGCCCTCTGCACTCGTCTCGGTTCATACCTCTCCGGTCTCACCGTTGCCGTCGCTGCCTTCTTCCAGGCCCTTGCTGCCGCTCTCATGACGTGAGTTTTATTTCCATCACAATGACGAACCTAAAATGCTAATGACCATCACAGTGCATGCTTCGTCCAAGGCCGCAACGCCTTCCGTCGTAATGGCCAGGATGCTCGTCTCGGTCGCTACGGTTTCGGCTGGACCTGGGCTGCCTTCGCCGCCTACTTCCTCTGCATGATCCTCTTCTGCGTCGGCGGTGCCGTTTCCAAGTCCTCCAGCACCTCCCGCACTCCCAAGAAGGGCGGCATGTTCGGTCGCAAGGCCAGCACCCGCTCCCGCGGCAGCTTCATCGACTCTGAGTCCCAGAGACGTGTCAAGGAAGAGTACGAGTAAAAAGATCGCCAACTCTAAACACCTGCTTTACGAGTTTCCTTGTTCTTTTTTCTTTTACGCTCATGCTCGAATGATATCCCCCCTGTCACCACTAAACCTGCGGGTTTGATGTGGATGGTTGTGCAGACATTAAGCACACCTCCTTTTTTTTCGTATAATGTCTCTCTGGAATTTGTTGGTTGGATGTATTATTATCAACGGGGTTTTACGCGAAAGCAAGAGCACGCACACAACAATACCTAATGTCTTTTCTACCTCTTGATCTATATCTGCCATTTCCATGTTTGCCGATTGTGTATAATAGTCGTTGATCTTTTTCTTGTCTACTCTTCGTACACGGAACACAGAGATACAAATACTATCTGATCATCCTCTACGTGTCTTCCCCAATATTCGTTTCCGCTTGTTCCTGTCTTGAGCTCCATAACCTGCCTGCCATGGTGAAACTGCCTAAGCGAAACAGAGAAAGAGAAAAAAAAAAGGGAAAATGGTAAAATATTCTTCGATGGTATGTAGCAGACAGGGTGACACCATTCTCATCATGCTCGAGCACATTTTCCTCTTTCCTGCCTTCCACACGCGTGATGTACATAGATTCTATATACTAACACGTCTCTAATATACCTGACAACCGGTTATACAAGCCTTAACTTACGAGAATACACACTCGTCTCCAAATCTTAGATCCCGCTTTCGGAATCTCGCTCTTTTGGAAACTGGCCGACAAACACATTGATTCCTTCGCAAGCATAGGGACAACTCTCTTAAAAACAACAAGAAACAGAAAGACACATGCACGTATGGACTACAAAGGTTCTATAGCGATAACGACAATGCACGAAGATCACTCATATCCTTCATCTTAGACTGTTTTGTTGCTGTTGTTTCCATCACATCTTGGTTGTCCCAGCTGATTGAGTAGGGATATAGTGTTTCCCAACGCCTCATAATCCATAATCACATCCGGTGTGGTCTAACGGCTAGGATTTCTCGCTTTCACCGAGGAGGTCGGGGTTCGATTCCCCGCACCGGAACATCTTCTTTTGCTCTTCTTGGGCATCCGTTCTTCTCGTCTGTCAATATGTCCGATGACTGTGGTGTTTTGCGTTCTCGATGTGATTTGTGTTTTTTGAAGTCTTGGACCTTAATGATGGTGATTGATCAGTATGAGATTGTCTACTTTGGTCCATCAAGAGTACATAGAACTCGAGGCAGAAGCTTCAAGTTTCACATGAGAGCGAAATGAGAAGAGACAAATTAAGGTAAACAACGAGTCTGTATGCTCAGGAGAATACTTAGGTGTCGATCTGTCAATGCGTGTGAATCGCGGGCGTACAATCCACCATGCCGCTCGGTACAAAACGCCTGCCTCAAAACAATAACCTCCAACGCCATGCTGCCACACCAATGTTAATGCTGTCGATGATATCAAAATCTCCTTGCTCTTTGATCACAATCCCGAAACCTTGTAAGTCCCTCCGACATCTCCTCTTTCTGCATCAGCCGATGCTTGGTAACAATCCCCTTGGCGGTTGCCACTGTAACTGGAGCTGCGACGCTTCTGTTCGTGGTGATGGGGACCGCTGATGCTCGAACTTCGTCGTCTCTTTTCGTCATAAACGTGGTCGGGAGCGCGGTGGGCGTCTCGAGGCACATTTAGACTATCACGAGTACGGTCAGAATCGGCACCATCATGTGTAGTACCAGACAAGGTACCGTCATATCCACGTCCTGGAGCAGTGGCGTTGCTATCACCGGAGACACCCTTGATTGGAGGAAGGGCAGGAGCGGGACCGGAAGGATGCGTGTTACCGTAGCCAGTGTTTCCGTAGTTTGCGGGAGCACGAGGAGCAGCTACAGCTTGACGGACATCTTGTGAGTGATAGATGCCGCGCCCATCGGCAATGTACTCACTACGTCCGATTGCCACGTTGGGTCTAGCAACGTCGGCTGCGGTCGTCGCGGTATCCTCGTCCACCTGGAAGACTTCGGCCTCTTTGTCGTTGAAATCTTGTCCTGGGTTTGCCGTCTCATATTCCAACGTCTTGATGAACTTGTAGAAGCCGACTGCGAGGACAGAGCCCATTAGCGGGCCGAGCCAGTAAATCCAATCTATATAACCATGTCAGTGAACCATGTCTCAACTGAGTGACAAGAATCAACTTACGGTATCCGGGGAAAACACCAAGGATGACGCAAGGTCCAAATGAGCGGGCTGGGTTGAGGCTGCCACCAGTGAAGAAGACTCCGGTGAGTTCGGCGATGAAGAGAGACAATCCGATGCCAATGGGTGCAAGGAAGGTTCCTTTGTGCTTCTCGGCGGCAAGCATGAGGATGGTGAAGACCAACATGGCTGTGAGGAACATTTCGATGAACAGGCCTCTGACGACTGAGGTGCCACCTCCGAGGGTTGTTGATACGTTCATTGCACTGGGAAAGAGACAGGAGACGATTCCAGCAGCTGCAATGGCACCAAGAATTTGACCGATGAAGACCAGAAGACCGCGGAGCCACTTGCATGCTCCGATGAGGCAAAGGGCGAGGGTGACCTACGAAAGAGTTAGTGACTTGGTAGGCTTGAAAGAGCATGGGATTGACTGACTGCTGGGTTGAAGAGGCCGCCAGTGATACGGAAGAAGACCCAGGCATTGACGGCGAGGGAGAAGCCAAAAGCCAGAGCGATGTAGGCCAGAGCCGACGTGTTGGGTGCTTGCGTGATGGAACCGTCGTCGTTGTTGGTCTCATCGCCCGCATTACCCGTGGCAGCATTGGCGACTTGGGTGGCGCTGAAGGCGAAGAACAGGAACAGGAATGTGCCGACGAACTCGCCAACGATGGCGATGAAGTGGTTGCGAACTTTGTTGGGCAGCCAGCTGAAGCCAGCGAGGCGGTGTTCATGGTGAGTGCTCTCGCGGTACTTCATGAAGGGGAGCGAAAGGCCCCTGCCTGGACGGTCGAGATTCATGTTGGATTAGGATGTAGGGATGAGGTTGTGGTGATCCGGAGGTATCGCTGCAGGGGAATTCTGTTGTGCGACGAATGCACTAATGGAGATTTGAAGTAGGAGAAGCACAGGATAAGCTCAATGCTCGATGTAAAAGGTAAACAGGATGAGAGTCGATGTGAGATGTTGGAGGTTGAGAGAACTCAGAGGGATTCGAGGCGAAAGAGGTGCATACAGACGGTAGGGATACACCGAAATGTTTGGAGGAAAGAACCATCGAAGATGTATTTGTCTCGAAATGGAGAGCATGACGGAAGTGCTGCTGCCCGCACACGGCAAGCGCCATCGAACTCCTCTCTCAACAGGTGAACTTACCTCATTATTAGAGAAACGGCACAAGGTTCATGCCTTTACCGTCCGCCGATCTGTTGATAGACGCGTATTTGTACGAATACATACGGGTCGATAAAGGTGAAAGAGGAAGACGATTCATAGTGCTGAGACAAAATCGATGCCGCTGACGCAGTTACGAAGACAAGCATCACCAACCAGATCAATGATCGCTCTGCCAAACTCCACCCCCACTTGCTCTCCCCGCACAGTTTCTCACTGCTCGAGGCTTTCCCACGAGGTGACTCGCCTTTCGTTTCGAATCTTGACTCGTGCCTATTGCTGTTTAGCATATACCAATCTTCAATCCGCAATGCATAATGCGAGACGGTTTCTGCAAGATGTTCTCTGTTCCTGGCAGCCGTTCCTATCGGTATTGTTTAGGAAATGTTCGGATCTGCTTCCAGTGAACAGATCGAGTTGCTTTTTCATCGGCGCGACACGGACCCCCAAGCACGGGTGATGCGCGTTGCCGGCAAATCGTTGATGTCAGCACCAAGACGCTTTTTCCACGACCATAGAACATAGAGTTGTTGAGCAGAGCCTCGAGGAATCGATTACTGGAAGATTGAACAAGACTTTGAGATCAGTTGGTGTCGTATTGGGCGTATTGAGATGTAGGGGAGGCTTTAAACAGTGTACCTCGACCTCGAACTCGACGTCTGGAGTGCTACACTATCGAACGGCGATAACAAGTGCATTGCACGTTGTAGTACGAGCCCTGCCCTATCTTATAGGCAGAGACTCCATATCGCATTCCTCTAACTTGAATCACATGGAGCTCGTGTCCTGAAGCAGAGCTGCTTCCATGTTGCTGTCGCATGAGCAAGAAATATCTCACGAGGATTAATATATCGCGGCATCACGTGAACATTCGGCTGTCGGCAAGGACAAAGATTGAGTGATCAGTTTGAAGTCATGCGGCGCAAAGGCAAACGAGAGTGAAGGTACTCGACACACGGTCACACCCCTCAAGTCTGGCCTGGTTTGATGTGTAGAGAAGAAACGGTCTCGAGTGTTTATATTCTCAAATACTTCGTGTCGCCTGCAGACAGAGTCCTCTGTTGATACTCTTTCGGTCTGTTAGATACAGCGAAACACCCTCTCCCGCCTCCGCAGAGTCGCCATCATCATCACACGCTGCCTCCGCCACTGCTGCCCGACTGTCGGGTCCAACGGGCGCATACCAAACGATAGCGAACTAATGATATGACCCACGCACCAAACAAGCATCAACCCGCATTGTAACCGCTGCGGTAATACGCCTTGTATATTTAACTCTATATCACAGCCAGCATGCGACCTCTACGACTGCTTCTGTCTCTGTCGTCGTGCTTGATCTTCATCATCGTACTGTCCTTCGTCGCCGCGTCCAAGGCGAGGAGTGTTTCTGCCGCACGCAACAACCGTGTTGGAGCCTACTTCAGCTGGAACTCTCCATCGTCGCTGTTCCCGCCCTCAGCTATCATCAGCTTGACCGATGACAACTCGACCTTCTTCCTTGCACGCCCCGCTGCTTTTGGCCCACCGTTACCTGGAAGGGGTCTGAGCGGTCAGATTTGGATAGGCGCCGGCTTTGGCGACGACAATCCTGGTCATGGAGGCATCACCGGAGCAGAAGGAGAGCTTGGTTGCAGCGATGTCCCGGGTTGGAATGACGGCGAATACTCACCTACCAACTTCGATACCGCAACCCAACAAGATGTTAAGAGCAAGAACTCGGGTACACAAGATGCAAAAGGCAGCAAGAACAAGAGGAACACCGAATCAGAAACACAAACAGAGAGTGACGCTGCAGACGTCCAGACCGATGGAACAGACGACCATCTACACCAACCTCTGTCTTCCTCAGATGACGTTTCCTCGACACAGCTGAGACAGCCATCGACAAAGGCAAAGAAGCCCGGCCATGCCGACATTCAATCATTGCAAGAGACAGCCGAGATTGCAGGCAAGGTCGTGCTGCTCACTCGAGGTGGATGTGGCTTCCTGGAGAAGGCCAAGTGGGTACAAAGAAGAGGAGGTGTTGCCTTAATCGTGGGTGATGACATGCGAGGAGGTCCACTGGTGACCATGTACGCCCGGGGCGATACATCCAACGTCACCATTCCTTCCATCTTCACTTCACACACCACCGCCCACCTCCTGTCTAAGCTGGTTCCTTCAGGAGGCTTCCGCAACGGTATTTCTGCTCAAGATGCTGCACGTTTGGGCTTGGGCTTGCCTACAAGTGGTAATCCTACATCCAAAGAGAAGAAGCAGCCGGACTCGACCAACAACAGACCCACCCACTCGCCCACTCCCAACCGTCAGAACGAAGACAACGACGAGGAGTCAGGAAGCTGGTTCGGCTCGTTGTTCTCGTCTTCAGACGAAGATCGTCATGACAGCAGAAGACCCCCGAGTAGTGGTAAAATTGACTGGGTCCTACAACAAGACTTTGAGGATGAAAGTCCCAAAAAGTACAACACAAAGTCAACCAGTACTACCAAGACGACCAAACAGACCAAGGCACCCAGCGGCGATGAATTTGTCATTGGTGTCCACGACTGGCGAGACCCCGACTTGCTTGATTCACAAATAAATGCCGCTCAGGCAGCGTCGAGCAAGTTGCCCAAATCAGCCGATCAAAATTCTGCTGCACCGCATGCTGGCCCTAAAGGAGGAAGTATTACTCCTGGGAGTGGAGAATACCACCACGCTGGTGAACAGCCAGTCAACCTCAAATCACCCAAGAAGCCTGAAAAGGCACAGTCCGGCTCCGACAAGAAGTCAGCTCAGGACTCTGCCAAGTCTTGGATGGGTCGCATCGTCGGTTCTGACGACAAAAAGGACACTGATTCGAAGAAAAGCATCAAGTCGCCACATGTCGTGTCGCAAGTCAACAATAAGCCCGTCGTCAAGGCTACCGGTGAGCATGACGATTCAGACGAGTCGCACGATGGCTTGTGGGTGACTTTGACCCCTGCTTCCATGTCTTCCTCACCTTTCTTCGATACCCTGCTGGTACTGGTCGTGTCACCTCTTGTAACTCTAACCATTGTCTATGCTCTACTGCTACTTCGCTCTCGCATCCGCCGTAGAAGATGGAGAGCCCCCAAATCTATCGTTGATAGATTCCCAGTGCGAACCTATCATACCATTCCTAGCAGCAACAGCTCGAATGTCTCGGATAGTGCCGCGACTTCTCCTGGTGCACCTACATCGGCCACACCGCTTCTCCACCCTGGAGCACGACCTATCTCCCAGACTAGATCAAGACCAAGGTCGCGTACAGTCAGCGAAGTACCTGTATCCGGCTCCAGTCCTGCAAACACTCCAAGCTTGGATCAAGTGCAGGAGAAGCGTGAGGCTGGATTAGCTGAATGGCGCAGAAGATACGGCGGTAGGCAACGTGATTGTGCGATCTGCATCGACGAATTCGAGGACGGTGTCAGCCGTGTTATGAGTCTACCTTGCGGCCATGAGTTCCATGTCGATTGCATGTAAGTGTTTCTACCATTTGTCCCGAAGCTCCAGACTGACCTTTACCAGTACACCATGGCTCACCACCCGTCGTCGTACTTGCCCCAATTGCAAGGCCGATGTCGTGCGTTCATTTGGCCGTGGCGGAAGTGGTTCATACTCATCATCTTCCGCTCAACCTCTTCTCGCTCACTCTAATGATGACTCCTTGGATATCGACGACATCCAAGAGCAGGCAGTCAACACCCGCAACTACGACCCCATTGCGAACGAACCAATCGCAGATCTAGAGCAAGGCAGCATCGACCCTGACCGTACACGATGAACAATATAAACCAATATTCATGACCGGGATGGCTGGCGTTTTTTGTCTTTCCGAGTCCTTATGAGCAGGCTCTCTTCTCCTTGCTTGCATATTGCCCATAGCATCAGCGGTGGAGTGGATTAAGGATCCCGTGAGATAGATCTTTGCTTCATGTTCTTCGCTTTTTCCCAAACCGAGGCTTGGTCCTCTTGCTAGGCATATTTTCCATCACACTCTCTGCACGGCAATGCAGTTTTCTCTTCCCTTCCAATCATGAATTTCCCCTCCGACTCTGCGAAAGTGCTTGAAGTCCTCAGTCCCTCCCCATGTGCTAAATTTTGTCACTTCTAGCCATCTCCCACAGCCATGCCCGGAGTTATTTGGACTGTAGAGATACACAATGTTTTCAACATCGGTCTAGTCGTCCATAGAGAGGTGCTAACTGTCACGCTCTCTATGGAGATTACCTCTGTAAATGCCGAAATCGTGCATTTCTACAGCTAATCAGCTAGCTATACGCGTGACAGAGTTTAGCACACGGGGAGGTCCCACCCACCCAGCATTAGCTGCCTCGATCTCTCGTGGCAGGATCAACAAAGTCACCAAATCTACCGACAGTCTCCGTGAATCGCAATCAATATATCCCACATGGTATACTCTTCCAAATCATCAGTTTCCGCATCACCGCTACTGCAATTGCCCGAAACAAGATAGACTAGATCTCAACTTCAAACTCGGCCGGCTCCTCATTGTCTGTGCTGTAGCCATTTTCACCGTCACGAACGGCGGCTGCCAATCTACCAGGGCAAACAAGACTCGTGGGATGTTGAGCTATCGTGTACTCAATCTCTGTGAATGTGTCCAGTGACTTTGCCCAAAGATTGAGAAAACAAAGCAGCGCTTTCGACTCGTTCGAACAAGCGCGACGGTCCGCTGCCGACCGGACCGCCAACGGATCGAAGCCAGTGGCTTGGCAGACAGCAGCTCTTCCAGCCGCCGCCGCCTT
>JGI24891J29808_1000106_pt1 | contig 112022 bp, 94 predicted proteins | sample FreactcultuFSWF8_FD_29808 | JGI IMG/M metagenome (IMG submission 29808) | reverse complement strand
GAAAACTGGGCATCCCGTCCGCTCTGCCATACATAAGCAGTTGAACGGCAGATTAGTACTACGGTGGGTGACCACGTGGGAATCCCTGCTGCTGTATGTTTATTCTTTTGATTCTTTACTTTTTGTTCTTCGCCATGCAATTGTTCTTCAATGCTGTTGGGCAAGTGAGATGCAGGAATTTGCACTCTAATTGGCTTGACATGCTTTTGGTCGACAAGACTGAAGATAAGATTTTCATGAGTGAAACTGGGCAATAGTGGTACGGGACGATGGTTCTCTTGAGACGGGGAGGTTTAGAGATATGGGGTAGTATGTTATCTTTATATGTTCATGGGTTCATGATTTATATGTCTCAATACCCACTAGTAGCAAGTTCATGCCTCCTGCCAATCTCACCCATCTCGTGTCTTCTTCCATGCGAAGGCAGTTCATACCTCCTCTCACCCTCACCTATCTCAACTCTTCCACCATCCACCCCCACCTCACATCTCCTCCCAGTCGAAGCCAACTCAAAAGCCGCCTCTCGCTCTGACCCGATGAATCCCGAAGAATCACTCCGCAAAGAACTAATCCCATGATCAAACGGATGTAAAGATTTGTTCTCCGCAAAAGGCTGGTCGGCAGATCGTGGAGATTGATCGAGCCATTTTTTGTTGGCCTTGTCTTTGCGATGACGCCAGAATAGGAAGGCGAGGATGGCGAGGAGGAAACTGGTGCCTATGCTTGCGCCTACTGCTATACCGATTTGTGATGTTTGGGAGAAGGTGGTGGAAGATGGTGTTGAGGAGGGTGAGGGGATTGCTGAGCTTGTGGAAGGTGAAGAAGAGGCTATGGCACCCGCTTGTGACGAAGTTGATAAGCCCGCAAGAGGTGTTTGAAGAGTTTCTGAAGAACCGGAAGACGAAGCAGAAGCACTGTTGGATAACGCTGAAGTAGTGCTTGAGGTTGAGGCAGCCTCAGCCACTGATGTTAATGAAGCTGCAGAGCTGGCAGAGGTTGAGGTAGTGGCTTCTGCTCGTTCGTCAAGGGTGGTCTGAAACGCAACGACATCTGAGAGTTTTTTCGTGAGGCACCCATAAGAGTAGAAAGAGTAGGAGGAGTCAGGCGCATATGTCGTGCCATACAGCAAAACCGTAGAGCAGTATGGAAAAGCTGATCCACTGTAATACCGTCAGTGAAACATTCTCCTTCTCAGATCCGATACAAAATCATACCAGTACATTCCCTTGTCCATGAATAAATATCCTCCTATCGTGTTCGGATTTCCCGATGCTTTGTAATCAACACATGTCGATACGTAGCCGCAATCTTCACCATTGATGCAGCAGCCAAAGTTTGGAGCCGAGTATGGTGTTGTGTAATATGTGCACGAGTGGCTGGGACCACATGTGACTGCAGAGGACCAGACTCCACTGGTGTACCCACATGTTTGATCATTCGTCAACAGCGCAGGAGGGTCTCTTCGTAATTGTTGAACTAAAGTTGTTTGCGACACTGGTGGCAGTGATAGTGGAGCATATGGCGAGGCAGTAATTCGAGGCCCATGAGCTGTGACTGAAGGTGTAAACATGATTTGACAGGAGTCCAAGGTAGAACTATCCGTGAGAAGAATGACAGGCCGAAATGCAACGTAAAGCAGCATCGGAAATACATCGCGTTTTTGTATTGCAGAGGGTCCAGCCATCAGAATATTCTTACCGACTATGCATGGTTTCCAGAAAATGTCAAGCTGAATGGCCAACCACGTCGTACTGTAAGCGCCGGCAAGGTGGCACACGCTGGGAAATCCTGCAGATCGCGGCTCTCGATGAATTGGTCGAATATCTGAAACACCACCATTCAGTATGATATTGACCAGCGAATTGTGCTGAATCTCCTTCCATACATATATGCGTGATTGGGGTGGTTGTCGCTTGCCAGCAATTCTTTGCTGTACCCTGGAGGATCGTTGTTGCGAACAAGCGCGTCAAGATTCGACTGACTCGCACATGTTCCAAACCAAACCGTCGGGTCGGCTACACTTTGCCCAAGACTGTATCCAGGAATGCGAATTGAAATAACGGCGATAATACCGTTGGCATGAGATAGTCGGCCGATTTTCTTATAGGTGAGTAGTTTGCCGGCAATCGCGAGAAAATTGATGGCCAATTATTTAGCACACTGTCTGTCACTTTTCTGTAAAGCATCATCTATTCTGTTCTGTTCCAAAGTAAGCTCACACTGTGGATTGTTCTATCATTAAATCACCGATCAGAACTACATCACCTCAGAAGTCGTTGCGATATGATGTTCACCCCTCAACCACACCTTACCGCCACTGTGGTGTACGAGTACGTTTGGGAGGTCGAAGAGACGTCGAAAGAGACATCAACGCATACCACACACTACGCCGACTCGCCAGGCAGCTACACTGGCTATGCCATTGTTGTCAATACGGCTCTTCCTTCGCCATCGCAGATCGAGACGATCGGCATACCATACTCGATTGTAGCTGGGCAGCCTTCCACACAGCACGTCCTGGCAACAGTAGCGACACACATGCCTACAACGCATGTTCGGCCATCCAGTCAGACGTCTGGGCTGTCGACCACAGAAGGATTATTTGTTGATGACTTGCCATCTTCAGAGACGCCACGTCAGGGGAAGTTGACGAACCACGAGTTCCACTCATGTTATGGAATATCCCTCGTGTATTTCCGGATTGTCCTGTTATGCCTTTTCCTTGGTGGCTATCTCTTGATGCGTTCCAAAAGATCCGAACGCAGTCGGGATGCCAGCCTCGAAGAAGGTCGAGGTAAACGGAAGAATGCCGGACAAGTGTTTGTCGGGAAAAAAGACAGCCTCGTATATGGGAAGTCATAGTTGAGTGAAGGCTCAACGAATAGTTGCTTCCTCGAGCGACTGACACTCGACGCGCTTAGCTGGATCTTGGGCCGTCGAAACGCGACAAATCGAATATAATACCCTGAACATCCATCAAACAAAAGTCGATTAATCTTCAGTCATTTTTCAACATTTGGTCTTCTCTGTGCTGCTATAAAGGTTCAGTGGTCCTTGAACAGTTGTGAAATGCGACACGCGTTTGCTGTCGTGAGGGCATTTTGTTTGGCCGACACCGACTTTTGGCACAAAGCTGTGTTTCACTTGTCGCATTTCCTTCCGCTGCGCTCGCTTGTGATGATCTTGGTCGCTCCTCGGCACACCTCCAAGGCTCCTTTGCAATTTTTATTCCATGGGATGAAGCGCGAAATGAAAATGCAGTAGAGCTGTTGAGCTTGGCTGCCTTTCATCACATGCGTGTGTCCTGCTGATGCTCCGCCGCTTCTGCCAGTGCCCGCACGTCCCCTGGTCTCTCCTTCCTCCATGACGACCCCCTGACCGGTTTCTTCATAAACACAGCATGCCCTGCATTTTTCCCCATCTTCTCGTCTTGCTCAGCCGTGCGCAGTGTCACCAATTCCAAAACAATCCTGGCTGACGAGGCTGCAAAATCACATGAAATTTGCAAAAACAGTCAAAGGTCGGCTTCTCAGCTGAGGCAAGCTTTTGGGGCTGAGGCTGTCTGTATATATGCACGACTGCGGTAAGCCACAGCGAGAAAGACAAGGATAGCAATTTCGCATGTGCTGACCATTCCTTGAGTCGTTGTCGAAAATATAAAAATTCCCGCTGACCCATCTCTCTTCTTATCTCGTTTGTCCTCACCTTGTACATACTCCATTCCTCCATTGAAGCATTGGTTTTACGTTTTCTTCCTGCCATCCGATATTTGAATTTACAGTCTACAACAAAATCAGTTGTCGCAATCACTCAACATGCGTCCCACCTCGGAACCTCAACGACTACTGGTCTTCTGTGATGGCACCTGGTGTGGACCTGAAACAGACACACGAACCAACATTCAGATTCTGGCAGAGATGACGGGTATCGACATGAACAACCCGAAAGGGTCGAGAGAGCTCGAAGACCCAGCACGAAAACTTCGTGCCAAGTACTTCAACGGCATCGGTCTAGGAAGCACTTTCTTCGCCTATCTATTCAATGGCGCTACCGCAAATGACATAGGAACCACTTGCGTCGAGATATATCAATACATCGCCCAACACTACCGTGAAGGAACAGAAGTCTGGGTGTTTGGTTTGAGCAGAGGTGCCTACACAGTCCGTTGTGTCGTGGGAATGATCAACAACTGCGGCATTGTCAAGAACCCTTCTCGCGATCTGTGCGACCAAGTCTATCGCATCTACTCGTCTCCTTACGATGCCGATAAGCCATCATCAGCGCAGAGTAAGGAGTTCAGAGCAAAAGCTAGTTGGGACGTTGCGACACCAGTCAAATTCATGGGCCTCTTGGATACTGTCGGTAGCATCGGCATTCCATCCCTAGATGCTGGCAATGGACCATCATACCCTACGCTTTGGGACCAAGTCGTCTCTAGCAGTGTTGAACAAGTCTATCATGCCTGCTGCCTACACGATCGCTTATCACTGTTCCAACCCTGCTTGACGAAGCGCGAGCGCGACAACGGTAAACCGTCACCCACTATCCATGAGATGTGGTTCCCCGGTTGCCACTACGACGTCGGACGCCAACGCTTCAAGTTCTTGCGGCGAAGAGCAGTCGACCCACTCGAGCGAGTCCTCTCAGTGATACCAAATCTTTTCTCCGGCACGCTGGAGCCGAATGACGTATTGGCGGATGTCGTGTTGCGATGGATGCTACAAGCAATCGATAACGAAATGCCCACTCAAACAGCCATTCCCGATATTCAAACTCAAATTGCCAAACTTGAACAACAAATCAAATCTGGAAAGGATAGTGTTGGCTCTGGTGACGTTTACTCACCACAGAAATCTCTCCTATACGCACCTTTCGGCAGAATCATTTCTATTCTACCTCAGCCAAGGATAATCTACGACACTATCGCTGTACTCATGGCTCTCCGCGACCGTCGCATCCCAGATGAAGGCGCGCATGTCTTTCCTTTCGAGGAACACTTTGAAGGTGGAAAGAAGAGTATCAAAGAGCTTGGCAAAGTTACAAAAGAGAGATATCCTAGCCGCACGTATGAGAGTTGGCAGGCTTGGAGTGCGTATTTTCCACAAAAGGACGACCCGGCATTCAGAAATGGCGATGTGTCTGGCCGTGGCAAGATTGATGAAGAGCAGGTGGGAGGTAGCGAGCAGTAAATTGATGATGTGTTCAGGGACGTCTGTAGTCTTTGTTGGAGGGACTTTTTGTTGATGGTGTTGATGCCACTTTTGTTCGGCTATTTGACCACTGTTTGATCATCACCGCGATGGCTCCGTAAGCCTTTGTTTCCATCTTTGCTTACGGTTTAACCTTGACACGTCTGATTGTGTCGCAATCTGGCCTAGGAAGAAAAAGAAAACAGCATGCTTGCACTTCAGCCCGTGATTGATCATTTTCACGCCCGCCAAGCTTGAAACAGATAGACACGACCTGCAGCTTCCCGAACTCTTCTGTTTGCACCGCACCTGCCATTTCATCCCATCGATTGGACCTGATCTCCTTCCATCCATCTTCACTTCTCTCCCAACTCGCTGTGGCACACAGAAGCAAAACGCAATGCGTTCAACAACTTCAAGCGCCTATGGCGGCCGAACCTTGGACACTCTACCTACTGAGGTCGAGAATAAAATCTTCTCCCACTTCCTCTTGGGTAAGAACGTCAGATACTCCACCAAGGGCAAACAACCTGGCCACAGATACAAGTTCGACACTTCCATCATGCGTGTCAACAAGAAACTCAACCAAGACGCGTCCATGTATCTCCGAAGCCACAACGAATTCGTCCTCATTCATGCCAAATGGTTTGCCTTCGAGATCGACCAAGGCAGATTCCTCCCTTACGTCGCTGTCGGAAATGCGGCCAAGACGTTCAAATCTCCCACCGTGGAAGCCACGATCAAGCATCAGAGTACCAATTGTGGGTGCACTCCTGGCTCAGACTGTTCTGTCAGGCACCAGACAAAGCCGGAGAAGGTCACCCGTGCTCTGTTGATGGCCGAAGATCTGAACATCTTCATCAGACATCTCAGCCTGGCCTACCATATCTGGCCAACCCTTCCTATCTACATCCACTCAGCGCCTGGCGACAGTCCTGTCGAATGGTCAGCCAGTCCAGCCCAAACACACATCGACTTTGTTTGGAAGATCCACGAGCCCTTCCGTCAGGACCTTACCCAGGCTGAGCTCCGCAAGCGCCAGATCAGACTGTTGGATCCCATCTCCAAGCTTGTCAATCATGGACAGAAGGTCAAGATACTTGGTGCCGAACATGATCTTGTCTCCAGCACAGTCGGAGCCATGACGGCACGCCTAATCTCGCTCGATGTCGTAGGCTGGGATCTTTACGACCTCATCAAGGCCGAGAAGCAGTACTTGGATCAGCTGCCCAACCATCAAACAATGAAGCAACGTGGACTGAGCGACGCCTACCAGTATATCGGCTTCCTTGGATGGCTTTTTCCTGACAACAACGAATCAATCTCGACAGCCTTCGTCTTCAAGACCGACTCTCTCGGCTTCGACACAGAGGGTGTTCCCTTGGCGTACTGGTCTATGGAAAATGGAAAAAACGACCAAGACACCTCCTGTTGGCAATACGGCATACAAATCCTCAGTCTTGAGTGCATGCTTACTCTGGCAAAGATGGCTTTGGACATGAGGATGCACAACTCTTCCAAGTTCTTCATCCACTTTTGCAGCAGCATCTTGAACACGGGCTATTTCGCTTTTCCCGCCGAGATCCAGTCAGCCGTGTGCCATTACGACTGCTTCCTCTCGCTTTGGCAATCGGGCAATCAGAAGCGTCCCAGTGCATACACTGATGTCTTGCTTACTCTGAGCAACATTTTGTTGCAAGCCGCCTCCGATGGTTTTGAGGACGAGTATGTCCGTCAGGACAGGGATCGAGTTGCCCGTATTGTTTCAGTAAGTCTTTCCTGTTTCTTTCATCTTCACCAGCACATCCGCTGACCTTTGTTTAGAGGGAAGTCAAGATCTCCAACAACGACGTACAAAACTTCCCTGGTCTCCATCGCCGCCAGCGTATCTGGAACACGGAGGTCAACCTCCACCGCCCTGAAGGTTCCAATTCGATGTCACTGTCGCCTTCTCTGTCTGCTAGCCTGGTCGCCTCCATCACCCGTATCGCCGACAAACGCATTACCGGTCAGGAAGATTCGGAAGAGGATGAGAGTGAAGATGAGGCTGAGCACAGCGATGATGGTGATTCGGATGACCTTGACGGCAGCGACGAGGATGGTTCGGACGAGGTCGAGGACAGCGACGAGAATGACCACGTTTCTATTGGCGTCTTCAATCCTCGTCATTCTCGCGGGGAGACCACCCTCCGACTTCGCACTGAGACAAGATCAGATGGAATGGGAACCAACATCATGCTTGTTGCAAACAGGCGTTGATTGGCCACGATCATGGGATTTAAGTATTCTATGCATCAAATGAACCAACAGGGCAGACTAACTATGTCAGCTATGAATTGACACCAATTCTAATCTCGTTCGTATCACAATCAAAACAAAGGCTTCATTGTCTCCTGGAAGATGTGTTTAGGGAATGGCGAGGAGTGCTTTCATCCTCGGCGTGAAATATGAGTCTCGGATCTCTACGAACAGATGTAGCGTTCCAGGTCCATGAACCCGCCCTCTTGGTCACGGACGACGTTACTCTTAATTAAGTACAAGGAAACTTCGCTGCAGAGTCATGGACCCGATGCCCTTTGCCTTCTTGCTTCTCTTTCGAGAAAGTATTGCTACCCCTGATGCGTAGGAAACCATTCCTACACGCGCGGGATGTAGATGTCAGGATGAGCGTGCTAACCTTTCTTGGGCAAATCTCCGACATGCACTCGAAATGATTGGCGGAGGTATAACTTCTATAGATGCTGCAAGTCGTAAGATATGCTAACTTTACACCATGTCAATACATCATCAGTTGAAACCTTGTATAAAAACCAGCGACCTTGTCCTCGAAATCTTTCTTCCTACCAGAGAAATCCGCAAGAATTGCGAGGAGCGAGAAGGTCTCATTTAGTAGAAATTGATTAAGGAAGCAGAGCTTAACATTTGCAAAGGGAAAGTCGAACGCTGAGACCTCAACCCTGAGAGTAACTTCCTTAAGTAAACACGATACTGCCCTCCACTCCCCTTACTTAAATCAAAAGAAGCAATCTTCTACCCAAAACTCAGTCAAGCACAAGGCTTTTCGGCATCAACAATCGTAAGGATGGGAGAGATAGTCGCGCGGAGTTATTCATTGATCGATTAACATGGAGCTGCAGAAAGTGTCAGGAGAGCTGTTCATCAGGTCTGTGAATCCTCTTGTTTAGTTGTCGCTTCCTTGTAAGATGTTCTTGCATATTTGGCTGGTTGTCTGTTATAGGGGTGAATTTTGTGTGATGGGATTTAGGGACCTGTGGTGCTGGTCTTCCTCTAACTTTCCAAGTCCCCAAACTCGTCAACAGGTTAAGAGCCCAGACGTTGCTAGTGTTTCCATATCTCTCAGGATCGCTGCCGCAAGCGCGTTGTAGTCAGGCACTCGATGGGACCCTGATGGTGGTGGAAATCCTTGTCCGATGCTTGGAGACTGGGAAATGGTAGTGGCACACTCTGGTATTGGCGACTTCAAAATGCTTTGCTGAAAGCGATGATCGAGCAGAGGTTCCCGGTGGATGGGTGTCAATCAGAGATGCATCGAGGAATGTTTCATTTCTATCCGCACACGCTCTCGGAGGTCGAGATAGAGTCAAGGATATCAAAGTTTCGTCAGATCTCGATACCAAGAAGTTTATGACTAGAATTGGAGTGATACATTGGTAGTAGGGAGATTGGTAGCGTATATAAATCACGTCACCGTTCTTTCTGACCCCGACCACCATGAAGTGCAGCGATCGTCACAACCCTGTCGAGTGTAGGTTCTGGAGCGCAGAATGTGAAAGATTCCAAGCTACCTTTGGTACCGAGCCAGAGTGGCAGAGCAAAATCAAGAGATCAGGTCTGTGATTCCCGCCGTCTCTTCCACATATCCGACTGCCTTTCGCTGAGACCTTTGAATCCAGAAAATACAACGCCTTGCAGGGATGAGCAGAGATACACTGCATCATGGACCTGATGACTTACTTACATGTGCCTCCTTGACAATTCGTCAAAGAGCATTACTACTCCCATCTTTGTGGTGAGCTTTTCTGGTCGCAAAAGCAATCCAGGCGTGCCCTTTCGGCCCTGATGACATTTTTCTCAGGGAGCTCAGACATGATTTATAGTCTGTGGAGATCAATTTTGATTCAAAGCTGAGTGTGTGAAATTGTAAGTTTTTGGATCGTCGTAAATGCACCATTAGAGGGGATTGGATATAACATTCAGAAGGGGCCACTGAGATGATCTCTGGATGAGTTGAATCAAGGTCCTAGAAGCGAGGGCATGGTGGGCGTGAACAAGGAGACACGGCAGACGTGTCAGAAAACTTGTAATGCCGGAGCGCTAATGACAAAAAGAAAGTTGAGAAATGAGGAAGCTATTACCTTCAATCATGTATACTCACCGCATTAGACACCTGCTCTCCTCTGTCTACCTGCGAGGAATGACCTTGCTATGTTGGAAGTACTACAAAACTTTAGGCTCTTTCTTCCAGAACATATTCTTGCAAGCTACAACTTCCGGCGCAGTCAGCATTGAGCTTCCATGACAAGCTCTAGGAGAATGTGTCATTGCATCTTCTACCTCTTCACCTAGGAGTATGCGATTTTACAATCTCAAATAATTCGTACTGCCAAAGGGACTAAGTTAATCAGGTCAGTGATACCTGGTTTTCTCCATTAGTCTCAGTTATGCCGTTGATGGTTTTACTTGCAGCGCCTTTCCGTGTCTAAGCTTAGCTAACAGGAAGGGGGCGAGGAGAGAAACGAACTCATTGACCTCGTGGTCTCACTCGTCGCCCCCTAATCCAGCAATCTTCCATAAGAAACAGTAGCACTAGCCATGTATTGCGGGTGAAGTAGACCTTGGCTTGCGACTCTCGGAGTCGTCATGAACATCATGTCTTCAAAGGAACTACTGCTAGTTTGGATTTCGGAGCAGTGTTATATAGTCTTTCGGACTCTGTCCTAATCATAATTTCCTGCTCGCGAAAAACTGCTTAGCTTAGACGAAGTAACATTAAAGCATGCATCGATACGGAAGTAACACATTTCCATTCCCGATAAGTTGCAGAAAGGTCAGAATGTAATTCCAAGGATTCCTTCCTAGAGTCATGTGGAAAAAGGCGATGTAACACATGCTCTGTTCGAGCACCTTACACTATAATGACAGAATCTTCGATTAGTAGTATAAAAGAACCTTTCCTAAACCAAACAACTATACTTGGCACAAATGGAAACAACAACAACTTCAGAAGATGATCTCGGCATCTTCGTTTACATCTATACATATCTACGACCCTACCCCCGCCGCCCGGCGACGAAACGAACGAGGTCGATGAATCTATTTTTGACCGTATACTTACTCCTAACTATGATTCTTCTCCCGAGGCCAGGCGACGAAACGAACGAGGTCGATGAATCTGTTTTCTAGCTTCTCATCCCGCTCGGCCTCAAGATGTCTTCTTTTCCTCTAGTTGAGATTTGTGGTTGTAGGTAGGGATAGAGTGTCGACGTTGTTGACCTGTGGTTCGACGTCTGCTTCCATTCTTGCCGACTCGATTTTGTTTTTAAGTAGTGCTTATTCACGGTACATGAGTCTGGAAAGAAATGGGAGAAGATGAATAAATTTTTAGATCAGTACAAAACCCCTAGTTGCTGCTTCCGTACAAACGTCTCGAAGATATTCCATAGCGGTGCGGTAATGAAATACTGAAGTAATGCACGAACAAATTCGCTCCAAGACGTGCAGCCAGAGAGATGGATGAAGTATGATAATTATTACATCCATCTTGCATCAAGGCAGAAGATGTTTTCCATGATTGACGTCGAGTAAGGAGACATCAAGTTATAGCGATGTTCAATCATGACTTGTCAAGCGATGATGAAACCATATTGATAGCCGTCCAGCGTGGTAATGTCGACGCATCCACAACATCACAACCTCCCCCCTCCATCTCGGCTCCAACCCCAGTCTCATCCTTGACCTCATCCCCACCAGAAATCTCAACATCAACTTCTTCAACCGTCTTTTGTTTTCCCCCACTCTTCCCACCATCCTTCTCCTTTATTTTAGCTTTGCCAACCCAACCTTTCAAATTCTTCTGTCCCTTCTCAATCGGTGGAACCTTGTCTGGACCGGAATACCACTGCCATCTTGCGCGTTGTTGGTATTCTGCAAAGGTGATCTTGTTGTTCTTTAGTTGTTGATCGCAGCGCTGTTTGCGTTTCTGGAAGGCGGAGTTCTGAGCGCTGATGCTCGGAGAATTGACCATGGCCGATGCTCCAGGGGACAAAGACACCTGGGAGTTGGTGTATTCAAACGCGGGGGCTAAGCTGCGGTAGAGTCAGTGGATGGAATGCGAATGTAGTAAGGAGCGCTAATGTACCACAAAAACTTGGACTTGCGAGACCTCTTTGCGAACTCGCGTGGGTGATCCGAAGTGGTTGTTCGTGGCTGTCCGACAAGAAAACAGCGCAAAAATACAAGAGCGCAGAAGAACATGAACGCGAACACGGTGTGAAAATGCAGTGATAAGATCTCGACAGTAACACACGTTTAGCTTTCGCTCCCAACACGAATGACATGTTCTCGAGGGCGAATCATAGAGAGCCAGTGTTGCAATACACAGACAATCGGATCAATGCCCCTGTTTCTCAACATCACAGGCCTGGAACTTAGTCCGCCTCTTCTCTATAATCAATACTGCATCATTCTTGAGCGCCTCTACATCCACTGGGTCTTTCCTTATCAAGTCTCTTTTCTCGCCCCATTGGGCAGACCAGGACTCGTGGCCTCGTCGGAGATGTGGCAGCAGATCCCACCTGGTCAGACTTTCGGCTTCTGCGTCGCTCAGATTGAGCCATGCGTACAAGTCTTGACGCCGTTCGGATCTTTCGCATTGAGGCATTGTGAAAGTTTCCTCTCTTTTGCGAAGAACGCCGGTCTTCTCGTCTTTGTGAAACTCCACGCTCGTCGGCCATTGGAATATAGTAGCCTTGAGATGAGAGCCGATCCAGCAGGTGTAGGGTGAGTAGCCAATATCTTGAGGCGGTTTCGACCATCGCCGATGGAGTCGTGAGTCATCGCATCCTACGCCGTAACATAGCAGCACTGTAGACCCAACGAGCAGAATGACGGAGTATATCTGGGCGACCAGTTGTGCCATTCCGATAGTCACAATATGCACGGCGAATGCAGCCCATCCTAGCCATCGTAAAAGATGATAGAGCGTATCATTGAACGGTTCTGGCTTCCTGGTAAAGACTGAAACGATGAGACCTTGCGGAAGGAACATAGTAACCGCCTTCGAGTCTGGCAGAATGACTAAGGTCTTGGCGTACTCTACTTCTGTGGCTCCGGTATCAGCCAGTGGCACTGGTTCTCCTTGTTGGGAATCGATGGCAGAATGCTTTTTCTGGCATGTGTTGGCGTATTCAAGAACGCGGTGATCGATGGCTCTTCGATTTGCAGACACTATAAAGGCCCGAACGATCACCGAGATAGCAACAACCAGCGCATTCGTGAAGCCGTACCAATCTCCAGACAGTGCAGTCATAATCATGAGTAGTCCAATGGAGCAGAAAGAAATAGTTGCCGACGCGATCTTGTATCGAAGCCAATCATTGGGCTCGTTGACGACTTCCCAATACACGATACTTCGGGTAATTTCGAAGCCCTGTACTGCCATCCACCGGGTGAACCAAGGAGCAATGTCCGTGGATGTTATGCCACTGCTAAGATTGTACAACTTGACAGCATTCGTCTTCTCTCTGATCTTGTCGGATGCAATGACAAAGGCGCCCAGTAGAGGCATGTATTCCAGCCACCGACTAGCAACCAGGCGTCCGACAGCGACATTGACTTCTTCGGAGCCAAGGAGGGTGACGAGGCCAAGTGCGTCTATTTGGAAAGGCTGCCACTGGAGTAACGAAATCCAAGGATATCCCATCGTCTACTTGTGCTGTGCTGGATGATGATTTGATCGTGTCTGAGAAACCAACGTTCTCTGGTCAATTTGAGGGCGCGGCGCGTATTTGACCGAAGTCTAGTATCCTATCGATGGCGCACAGCCTTACCACACCACTGCATCTCTTCACTCTGTCTGACATTCTTCAGTCAGCCTGATTTGTGGCGCGGCGAAGGATCCCAGATATTGCTGCATGTAGCCGCCGGAGGACTGCGATCGACGTCCGTGGCGTTTCGGATCTCTGGCAATTACACGACAATATTATTGTAAGTTGATGACTGAACTTGTTAGAGGGATGAATGGTGGTTGGTTTTTGACTGATTAGAAACACATGAGAAACATGCTGGAGCCAGATCGAGATTGAATGGATTATCAGTCTTAGAGGTCACACAAAACAAAAGGCGACGTGCTTTGCGGGAAGGAAGGAGGGGCTGAGCTCGGGTGCTCCTGCCACCTCTCAATTTTGGGCCGACACTCGTTCTGTATGTATATAAGACAGGAATGTCTCCAACCATTCCCAATCACCACGACTGCAGCATGGCGCAGCAAGAGCAAGCCATCCGCCTCAGGAACGTCGTGAATCAAGGTCGCTTCTTTGAGCTGCCTTTCGACACAATCTTGTTCCTTATCAAAGCAGCATACTCGCACGAGTTGGAGACTTTGAAGTCTGCATATTCCGTCAAGTCAACGAATCCTGAGCCCGTACCAAAAACGCCATCTCCGTCTCAGATACTGTACCGCGTCGACTACGATGAAATAAACAGGACTCTGACCAGTATTCAGTCACTGTTCTGGATAGCCAGGAAAGACTACACGTCATTTGTTGGCGTTCAAGCAGCCGAGACACGGCTCTCTGTCACCTCGTTCGAATGGATGGTCGCATTGTTCGAGAACACAATCGAAACGAGCGAAGATTTGTACACCTTGATCACGTCAATCATCATCAACGATCTGGGCAAGTCTCCCTCATTAGCAACGGACTACTACACCATCACTCACATAGATGTGGCAAAGGACAACCATGACGTGATTCTGTACAAAGCAATAAGAGATTGTCCGCATCTAGTACCTTCTCTACAGCATTTGCGTCCACAACAAAGAGAAGATCTGACAGCTGGAGTAAAACTGGCAGCGACGCTGAACTTTGGGCAGCTCGCACAAGCTGAGAATGTACCGGCTTCCTTGACCGGACTTGAGGCCATGAGAGGCCGTCCCCATGCTTTCAACATGCACTTCTTGGAGCAAACACTAGACGTCGCAGGAGCAGCTGGTCATGTGACGCACGGATATGCGGCCAAGCTGATAGAACCGGTCTTCGAGTCTTATAGGATAGCCCACGATGTTGCACAAAGTATCTTGAGACATGGAACCAGTTTGAGGGTTGGCTATGATCTCGTTCTGAAACATAAAGTTCGATTTCTCGAAGCCGCCGGATGGGCTGAATCGGCATTTCTGCACGTCGGCAAAGCAGAACATAGAGCACTAATGCGACTGCTGTGTATTGGAGGCGCCTCAAGCGTCGACGATGCGAATTTGATATATAAGACATTTCATCACGGTCTTCTCGACGAGGAGCGAGAGTTACTAGTCGAGGGGCTGAATCGTGATGGTTCGGCTCAGCATCCTGCAATTCAAGCAACATACATTCCTGCGATGTACCAGATTGCCATACAGAACACTAGCACTGGATCTGACCTTGAGAAATACCGAGCGTTGAGTGCGGTCCTTCGATATCTGGCCAAGCTGTTGCGTGTTGACGATGTGGAGGCTGGTAGACTTTTTCCAAAAGTCATGGTGATAGAGCGGGATGTGCGAGCGAAGCTTTGGGAACCCCTTATTTCAGATCGGTTCCGGCAAGCTCCGAACATAGTTGACCGAGTTGAGCTGCCAGAATTTGGTCCTGGGATGGGGGTGATGTAGGATATCTTCGACCAGTAGTCCCAGTCTCGGGAGGACTTCGTTTCTCAGAAACAGGTTCGCGATATCTTATCTGCTTCTCGGGATGAGACTTGCGACTTTCTGGAGTAACAACTAGATCAACCAATGGAAAGCGCTCCAAGTTCTTCTCATGTGCTCTGAATATTCTTTCGTCCATGAGTCCGTCCACAACGGCTTCACCGACTATTCGAGTGTAGTTCCCGTCTTTGCGAAGGACATAAGGTGTTCGTGCACCTGGTGCGACTGCTATCTCATCTCCCGGCTGTGCCGTGCATGGCCCGAAGCCCAGTAGACCGTTTTCTGTACAGAACATCCTGGCGGTCGCTGCTGGTGAAGAGTCGATGGGTCCGTCTACGTTCACTTGATTGGCTAACTCTGTCAGCTCGTGCAAAAGAAGGAACACTTGGTGCCTAATTACACCCTCTCGTGAGCCTAACGACCGGTCTGGATACTGTCTAGTGGGCATAATAAGCTTGCATTGAGGCATTGTTGACAATCGTTGTGGATAGTCTCCAGGCACCGGGTCATCTATGTCTATCAATGGCCATTCTGTGGGCGTGAAATGCTTGTATTGAGCCATGATAAAAGCACCGAGCCACCTATTAGGCCCCAGTACTGTGTCGGTGTCATTTTCCTCGGAGAAATTTTGAATGAAGTATTGAAACCAGTCCATGGGAGTAGTTGTAGTGGCAGAGGCGTACATGGTAAGGAGAAACCTCCAAAACGACAAATGTGACTTTGTCGTCTTGGACTCTGCTGAAAGTTCACGCAGTTCAGACATAAGCCCGATGTCTTGGCATGCTCGAGACCATGAATCGCAGTGTTGGTGGCTATCTTCAGTGTTCCAGTCGTGGGGGGTGTGTTCCATCTCTCGGTATGCTTCAGGATGACCCTTCATGATGCTTTCCAGGTCGGTTCTCAGCATGAAGCCAAGACCATGATACAACACAAGTTCTAGCGGAACATCCTGGGTAGACCATGACATATGTCTTATGGTTCCCGGGTAAGCAGGGTCCTTCACTCGGAATATTATATGCCTATTGTCCCGGTCCGCAACCCTGAAATATCTCCCCTTATCGTCCGAGAGTCGAAGATATCTCCCGAGATCGAGCGAGGTCTTGACCGTTTCTGTGCTTCCGTTGTTCGTGCATCGCTCAAAGGTGACATCTAGAATCGGTCCAAGTTCCCCAACATACACCGTTGGCTCGCGCAATGACGCAGTTTTGGCATGATCCATAAGTCCGGTGCCGAGCGGATTCAACTTGCCATCTACCAACCCCAAGTGCTTGTTGAGATCGATGACTACACGTTTGCGAGACTTTCCTCGAGGCCTTTTCTCATAGGGACGACTCGAGATTGAGAAGATTTCTAGTAACAGGAACTTATCAGAGGTGGTCCAGGTGTAAAGGTGAAACTCGAATGCAGGCTTTGAAGATTGTTTTCGCACCGCTACGTCGTACCGAGAATTTGATCTAGTACGCTTTAGCTTCTCGGCTTCAATAAAGCGCAATAGGTCAAGTTCGAGATAGAGAAGCCTTTGGAGTAAGCCAGCGATTTTGTATGTTCGAGAAATATGGCGAAAACAATGGTCGAAGATGCTCGAGTTCCAACGAGAAGAGGGTTCAGAGAGTACGAGGTCGTTGAACAGAGATGAAGCCCAGAGAGCATGACTAAGAGATAAGCCTTGAGGGTCGCTCCTCTTGCCGTTTAGCTTCTTCAGGTGTTGAAAACAGTCCGAGTACGTGTTTGTACCGGCAAGAGTTTCCGAGTGGACGTAACGTATTTGATCAACATGTATGCCAAGTACACTGAAGATTGAGGTCGAGTCCCATATACAGCCTCGACTGTTGATGTCGCTCCAGTGTGGACATGCAACGAGAGGTAAAGTCAACGGGTAAGCACATGGAAAGGGAGGTAAAATCAACGTTCCATATCTTGACCTGGAAATCCAATCCAGTCCTATGAGACGATCCTGTGAAGGAGGCGCGGAGAAGTCTGGTATCCATGGATGATCTTCGAAGCTGTGGGGCCAGGCCTCAGTCAAAATGTCGAGCGTGTGTTCTTGCATTATGTTGGAGAAGACAGCTTCTGTGTAGACCTGTTCGACCGCCCTGCTGTAATCGGGTACGACGTAATATTCATCAGGTTTGTCGACGAGACCAAGAATTCCAAAGACTTTGTCTCGAGGATCACTTGCAACTCTTGCTTGTGTTCTCAACAACCAATCTCTCAGAGAGTTCGGAAGGGGAGTCCCAATGTGTCCCTGTCTTATCGCTCTCAATGAAGCGAGCGCGATCGAGAACGCGCTGTCCATTTTTCTACTGTCTCGGGCTACTATTCCCACATTGCGCTCGCGAGGAACTGTGACAACACCCGAGATAGTTTCGAAGATGTCGACAAACTGTGTCCAAGACATTTCGACGTCACCATACAAGACGGAGACGACTTTGGATACTACAATCTCTTGTACCGTCCGAGTTCTCCGCCACCACGCCTTTGTGCCGTGCATAGTCAAGGTGATGATGATATTCAAGTCGGAATAAGTAAAGTCGTTAGAAGCGGGTTCTCCAAGCCAGACTATGACACTGCAAGCGGAATGATAGATGTCGCACATCTTGCCGATTTGCGCGTTACGCTCCTTCAGATTCGGCTGGTTGATGCATATTGCGTCGATCCAAAGCAATTTCGTTGATTCCTTTCCGCGCAGCCGCCTCAGTGCGTTGAACAAATTATCTGTGACCTCGTAGTTCAAACCACACAATACAATTCTTTTGCCGGAGAAAGGACCCCAAACATAAGACAGTGCCTCATAGTCTCCATTGGAATCTTCATGAGGAGATTCGAGCTGACGCGTGAGAAGCTCACAGCACACATCCTGGTCAGACGTTCCGGGTAAAATTCGCATCAATCGGATTTGCTTTGAAGGATCCTCGAGGCGGACATCAGGGTAAGGGTTATTGCGGATCTGAGAGGCGACATAATCCTGTGTATGATCGATTTGTGCTTCAGCACTCGCGGCTGTTGACATGATGAAGCATCGATTAGGAGATTCGTTGGCGTTCAACAACCGTAGGTCAAGGGGTTCGAGGGGACGACTGCGGTAGACTCGGCCGACTTCAGCACAGCAAGCAACCTAAGTGTCACTTGGGCGGCGATGAAAGCGTCGGATGAGGACCGGATGGTTGCGGAACAAATGTGTTGGCAAATAAAGTGCTGACCACTCGTGGCGTTGTCACACTTCAATGTATTACATGATCGACGCACAGCCCGACCATCACGCTGCGCAATCACGATCAACAGTAAGACGGTCCATTCGGTTTTGGCGAGGTCCAAACGAATGCCAGGAGTCCAAAAAATATGCCGAGGCAAAGATCTTTTCCCGGAGACAAGCTTGCCATTTACAATCGGCATATCCACAACGAAGAGCCTCAAAGCACTTTGAATCCCATCTGCGAACGTATAGCGGGTCCAATTTCATGACCAGGTGACGAGGATGACGCCGGTGCAACCCATCAGAAGAGACATCAAGGGCCGAAACAGAATTTCACCGGGCATATCGTCAACTACAGAGTGCCAGTCCATGGCGCTGCTTCCGAGAGAGGTATATCCATGTCAAAGTCGTTGCCGAGACGGGCAGCGTAGCTGATTCCATGGTGAATGCCAGAACTATAGAGTTGACCAAGGCCAAACAACAGAGCCGGTTTGGATCTTGAAAGGTTGAGCACAGCGGACGGATCTTGCAAAGGTGGTCGAGGAGGCGGCGCTTGCAGATGGGCAGTGCAGCCAATCAAAGGGCTAGGAATCGGTCGATGTGCTGTCAGACATCACTCCTTGCCACCGTCAACAACAAAGTACCTCCCCACTTTCTTCCTCGCAGCACCCAGCACATCCCAAGTCTTCACACTCTCCCCCTCGTCGACCCTATCCTGATCTCTCCTGATCCTCGTGTAATATGTCCCCTTGACCTCTTCCTTCTTGAAGGCCTCTTCCAAATCCTTCATCCCAATCTCTTGCATCTCAATCCCAGCAGCAGTCTCATCCCTCAAGCTTTGCAATGGCGTAAGGCCAGAAACATGGACTTTGCGAATCTCGTTTACAAAGTGGAGATGTGAGGATAGTGAAGATAGCATTTTGGCTTCTTCTGCTGCATCTTCTGGAGGTGGGAGGGCGGAGAGGCGGAGGAGGTGGTGAAGCTGTTTGGAGGATATTGTGGGGGTGGAGGTTGAAGGAGTTGATGGTGGGAGGAGGGAATCGAGGGACCAGGTTGGTGTTGCTAGTAGAGCTTCGACGTCGATTTTTGGCGGAGGGGTGTGGAAGGCTGGTCGCGTGGTGTGGAGGTGTGCATGTTGGATGCGTGTGCGCAATGTGTTTGTGAGGGATCTAATAGGTGGCATTTTTGTGGTTGTGATGTTGTTCTTTGCGTGGGAAAGAAAGATGGTTATTCAGATGTTCACATGCTTGAGGGCTGGAATTGCTATCAAGCGCACAGCGTCTTCTTATCCAGCGTGCGCACTCTCCCGACGTTCGAGATTACCAAACAATTCGTGCGATTTCTCAGCTCGATTGTTGTTCGCGACTACGGTGAGAGGCTCCAGACGCTGGGTTGGAAATCTCATACTGTCGATATCAGCAGCCAATCATGGCTTGGCACGACTCCGGGGTACGTCAGCGCCGAGTGGCAGCTGCCCGAATACCAACAAGGTGTTGCTGTCTCCTAAACATTTCCCGTACTCTGAAAACACTCCCCCAACATACAGCAGTAGCCACCTACTAATCATGGCTTCCTCACTCACAGCTGAGAATGACTTGCTGCAGAAGGTGATTCCCTCTATCTTTGCGACGCTCCTACACCTCTACGTTATAACAACATCCCACTAACATGCGCTATCCCAGGCCATCAAGCAAGAAAAGAGCGCTTCAGGCGGCTTCTCCTTCTTCGGCGGCCGCGGCGAGAAATACGAAAAAGCCGTCGAAATGTACCGCGCCGCCGCAAACGCCTACCGCGTAAAACTGACCTCCATCGACGACCCGGAAGTTACCTCTCTCGCAATCCAACAAGGCGGCAGCGCGCTCGAAGCCGCCGCGAGAATCTGCACAGAAAACCTGGAAGAGCCTTTGGATGCCGTAAACATTTACAACGAGGCTTTCAAGTTGTATCATGAGGTGCAGCCGGAAAAGGCGGCCACTATGTTGGAGATGGCTATTGGCAAGCAAAAGCAGTTGGGAAGGTGGAGACCTGCTGCTACGAATACCGAGACGTTGGCCACACATTATCAGCAAGTCTTGGGCAACAATGCGAAAGCCATCGAGGCATACAAGGATACTCTGAAGTGCTACAAGCAAGATCCTGCTCCTGCGTGAGTCTCCCTGAAGTGAGAAGATGGTGCATGACAATGCTGACTGACCAACACCAGACTCGAGAACAAAATCACCCTCGCCCTTTCAGACTTGCAAGCACTAGAAAGCGACTACAGAAGCGCCATCGACGGCTACGAATCCGCAGCAGACAAGGCCCAAAACAACAACCTCCTCGCCTGGAACATCAAAAACTACCTCTTCCAGGCCGGAATCTGTCACTTAGCCACCGGTGTAAGCATCTTCCCCTTCCTACCCACTTGCCCACCTCCTCCCACATACCTCTTCTAACTCCTTTCTCTCCACAGGACATGGTAGCCACCTCCCGCGCCTTTGACGAATACCGCTCCAAACACGCACAATTCACCTCCACCCGCGAATTCCAACTCCTCAACGATCTCAAAGAAGCCGTGGAATCCGGCGACCAGGATGTTTTCGCAGACCGTCTGTTCCAATTCGATCAGATGCAGAAATTGAACAAGTGGCAGACCACCGTGTTGCTGAGGATCAAGGAGAAGATTGAGAGTCAGGATGAGGATTTCTCTTAGTCGTGTAGGAGGGGTGATGGTGGGGAATTGGGGCAGGGAGGGTGGAGGGAGGGACGGATGACAGGGTGATAGATGGGCGTTTTTGTCTTGCTTAGGTGGGGGTTTGATATCCTTTGTAGTGAGTGAGTGTGGTCTGTCGTTGATATTGACAGATCGAGTGTCGTTATCGTTTTCCGTTCACACACTCTCTGTGTTGAGTGTTTCATACTCGTGAATGTAGAAATGCACGATAACGGTTGTGATTGTGGATTACGACTTTCAAGTCTCAAGCCCAGTCCTCGACTCTCATCACTGGTAATGTATACAACGACATGTAGGAAGCAAAGCCGCGGTGTCATGAAACTATTCGCTCATCTACACGACGACACTCAACCTTTTATTATTCATCTCTGTTCATGGCTTCTTCTCACCCTCTCGAGGGCTTTCACTTCCTCCCTGGCTGGCTCCGAATAAACCTAATCCCCACCAAGCCTTTTGTGGTGCAACATCTGTCTTTGCTTCGTTTTTGATGTGTTGGATTTCCGTCATTGCTTCGTTTTTGGCTTCGTTCAGGTGTTGTTTTACTTCTGCGCCGATGGATTTGTTGTTGTTGATGTCTGGTATAGAGGGGTCGTGGGATGTCGGGGGGCTGGAGATGGAGAGATTAGTTGGGTAGGTGGAAGGTAGGGTGGGAGGGTCAGAGGAAGGAGGGTTGCAGAGATGGGATGTAGGGTGGAGTGAATGCAGAGATGCAATATGGAGAGAAAAGACGCGAATCTGATAAAGAAAAAAGTATGATGTTGGAATAGAAAGAAGCAAAGATCTCTTTGGGCGACGATGAAAGGATATCCCATATGTAAAATGGTGATGGAACAAGAACGCGGGTTTGAAAGTCGTGTAGAGGAGAACATCACTTACATAGCACCACCATGTTGCTCTTGGAATTGTTCTACATTCTTTCCTTCTCTTTCTGCTGCTTGTTTTTGAAGTTCCGGTTGGAATGCTGCGAATGCTGTATACATGATTTAGTATCAGTACTCATATTCAACTTCACCCAATCTCGCAGAGGATGCCGAAGGTTGGAAAGGTTGAGATCGAGACTAACCAGTGGCTACACCACAAACGGTTGCGAGGACTGGCGCAATTGCTCTATTCATTATTGCCGTGTTGTTCAATTGTTCTTGTTCTTGAAAAACATCAAGGTCGAAATTCGATGATGCTTGAGATGTCAAAGTCTTGGCGAAATGGAGGGATCGTGACGTCGCTGAATTTCCTCCGTCGCGTGCACGGCGCGTTCGCATCTCAAATTACTGGAACGCGGTCTAGACGCGTCGAACAACATCCATCGTCGAAAACTCATTGTTTGATTCAACAGCATACCTTATGGACAAGACATGAAGGCGAGGTCAAATGAGCGAATGGAGAGATCGAGGTTATGTCCTGGACTCGGATGAAGAGGATGTTGTTCTGGAAGATGAGGATATCAGCACGCCGACGACAGCCGTACCACCACGACGAGAAGCTTCTCCGGAACTGAATGATGATATCGGACCTAGACCCGTCAATGAAGAGACACTGGAACCCGAGGCGCGAACAGCGGACAACCCTGGGCCCTCGTCGAGTCTTGCGACAGATACAAACCACGCGAAAGAGGATCAAGGCGACCAGGAAGAACAACACGAAAATGGTGAAAGAAGACAGGACGGTAGTATACCAGACTTTATCAACATCTCGGTTCCAGGAATCGTCGAGGCTTCAGAAGAGACGGACAACCGGGACAAGACTTTCGACCTTCCACAAGACGATTCAGAGGCACAGCAGAATGCACATCAGCAACCTTCGGCAGGGCAACCAATAGTCTTGATCACCCAGCCTAGAAGAGCAGAATCGCCTCCAGAATCTACCAATCGAAATGTGAGAACGTACAGCCGGAAGTTCAAGCTAGGAGCGTTGAAGAGGATCAAGAGCACGATTGTCACTACGGAGCATGCCGGACAAGAAGAAGAGAAGGATGATGGTTTCATGGACATCGATGCATTGGTTGGAGGTGATGATGTTGAGATGGATCAGGCGCCAGTGTCGACGGAGCCGTTGTTCGCACCTTCCCAAGTCGGGCGTCGCATGTCAAGTTCGAGTTCGGATCTGTCAGACGTCGACATGCAGGTGCTCTCGTCTCCTCAGCCCTTCTTTGGCCATCTTTCAAGCACGGCAACAACGACCAACCCCGCTCCGAATCTTGAAGACCACCCTGAAAGAGCTGAACTGGAAAGTGCCATCAACTCTCTCACCGACCAAGACCTTGCTGCTCTTGCTGCTCAGCAACCTCGACGCAACCTCCGAACACGCAAAGCCATCCAACTGCATCCATATCTCATAGAAGTTGAACAATACCGCCGCTCTTTGAAAGCTCGGGGACTTCGTCCGATCCACGTCGCTACCAGTAGTCAACGACCAAGAGACCAAGATGATTCACAAGACGCCGAGTTTCGTCAAGAAGAGAGTCAACCACCTCGTCGTCCAGCACAAGAGACTCAAGAGTCGACGCCACCAGACTCTTCTGCCTCTCCTTTACGTCAACAACCTTTACGTCTCGACCCCGACCTCATGGACGATGACGATGACTTCCCTGACCTTGATGATGCCGTTCGCAGACATGTGATGGGTGGTACTCAGATAGGCCACAAGCGCCGCAAGACGTTGCAGACTCCTCAGAATGCACTCAATACCCGCCATCCGCCTTCTTCTACTACCGGTGCGAGAGGAAAGCTCAAGTCTCTGCATCTCGCTCGAACCAATTCAGACATAGTGAGGCCTGCTTTACCAGACCTGTTACCGCCCTCTCCTCCGAGAACGTCCAGCCCCTCCAACTTGGAGCCCACACCTGCCGGTCCACCTCGCTTCAGGCTTCCACACGGTCTGACTCCTGCCGCCGTACCAACACCGCTCCCCTCTTCACCCGAGAGACCGACCTCAACGTCAGCGAGACGTCCTCGCCAAGTTGTTATATCCTCTGATGATGAAGCTGCCAGTGAGAACGATGTTGCTGCAAACAAGAGTTCCTCGGAGGAGTCAGGGCATGACGACCGGCAACTCTTGCGCATGCGACGGAAGATCAGAGGTGTGTTGCCCGCATCTTACCTCAAGCTGGACAGACAAGCTCGGCCACGGTCACCGTCTCCTGCAATCACAGAGGCTCAGACTGAGACACCACGGCCCACTGCTCCTGTGAGAGGTGTGGCTCAACGAAGGTTCACTAGTCGCTCTGCCGCACTAGCGCGTCAGAACAGCTATGTCGTCTTCTCTGACAACTCGGGATCTGAGAGCTCGGCTGGAGAACGTCCTGCTTCACGTCTGCTCCAAACTAGGCTGCCGTCACCTGTTACCAACAGACCTTCCGTCCAACGCCCTCAAGCTTTGGAAGTTGATGAACATGACGAGATCGATGCCATGTTCCCAGTCGAGGAGAGAGCACACTTTAGACTGCCAAAATCACGAAAGAAGCAGTCCAGAGTTGCCGACATCTTTTCAAGTGAGCAGAATCGGTCCAAACGATCTCGCACTGGTCACAAGCAGACAGCCTCTGGACCTTCAACAGCCCGTAAGGCCAAGCCACATGCTAACCCGGGCTCCAAGGGGAGGAAGAAGGCTCCAGCAAAGAAGCCGGTGCAGCTTAGCATTCTAGATGCCACCGCCAATCCCGTACCAACGTCCCCTCAAGCAGTCCCTCGGCCCCAATTCGTTCGCCTAGCTGCTAGACAGGCTCGCCATCGATCCGATCATGGCAGACACAGTCCAACCAACAAAGATATCCGGCTGGCGACAAGAGAAGACACGCAAGACGCGCTCGAACCGTTGATCTCGTGGCGGACAGGCAATTTCGGCCGCAGTTATATTCCTCCTATACGCCGACGTGCACGCTCGGTCAGTAGTGTGGCTGATGTTCTGAACGCAAGTGAACCTGAAGCCTCGAAACCCGGATCACGCTCTCCTGAGCATCGTCCGCTAATTCGAAGACCCGGTGAACCGCGGCCAAATCTATTCGCCAAAGTGACACAAGCCAAGAAGCCACGAATGAGGGACTTTGAAACACGAAAACGCAATGCTCGAAACACTGTCTTGCAGAATCAACGAAAGATGCTCGAACGCGATTATCGTATGCGGCCTGCTCAGATCGAGACCATAGCTCAGACTAGTAATCGTGACTTGGACCCTCTCACCTTTGCAGCTCCTCCATCTCGATTGATGGAAATCTTCTCTCGAGATAGAGGGGAACAATCGGCCTCGAAGTTTCGTCTTGAGCGCTTCTTGAAGGATAAAGAACCTTCCGCAGAGAGTGCTGCTCCAGCCCAGATGCAAGAACTGGACACGGACATGACCGGTACTGGTGACGTTCAAATCCCCCACCGAGCCCGCAAAAGATTCGCTCGCCGTTTCGATGTCGAGACCGCTCAATTTCGGCAACCAGATGAGCCATTGCCTGTCGATGTTGTTTCAGTGCCGAATGCATTGCCGGAACCTGTTTCTGCAGATGCACCTCCTATGGCCGAGATACTTCAAGGCCTTGGGCCATTCGGTACACGATACCCCACAGACTTTGATATAAGGCCTCTCGAACTTGGCACTTACTTTGCCGCCAGCACATTCGTAGGTAGTGGAGACTTCAATGATTGCTTAACGTTGCGTAATCGTGACCTTGACCTTCCGGCTGGTAGAATCACAGTTGAGGTTACAGGTCGCTCGCTTCAATGGAGTGCCTGGGACGAGGATGTCTCTACCGGACTTAGTGAGGTCCTTGCTGCTTGTACAGAAGACCTCCATGCTGTAAGCGAATTTGGAGGTCACGAGATGCGAAGGTCTGCTATGGACGACACCACGGCAAGGTTTGGCTACTTCTTGCGATCAGTCGTAAGATACATTTCCGGATGTCTTCACTTCCTCGACTCTATCGATCGACCTGCTGGGTTGAACCGCATCTCTTGCTTTGTCAATGACTTCCTGGATATGGTCAAATCAGAGACAAACCTCCTCATGTCACATGCAGATATACAAGCAGATGTTGAAAAACTCATTGTGGACTCGACACTATACTTGCTCTGCATATCTGCACAATGCGTACGGATATCACAACATCCCGCTGTGGATCACAGGACTCAAGAAGCTCTTTCGGACAAATGTGTTCAACTGAGCAGAAAGCTGATCCCAGTCGCTCTGCCACCTAGATTTACAAGACTGCGCGAGTTTCTGGAATTGTCTCGACAATATACTGAACGCGACGCCGGTATCCAAGAACAAGATCTGGCTATCAAATCTGTTGTGACCATCAATCACGTTCTCAAGGCAATTGATGCATCTGCCAAGCTTCCCGAAATCTTGACTGCTTATCTGGATTGTACAATCAGCAAGACTTGCAATATACATTCGCTCGACCAGATCTGGTATGATGTCTTCTCGGTACAACCCCTTCTCGAGATAGATGCAAAAGGCATCTATCGTCCCAAGTCACGCTTTCAAGCAGGCAACGACGGTTGGGAACTCGTCAAGTCATTGCTGCAGCGCACATTTGAGCTCTACCCTGCAACAAGCAAGCTGCGAAAGCCGACACTCAATGCCTACGTTCGAGCATGTCTGATCAGAGTGCATCACCTGATCGTCCACTGGGGTTGGCATCGATGCGAAACTGCTCTTAGTACGATATACGATTTCTTCGCCCGACACAACCTCTCCCAGCTTCGTAATGAGGAAGGCAAAGGCTCACCCCATTTCCTTGAGGATCTCGACAAGAATCCGGAAATTGCGCTCGATCCGTCGGATTGCGCTTTCCACATATTCCTCAAGCTGATCGTGATCGGGTTGCGAGGTTTGCAAGAAGCGCTTCCGAAGAACAAAGTCCGCGGCTTTGCTTGGAGGTTCATCCCCAATCATGGCCGCACGTATCGAAAAGACCAAGAAGTGACGCACGACGCCCTTGACGCCTTGCGCAATCACCACGACTTGCTCTGTACTCTTTACTGGGTGATGCCTCCGGGATGTGGACCTCGTTTGCAGATGATCAGAGATCTGGTAGATCATGAAAACTCGCATCGTGAAGCCTGTCGCCTCAGTGTTCATGCTTGGAGCATGCTTGCTCGCTATCAACTTTCGCAAGCTGAACCCTTCAAAGACTCAGATGTACTAGCGTCGTGGTTCAAGGACATGGCCACTATCGCTTTATCTCAATACAGACTTGCAAGGTCGGAAGCTGAGGCCGAGTATGCTTCTGAGAAATCCAAGGGATCGTTCGACATTTCACCTGACATGCTGGAGACCATCATCACTACCAACCAACGAAGCATTTTTGCTATCCTGCAAGATCTACTCTTGGCAATGCGCAACTCCGTGAAGACCTCAGAGTCGTGGCTTCCAGTCCGCCATGTCTTCGAACAGTCGAACGTGATTGAGGTGCTGAGGATGTATGACATCAATCAGCCGAGACTTTCTGTCGCCATTGTTCAGGCACTTGAGATCGTGGAGGAGCTGCTGCTCACTAGGAATAGGCTTATGAAGCCGGTGCCACAAGAGAGTCAGCCAGGTAGTGATGACAGTCAGGACTATGGTGACTGGTCTTTCATGGATCAAGTTGTCGAGCAGGAGCCAGAAACTCCAGCAGCAAAAACATCAGAGGTAGCCTTCCTTCAGGAACCCATCGGCGAACTCATGTCCACGTGCTTCGGTTCTGAGAAGAGTCCTGACGACGCATTGTTGAAGAAGATTGTCGACATCTGGACCACCACTGCTCAGCAATCTGTACGAGATGGCTCTCATGACTGGTCAAATTTCTTGGACACCTACAGCACAACTTCGTGGTTCCAACTTCGAGACACGGAACAAAGACACAAGTACACTTGCTACTTCCTTGCTTCTGTCATCAAAGGCGACAAGTCAAGTCTCAACGACCATCGCAATCTGTTTATGAAAGCATGGTTCGTGTCGTTGATGGAGCGCGAGTCCATGCTCAAGTTCCAGCATCGGCTTACAGCAAGCCTTTTGGAGAGAGCAACGTCAGAGCCTCTTCTGAACAACCTGCCGTTTGCAGCCAACCCCGAGACTGGAGAGTACCGTATCACCTTGAGTGAACTCCGTCAGAGGCGCACTAGCCTGATCAGCAGTGTACTGTCAAATATGCATGCTTCTCTGACTCTCGATTTCCCTTCAAACATCTCGGAACGGAAGAGAGAATATGTGGATATGCTCAAGGCTGCTATGCAACACATGCGACAAACATACGAGCAACTTCAAGACTTCTCTGGCCGGCTTGGTGGGTCATCTCACTCCGAGCTCGAAGGAGCGTACGTCAAATTCGTCCAACAAGTCATCTCGTCGATGCAACAATACACTTCTGAGATCTGTCCTGTCGATCCGTTCTTTGTGGACTCGACTGCTTTCCCGCTCCCGCACGAAGACCCAACGTACGTCATCTCAAGACTTAAGAGCTACGTATTCAAGCTGGGAGATGGTCGGGCTCGCAAGCAGCTGGCTGTCTTTGTGCAAACAGTCAGCGAACGAGCTGCGTCGGATGGTCAGCAGAAGTATCTTAAAAAGCAAATGTACGAAGCTCTCGCTGGCAAACCATCCCGGGGGCTCAGGAACGTCATGGTCACGGCTTTGCTACCTGCCTACATCTCATGTACAAACACCTCATCACGCGGTTGGGTTTTGGCAACACCGCTCGTTGATGCCATGTCTGTGGTCTTTGATAATATGATATGTGACCTCGAGCTTTGTGACCAGGAAGGTGTGGATGCGGACGTTGGCGCCGTCACCTCAGTGCTCGCCACGGCGTACAATTGGGCCATCACAGTCACTCTCGAACCTGCGACGCTCAACGCTGGACTTCTACGCCTATTCTCAGCCATGTTCGGACTTGTAGAAAATAGTCTGACATTCATCGAGTACGTGAATCGTGTCACAGGCAGAGCAAATCAAGCTATCGAACTGTTTTGCAGCTTCAGGACCTTGGCAGACAAAATCGTCATGCAGATCACAAAACCATCTGCGTCTCCGTTAGATCCTGATGAGATGCAGGACGACGAGTTCAAGAAGTCTGAAAATATGGCATGCGCTTGGCAAGACACACTAGACTTTGCCACGCGTAGTCTATCCGAAGCACTGAGTCGATATCCACAAAAGGAATGGACGACTGATCTCCAAAGCTTCGAGGCCGAAAAGACGAGACTGGTGGATGCGGTTGAGATGTTTAGAGGCAGTTATTCGCGTGTCTTGGGTGTGCGAGATGATGTAGTGTCAGCTATCGTCGATGAGGATGAGAATGGTGGTGATGATGAAGAAGGAGACAGGCAAAAGCAGGAAATGCAGAGGGCTAGGCTTGATGATGTTATGAGACGAATGGAAGGATTAGGATGGCATGGGTTGATGTAGATAGCTCTTGCTAGATGGGAAGATGATGTTATTGCTAATCTCGAATGAGACTATATTTTCAACGTTGACATGTCCTGGTGTGTCAGTCGGTCCCAAACCTTTGTGAAGCATTATATCGGCAGTACAAACATGAATGCTACCATGATCCTGAACTGAGCACAACCTCTATGGTAGTATTATCTTGGTGACAAGGCAACGAGGAAAACATCTGGGGCGTTACGATTGACGCGCTTTGCTGATCTCGCGGTAGCTGTAGTAACAGCATGTATGTGTAGAGATGACCACGGGCGAGGATGCAGAATGGAGGTTGTTTGGAAGACAGGGTTGCCCCTGTAACTAACTCTTATCAAACGAGAACGGAGTGTAAGCAACGGCAGCGATGGGTCAATTGACAATTAATCCTGTATGTTTTCAGACGTGTAGAGCCCCCGTTTCAAGTGTACTGCAGGTGACTCGGTCATGTTTGGCTCGGAGAAGTTGCTTGCTAAATATCAAAACTTGTGATTTTCGTTCTCCAGTTTTTGGAAGCGCACTAGGAAGGAAGAGATTGGGTTTGGCTTTTGTGAAAATCGAGGAGTAGGGGCGAAATGTTGGGATGGATGTGTGGAATGGATGGTTATGGGGTAGATGGAAGATTGTATGTGTCAAGCATATGTTCAAGGGGTGGAAGTACATCTCGATAGTGTGATGGGATGTCGTGACATAAACACTTGTGGAGGTGGAAGTGATGATATTTTGAGACAGGGTGACCGGCAGAGACGTTCCACGAGAACGTTCGTCAGAAAGAGTTGGCGACATGGACTTGGCCTTGTTTGAAACAGTTGGGTTTACAGGTGGATTGTAGGAATGGATGAAGCAGCTGAGCGCACTTCACAGAGCAGATGACAAGACATTCGCATTTGTTGATATGGAAGAAGCAGATCAAGAAAACTACAAAAAGAAAGTAAAGATGAAGCAGCAAACGAACAAAAGGCCATGATCCGCTCCGTGAGAATTGATGGGGCAATTTTCAACAGAAACCCAAACATGCGATAGCTCACTTCGATCTCACAGGGAGTTGTTGCTTCCTACTCGCAGAAGGACTGAACGAAGGTCCAAAATCCTCCTCCTCATCTTCTTCTTCAGCATCTTCAGTAATAGTCTCTTTGTTGATGTTTCTCGGCGTCTTCGCCGGATCACCCCAACTTATAGAAAACCTGGGTGCTCCCCCGGCAGGTTGTGCAGGACTATTGGACAGAGCATAGTTATTCTGGAATGGATTTTCACCCTCATCGCCAACACTGCCATGGGATACAATGCTAGCCGATCGCATCTTTTTGAGTAAATTGGTGAAGTTGGAGCCGTGAGCGGACATGCGGCGGGCACTGCTGTCTTTGTCGATGGAGTGTAGACTGGTGCTGATGAAATTGTCGAAATCTTCTTCGCGGTCGAAAAGGCCAGTGGCGACGGATTGGCGGCGCATGTCTTGAGCGCCCATGCCTGACATTGTGGAAAGACGACGGAGCGTCTCATAGCCGGTGGGGTTAGCGGCGGCCCAATTGAAGACGTCGCGGCACATATCTTGTAAGTCGAATTCAGCACGCCAGTCCAAATCCGAGGCTGCCTTATCTGGGGAAGCGGTGACGGTGCCGAGATCGCCTGCGCGAGCTTCACCGACTGCGAAGGGAATGGAAGTTCCAGCGGCGTTGCTGAAGGCTTTGATGATTTCCAGTACTGAGTATCCTCGTCCTGTGCCTAGGTTGTAGACGTTGTAGTTGGCAACAGGGTCTTGGCCACCGAGTTCTTCACCTTCAGGGACGGCATCAGGTTGCTTTGTAGCTTTGCGCAGTGCTGCTAAATGACCCATGGCAAGATCGCTGACATGAATGTAGTCACGAACACCAGTGCCGTCAGAGGTGTCGTAATTGGAGCCGAAGACATGAACACGACTGCGACGGCGTTGGTATGCCTGGAGAATGACAGGTACAATGTTGTTGGGCGTGCCTTTGGGATCTTCGCCGATCAAGCCGCTAGGATGAGAGCCGGTGGGGTTGAAATAGCGTAGTGAGATGGCATGGAAATTCGGGTCTGCGATGCAGTAGTCGTTGATGATCTCTTCAGACATCCACTTTGAGCGGCCATAGGGATTGGTAAGCAAGCCACCACCCGATCCTTTGCCGGCGACTTGGACTGTGTCTTCTGTGATACCTGCTTCATGCCCGACGCCATAGACGACAGCACTTGAAGAGAAGATAAGTACATTGACATCGTGAGACTTCATAGCCTTGAGCAAGACGACAAGTGCAGCAACATTATTCTCGTAGTACTCGAGCGGCTTTGTGATGGACTCTCCCACAGCTTTGAGAGCGGCAAAATGGATGACTGCGGTAATCTTGCCCCATGTCGTCGGATCCTTCGTCTGCGGGCTCGGCTGAGCTCTCTTCGCAGGATTCATTGTATAGTCAAGCATAGGGTAAGCCTTGTGCGCGGAGACCTCACCGATGCTCACCGGAAAGACAGTTCCCTCGGCACGGATCTTGTCAGACTGCCAGAAGTCGAAAACTTGGTTCATTGACTTCGTGCTTCGGATGTCGACTTGGTGGAAAAAGATTGGAGGGACTTTGCTCACTTGACTGAGGCGTTGAGCTTCGGTACGGGCAATGTAGTGTACTCGGCAGAGAGATTCCATATGACTGTTGCACAGATTGTCGATGACCACGACAGCAACGCCAGCATTGAGTAGCTCGAGGACGGTATGGGAGCCAATGTAGCCGGCTCCTCCTGTGACGAGGCATACTGGGTAGGACTTGATCTCCTCGCGAAAGCGATCTGCTCTCTTCTGGAGCGAGTCTTCAGCTGGCCGGCTGTGGGATGGCATTGTTGTGTTGACTGTCGTGTATCCTGAAGATTTGTGAAGGCTGCATCAATCGGTGAAGAGATTGGTGACATGTGCTGTTTGCCTTGCTGAAATGCCATGATGGATCCAGGGGCACATTCGCATCATCACAGACTACACAACGCGTCAGTTTCCACGTGCAGATCTGAAGCTCTACCGCATTGACGGTACGTGCATGCCGTTACATGAAGGCCAAATCCTGTGGGATTGACTCGGAAGTCAAGCTGATGCTTCATCCTTTCGACCATAAAAGCCGCATCGTTGAGACGCAAAGCATGTCTCGGGTTTGCTTGTTCGAAAACAAGTCAATGCCGGCAATAAAAGGGTTCGGAGGGGTGAGTCTCCAGTCTACTGTCAAACGCAATGTGTCGGCCAAGTGCTTTCGTGGGTCAGATCCAGTTTTGCTTGTTTGAAAGTCACCGTCGTGATCGATTGCCGGTTTCGTGGTTGTACGCGCCACGCATGAGGAACTGTCACTTCTTGAGAAGGCCCATCTAACCACCGACATGGGTATTGTCAGACCAGAAGCCGATGATGATACTTCTCAATTTGTCGCGAACGGCGTGCCAGCGTAGCCATCGTACGCAATGCTGTGACTTGAATGCTTACACTTTAATCATTAACATCAAAGACCCACTCGGAAAACTCAGAGCTTCGAGAGCTTCGGAGGAGTGTTTGATGATTGCTGAAGGAAGCGACGACGCGGATGAAGGAAGCACGATGCGAGGTTGTTCAAAAACACGTCGTCCCAGAATGGAAGGTGGGGCGAGATTCTCGAATCGCCGCTTTGTAGCCCTGCGACAAACGCGCAACCTTGCTTTCTGCTTCATCACCGACCGTCTTTAGTTCGAGTAGCTGAAGCTTTTAGCGATTGATGCAAACAGCGTTATGTACACCTACTCGTATATCTCGAAGCTCATTGGGGACGCAGGACCTGGTCGCCTTCTTGAAGGTCGCGACGCGTCATCAGTCAAGCGGTTCCTGGCTGCACGAGATTCTGTTTTGTGAAGGAAGATGTTGTATGATTTCACAATCAGGGTCACTTGTTGGATTCAAGTTTCAGCGGTGCAAGAAGCCTCCAGTGACCTGCAGCAAGTCAAGGTAGGCTGATGTTAACTCTAAAATAGGCTTGCTTTGCGCGACTTAGCACAACGACATGATCTGCCATAGTTCCCCTTGAGCTGTGCTCGCGGCTATGGGAAACATTCATCTGAACGTCATCACTGAGGTCGCGTCGTTACTCGGCTAGAGCATTGGCATACTACCGCTTCGATGAATTTTCGCTGCGGCATACCGATGAAGGCCGAGTTCACGCATTGCAAGCATCCAGATGCCAGATAATCATGGCATCCTTCTTTCAGCCATCTTTGACTGGACCGGATGTCGATGTTGCTCCTGGCACAAAATTTGCAATTGTTTGGAATGCAACGCTAAAGGGATCTCAGCTCACTCTTTACTGGTACCAAACCCTTGTCATCACAGTCGGGTGCACCTTCTTCGTCGTTGGGCTCGCAAACTTGATATTGCAGTACACCCGAAAGAAGCGACGCTTAAAGAGGAACCCTTTACCGCCGAGCATTCAACGATTTCTCCAGCTTCCGAAAGCGTGGTTACGACCAAAAGAACCATCACCGAAAACACAAAAGGATGAACGAATTCTCGATGAGAAAGCACCGCTCAAGCCTCTGTTCTCTCCGCACAAACTGTCCCTGGTCAAGACCTTTTGCGTATCCGAACATGAAATTCCTGTTCAACGGTTCCGTTCCAATTTCGACCTGCACGTTATTGGATTGACCGGGGAAAGGGTAGTCGAGTCAGCGCCAGAGCCTGTGCCTGTTTCACCTGTTGCGACTCAGAGCAATGGCGAGCGACCGCCATCCGAAGTGCAGAGTCCTCCGGAAAGCGCAGTCTCGTCCCGACGTTTGACTCAAGAGTCGCTAGAGAGCACCGCCCATAATACAGCTCGGGACTCAATGCACCCTCCCCGAGTGTCCGCCGACGTTCAAGATGCAGGCCAGACCCAGACAATCTTCTACGGCGCGCCGAAACCCACTGCAGGACTTTCAGGAAAGAGCATACAAGAGAGGGCCGCCTTGATCAACAATCTCCGTCTCAAACAAGGATTGCACGGTGTAGTGATACCATACGACGCCAGTAATTCTGCTGAAGAGATTAATGCGCTTCTTGAGGCGTTGGGAAGCCTCCATGTGTCGACTATTCTCATGGGCGATCCTGATTCGGGACTCCTCGAATCAATCCACTTTGGGCTCATGGACGGCCTTATAGTCCAGAACGCCAGTGTTCTGCCTGATGGTCAACGTCGAGATTTCTTCCGAGCAGTACAAGTAAGAGAATGTGTCGCAAGGTGCAAGCGTCAGATGAAGCTTCGTCCTGAGTTTTTTATGGGTTTCCTCGAGATGTGGACAGTAAGGCCATCTGCAGCAACGCTTCGACGAGCTTTCAAGCTTGCAGACTTCTTCGGAGCTGTGATCCAAGCACAAGCGACTTCTCAGCACAACACTCGGACCGACATGTGCCTCAGCGGATTCGACTGGCTCAAGCGCCCTGAGATTGTGTATCTTCAAAAGTGTTGGATTGAGAATCCTGCGACAAAGGAGGTCTCGAGTCTCGACACTGGGAGAAATCATCTTGATGTTCAAAAGCTATCGGAGGTCCTCGGACCGGCAGAAGCACTCCTTGCACCGGCCCCCCTGCCTCCAGATCTGCTTTTGGTAAAGGGCGAACATTTGGAGACTGTCTTTAGCCCTGATTACGTTACGGATGCTCCGAGAAGGGACAGTATCTGGGACGTAGCTAGTTGTGGAGTGCCACTCTGCGAGCTTGGATGTTTTTACTTACGGGATCAGATTACCATGGAACACTACGAACGGATCTTGCAGACACAGCGTGGCTTGAAAGAGTTGAAAATGCTTCAAGTGTATGCAGACATCGAGATCATGTCGCTGTCCAAAACCATGAGCACAGCACTGAAACATTCTTCTCAACCAAAACTGTTGCAAGGAATGCTCGACTATCTTACCAAGGGCCGCCTGCGAATCTACAAAGGGTTGGATAGTGGTCTTAGTTTGCCCGATGATGGTGGACATTTGCTCGGTCTATCGGACAGCTACCAGGAACATGGGCATCGTGTCATTGACATATACATCTCTCTCAAGAATGTCCACGATGCGGCCACGATTTGGCACGTGTGGCTTGCTCGTCATGGCATACCGCGTCTGCAATGCTACGAAGAAGAACTGTTGTTCTTGCCAGGCGCGCGTCTTCCGAAAAGTCTACAGCAAGAGCTGAACCAATGCACGGAAGCCGAGTTGATCTCGATTATTCAACAAATCAGACTGGCGAACACAGAGCATCCATTTAATAAGGTTATTATCGAAGTTTGTACTGCCCTGCTGCTCGAAGACAGTAGCATGACCACCTGGAAAGCCATACACTCCCGCGCTTGTCTCGATGACTCGATGAGCATGTCAGAGATCATTCAACTACGCCTCGAACAGTTTGCAAAACAAGGCGCCCACGAGCTGCCCCGACTAGATAGACTTGTTGAACTCTCTGAGCTTCTCGAACGAAAGCTACAAGACGCTTTATTCGCCACCGACAGATCCACCTTAAATCAGCTGTCAGGTCCCTTAGTTGATGCCTACAATTCTATCGGTACGGCTCGTCCGGCTGGATGTGTGCTCGACCTCTACGGGCTGATGTACTTCTGTTCTTTACGGAAGCTCGCGTATGAGGACGTCTATCTCGAAACCACCGACAGATGTCCACTGTTCTTGCAACAACACGACCAAGCTGGAGTTTTCTCTGAACTTTGGGTTCTAGGCTCGCAGTGCGAGATATACTTTGGCATCCTACCACGAACACTTGGAGAAATCACCTACGACAGGTACCATGAATATCTGACAGATCATCCGCCACCACCCGAATCATGGGATGGCAAGGACGTGTTCACCGCATACTCGAACACAGAAGCTCGGATCAAGCTTGAAGGTCACGGTATCATGTCAGGTTCTGGGTCTCCTGTAGAGCTGCCGGGGCAAGCACCTGGCTACAAGCTGGACGAACCAGACTCAACGAAATATCTTGCTGACGCCGCCGGTGCGTTTGGTGCTCTCTCCATCTTCTGTTTTCCTGCTGTCATCGACGTTTTGTTGCTTTCATTCCTCGGCCGTGGCTTCTACTTGACAGCTTACATGGACAATGTGGTCGTAAACATGGCCAACTATGCTATTCTTACTGCACTCCTGATGACAGGTGGTATCACTGGCTGGGTGGGCAGTACTGGTGGTTTTTATCTCTTCAGCGTAAGTTCGGACTCCAGTAATCCATGGCTAGCCCTAACATGCAAAGTTCGCGTTTGACAATATGGCGCATTTCATTGTTCAGCGTTTCTCCGCGGCGTTCATCCTGACCACAATCGTAGCATTCTGTGGCTTCTTCGCGTTTGGCGCCCAGGTGTCCTGGTTCGGCGGTTTCGTTTTCCTCATTTACCTGTACGCCTTAACGACTTTCCTAAACTTACTTGGTAGGCTAGCGCAATCCGTGCTCTCGACTGATGCTGACTATATTGCACAGGTATGTTCGCCACGATGCATCGACTCGGCTGCCCTCTGACTTCTGGTCGCACTGCGATGTGGAGATGCATACCCATCCTTTTGATATCGCCAATCCTCACCACCTTCGTCAACGGCCATGATCTACTAATCTATCTCCTTATCATCTACACCTTCATCATAACGCTCCTTGTTACCTTCCGAAACCTCCTCCACGAATGGACAACTTGGCTGCTGAGAGTGCCATCAGTGAAAGAGAAGGATCTGATGACGTGGTACAGCAACAAGATGAAGGACGAGAAATCTGTCTTGGAGAGCGACTCGCAGAAGCTGGCAGCCGATGCTCGTCTTGCTTTGAGACAGGAGGTTCACAAATATCGAAACAGAAATCTGTTTCGCAAACTCTTCAAAGACGAGAGAGGTACGGACCCTTTTGTCAGGAAGATGGGCATTGGTCATCCGTATGCTCTCTGGCTTCTCGAGAAAGAAGCTGGTGGAGCAGATCTGCCTGAAAGTTATACCACCACTTGGTTCGTGCAGCTTGAGCTTGCTTTTGCCAACCAGCGGCAGTTGATGCGTGGTCTGAAGGAGCACAGTCCGTTCATCACGTTTCGCTACTCTAAGTACGATGTAAGTAACTTCGTCTCCTGTGCATTCCACGACTCATCGAACTATAGCTTGGACAAAACGTGGGACTGTTCCTTGGTGCTCTCATGGACCGCTGGATCGACATTGTCATGAGCGCTCGACGGCCTGTGATTGTCACCTATTTTGACGATCGGGCGCGATATGGAATCTGCTTTGGCCTTCTTTACTTCCTGCTTGGTGCCGTTGCAGTCGACTTGGTGCTGCAGAAGTATTGGCCGCTGGCATCCGCGCTTCCAGATCGCAAGATCACGGAAATGTCTGTCTACAACGAATTGAAGAGCAATCAGAAACGGTTTGTGTTGAGAGCCGTCACGATAATATCTTGTGCTAACCTATTTCAGTCTTCGCAACATGTATTATCGCCGCGCTTTGGCAGAGCTTTTGTCTTACTTGGCCATCATCTTCGGTGTCATGACCATCTTCATATGGGTCTTTGTGATCAATCATCAGTCCATCGTCCTTTATTTCCTGTATGCTTCGGGATACACAGCAGTGTGTCTGTTCCAGGTAAATAATACGACATCGCAGCGGCTCCTAGCAACACTAATACCTTTTTCAGTTCAACCGATGCTTTACTCAGAACCCCAAAGCGCATGTAGTAGCGGTGCTGATGTGCTGCGGTGTGGGGTTCGTAGTCGGATGTGTCCTCCGTGCGGTGCCTTCAACATCTCATCTATTCTATGACTATGTCATTGGCTTGAACGTCACCACCATCTCAGCCGCCGTCATCACGTTTCTACTGACTGGCTACTTCTCTTCACCTTTCAACAACATTGACAACGTTGGAGACGATACTACGAAAGAAGATAGAACTCGAGGGAAACGCTCATCAGCCAGCAAGCAAGCTGAACCAATGAGTTGGGCAACTTTATTCAAGTCACATGGCGACACTTTGTGTAATCTGTCTCACAACACGCATCGCAAGATTTTACAGCACTTGTCCCTCGATATCGACGTAAATGTACAATGGACGAAGATACCAGAAGACGTTCGCTGTCTTGTCTTGTGTCGTTTGCTGGGAGTTGATGGTCACACGACCTCCTCTGCTCGAGCATGGCTAGCAGCACAATCGAAGAGCATAGAAGAGTCGGATGAGTTGCTCGAAGATTGCTTGAGAGACTACAGAAGAAAGGTAACCAATGTCAGTCAGGATTCGGATAACGCGTTCAAGATCGCAGGCTCGTGCAGAGATCCCGAGTTAACCTCAGCCTTGGGCAGAAAGTTTGGAGTAGTCTCAAAGCTCAAGCGTTCTATCACGAGTATAGGCTTTACTATCTATGAGATCGTTAGGTGGACAGCCCTGATCTCTGGCGGCGCTCCAGATGTCAGCCGTGAGCTGTGGTTCGCTTTGAGAAATAACCCATCACGAAAGCCACTCCTTTGGCTGCTGCTCAAAGTTTGGAAAGCCTGCTGGTTCGTCAAGAACTTTTGGACCTACCTGTTTCTGATTCTCGGCAAGCCGTCTCTCTCTGTTTTTCTGGATATGAAAAACCGAGGATTACCAAGGACGCTCCACGGCGATATTATCACAGTTGACACACCCTTCTCAAAAACCACAGGCTTCCTGTCACGAGATGTGGATGGTAATCTCGTGGTCGCGGCCTTCGACGGTATTCATGCGACTCCACCCGAGTCTCAAGCGCTCAGAGGTTTGGCAATTTACGACTCATCGTATCGAATCACGCATTACGAGACGACACCAGGTGATCACAAGATGAAAACAACGTCCACCTTCGACTATCAGAACAAGGAGTGGAAGCGTTGGCCGACTAGGAAGATTACCAAGGAAGCATCAGGCCGCGAGGTCGTTTCCACATATGATAAACACGGTCGTATTGTCAGCGGAAGATTGTTCCGTGGGGATGTTGGGTTCTCTTTCGAGTATCTCTATCAGAAGAGGCCGAAAGGCAACACCGAGATCCTTAGGGCCACATACACTCAAGAGGATACAGAAGACACTCCACCTACAATCTCGGTATACTGGAGCGTGCAGCCTCGATCTGGTTCCGATAACGTCAAGCATTGGGTTCCTTCCGACAAAATTAGACGAGTCGTCGCAGTTTTGGATGGTATGACCTACGAAGTCGATTGGGTATATAAGCATGCAAGAGATGCAGATCTGGAAACGAAAGTCATTGATGAGACCGGGGCAGTATGCACAGGTGTCGAAGCTCCGGCATCTATCTTGATGGATGAATTTGGGCTACTAAAAAAACCAAGAGATCTGTCCTTTGACAGTGTTGACTTGCTCATCTACCATCCATTACGCTGGCTTCACAGGTTTCCAAAACATGGAGATACACCTTCCAAGCCACGTTCGTGGGTTATGTCTCTGATGCCCTTTGGCTATTCACCAACAAAAAAGAAGGTCATCTATCGCAAGCTGCCGACATCAGTGTTGAGGACTGCACTCTGGACGTTCTGGGCTAAACCACCTCATCTGGATGCAGTGTCTGCATGCTTTCTAGACGAGATGATGCTTCGAAAAGAGCCTCTGCTTCAGAAATATTGGAGCCTTCGAGACGCTGGTCATCTGCTCGAAGCTTCACAGGCCCTGGATGAAGATTTGGACTTGATAATATCCGCCATCGAACCATCTGCCGAGGCGTCGCAGACTTGTCCACTTCTTATCAAGGCGTCAGACTTGTTCGTCATGGGTCTTGGAAAAGATGCAAATCAAGTCACAGCTCGTCCAGAGGATGCGTATCGCGATACCTCAAAACTCACTTCTGTAATCTTCTCTGACAATGGGTGTTGGCCAGATAATCCTGGTGGTGTCTCAAATTGTCGACGAGATTTGGTCAACGGACATACCACTATCCGAGGTCACTGTCTGGCGGAGTCTGCCAATGACTTCGGTATCCCTAGGTACCAGATTGAACAAAACATCAACTCTCTGAAAATTCTTCCGCTTTGGGGGTTGGACGGAAAAACGCCATATCACGGTGTGATTGACAATCTGCTCCAGACTCAGATCGATGAGAGGATCTACGGAACGAGAATAGAAGAAGATATCAAATTCATCTTCATTCCTCTTTTGACATCATTTGTCAAGGGCGCACGGATGAGACGCTACACTCGTAGTGACTTGGTCACCTTCAGCAATGTTGTTCTAAAGATGAACAGATACTTTGAGAAGTGCGACTTCAACAAAACATGGGACAACAAAGACGTCCAAGATGCCTGGATTCAAGCCTGGCTGGTTGACTACAATGATCCCAACATCAGCAACTACCGTGACTTTTTCGAGATTGAGCAAGCAACCATGAGCGACTTCAAGGGTGCTCTTGATCTATGCATCTGCTATTTCTTCATCTACTCGGTTGAAATACCAGCAGAGTGTCCTACCGTCTTTCAGAGTACACATCACGGAATCAGCAGTCTCTACGGCATGCTACTCAAGTATCGACGCGGTACTACTTGGGGCATCTGGGATCATGCAATCTTGTGGAGAGAGACATGTTTGAACATCAGTCCAGCGCAATGTTTACTTCCGATACCAGTCCAATCAATGCTTCTCGCTGGTATCAAGCTAGCTTGTCACCTGGCTTACACTCATGTGGACATTGTTCTGCCATGTACGTCCGTCTTCAATCCTGATTGGGAAATCGATCTTGGCACGGATCAAGGACTGCGTGGTAGCAAAAAGCTCTTCGCACGCAAGATCGACCCAATTGTGAACGGTATCGGAAACATGGATGCTTTCCAACCAGTCATGGAAACACGAAGCAAGCTGCCAACTTGTGTGATGCTGTCCAACGTCCAATTCATTAAGGACGTGAAGAATGCTGTCCTAGCTGCGGATGTTATCGTGAACAAGTACGGCTTTAGCGATTATAGGTTGGTCGTTTATGGTGCCCAAGACCGTCAGCCAAGCTATGCACTGGAGACCACAACGCTGATCAACAATCGTAATCTGAACGGCAAAGTTATCCTCGCTGGATTTGGTTCACCGAAAGAAGTTCTCAAGGATGCTTGGCTATTCATGAACTCTTCGCTTTCTGAAGGTCTCCCTTTGGCCATTGGAGAAGCTGCACTGTCTGGTATCCCAATTGTCGCAACGGAAGTTGGTGCCACGGCGCTCGTACTCACGGATCCAGACGACTCTACGAAGCGTTACGGAGAAGTCGTGCCTCCCAATGATCCGGAAGCACTTGCAAGGGCGCAGCTGAGCATTCTTGGTATGCTGGGTCCGTGGACAGAGTATACGAATGACAAAATCAAACCACCACCACTTCCAGACTCTTTCAAGCCCGAAGATGTTGCCTGGATCCTCGCGCGTATGTACGAGAAGGCGAATGATCGTCGCGCTCTAGGCCTCAAATTGCGAGATGTCGTCCTTCGCAGTTTCCACGGATCGCGATACCTCCGAGAGCACGAACAAATGTATTGGATACAACGCAGCTGGGCAGAAACCCGTCGTTCTCCGCACAAACTCAGTCGACACCCGCCAGCCAATGCCAACTTTGGTGAGTCGAACATCTACGAATACGATGATACAGCGGATACTGGTGAAGATGCGAAGGCTCGCTGGCAAGACTTCCAGCTGGAGATATTGCAAGCAGACAGTCATCCAATGCCTCGCAAGTACAGCTTGGGTACATATGAAAGGGGAATGTCAAGGGCATAATTGTCTTGGGGCTCCACGGACGATGAACAGGGGAGTAGCGGTATGTCAGAGTTCGATCTCCTCAAATTTACTTCCCCTTGTTCTTGGCATACATGCTCGTATGACTTCCCAATGCCCACATGTGTGGATTTACGTTGTACGTAGCACGTGGGAATATTTCTAAATACTCTTTAAATCGACTCTCAAGTACTCAAATAGGAGGAGAGAAGCGAAGAAACTCTTGTGATTCGCTCCCACAACCACTCAATGTACCCGTTATGACGCCAAAGCCATTTTGTCTGAACGTTTCGCCCAAGCGTACGTTTTCTCACAACGAGTGACATCTCTCAAATTATCGGAACATTGGCGAACCAGCGTACGGGCAACATATCTGCAAAGATGCCGCTGTCAAAACGAATGGCTTTGTTCTCATCGAGCTCTAGATCTCGGTTTCAGAAAATATTCGGAAACAAAACATCGACTTCCAAGATGGCGATGAACATGCATGTCGCGCTTCCTCTCTACATATACCCATCATCCGGGGCATGGCAACCTCTCTACGATGCGGTGACCAACAACCCCAGCGTCACATTCGATGTTATCATCAACCCAAACAGCGGACCCGGAGGATCACCACCAGACTCAAACTACATCGCTGGCGTCTCCAAAATCAACTCCTACAGCAATGTCAACATGGTCGGCTACGTGCACACCAGCTACGGTGACCGCGCCCTCTCCGACATCGAAGCCGACATCGACACCTATCAATCCTGGTCTACGTACTCAAACGCCAACATTGCACTCAAAGGAATCTTCGTCGACGAAACACCCGCCTCTTACAACGATTACAACTACATGAACACCATCTACAACAAAGTCAAAAACACTATGACTCATGGAAATCTGGTCTGGACTAACCCTGGCGTACCTGTTGACTCTTCTTTCTACAACATCGCCGATATGATCAATGCTTATGAAAACACTTACGACGATTGGATCAACAATGGTGGCAACACGAGCATTCCGGTTCCTCTGCGCAGTCAATCTACGGTGTTGATTCATAGTTATCCGGATAACACGAATACTCTGATGTCGGATGTGGATGGCTTGGTGGATGCGCCGTATTATGGCGCGTTGGTGATTGTTAATGATCAATACTCGAGTTTCGATGATTTGTGGTCGACTTATACGTCCGAGGTTGGGCAGTCGAATGCTGATATGGTGAAGTGCAAGTAGACACTTTGCTTCATGCCAACGTTTCGACGTATGGGCAATCTTTGGGCTGAGGAATCACAGGCTGGTCTTGTGGAATGGTGGTTCGGGCTATTCTGGACTGTAATGTGTAGTTGACCATCATTGGTGGCGATGTTCGAAGACAAGGTCGAGTAATTTAATGTATGGTTTAATTAATGTATACGGTACATAATCTGATGCACAACTCTGCATATCCCGCTCGCTTCTGCATAATTGGGTAGAAGCTTGGCTTTGAAAGTGTGACTTCCCCGCTCACCATTCCGACTTGACTTCCTTCTCCAACATTCAAAGATCCATCCTTGAGCAATTTCCAGCATCTTCTTCCCAGCCTCCGCAATACGTACGGTGAAAACTGTCTCCGATGACGCGGGAAGTATAGACTTTCGTTGAGGAGATCACTTGCTGTAGAAGGGCGAGCACTTGAAGCCTACTACAAGCATCAATACTACCGCAATTTTCAAACATATCGATCTGCATCAGCTTGACTAAACATTGGCCTTGCGACGCAACTATAGGTGAAGTTAGAAATGAGACGGCAAACTCAGGCCACGTACACGCCACCACTACGAGCGCGATGTTGTGAACGCCGAGGAAGACGTGTTCAGGATACGATGACGATACTAACAATCCAACATGTGTTTTGTGTAAGGTATGTGATCTGAGCTAACCACATAGTGAACAAAACCTGAACAGCTGCACTGCACGTACGAGCGGTATTCGTCCATTTTGCTTGCATTACGATGCTGCCTTATCCCCATGAACAACATGCACCTCCCGATTATGCCCTCCCCACCTTCAAAGAGCCTTATCGACGAACATCCACCAGTATCACCAATACTTGTTGCGAAAGAAGACAACCAGAACTCACCTCGATGGAAACATGACTGGCGCGCATTGCTCGTCAGCCGGATTCAGTCATTTTGTCCGAATTGGAGAATTGCCTTGCGGCACAAGAGGGACGCCATGACTTGCAGAGGCACTTTGCGAAGCTGTAATCCCGTTATGGTTCAGTGAGGGGCATCAACACTGTCTAGTCAGTGGTGAGCCAAGCACGCTCTGACCTGGAGGTCAACAAAGGCAGACGATCGAGAACATGCCATGACAACAAAACTATCTCGGAACCCAGACCTCGAGTTCATCAGGTTCATACCACTTGAGAGCAAACATGCGTATACCCATCTCTGACCGTTGCCATCTGGCACGGGCAGCCAGCACTCTCGTTGTCGGTGTTTCCATATTCTCAGCTCTTGTCAATGGCCAGGTCAGCAATTCTACTGGCGGAACTACTGTCGCCAACACGATTCTGATCTTTGCACGCGACCAACCGTCTTCTTACTCTGCTACGTCGGGTCTCTCTGGCTATGGCATCCCGTTCCAGCTCCAGCTGGTACCTCAAGCGGGTATCACACTGCCAACTCTCAACTCCTCGGCCACTCAAGGAAACTTTGGTGGCTTCATTATCCTCGGCGAAGTTTCTTATGACTACGGCGGCAACAATTGGGCTAGTGCTTTGACTGCAGATCAATTCCAGCAGCTATATGCGTACCAAAGTGCCTTTGGTGCAAGAATGGTCCGCATCGATGTGTATCCTGGACCTGCCTTTGGCGTCACTCCTACTATTCCTGGCGCTGGATGTTGTGCAGCTGGCGTAGAGCAGCTGCTGAGCTTCACGAATACTAGTGGTTTCCCCACAGCCAATCTCAAACAAGGCGCCACGATCAGTACACAGGGTATTTGGCACTATCCAGCAACCATCACCGACCCTGACAATGTTTGGGAGGTTGCAGGACTCGCAGCAAGCTCTGATGGCACCTTCTCAAACCCTAGCTCTGCTGCAGTCATCCATCAAGCTGGAAAACGTCAGGAGATGGTTTGGTTCTCGAGTTGGGCCACCAATTGGGCATTGACTTCCAACTACTTGCAACATGCGTACATCGCCTGGCTGACTCGTGGCCTGACCGTCGGTTACCGTCGTATTTACTTGAGCACTCAAGTCGATGACGTCCATCTCAACACTGCTTTGTATCAGCCTTCGAATGCTTTGTTCAGACTGAGGCCAGCGGATCTGCAGGCGATCGCTGATTGGACGCCGCAATTGAACTCGAGACTTCCCGCTGGCTCAAATTACTTCATGGAACTCGGCCACAACGGAAATGGAAACATTGTCGCTGGTATCACATACGAGAACACAACGACTTGTAAACCAGACCCTGCCATCATCTACACCGGCGACATGTCTTCGACTCCACTCGAATATCAGAAGCCGCTAGGAACTGGAATCGACATCTGGCCCACCACACCGACACTCTTTACTTGGAGCAAGGCTTGCTGTCTGATCGATCCACTGTTCAAGTGGTTGTCTACGCCCGAAAACTTGAACGCCTTTGCCCACGTCTCCCACACGTTTACTCATGAATCGCTGAACAACGCAACTTACAATGACACCTTCAAGGAGATCACTTTCAACCAGGCATGGGCAAACACCACTGGAATCAACAAAGCAACAAGATGGTCACCAGGTGGCCTCATCCCTCCAGCTATCACTGGTATGCACAATGGCGATGCTATCAGAGCTTGGATGACCAATGGTATTACATCTGCAGTTGGTGACAACACCAGATCTGTGTTGATGAACCAGCAGAATGAGTTCTGGCCCTTGATCAGTACCGTAGCGAGCAATGGATATGATGGACTTGAGATTATTCCTCGCTGGGCTACCACAATCTTCTTCAACTGCGATCTTCCCGACTGCACCACAGCCGAATGGGTCAACACATCTGGTGGCAAGGGTGGCTTCACTCAACTGCTCAACGACGCCCGTACTACCAACGTCCGACATCTGATGGGTCTTCACCACGACCCTTTCATGTTCCACCAAGCCAATCTTCGCAACGCAGATGTCAACAGCACCACCATCGGCTCCATCACCGGTCAGTTCTCCCTTATTCAAATCTGGACCGAAGTGGTCACCCAAGAGATGTCTCGTCTGACCAATTGGCCCATCATCTCTCTCAAGCACGATGATATTGGCATCGACTTTATGAACCGCATGGCTCGCGACAAGTGCAACCCCAACTTGAGCTACCAGTACTCTGCTGATGGAAAGAGTGTTACTTCTGTCACTGTTACTGCTAATGGAAATAGCTGTTCTGCTCCTATCCCTGTTACCCTTCCTGTCGGCGCTACTAGCAATGCTCCTGGACTTGTTAGGGAGACTATTGGATCTGACCCCTTGGTTATCTGGGTGCCCCTCACCGGAAGCCCTGTCACGTTGAATCTTGCATCGCCTGTTTCATTATTGTAAGGGTCGTCAAGGGAGGAGATTGGTTGTGCCCCTGATGGGGCTTGGCATGGAGGACAAAGATGGGAGAGGAGAGGAAAAAGTTGTTATATCGTAATTTTAATGTCTATTAGTGCTATCTTGAATCTTTTATCCAAACGAAAACACTCTTCTCCCACTCTTCGGTCTTGTGCGTCTCCCAAGAGCGGTAAGGTCTCAGTCGGGTTCCTTGCGGTTCTATTCTCACGCCTCATTGCTCTCTTCTGAAGCGACATGGCAGACAGAACACGATAGAGCCCGTGCTCGATATCACGACTTTTGCACCTGCCTCATCATGCCGAAATTAACATGACAAGATCCTTGGCACGAAATTCCTTCGTCATCATCATCACCTGCACGCTGTCACATGCTAGACACCGACAACGCTGCTCTCATCTAGACAAGACCTGGAACCGCAAAGCAGCATGATCCGAAAACATACTTTCCAAGAATACGCTTCATAACAAACTTACTATATGACGCGCCCCTGCACTAACCCTCAAGTGTCAAGTCTTACACGGATGTCACGCCATGTAATGATCAACAGGGTAGAAAGTATGTCTGCGCTGCTGAGACGTACAAGTCGAAAAGTATGCTCGCTCGCAATCTCTGAGATCTGAATTGAAAACTGTTCAAGGTCAATGGCTGTGCTGTTGAGATCTACAGACAAGGGCGAACCATGTCTATAAAGCTGAGATCTACGAAAGGATGAAATGACACGAAATCAAGCATCAGGAGAACTATTTGACAAGCGCAGAGGTTTGGCTACGATAACATTGGCTTTGATATCTTACTCACTCCACAAACGCTGATGCGGAGAGATCTTAAGTGGCATCAGACGAGTGTACGGACGTAGATAAAGGTTTGCAGTGGAGAAGTGTTGTTGGAAGTCTGAGGACTGCCTGTGAGGGGAAGTGAACTGTGATCAAGGCTTAGAGGCTACGAGTCAGCGGGTGGAAGGCTAGATGGAAGGATCAAGACGGCCAAGCGGTCTTGCGGAAAGCGCTGCTGGAGAAGAGGGGGCTTTGTCGCCGTGGAGTCATGGAGATGTGGAGGCAAGAAGCCGATGAACATGATGATTCTTTGGCAGTGGCGGTGACAAAGTGTCTTGAAAAAAGCTTCGGCCAGGCAGAATACCCTGGAAGGAGCGACCGCTTGTTCATGTTGACGAAAATGAATTCAGGTGCGACGGAACACATATGCGAAGTCATGGCAAAGAGACCCTGACCAATGTCAACTTCTCAGTCAGTCATGATCAGAGACTACAATCACTCCAACTGCGGTGTGAAGATGTCAATCAGTAGCTAGAGACACGGAACACATAAGGAATACAATTCGCATTCTCGAAGAAGTATCATATAAAGAGTCACACTGCTAAGCAACAGATCAGCATTAGGAATGGCCGAGCACCACCCAAGATGGACTGGCCAAGAGGGTTTTGGAACGAGACGTTGCTCGCTTCCATCATGTGCTTCCTGTAGTTGGAGCGAGTACACAACGGAACAAATCAAGCAGGTCTGTGATTCAGACATCACTCCTCTTGCCCCTGGGCTCCTCCGAGTTGAAGTCTGGTCTGGGAGCTCAGCGTCAATGATCCGAACATAGCAAGAAGAACACTGATTCAGTGAACCGCTTGCTTCGTTTCTTCAAGCCCCTCGTCTACCTCGATGATGAATAGCGATGAATCACAGCTTCTCGTTCAATGCACGGGAGAGTTTGGGTTCTCCGCTTGCGGCCTCGAAAGCCTCTCGCTGGTCTTATGGCTGCTATGATCAAGGAAGAGACGAATTTATACTCACTGCGAGCCATGCTATCCAACTACAAGTGGGTTGTTTCCGCTTGCCATGCCACCGCTCCAAATGCCTTTGGACTTGATGTCGTACCACTGGGCCTGTGGTATCACTGGCATATCTCAGATGCTGACCTCACATCGGGAGTAAAGGGTTATATCCCAAGCATTCTCAACATAAGATAGACATGCCAAAACAAGTCTGACGGGCTTTCCGGATTCAGATCAAGATCATGAGAAACATATCATGTGATAAGAGCTGAAACTATGCAGGATTATCTGAGACATCGGACCATCCTCATTTTGCGACCCAGCAGCGATTCCCCAGTGGATGGATGTTCGATCCAAATCTCACCACTTCGAGGATTAGGACTCTCCAAGAGACAATCAGGGAGTAAAGAGAAGAGGTACCTGATGCACGATCTTCACCTACATCCCTATACCACCCTGTATCCACGGTCGATAAACAGAGTAATGAGGTGCAGTCTCTTCTCTGTGTAACACTGACCTGACTCCCGATCGCTTTGCATATAACCCTTCAAACACTATCATTTCATCACTGGAAGGTCGCAGCTCATCCCATCATCAACGCCCATGGCTGAGTTGCTTATCATGCAGCTTTAACACGAACTTCCAGATTCAGCCCACTATATATTACAGTCATCTATCCAGTAATCGCGATCAGAAAACAATCGCAAGCTCCACGTCCTACTTCCGCGAAAGTGATCGCATCTCGATTCGTCAATGTTTGACATTTTCACCGACAGGTTCGTTCACTGAGGTCGAAGACATGAGTGCAGGGAAAAACGGCTCAGGTCTGTGAGACTGACAGGGCTGTCATGTTTTACATACCGTAGGTTGCTCTCCCAGCCACAGCAAGCAAGGGACGAGCTGGCAAAATGAAGCGTTACTGACCCGGCACTTCTGCTCCCCTGAGTACGCACTCCGATTCATTCTGAGATGGTTGTTGGTAGCATGATCTGTTCAGCGACAACCGACGCAAGCATGATCGACTTCTGGCATGGGTTAAAAGGTGAAATCATTAGGTTGTGAATTATTGAGATAGAGGTAGAGATTTCCATGATAGGATCTCGCCAACAGACTCATCACCATACTTTTCACGAGGCGTCTGCTTACCAGAAATCCAACTCTACGATGCCTCAAGTTTAAGAAATTGGTTTTCAGCCTGGGGATATTGATTGAAACGCCGATCACTACTCTCGCCCTGTGTCTTTTCACAACTCGACACGAGTATTTAATGCAAGCGCATGGAGAAGTTCCAGCAGGTACAAAGGACAGTTTTCTTGCTTAAGCGACAGAGCTACATCACTATCACTACGCGGCACGCCCTCGCTCTAGAGAGCCACACACTCGTGGCGTTGATATGCTCTCAGCAAGCATGAACACGCATCTTGACAATAACCAATGAAAGGGACTGCAACAGGTCTGTGAAGCTGCTTGCAGATCTGAAGCTCCTGAGTTCTCGAGTCTGTGCAGTAGATGTAGAGAGTGCAGTGAGATTGGCGACGAAAGAGGGGCGAATCATCATGGATCACTGACCTCAGTCCCTGCCTTTGTTGTCCAGCAGATAGGAAAGGCTGAATAGATAGACTACGCAGAACATGGGGTGCCTCATCTGGCTTTCTCCTCCTCGGCGGCCTCCCTGGCTCGTCGAAGTCCTATGAGAAATGGAGTTGGTGCATACTTTATAGCATTCGATACGGCCATACGTCGAGATAATCATGCATTTGAGTTCGAGTCTCTGTAGATATCTTGCTACACATTATCTCTAAACTCCATATCGACTACAGCAACCAACATCTAGGATTGTACAGCAGTGTTGAAAACAGTACCATCACAATACTCCACCCACCCACCAAGATCCTTCCCCTTGATGACCTCCGAATATCCAACATTGCCATTTATCTTACAGCTCTTGGCCAAATTCTCCGCACTAACCTTCCCGGGCGCACCAGCGGGATACTCGATTTGAAACACTGGTTTACCAGCAGCGATGAAATTGTTGTAGATAGCACATTCATTGTTGGTGATGCAAGACTCGATGATGGAGAACTCGACCATGCAGGTGGCGTTTTTGGCGATGGAGCCTGCATTCTTGAGGCCGATTGCCATGTTGTGGGAGGCGGCTGTTAGGGAGAGGAAGGAGAGGTAGTTCAAAGCTGTGCCAGCATTGAGGGGAAATCCTGTGTTCGTTTCCTTACACTCTTATTAGCTGCTGCTATCAAGAAGGGCCTTGATCAAGACTTACAAACCCATCCATGTTGTCCGGGTCGACGGCATCACAACCTTTATCCGCGGCCAACTTGATTCGGTTGGCCATGATATCTCTTACTGCCTTGCTATCTGTGTTAAGCCACTTCTCGCCAGGCCAGCCACTCAAGTCATTGCCAATATCTTGTGAAGGGAACATTCCAGCATCAGGTCTGTAGGATTCCCAACTGCCGGCCGAAAAGTAGCAAATGACCTTGATGCCTTGGAGATGCATTTGTTGGATAGACAAAGCAGTGTTGCCGTACATATCGATGTCATAGACTGATAGAGCAGGAAGAAGAGGCTTAGATGCATCGATGGGAGCGTTGAGCACGATTTGCCAAGGTGTGCCAGGGAGAGGTTGCCAGATTGGTGTCGTGTTGGCCTGTACGGTCAATCCTCCTAAGACGCTGAGGCTCCCGGATTGGCATCCTGATGCGGGTGATGCGGTCGCAACGGGAGGGTCGGAGCGCTTGTTGGTTATCATGGTAGAGGAAGCTGGTGGACCTTCCTCGCTGCCTGTGAGTCCGACTCCAAGACCAACACCCAGTGAGATGCCGAGGATGACGATAGTGCCGGCCACTGCGGACAGGGTACGATATTTGTGTCTCCGGTACCAGGGCACTCGGCGGATTGGTGCTTTCTCGTCATCGTAGAGTTCCGTCATTGAAGACGTCTTGTATGCTTCGTGCATTGTGAATACAGATTGTTCGCAGCGATTATGGCTCGACAGAGGAAAAGGCGATGGAAAATGGAATGAGATAGTAGTGTATGAGAAAGACAGTGCGATTGCAGAAGACGTGGATGTTATTCAGTCAAATATGATGTTTGCTCGTCGACGTCGTTTTGTCTTGGTTCACAGCCTCCACGGCTACTCGTCAACTCGAAAGTTACAGTCTACCTAAGCCTGGAGGTTGTTCGTGAATATCCAATGAGGCCCTGACTTTGAGACCTACATGTCATTCTTGCGTAAGGAAGATGTCCCCGCCATTTGTCAAGCGCGATAATTCGGGAAGTCGTTGTCAAGGAAGGAGCGTTCCGATCTATTTGTCGCGATCATCAAACGCGTCGTCGCTCCTTAAGGCTTCGTCAAAAAGATTCAATATCCATGACGCCCTCGAGAACATCTGGATGTGTTTCTTCTGGTCGCTACATTAAACTGTGCGAAAACTAGTTGGTAATTGACGATCGAGCAACGCGACTGGAGAAAAGTGGATAGACGAGCAGCGGTGAGAGCGTCCTACGTGAAGGCTGAGAGTTGCAAAGTCTTCACGTTAAGGGGCCAACCCTGACTACGTTCGATCAAGGTCAAAATTCCTAGCCAGACGGCAGTCATAAGATCTCCCATTTGACAGTCAGACCTCAACTTCTTCTGGAAGCCGTACAGGAGCAAAGCATGGAAGACGAATGAGTCTTGTCTTATCTCCCAGCACTTGACCTCGGTGATCTGTCTTTACACATTCTGTACAAAACATAAACAAAGGCAATAAAGCCATTCCTATGAAATAAGTGAGAGCCATAATAGCAGTGCACTCTCTTCGGACAACCTAAATTCTAGGACTACTCTATGCATTACTGCAAGTACACATATCATGCAGCAGTTTCGTAAGAGACGCTGCCAACTTGCACTATATTCCATTTCTATACTATCTTACCAAAATATATAAACCACTTTTGTTTCGTACATTCTACTAAAATAAAACCATTATAGCTGCTAGCAGTAGTTGGCAAAAAGAAGAGGTTAATCTAAAGGCGATTATTGTGCTCGTTGCTATATCTAATATATCTCCATCTTAGAGATCTCGACGTCGAGGCGTGTCGAGAAACGTCTCGGGTCGATCAACCTTTACCTAGACTCTCTCTCCTACGTCTGTCGGCTAGACACGAGAGAAGAAAAATCAGTAAGATAATAAGAGATAGAGAAAGAGTAGGAGAGACGAAAGAAGGTTCATCGACCCGCCCCGTTTCGTTCGCGACCCTCTCGATTAGATATTATAAAGCGGTACATCGGTACATTAAGTTAGCTACAAGACGATTAGGAAAATTGCGTATTTCTGTACGTGGTAGAGAAGATGGTAGGTAAGTAGGATATCATATAGAAGAAGAAAGGGAGATTTTCGTCCCTTACATGACTTTACCAAATTGCTGTACACTAGAGTTCGGCAACGCTGCAAGGAATAAAATAAGCTACGAATCGAGAGGAATGTATAAAAGTAAGCTATGTATCTCGTTACAAGATTCCACTAAAATCAGAGTGTCTTGGTTATATACTAGCAAATGACCAACTGTGACTTGTGGGTTTCATTCATATATGAGGTACGCCGGGCTTTTACAGCTATTTAGTAATCGACAGAACTTAGAGATACGAGCACTGGTAGACTGTCAATCCCATGGTCTCTTCCTATACATTCGCGACTAAGGAAGGGCAAAGAACAGAAACAGTCAGGTCAGTGAATCTGCCATTATGAGCTCATCTTCCATGAGAGTAGCAGGGTAGGGCCAGGGCGAGGGTGTCCGTTCGGAAGAGGACAGATTCGCCGCTGTATCACTAACCTAGTCTTCTTCTTTGCTTTACCATAATCCTGACTGCTGCGAACGATTCCAAGACCCTCTGCTGTCTACGCGTTGTTTCTGGCTCTGTTAAGGTGGAGGGCAGCAACATCGTGGAGTGTAAGAAGGAGAAAATATAGGAAGGAAAACGTACAATTCAAAGCATTGCGAGACGATAGGATATAGTTCTAATCATTGGACATGTTCTGATTTGTTGCGCAGAACTAGATCGGTGTAAAAGAATGTTACAATATTCCGGAGTAAATGTCGTATATTTCGGCCGCTGCTAATTCGCATGCTTGACAACTCACAGACTCAGTATGAACAGTAAAGATGTGTATAAGAACCATGAAGCAGGGAGGAAAGAATGACTTTACAATCAGCAAAACCTTCAATCACGACGAGACGAGAACGTGAAGAATCTCGATTTACCATCGCTCAGCGCGTCATACTGTTAGGAGAAGAGAGAGAGAGAGGCAAGGGCAGGAGTCAGGTCTCTGAAACCTCAAAAGAAAACTCGCCTGCAGTGCGCTATCGAAAAAAGCACGGGCTACGCAAGGTGAAGCAACTGGCAGGGAACCGACAAAGGGGTCACAGACCCGATGTCTTCCGTCTCTTCTGAGCAACGTGAAAGTCCCGTGTTTTCTGGCGAGCCATCTTGCGCATCACCTGCTCTGGAAGGTCAAACTCTTCGCCTTTTTAGGGCGCAGCTAACTCAGGTCGGAGGGAGTTTGGGGAGTAGCTGACATCTTTATGCTTACCACCATTAGTTTTTGACGTAGGGGAGTCTTCCTAAGGGGTCTCCAATAAGCTATCGGCTCACAACTGTTGATGCCTGGAGATAACATGACGGTGGTGGCAAGAGGAATATTCTACATCTACCTGCTTTATCATCAGCTCAAGGTTCTTGAGTGCCGCCAGATGTGCAGAGTATTACCCTCGAACAATGACTTCAAGTAAAACAGATATCTGAAATTATCACAGTAAGACTAAGGACGCCCCAACTGATAAACCTTCTCTCTCCTAAGTTAACCAATTACTTACAGTAAGACGATCAGGGAAGACTCGAAGTCGTCGGTGTGCGTGGCAAGTCTGCAGTAGAGTCTTGCTGTGAAGATAAACTTTATACATGGCCCGATATTGAGATGTGAGGCAGTAATACACAGATAACGAGCAGGTCAGTGATACCAAACTCTAATCTTGTACTCCAAGTACCCAGTCAATCCCGCTATACGGAGAATGAAATCCAGAGCTGAGTTGCAAAATAATCAGAGATCATGGACCTGATTCATTTCTTCTCTTTCAAGCCTCAAGCTCAGACCTTGCTTGTCCATGAAGTTAAGGGAAAGCTCCATAAAGTTGCGAGAGAAAAGCTTCGACGTCCCTACCTTGTTACCAAAAGTGTTTTTAGTCTGGACCAACTTGAAATTTCAGGGATGGATAATTGGACCATTTGAATACACACCAGGCAGTGCTTGTACTGGAACAGGTTTCAGAAACATCTTCGGTCTCCAAAACATCGTATTGTATACGGAAAGTCAACCTACTAATTGAAACTATCACATCTCTACAATCACCCAAGATGTTTGCAACTTTAAGTCCCTTTCTGCGCGGAAGGAAAAGGGCAAGGAGCAGGACACAAGTTATGAATAATATTGCTAGTGTACAACTTGAGCGATTGGCTCACTTGTGAAGCTTGACTGGTAACTCGTCAATGTCGATGAAAAAGGACTTTCTATTATGGTTCGTGCGCGAATCGATGATTTTCTTCGAAAAGTAGCAGGTTGAGAAGCAGTAGCTAGGCAGCCTTGGGCGTTTCGCACATGAATCTCGCACCTCCAGCCCAGATCATTCCCACCCACCACGACTACGCATCATCTACGATAGCCATCATACACACAGCTTATACACTTCTCATTGCACCACTCGCTTCAATCCACAGAATGCCTTTCCGTAACGTTACCGCCGTGTCCAAGAAGCGTATGGCTGCCAGGTCAGCAGAGGCATCAACAACACCACCACTAGAAGGAAGAGATCAGGTCAATGATTCTGCACGTCCCTCGCGGGTCTTAAGACAACGCACTATAAGATAGCGACCAGGGTAATAGCCATGGAGTGAGGGAAGAGACACAACAGAAGATTCACAGACCTGATGACCTCGCTGAGCCACCATGTCACCCAAACGTCGCTAGTAAATCATCAACATAATAGAATAAAACACAAACCACTCTTGTTAGGTAACTGTCGATGTTGGCTTTGATCAACAACCAGAACACTACAGTAGAACGACAACCTTTTATACTCCCCTCCTAAACTAGCAAAATGCAAAAAGTAAGAACATTCGTATACACGACTACCAAAAAAACCAAGTATACTCAACGCAGTCAGTTTCCGAAAATGCCATTGGGACATGTAAAAGTCTCATACCTGATTCCTATAACATCTGACTAGCCCGTTCAATGCTCGCTAGTAGACAAGCACGAAGCAAGCTTGGCATACTGCGAGAGACCTCATTCCGAGCGAGCAACTTAAACCTAGCAAGTCGAGACCAGGAAACACAGAGGACAGGTCCATGACACTGAGTAATTATCAAGTCTCCCATCGAGTGAGGTTGTCAAGAAAAGCAAACCAAGAGGAGCACGGAGGATGTGCAAATCTGGGAGACTCACAGACCTGGCTACCTTCATCGCACACCCCTCCTTCTTATCATACAAGCGAGGTCAGAGATGCAAGAGCCACCAAGATCCGGTTTCACTCATTCACCTGACATGCCTGTAGTTTCGGTAACTGTTGTTGCAGCAGAAGACTTTATACTCTATGCAGATGAACAAGCAGCGGCAAGAACGCTGCCTTGGTGAACCAGATGGAAGGTCGTTGAAGAAACATTGTAGACAAGGATTACCAACATTGCGTCTGACGTAACATACACAGTGTGTCAAGTCTGAATGTGCCGTTTTGAAACGGTTTGATGGCCATCGAAGATTGAGCAGGAAGTCACAGAGATCAAAGTAGAAGTTGTGACAACGACATGGAGAAAACCTGCGAACCACATCTATGTGACTATGAGATTACTAATCCGCACGCCTTTACTCGTGAAATAGTACCTCCTCCTAACTCCGATACCGGGTACCTCTGTATCTTCTTTCTTTGACTTTGTCTTCGGCTTCGTAGTCTTCTTTGCTTTCTTCTTGCCAGTCTCTTTGGGCTGAGATTCTGTTGCTCCTGTCTCTGCATGTTGTCCGGGTAGGTTGTTCTGTTGCCGGCTTTCCTGAACGGCGACTGCACCAGTGCTGTCTACAATGGCAAATGTGCTGGCGCCGCGGACAAACGTGTCCCAAACTGTTTGGCCTCCAGGTACCAGAGCGAGGCAGATGGGATGACGTCTTGGCAACCCTTTTGGCGTGAGTTGTGCTTCGTCAACCAGAGGTCTAGTCCCCTCATCGCTACCAAAACTGACGACTAACACAATCTGTAGAGCTTTTGCAGATGGTGGGAACGAAGGGATAGCGGCAAGCTTTTTGCTGAAGCTACAACCACCTCTTCGAATGATGAGAACATTGTGTGTGGAAACAAGGTCGAGAGGTAGCGGCGAGGTGTTACAGAGATCAGAGTCGACGACAAGGATGCTGGTGTAAGGGAGATGACCGGTAGGAAGGCTGCGTGGGTCTACTGCCGAATCGATTGTTGCGGGCAATGGTGCAGCACCAGGTCCAATAGGTAACATCGCTGGAGTGGTGAAGCGTTGTAATCCCTTTGGCTGTTGGTAAGGCATCTTGGTGGATGATGAGGTTGTGGTTGACTTTGATCGTAGCTGTTTAGCTGCATCTCGAAGAGCATCATCAATACTATCAGCGTCTGGCAGAACACCCACGAGACCATCAAGCTGTTCGGCAAGACGATGCACGTCAGCAAAGAGAGCTTTCGGTAGGGAATCCAGTACCATTTCTCCGGGGCTGGATGTGGCATCTAGCGCGTCCAAATCGAAGTCGAGATTGAAGTCAAAAACATGGTTGTTCAAAGCAGAGTTGTTATAGACCAGAGCTTCGATGGCAGGCTCTTCAGGGTGCGGTACATCGATGATGAGGTCCATGGCTTCGACATCGCGCATGCGTGTGAAATGCGGATCCGTCGGATTGATCTGTGACAATGTATCTCGACTCAATGCTATGTGCTCATCGCGACCAAGAGCGAAGTTGCCTAATGTGTATATCCTGTATTCATCCTCGTCAGGTCCAGAGTCCTCCAAGACCATGCCAAAACGTAGTCCAGAGATTGAGTTGACAAGAACGCCTCCATCGATCTTCTGAAGTGTGCCAATCTCCAGACCAGTACCAACAGTAGTTGGAAATGTAAGGTCGAAAGTCGGTTTGTTGGACAGCTTGGTACTATAACCGTCTGCCGGAATCAGATCTAGAGGCAAAGTCCAAGGATAGAAAGTGAAGTTGGTTGGCGATTCAGGACCGAGCATGGTCACACTTGGATGGTCGGAAGCCCAATCCAATGACGGAGCACCAGGCTTGTTGCCAACGGGCATTAGATGGAGTCGAGCCAGGGAAGCAGCGTGGAATATATCTGATCGAGCTGCAGTGGAGGATATCGTCAGAGGTAACAAAGGCGGCGGGAGCGGACATTGCTCGGCTGTCGGTGGTAGAGCGGCACTGAGCGAAGTATCCTTCTCGGCGTGGTAACGTCTCGTCCTTGTTCTGTTTGCCTTGGGTATAATCAATGGATGGCCTTCTGTGGTAAAAACCCAAGGCGCATCGATATTGTTGAGCGGATGGTCAGGGTCAAACAACAAATACATGTACTTTGCTGTCTCACCCAAGAAAAAGCTTTCCATGCGATCGCTTTGCTCGCCTGTTCGGACATCTTGCAGACCAGCCCATCCACATTTTGTATAACATCTGCGCTTGATATCACGCAGTGCCATCTCACCTATATGCAGATACCAAGGGTCTTTGGTGGCATGATAAATGTACCAGGTGGATTCGATGAACTCTGGTCGGCCACCCCACCACTTGAGACCACCATGAATGGCACCAGTAGTTGCATCCCATCTTTCAGGCAAAGCACCATAGCGCGACCAAAGAGCAGTATACAAGAGGTGAGCTGTCATAGCTTCATCCAACTCACCAGCCAAAACCAGCAGACCAGGGTAGTAAGCACTGAGACTGTCTATCCAAGTAAGTCGAGGCCCGCCGGTATAGAGGTCATTCTGAGCGTAATGCGGATGTGTAAAGTATGCGTCCCGATAAACATGTCTCATGATGGCGGAGTGGGCATCTTTCCAAGTCTGGAGGAAGGCGTCCGGAGAATCCTCGGTCATGTTATACGAATCACCGGTCAGTGCAGATAACAAGATATGCGACTTGAAGGCGTACTCGAAGAAGCTGTCGATACCAGCACCAATACCAGTCCAAGGACCGATCCATGCACCAGTCTCTGCGTCGATGCCAGCACCGATCAGACCGGAGGCACTGCGCCGTTCCCAGACAGCCCAGAAAGCACGCTTGGCCAGACGTTCGAAGCGGTCATCATTAGTCAGGCGCGAGAGTGTGGTGAACTCAAGGACTAGACTTCCAGCACCAGCGCTACAAGTCTCAGTGATCTCACGAGCCCCTTTTGGCTTTTGTGTTTTGTGACATTGACCATGTTCCGCATCGTTGTTGAGGGGCGAGTTTTCGTAAAAGGGAGTGCCGTAGCGAAGATTGACTCGCGGATAAGGCAGTCCGGTTGGAGTGTGGAAGGCAGGCAAGAGACGCTCTCCCAAGTCTTGAGCAAGTCGCAGCAACTGACCATCATAGACAAAGCCGTTCGGCCAGTGTATCCCATCCTTTTGAATGTCTGGTTCGTAGCCGCGGATAGGCAGTTCACCGATGGCAAACAGATGGGCACTCAACAGGCCACCCAAGCCACGGATTGTCGTCTCAAAAACTTGGACTTTGCTGTCCAAGTCAAAACCTCTAGCACGTCGACCCTGACCAGCAGGACCAGGCGAGCCATCTCCATATTCTTCTATCACCAACTCGACATACTCTTGGAAGTCATCCAGGGCATTGTAATGGTCCAGATCGGATTCTGGGTCTGAAGCGAGGATAGCAAGGGTGGAAAGACTGTCCACAACCGAGAGCGAGTAGTTGCCGAGAACATCATTGACCTCGATGTGAGCGGGATTGACACGATCGCGTGTCAAAGGCAGACATGACAGGGGTCGCAATTCATCGTCCGGGTATGCAAATTGGCGATAGTTGGTCAGACCGTGGTAAAAGACAGATCGAGTTTCTTTTCTGATTTATGTATAAGCATTTGTATTCAGTCGTGAAGGATGAAAGATAGATGGTTACCTAAGAGCATTGATCTCAGACTTGGTCATTGCCTGGCCAAGGGAGGCGCAAACTATCAGCAGGCATAGTGTCGACAGCCATGACTGGAACAAGGCCTGAGATCGCGGCCGAGGGTGAACAAGCATTCCCAAGGCTGCATAGAGAGGAAATCAGGGCATGGTACTCAATTGTAATGTTCGTAGAGAAAACCTGTCTTGATTCAGCAGGTGCAAGAGGCATTCCGTCATCGGTGCTTTGCGACGCCGACTGGCAGCTTTCAAGACTTTCCCGTTCCTTCCACTTCTGTCGAGCCACGTTATTTTGTACCATCTTGTTCCGCGACTGCCAAAAGGACTCGACGAGTCGCATACTCTAATCTTCAGCGCGGGCGTAATCTCGATCTAGTCTTCATATCCGCGCATAACCTCGACACACGATGCTTTCGCGCGCAGCGCAACGTGCGGCAAAGGCCCCAATTGCCCACTTTACCACTTCTGCCCGCTCTCTCGCAAAACCCAGTCGCTTTGTCCCTGCAGGTGCTGCTGCCCCCAAGACTGCAAAGCAAGCTCCCGCTGCAACTCCCCGTCAACCTCCCACCACTTCTGCCCGCCAAACGTCACCGGGCACTAGCATTCCCAAGGACAAGACATGGAAGCCCACAGATAGCATCAAGTTCGCTGCTCCTGCTGCCGCCGCTGCTGCTTCGCAAGCTCCCAAGCCCACCTCCGAGCCTGTCCGCCCTGCCGCCGATGGCCCCGTATCACCAGATGGCTCTGCCAGCACAAGGGCCGCTCCCAGCGCAAACACCGAGCCCACATCCCAGCCCGGTCCATTCCCCAAGACCTCATCCCCTGAGCAAGCTTCAGAAGCCAGCAACCCTGCCTTCTCAGGTCCTCAATCCGCCGAGTCAAACACAACTCCCACAGAGCAACCTACCGAATCGCAACCTTCAGGTCCTCTGCCCGACTTGCGCCAAGGCATTCCCTCAACTTTCGATTTCGAGTTCATGAAGAAGGAGGCCAGCGCACAGAACCCTACTGAGCAAAAGGTTACTGGTGAAGAGATTCCTGAGTCCAACGCTGAAGCTACTGGTTCTGGTGGCAGACGTGGTGGTGAGGGAGAGGATGAGCAATACCGTCGCGAGGACTATGAGACATCATTCGACAAGCGTCGTGCCAGAATGGCCAACTACGGTTATCTCTCGTTGTTGGCTTTCGCTGCTGCCGGTACCGCTTACTTCACCAGACCCTACGGAGCCGACGAGACTCCCCAAGGTCTTGAGCCCGAGCACATCACCGGATGGGCACCGCAAAGCATGTACGCTCGTGTCAAGAACCGCATGAGCAGCCAAGCCGCCTACTACACTGAGCCCACATTCGACAAGTTGCTTCCTGAAGTCCCCGAGTCCCAGCGTCCCCCCTTTACCCTCGTCCTCTCCCTGGAGGATCTCCTCATCCACAGCTCATGGTCTCGCGAGCATGGCTGGCGCACTGCTAAGCGCCCCGGTGTCGACTACTTCCTCAAGTATTTGAGTCAGTACTACGAGCTGGTTCTCTTCACCTCAGTACCTGTCGCCATGGCCGATCCCGTCATCAAGAAGCTTGACCCCTTCCACATCATCCAGTGGCCCCTGTTCCGTGAAGCTACCAAGTACGAAAACGGCGAGTACGTCAAGGACTTGAACTACTTGAACCGTCCTCTTGACAAGGTCATCATGATTGACACCAAGGCCGCACATGTCAAGAACAACCCCAACAACGCGTATGTCTAGCCATTTTCCTGCCTACTGTAATTTATACTGACTCTCGCGCAGCATTGTCCTGCCCAAGTGGGAGGGTAAGCCTTCAGACCCTCACGCCAAGGACCTCGTCGCTTTGATCCCCTTCCTCGAGTACGTCGCCACTATGGGCGTTGAAGACACCCGCAAGGTCCTCGAGTCTTTCGCCGGCTCCGATATTCCCACCGAGTTCGCCGCCCGCGAAGGCAAGGCCCGCGAGGCTTTCCAAAAGCAGCTCGCCGACGAGCAATCACGCCGTCCCCAACGTTCCATTGGTGGTCTCCTAAACAAGGCCCTTGGCATCAAGGCACAACCCGGCGGTCTCTCGCTAGACAATGAGACCACCGTCGCTGAGGGTCTTTCCCAAGGCAAGATGCTCTCAGACCAGATCCGCGAGCGTGGTCAACGCGAATACCAACGCCTCGAAGCCGAGATCCAAAAGAACGGCGAGAAGTGGCTCAAGGAGATGGAAGAGGAAGAGAAGAAGTTCATGGAGAACATGTCCAAAGATATGAAGAAGAGTTGGTTCGGCTGGGGCTCAGCATCAGGAGCCCCTGCCGCCAGCGAGACGGCAAAGAGACAGGAGTAGATCTTCGAGTCTCTGATGGCTGCCTTTTCACGTTCTTGCACTAGGGAAGCCATGAGTCCATCCTTTTACATGGGTTGACATTGCGAAGAAGATGAAAGACGAAAAATTTGATGATGGAAGATGGAAGAAGATGAGAAATGCTCATCACCTGTATTTCTATTGCGGCATGCATCACTTGCTTGCCTTTGCCCTTCGGTGTAAAAATGTATATCACGTCCTTTACTCTTGTACTCTCACGCCTTCTCATCATCCAACTACTCCGCTGTCAGCATATCCACATTTGACGCGGCAGTCACACTGGTGCATCAACAGCGGACTCGTTCTTTTCACGGGCGACGCGGAGTATTTATACCGCGACCTTCTACACAGGTCACCATCACACAGCGCCCGGGCGCGCCGCGCAAGAGCAACTCTTTGCTGGACTCCGATCAAGTGCTTCTCAGGCCCATCACTCGGTCAGCTGGAGCGGAGTGCGACATGAGAGGCGATCAGGTCTGTGATCCTGCTGGACTACACATGATCTCGCACTCGGACGACGATGGACGCGGTACAGGGGGATGAGCCGGGCATTTCGATTTAAGCAGAAGAAGAGATGTCTGATGGTGTCATTGACCTGATCAATCTCCCTCTGATTGATTCTCCATTCTGTCTTTGATTTGTCCATTTTTTCCCCACCGAGCACCGATTTTCGAATTGCGATCAAGCGACATTCGTGCAGTTCGCACTGTGCGGTCTGAGTCCTGGTGGCAATTTAGAAACGAGAGAGTTAAGTTTTTTATAACAAGGAAGGAAGGTTTGCGGTTTGAGAAGCTGGACATATAGATTTTGATAAAAGTCCTGATATTATCCAAGTCACCTTGTATGTTGATATCGTGAAGCCAGGAGTTTCGCTCTTACATACAGAAGAACTCTCTCACTCTACACCATTTTAAATGGTCGGGCAATCGAGATTGTATGCTACATCTAATTTCCCCCGAGGTTTGCATTGCCCATTTCCTCCAATGATGAACATATGTACTATGGATGGTAGGATGTACACCAAGCATCTACTATATAACATCGCTCTGACTCAGTTCTATGTCTTCGGAATCAGCGCCATCAAGGACTTTGATACTGTGTTTCTCGGTCTACGTACTTCCGAGAGTGAGAAATTCGGGCAGCCTTGCAGGATATGTGGTAACGAGGGCAACCAGGTCAGTGATCCTGTCATGTGTTTCCATATCCACGATGTCGAAACTTGAGAAGGTGATTGGGGTGTAATTGTAAAATCGAGGGGAAGTATGGGTATTGGATTCACGGACCTGATAGTCTCGTCCTTGGTCTTTCTTTCCATCCATCTTGTCCTTGTGAACTCGCGGCTCAGTGTAACTTCCAACGCTGAACATCGCTCTTGCGACAGTCGGGTCGCATGGTTGGTCTCAACCTTCTGTTTCGAGTATTGGGTTCTATAGCTCAGTATCCGGAAGCCAGATAGAGAAAATCAGGCTTCAGATGTCCCAAATGTCTCTTGTCCTCGTCGACCATCCTCTTTTGCTGATCTTCCAGTATCTGTCCATCTTTCTTCCTTTCTCGTGCATAGTCCTACTCTTGGCCCTTACTGACGTGTGGAGCAATAGCAGGTACTGTTTTCCAACAGCAGCAAGAAGTATATAAAAACCACTCTACAGACAGACACTTCTAAATCCATGCGAACTTCGCAATTTCCTCGCACCAGATGTGCGATGGAAGCGTCTTGACTCAAAGCGAGTATCCATCTCGATCCCTGCTATCCTAGCGGTGTGAGTATCAAAACAAGGAGATGGTGTATGATCAACAATGGGGTCTGTGGTATTGCTGGACCGGACAGGCTCTCGCATCTGATGATACGTGGCTGTGTTTGGAAAAAGATGTGGGAGAAACGTAGGAAGGGGAGATGTTTGAGACTCACAGACCTGATCAGCTTCATCTTCTCTGTCCTTCTGTTCCTTGAGTTAATAGAGATCCAGATTCAAAGCACGCATCTCTTGTAGCCTTGATCGTTGTAGGATGATTAATACAATTCGATGGGATCTTCATTGTGATGGTGAAGATAGCGGGATCCGGAGGACCAGTTTTTATGCAGAATGACTGCTGTCTTTCTGGCCTGTACTGACTCTTCTCCCATCTATTTTCCATTTCCATTTTCCCGTGCTGATTCTTCATCTTTTACCTCGTCCCTGGCTATCTCTTGATTCACAGATTTCAGCCAGGTATGGGACAGAGAGTCTCGAAGCCATAAGGACAACAGCCTTGACCACAGAATGTCAGCTGTGTAGATGATATATATTCTAGCATCCCAAAAACCTTCCAATACTCACTTTCCAGCGACACGGGGACTCTATTGGAACAGAGTTATCATAATGCGCGTTCCAAAGTTCCCAGAGGGGGTAGATTAGTATTCAGAGCACTCACGTACAAGAAGACATCAGGTTAATCAACCCAGGCCATTAAACTTGTTCTGAAGTTGATGGTCTTAGATTGCATAGCGGGAAAATGAACAAGCAATGGAGGAGATGGGGTCGTAGTTCCGTGTCACAGACCTGATTGCTTTGCAACCTCTACCTTGGAGTTGCTCGATTTGAGGAAGATCAAGACACTAGCAAGCAAAGCACCACACAGGGGTCTCGACTCTCGAAGATGAGAGGTCGTCAAGCTTAATCATGGTATGTAGTCTTGGTGTCGCGGAAGATCCTTTTTATACGGCTTGTGTGTTGAAATCTTGTTCGAGCTTGACTCTTTCCAGACTTTATCTCTTGAGCATCATTGTTAGATGCTTCCCATTGCGCTGTTCTTGCGGCATTGATCTAACCTGAATGAATACAGCTTTATCGCAGCCAGAAGCCTCGGAAACTTGTGACTAGGGCTCGAGGGACCACGAAATCACTCCAACTTTATTGATTTGTTGATCATAAGTGTCACATTCATCGTCCACTTGCGGGCAACATCCAGAAAAGAATCTTGAAGCCGAAACGAAGGACGATGGATGTCAAGAATCAAAAATGGACCCAACCACAGTATAAAAGACGCTTCTCACATCGCACTTCCACAATCAGAGGAAGATCTGCATGCAGCACACGGAAGACAGTGTGCTCAACCGGAGAACGAAAGTCATACACTTTCATTCTACAGCGGAGAGATGAGCCCTACCAGTGACCATACAGAAGAAAGCACCAGGTCAGTGAGTATGATAGCGTATGCAAACTCCCAAGCTCAAGAAGTAGATATTACACTAGCATCTTACAGTAGGAGAAGGAGTCGGAAGTTTGAGCATCATAGACCTGATGATCTCTCTTTCCTTCCACACACTGTGGTTCTTGTTAGAGGGTGGACTACGTTAGACAACAATTCGAAGGACTCGTGGCGGCGAGAGGACGGAGGGATAGTGACACTGGAGTGCCATGCTCTGGTCAGGAATATAGATATTCGAACTAGATTATGACCGTGGGCTTGCTTTATAACAACTAGTTTTGGAATCGGGTGACTCTCGAACTTAGAGGCGATAAAGCATTCGAAGACTGACAACGATGGCGGCCCCATCCACGGATTCAAAAGCGTGATGTGCGCGATTTGTGCTGGAAGATGAAAGAAAACAGTTCTTACAATCCAATTACGAATCATTACCACTCATAGGCAATCCATCAGTACCTCTACCATGATCCTCCTTCATCACCTCACCACCAACAACCAATTTCTCACAATCTTGCAACACAAAAGTCATCCTCGCCCACTTGTCATTACTCGGGTTCTTCCAACTGTGCATAGTCGCCCTCTGCACAGCGATGTCACCCGGTCCCATCAGCTGTCTCTCTCCAGAGTCCAAGACCAATTCAATTTCTCCCTGAATCACGATGCCATAATCCAGACTTTGCGTTCTGTGCATCATGCACTCAAAACCTGGGGCGAAGTCTACCGTGCGACAAACTGTGCCGTGAGGGTTCACAAGGCCGAGTTTGCCGGATGAAAGTACTTTGTCGTAGGTTTTGATATCGGCATTGTCGTTGAGATTCGGAGGGAACTGGGAGGTTGTGTAGGCGACGTTGAAGGCCATCTCTTTGTTGTCGTAGACGGTCCAGTTTGCAGGGCGATTTGCTTCGACGATAGCTTTGCCGGTATCATTGTGGCCGGTGAGATAGGTTGTTATAGATCGCAAGTCTGAGATCTGAGGTTGTTGAGAAGGCATGGTGATATTGATATTTTGCTTGGCTGGCAAGTAGATGTCGTTTTGCTCAGGTAGTGAGATTGTGAGAAGCGATGCGGAGAATTGACAATAACAATGGATTAGGAAAGAGCGATCATTATACATATACCTCTCGCGTACCCCGCTTTTGATCATTGTGGTCAGGCATCGGGTAGGTCGCACTTGGAGTGGACGCTGACGCTCTATTTCGGGACCCCTCGAATGCCGGTGGTATTCGGAGGATATCATCAATAGAGGGGAACGATCGTCAGGTCCACCTTTGAGATTCATACAAGCACCGTGCAAGAGTGTTTCCATACCGATGCATGCTCTTTTCTCAGTCAGTGCAAAGGCAGCACACATCTATTGCGACAGACAATCAAGGAGTGTTGTTAAGCGTTCGGATCGAAAACACGGTGGCACCAGTCCATCGCGCGATTACTTGGAGATGGCTCAGACCCCGGAACGTCTGACCACATATGAGCATTGCAGACGCGGAATGCTTTGGTGATCTTGTCGAAGATGGTCTTGCCAGAGTGAATGAGGTGTCGCGTTAGTGCAGCCAAGCTCGTTCTGCCATGGCTGTTCACCGCCTTCCGAGCCACATCGACGTTGTGCCCGCCCGCCCACGCCCATTCAGAAAAATTTCACATTCGATCATTCACTGGGTGGATGAGGACATGGAGTACCAACTGGCTAAGCACTGCTCGAAGCGAAGCTTCGAGCCGAGTCGAAGACAGACACAAAAAGCGAAGCAGGAGAAGTATCACAGGTCAATGAATCATCTCTTAATCATCGTATGAGAGTAAGTGATTAGTCTGATTATCTTGGCAATACCACCAGCAGACAATGAGAGTAGAGAAGTCATTGACCTGATACTTTTCTCTTCCAGCTTCTCGACCACGAACACGGTGATTTGAACGACGCATTTGAAAAACATTGGCAGCACGACAATGAGGTGGTATGCCCATTCGGTTAGATGGAGAGACTTGAGTGGCTTGAAACGTAGCTTATATACCTACACAAGCTGCTGCTTCTTCCTCATGAAGGTAAGACATCGCCCGGAAACGGTAGGGTACAAGGTGCAAAGAGAATGTCGGGTGAAATTTTGTCCCGAATTGCAACATTCGTTTTATCAATCTCATCCGCCAACACGAGTTGACTATACCTACATTGCACCCACACCACCAGAGTCACGGACACGAGATACTGTTTCATCACTTGATATCTCACCATCCTCCAGCTATAAAGCACGATCTTGAAGACTCGAACGAGATCCTGCACAGCTAAGGAATTCGACGCCGCCAGTCTCGGCGAGATTGATGAGATTAATCGAACGATCAGTGGGTTTGAAGACTTCAAGGTCGAAATTGCTCTAAGATCTGCATCAGTAGAAAGAGCAGAAGGGTCACAGGTTAATGTAGCCTCGTCTCTAGGGATGCACTCGTCTCAGTGTTGTAGACGGAAGTCTCCCTTTCAGGCGGTGGATCGGGGAGAGAGTGAGTAGATTCATTGACCTGATGCTTTGCCTTCATTTCGCATCTTTTCCTGCCTTGAAACTCCCAGTTGTAGAGCAACACCAGATGTGAGAAGCGGTAACACCGACCGTCTACCTCCGAGTTGAACGGATTGCTCATGGATGAAATTGTAAAGGTTGCCGGTGGCGGCTGATTAACAATTAAATAGGTAAAACATTCGGCTGCTAAGCGCAGTCATCGGCAGTATCAACCACGCTGGCTCTCGATACCGTCTATTCCAATCTGTTTTGGCCAATGCTGCTACCTGTGGAGAGAATCTACAATGCTCGAGAGTGGTAATCCTAGTCCAAGATCACCTCCATATCCTAACATTGTCTATCTCTCGTCACACCGACCAAGACTGGTAGGGACTTCGTATACATGGTAAAAAGCGCATGCTAACCAAAATTCCTTATGTGCAACTTCTACCCAAAATTTTAGCTATATAACCTATGTCTTTCTACCTACCCAAACCGCTTAACTAACGTCGTACAGACGTCGAGCAGAGATGCAAAGTCAACAGCTTTGGGCAACCACCTCGGGGCCTTGTACTATCTATGCGACACCTGTCCATAAGAAAGAGAAAGCAATGGAAGAAGATACACAGGTCTGTAAACCATTACTTTCTACCATTACTTTGACAACCTCATATCCCCGAAACGAATTTGGTATTCATGTAGCAAGAAGCGCAGAGAGTGGGTAGGATCATTGACCTGACGCTTCACTTTCATCATCTCTCCTTTTACTAGCAGCTAGAATCACAAGACACAAATGAACTAAGCGTAGTAGCAACTACGAGAAAGGGTAGTCTATTAAAGTGAGCTCACAATTCTGTGTCGCCAATTGTGCGTATAGAAGAACCTAAGACAGTTTTGGAGAATGATGTTTCTATACTTCTTGCATCACTGTTCTTGCCTCTGAGCTTCAACTCTTGAACAGCACGATCTAACACAAGAGCATAAACATTGCACAGATAATTCTCCTACTCCGAGATAGTTAGGTCCATCTCTAACCGCGAAATATATAAATCTTGTACCTCGCTAGCTTGAACTAAATACACTGAAGAAACTGGTCTCCACGTTGAGTTTCAAACGACGAGTAACATCTTGCAATGGCAATTCGGACTGTGATGCCACAGAAAAACAGGAAGCTAAGGCACTGTTACAGGTCTATGAAGCATAACATTTCCTCTGCCGCATGAGCAGTAAAGCTTTGAATGGGAATCAGATACGATTACGATCTGTTGGGCATGGAAGTGCTAGGGAGAGGCATCACTGACTTAATGCCCTTTGCTTCCGCCACACTTCCTGTATGTTAGCCGCAAGATCCGAGTAAACGATTTCGTAGACGGCATAAATAATACTCGGGTAACCTAGATGGCCAGAGTATGATAATTGTGGTTATGGTTATGGTCCGGACTATAAAGGCGTAGAGGTAGAGGTAAGATCGGCCATCCTGCAATATATAGCAACCGCAAAAAGATAAGATACTATAGCTTTACTGCATGTATTGCGGACGTTTAAGATCAGTTAATTCGTGCAATCGCAACCTCTATATTTGGATATATGGAGATCACTATCAACACGCCGATAACATCTACGGAGATGCTCCTTCTCTTTATACTAGCATCTCGGCTTCTGTATACAGATCTCGGATAAGGAGCTTCACACGGGGAAGAGAAGAAGAAGAAATAACAGGTCCGTAAACCAAAATCCCGCCTCCAATACTCGACGACTAGAGGTCTTTCTCTCGAATCAGAAATTAGCATGGCGAGAGGCAGAGTGCTAAGAAGTAAAGACAAAAGTATCACTGACCTGATCCTTTCCCTGCCCATCCCTTCCTCTTCTCCTTATAAGTCTACTTTTCCTATCGACCACGACTTATGGTTGAGGAGTCAAAGCGATCCGCTGTTCATTTCTCATGCGGTAATCGTAGAATTGCGAGGCGGGTGTTTTATACTTCACACCTGGCCTTATATCTAGTGCGCACTACCTTGTAGAATAAACCGCAAACACATGAATACGAGAAAGCAAGAGATATGTTGTAATCTCAAGTCATCATGTACACCTCTATCTACAACTATACAAACTCCCACTTTCAACTTCATTGCTATTTACTACAGACGTCACAGATATGTACAATGGTGTTCGTAGCGGACATCGCAGCTACAAGTGCCATCAAGACAATCTCTTGATATAATAGAGCAGGAAGAGGGGAAGAACTAGCACAGGTCAATGAATCACTTTTGCCCTCCTACACGTCTAGTTAAAAACTTCTCTTCGGGAGATGAAGAGATGAGAAGCAAGACAAGACAGAATCACTGACCCGATCCTCACCCTCTCTGCATCTCCTTTATACCATCTCTGGCGAAAAGTAGAGCAAACGACATTCCAAAAGAGGCAGGCAGCATACAGACTCCACACCAATGGTGGTTGGTGCTGGCGATCGTGGGTTGAAAGATAAGGTGTTGAGGGGGAGATTTTATAACATCCACGACCCGCTGTTTACTTGATCTCTTTCACCACATGCATGACTCTTGAGCAATGTCCATGTCGCGTAATATGTAAAAAGCAGATTTGAAATTTGTCCAAGAAAAAAAAAGAACAGTCGTTATGTATGCAACCACTCTTCCACATCTACCCATGGGTATGTATTGTATGCCTGAACCGCCATTCCTTGTATACAAAGTCCCAAACCCTTCACACATCACCACACCCATCTCTTTACCATCACTCATCCCTACACCCCCTCAATTCCTTCCCCATACACCCCAAACACCCACACCTTCCAGGTCCTTCCCCCTGACATTCCATCATCAAAGCAGCCGGACCCTCTCTAACAGCCGCCGCGACGGCAAATGCCAGTGTCAGAGAAAATCTCACCCACAGCCATGGAGAATGCCTGCTCAACATGGGCGCTTCCTGTTCTCTCCTCTGTCTTCTTTCATCTTCAAACGTACACGAAGCAGCAGAAGCAGCAGCAGCAGAAGCAGAAGGGATTTTCCTACGTCGAGAAGGACAAGGCGATATTTCCAAATCTTCAGAATCCGCGTCGAAAGCTCGCTCTTCATCAATTTGATCTACAGCACTTCTGGAGGAAGAGCGAGAGGAGCGATGGCTGGAGGTTTTGCGGTGGGGTGAAGACATGAGAATGGCATTTTCATGCAAAGAACAAGCCATTAATCTTCTGGTCGCCATGGGCCCGAGAAGCGCGTGTAGCAGCATCCATTGGAATCTGTTTAATGTTCTGCTGAGCAGGAAAGCTTGATGTGCTCTGCTCACACATCGTCTGGCGATTGCAAAAGGGGAGCGCAATAGTTCTCTGACCCTGGCTAATACACCATTTTGTTTCGGGGGTGATGGGCGCGAGGAGGAAACTTGACGGGAAGGTGGATACAGGGATAATCCGGTGGCTTCGGACATACTGCGTTGATGGCGCAATCGCAAGTTTCCGGAGATGTTGCGTTGTTGTATTGAGGTCGTGTGAGAAGCTACTTCCACGGGTCTGGCGTTTAGAGAAGCGAAGGGTGTAGGGCCGGAGGAGGCAGTTTCGGTCTCATGGTCGTTTCTTGCTGCGTGAAGTTCCTCGAGGAGGTTGCGGCCTAGATTGGGTCCTATGGAGGAGTAATCGCGCGGTGTGGAGTCTGTTGCCGTTTGGGGAGGAGTCGGTGTTTTGTCGTCTTCATCTTTGGTCGATGGTAATGAGCTTTCAAATTCGACATTATTGTTGGTCGAGAAAGTGTGCAAAGAAGATGTACCCAAACCATCCACAGTTGTCCTCGCCCTTCTCCGTCCAGTGACAGGACTGACATCACTCCAACTATTTCTCCTAGGCCTCACATCAACATCCGGGAACGGAAAATGCCTAGGAGATTCATGTGGTTCCATGACGGGTGCGGTAGCAAGAATAGGCGCCAATTGCGCAGCCGACAAGATCAACGGTTTGGGCAAATGACTTCCACCCTGGAACCTTCTCATTCTTCGATTGGGGCGAGCGGATGCGCGAGAAGAAGAGGCAGGAGGCTCTTGGGAGAGCAAGAGGCTGAAATCGATACTGTTGCGGGAGGCGTCGCTGATGAAGGATTCTCGCTTAGAGGCATCATATTCGGCATCGCTGGTGTGGTTGTCGAAGTAGTCGTGGACGATGGCGTCTGAGCTGTGAGGTCTGTTTTCGTCTGGTTCCTGCTGCTCAGGCATGGAAGCTTGTTGAAACAAGGATCCAGCAGTCGGGAAACGGTGGAAAGACAATCTCTTCTGACGGGTACTTCTCGACTCCTTGGAGAAAGGTGGTTGAGCCAGTGGCGTCTCGGTCTTGATAGGCGACGTGACGAGTAGATGTGCGAACGTCTCTAGTCTGCGTTCAAACTCGACATTGGCTGCTTCTGCTATCTCCAGGGCTTTTCTCGTGGCGTCGAGTTGTGCTTGTAGTTCTTTTACTTTTTGCATGTGCGTGTCGCTGTCGGCTTCGAGGAGGTTGATTCTAGCACGCAGGTTGTATTCGACACCATCATGCTCTTCCATGACTTGCAGGACCCTTTCGTCAAACTCGGCTTCCCACCGCTGGTTCTCCTCTTCTAGTCTTCTGATGTCTTGGTTCAGCAGGCGAATCTTCTGTCCCTTCTCTTTGGTCACTGATGGTGAAGTCAACGATGCTAACTGTGTCTGGTAGGCGGCGAGTTCTGATTCAAGGTAGGCGATGTGCTGATCTGCTTGTTCGCTGTCGGGGTTGCTCTTGTACGATTGAGTGCGTTGGTGCTTCTTTCTCGACTTTGTGAGGTTGGGTGCCTCTGGTGGGAGACTGTCGCGTTGTTGTCAGTGTGACTGTTCATGCAAGTGGTGGGGCAGTCTTGTCCTACCATGCTGGTGACGATTCAAAGCTCCATAGCTTCTCCTCGCCATTCTCATCTGCAAAGACAGACAGAACTGAGTCGTGTTTGTTCTTGTTCTTGTCTTTCCGTCGCAGACTTGAGTTGCTGACTTCCTGCAGTATGCTGGACGATCTCCCTCTCGTGCTTAGGTCTATCCTGCTCGACTCTGCTTGCGGTAGATCGGATGTGGGTGTGTCATGTTGCTGGACGGGCGACGACCATGCTTCAGAAGTCTTTCGCTTGGGCGTGATGTTGCGATTGGGCAAGACGCGTCCTTGGAAGCCCTTCTTTCTTAATTGTAGTCGTCGATTTGCTCGTGTTGTTCCTGGTCCTGCGAGGGGAGACGATCTCTGTTCCACCTCTTCCATGTCCAGTGCTGGGTATGGTGATGCCATGACACACAAAGTCTTGTCGTTTCAGGATTTACTGCATGGGCATGTTGGACTTCTCCAGAGAAAGTGCCGTAGAAGAGACAAGACACCTTGATGATCCGCGTCGTCCTGTTTCTCACACAAGGCGACCAGTTGTTCCGTGCCTGCCTGTTTGTCAGGCCGAGTTGTCGTGTAACAAACGTCCCAAGTCTCGTGGAAAAGAAGAAACGAGTCGTATGCAGTGGAGAAGCGAATGCGGTGCATGTGTTTGATTTGTCGGGGCATTTGTTTGGATGTTTATGCTCCCCATCTCGGCGCTCGGCTGTCGTCAAGTTCGCTGCAAGGTCACGGTCAAAAGTCTAATTTCCCTTGTTCGAAACGTGCTTGCTTTGCTTGCTTTGCTTGCTTTGCTTGCTTTGCTTGCTTTGCTTGCCCTCCATATCATAAGGCAGCCCGTTGTACAATTGACAATTTCCTTTCATGTCCATGTGAGAGTTGGGTATCATCTACACCGAGGCCGCTGTCTTGTTGTTCTGAGAAACTTGTACAATTGCATGTGCCCCTCCGTACACCGCCTTCACCTCGCCAAGCCCTATACACCGCCTTCTCCTTGACGAGAAGAACAGGGACAAAGACGTTTCAAATAGCTACAACATGACTCTGCTATCCATAACACTCCTCTTATCAACCCTGACGACTTATGAGAATAGTTATCCATACATGTCAACAAACATCTTCCATGCAGTGTCACGTCCAACTATCTTCTGCATATGATCAAGCATGTGCAAATCCTCTACTTCCCAATGGCTGCACAAACCGTTGCCTATTCCAAAATTCACTCCATCTCCAAGAGATAAGAACCTATCCTGAACCACTCTTTTGTCCACGAGCCTCCACCGGACGTTGGATTTCGTGATGGCTGTCGACGCCTTGAAACGCTCACAAAAGTCTGGATGACTCTCCGCGAAATTGCTGTGCTGAAGTCACATGCAAATTTGCTAGTCATGTGAATGATCAATCTTGGACCCCTCAACACAATGATTGCGATGATTTGTTTAGCCTTGCTGAAGAGTAGTTGTTGGCTGGACGGGTGTACGAAGTATTGCTATGGCGCTTGCGATGGTTTGTTAATAATCAGAGGGTTGTGGTTCTAGGGCTGCAGGCTTTCATGTCTGATGACAGGCTATTGTGTAGCATCGCTAGTCGTAGTCCTTCCAGTAAATTGAGATCATGTAGGGCTTATAGCTGTCGTCGTAGCAATGGCGATCTTCTGGAGATTGTTCGCGCAAGTAAAAACAAGAGTATTGAGAGCGACGATGACGGTGACACTGTAGGCAAGTGAGGCTACTCGAGAAGCATGAAAAAGAGCTGGCAAGTACGAGAGAGTGGGCTATGGTTAACATGGCCCTCATGGCCAGTAAATACGTTAGTATCCAAAATGTTAACTAAGGACATGAGGTGCTCAAAGCGGATCAAGATGCTGGTTAGATAGTCGATGCCTCTGCAAGATCAGCTCCATTATGCACATCACTCAGTTCTTCTCGGATACCTTGCCTGTTGCCACGCTTATCTGCATCCCCAAATGCAGTCGCTCTAGTTTTGTCCACGGGTCATTTTCTCGACGGGCTTACAACATGCACCTGTGCAGTACAGACAGCTACACTTTGCTTTGATCGCCAGGCGTTGTGATCCTACAGTGGTAGGCAAAAGCTGTACACAAGCGCAGAACGGTGTTGTAAAGCTGTATGACTTGTCTGTTCTTGCACTCCGGAGTTCGAGTATGTCAAATCTTTTGCGTGGGTCGGAGAGTGGTAGAGTGTTGTATGCCTTTGCTGTGCTTGCGTGCCGATTCGGAATCGATTTTACTCAACACAATCCGGGAAGTCCATGTGACCTGCGAATTCAAGCTTCATTGAAGCGGTTGGTATGAGCGATGCAGCTTTTCAAAAAGCAATGAGATATTGTTGACAGGCAGAATAATTTCTGAGTCGACAGGTGAGCGCATCAAGATTGTTCATGAACGAGCCTCAAGCTAGCAGTGCCAGTCCACAGCTGAGGGCGTCGAAAGCTGTCATTCTTTCAGCTGCGGCAACATGCTTCCCCAGCCGCCATGACACACAGCTTGAATGTGTATGCAGCATACCGCCATCAACATTGTGTTGAACATTGTCAAGTCGGCTTGTCGCATTTGAGGTCGACGTCCGGTCAAGCTTTCCTACCTCTCGAATACTTGCCCGCGCTCATCCGGAAAGGACGCGACGCGCCAATATTTTGGTCGTTGAGAAGTTCCGTAACAAAGTTTCGTGGCGAACGACTTTTGGACGTTGTTCCAGCCTCCGCGGTAAGAAGGTTGTGTGTGCGACCAACCCTCTTTTGTGTTGACGCTTGGATAAATCCTGATTATCAGCTATAACAAAGTCTAATCGCTCAGGAACGCTTGATCGCGGAGAGATGTCCTGTTGAGAGACGGCTGGAGTTGTGATCGAGGTTGCTGGGAACATACCGAGGCTTCTTTCAAGCTGCGCTTTGCAAATGTGGGAGGGGTAATTTGAAGCGTGCGCGCATCTTGAATCCTGATGTCGCCTTTCGGAAGAGAGGTGAGGTTGGTGATAACAATGTCAAGAGGAGGTCAGATAGATGAAGTGAACTTATCAGGGCATGTGGACTCATGATTGGAGGTTGTGTTGGAGGCGTCCTTGCATCCAATAGCTAAAATGTGACCAGCCAAAAATAGGCGATTTATCGATTGGTCTATTGTTTGATGCAAGTGTTGCGCGAGAGCGGCTTGACAGACACAAGGTTGCAAACCCACCTCTTGCAAGATGTTGGACAGACGCGCTTCCATACCGAAGTCAAAGTGATGTGCGGGTTCTGGCAGGTGTTCATTGATTTAGTCAGACGTCGATGAACGACGTGCACCACTTTCGTGGGCGGTAGCAAGCCATGGCCGGACTTCTTCGTCTTGCGAAGATGTCAAGAATGAGGCTCCCTCGGCTCGTATTGTACGACAAGGCATCGTTGTAGAACTTGAGCTTGGCTCTGCACACCACAAGGATGGTGATTCCTGCTCATCTCAGATCTTTCGGAAAACACAGGGGTGAGGTTGATAATATAAGGTCGTCTGAGTGGTAGATCCCCGTTGAATTGCGCGTACAGTGCAGGATACATGCAGCATGGAAGATGCTTCTTTCGCTTGTGGAGAGACATGGCTTGCAAGTTGGTAGACGGCTTTTACGGAGCCGGTCATGATGGAAGAATCGCATCAAGAAGGTGATAAGGGTTGGATGGTTCTGGCGGCAGCCAAGACAGAAGATGACAGCGAGACTCTGTGTAGCGTCGCCCAGTTTCATGCATGAGCCTCACACTCAACCGGAGGACCGGGAGCTTGTGTTTACAAGAGATGGAATTGACAAAAGACGGATGGCAGCAGAAGGGATTGCGCGTTCTGCGGAATGGCAGTGCTGATGGGATCAGATTATCTGGAGATGTGTCTGATGTGCATAGGGATTCGAAATGGACATGTTTCACGATGCTTGCGAGTTTTCAGCGGCCCACACGACGATCAAAACAAGCAGTCTGCTGCCATGTTTTGGTCGTACGGCGCAACAATATCAAGCGCAAGCACACCGCAGACGGAAAGTTGGCGGAGCATTCGGCAGTCGTGCAGGACAGGTGCAATATGGAGAGCTCGTAGTGCAGTCAAGATGACAGGAAAGCAGGGCTTCGTCCCCGGAGTGTGGTGGATGCATGACGAAAAGAGCCTGAATTGGAAGAGCGTGGGAGAGCACGGAGAGTCAGAGTAAAAGGGTGTGGCGCATCGGCCATGCAGGACGCAGCGAGATCTCCAGATTCACAGGCCGGGGGCTGCGTAATGCGACATTGCTTTCCGCGGGCAGAGCAACACAAGACGATTCTTCTTGCAACTAAAAGTCCAACGACGCCTCTCCAGACCCAAGGCGATTCCAAGCAAACAAGCGCGCACTCAACAGAAAATCATAAACTCTTGCCCAGCTATCTCCGGACTGAAACAATAGACAGGTGTGTGGCAGAGACGATAACAGCGAAGAGTGGAAGAGTGTTCGCTTTGGCTTCCTTGTCCAATCACAGCGATCGTCGGCAGCTGTTGGGAGACTTTGGACTTGTTAAAGGCACACGGACCTCGCCGCCGTTCGAGCCTTCAATCATCGCTGTTCCACTTGCACGTAGTGTTTGATCTTGGAAGCGGCCCGTTTCTCCTTGTTCACTGCTCGCTCCCCCAAAGCCCTTCTGGACGCTGTCTGGAAATTATTCCACAAGACTTCCTCCTTCTCCTCTGACTTTGTCCATCTCCTCTCTCCTCTGCATCCCCTCGACCAATCATCCCCCTTTCCCTCTGTACCGCAATTGCTTCCTCAGCCAGCCAACACCAACCTTAGTCTCGCCGTCTACTTGAACTTGTCCCAACCTCCCCCGGTACACTCGGCTACCGCACAACGGCTGGTCTCGGCTTCCGCGTCTGCATACCTTGGCTCTTTGATCCAACTCTCGTCGCTCGCTGCTCTTGTATTTTTTCGCAAACACCGCCAATCTGGAAGACTACAAAGAACGCAAGTCGGAGAGTAGCCTCTCCAGTGATGCTGGCGAAGGACTGCCTAGCATGCAACCACAGCAACAAAGCGGTGCGCGTCTGCGCCATCTGAACCCGCTTAGGCTATTCCACGGCAACTTTTCGTACCAGGAGCTGCCCTCCGACAGCCGCAACACTTCGCCCTTCACATTGCAACCTCTCAAGAGAGTGCGATGGCCGTCACCAAGACGCGCTGGAGAGGCCATGCGTTCAGTCAGATGGTCTCCGCTGCGCATCCTCCTCTGGGGCTTGACATCGCTTTTCGTGCTGTTGATGCTTCTCGGAAGTCGCCATCACAGATTCCACCATCCCCCGGAGCCTGCGAACCCAGACCCGGAAACGAAACCTGCGGGTTATCCCTGGGAAGAATACATTCCGTAAGTCGATCAGAAGTCACGACATGAGTGCGAGCACTGACAATGCATTGAACAGGCTGAGAGGTTTCTACAACGGTATCCGTACCTTGACTCCTGCCAAAGAGTGGGTCCCGGAAAACCGCTACAACAAGTCCGTCCCCGAAGGCTTCGTCGACAAGAATGAAGCCCGCAACTTCGCCAAACAGCCCGCTTTCGAGCCCATTAAGCTGAACCCCTACCCCGACTACACCTCGTATGAATACACACAAAAGCATGGAAAGGTCGAGACTTGTTACATGGACGACGAGGACAAAGTTGAGGTTCCTGATGTTTACGTCTACCCTGGTCTTCCCAGAAACATGACTGCTCCATTCTTTGGCACCCACAAGGAGCTCGGAATCAGAGATGATGTCTGCTATGACAGATTCGGCAGACTTGGTCCCTACGGATATGGTTACAATGCTACCGCTGGTGGTCTTGGTCCTGGCCTTGACTCTGAAAATGTCGGAGCGGACAAACTGTTCAACAAGATGGGCACAGTCGACTATTCCAACGTCAACTGGGGCAAGGCTATGAAAAAGTGTCACGAAAAGAACAAGGCCCGTTTCGAGAACAAGGACGCTCACCGCAAGGTTGCTCGTCACGCCTACATCCTCCGCATCTGGACCGGCTACAACTTCAACTACAACCAGCTCTACTCTCTTCGCGCCATGATCGCTGAACTCTCGCTCAAGTCGGGTGGTGAGTACGATGTCTACTTCCTCCTCCACGTCAAGGACGAGACTCTTCCCATCTGGGCCGACAAGAGCGTGTACCAGAAGGTCATCGAAAAGAACATGCCCAAAGAGTTCTGGAACATGACTGTTCTCTGGTCAGAGTCTCAGTTGCTCAACTACTACCCTCCTCCTTTCGCAGAGCCCTTCGAGAACCCTTCCCAGCAGAGTGTGCACGGTGTTTACCGCTCTGCTCATTTCGCCCTCCAATGGTTCGGTCAACAATACCCCAACTATGATTACTACTGGAACTGGGAAATGGACCTTCGCTACAACGGACACTACTACGAATTCAACACTGCCATTGGTGATTGGGCTCGCAAGCAGCCTCGCAAGGGTATGTGGGAAAGAGCTGAGAGATTTTGGATGCCCGAGCTTCATGGCACCTACCAGAACTTCACAGACATGGTTGAACGCGAGACTCGTGAGAATGGCAAGACTCCTATCTGGGGTCCTCCTGCGTTCCAGCACGATGGTCTTGTTCCCTCACCTTCCGATACCACTCCTCCCATGCCTTACGACAAGGATGAATTCAAGTGGGGAGTTGGCGAAGAAGCGGATCTCATCACTTTCAATCCCATCTTCGATCCTAGCAAGACCAACTGGGTCTTCCGTCTCGATGCCACTGGTTACAACCTGCAAATGCCCCCTCCTCCTCGCCGTTGCGCCATTATCACTGTCTCCCGTCTTTCGAAGCGTCTGATGGACATCATGCACGAGGAGACCTGGAAGTACCGTCACACCATGTTCCCAGAAATGTGGCCTGCATCATGTGCCTTGCAACATGGTCTCAAGTCTGTTTATGCACCCCACCCCGTCTACTTCGACCGCGATTGGGATCTCGAATACATGGACAGAATGTTCAACCGTCCTAGGATTGATGTTGACAGTCCTTTCGGATGGGGTGAGCACAACTTCATTGGCAGCTCGTTCTACTACAACTCCGGATTTAGTGGTGCTCTTTGGCGCCGCTGGCTCGGTCTCCGCGAGAACAAGCATGGCGGTACTAGGGATGAAGAGTCTGGCACTGGCCGCATGTGCCTCTTGCCAAGCCTCTCACATCCTGTCAAATCAGAAATTGGCGAGAATAATTGAGCTTGACTGGATGAGAGAGTGGATGAATGACTAACGCATCTGTTTCGACAACTTAGAAGGTGTCCAGGCCACTGGGATGGAGTTTTTTGATCTGTTTATACGCGCACGCCACACCCCCCTTGTATCTTTTCCCGTTCGTCCTGTTTTCACATCACACGCCTATCATTCCCTAGGAAGAGCAAAAAGCGCCCATCACTCTCTGTTTTTGCTTTCTTCCCCCATCAAGCGTCTTTGTTTGGGTCTTCTTTTTCATTTCGGCATGGCGTTCTAACCCGCAAGGAGCTGGTCTTTGTTGCATATTTGGATTGGAGTACCTTTTTTTCTCGCTGCTGCTGCTGCTGCTGCTTCTTACCATCAACGGCTCTTCCGTTTCGCTCTTGCTTTTCTTCTCTCCCTCTGGCTTTGTCCGGGTTGTACATAACCGACATACCTCAGCAGCATATCAACGCACTTCTCCGCCGTGAGATTGCGTGCACAAGCAAAGATTAAAGAATACAGGCATCGAATTCCGAAAAACATATATTTAATTATCATCGAAAAGGCACTATTACTCTAATCACTTTTCTCCTTCCTGATGACTTCAGCTCTCGTTCTCTACCCACCAGTGTTCGGCTTGTTGGTCACTTATCAGAATACAGAGTGTTTCTCGGGTCTTGTTATCGTACTCAATAGGATAACATCAAGTGGCAGCTCTCCGTGGACAACGCGGGTTTAGGCCGGCCTAACATAGTAGTGCACGGACGTTAATAGATGGATGTGGACTTCTTCCATCACTGTCACTTGCTATAGTAGTATTTTGTTCGTCTTCCTTACATCACGTCCACCTATCCTTATTACAGGAAGTGCTATAAGCATGGTAGGATGTGGATCAAGTTCATCGTCGAATGGCCCATCCACGTTGTGCCTCGGCCACTTTTGGTGAAAAATTGCCACTCGCCGTCTTCAACTATTTCTTGCACCTGTTCCAGACACCGTGACCATGACGGTATGCTTATCAAACTTGGCGAAATCCTTCCTCGGAGTGATGCGGGGATAATAGTGCTATTCAAGCCTCTCACCTTCACAAAATTGCTGCAACCCCATGTCAAACCATAATGGAAATTGTTAGCTCACTCTGTTCATGGCAGGATCATCTCGAGTTTGTCTATACACATCAAAAGTCAGAAGGACAGATTGTTCCTCTGCGTGACATCTCAAAGGATCTCTTCGAAGATGCGATTGGACCAGAAGAGGCAGCAACAAAGATCGCATCATGCGTCTGTGTTAGCGACGACTTCCAAACTGCGTATCTGGAAGTCATCCACTTTGTCATCGGCGCCGCGAATAACCTCTCGGAGCAACACGATCTTTACAAACTTGCAAATCTCACATTGGCATTATCTCGTTTACCGGATGCTCGGAACGAGACTCGGAGAACCATTCAGCTATCTTTCGACCACAACAATTCTGAAATAGGACCTGGAGATATTTTTGTGGTCGGTGAAGGGAAAATATGGGCCGATTTGCCACAATTTGCGGTGAATCTTGGTGATTCCATGTATGGTATGATACATCTGTTTCTATCATCGGTTCTGCAGTTGTTAACCTCCGTTTTCAGGTCCTACCGCCTATATCAGCGACGGGCTAGCAGAGCATTTGGCTCAACAGAAATGGACAAACCTCAACACTTTCGCCGCTTACCTCATCTCCGGCTCAAATGACACACCATATTCATTAGCCTACCTCTATCTCTACACCTTTAGAACTATCACAGATTCACTGGAATACGACCCAAAGACTGAAAAAGGGATAGATTCACTACATAGTCTGAGATCTGCATGTCGTTGGATCACGATCGCCGGAGAACAGATCTGGACGGAAAGTATGCGGAGTCCTCGAAATGCTGCTGCTGGACCGCTGTGGCATAGGAAGTATCACGCCGATCTTGTGAAGAGTGGGCAGTGGGGAGAAAGATCTTTGATCACATCGCAACGGTGGTTGGCTTGGGCGTCGAGGCTCGATGAGCTTGCTGGAAGTGACATGATTGAAGACGAACTGAAGGATATGGCGAGGTCTTCTGCAGAGATGATTAGGATGTTTGAGAGGGAGTGGGTTTTTGACGTTGAAGATGAGATTCAGGAACAGGAGGAAGGGAAAGTGACTTGAGGTCTTGGTTGGATACATCAAAGCCCTCTCACCTATCTTGCGGCTGACATGACATGGCCTCCCCATGTGCTAAACGTTGTCAGATCAGTTTTTGGACCGCAGCAATGTGCATTAGAACCACCTATCAAAATGCACGATGCTATCGAGCGAGAGCACGTCGTCTACAGAGAGCGATGATCCTAAGGCTTTCTCTTTAGACCTAGCCCTATACACGATTTCGAGTGACGAATTTCAGCACGTTGGGAGGGGGCAAAAGCGAACACTGATGTTGGGATGCCTGAGGTTAAGGTGCTGGTAACAAGAGCCCTGTCTTCCTCTTTTTATGGGGGTTTTTTATGTTTTCAAGACTTTCTCCTCTCTTGTTCAATCTTTCCTTTGTTGACCTGATCGCATCTGAACCCTGTCCTTCTTTAAAAGAGAACCCCTCCGTACGATTGTTAGTAGTAGAGATTACAGAGGTATGGCTCATAGTTACTACCGGCGTCTACCAGCACCCCTAGCTCGTCGTTGTTGCCTGCGTATGGTGTAGAGTTCCATATGACTTAAAATCTAAGTCGTTTGGATAGCTTCCTTTTGGGGTCTGAACATCTTGACCGCCCGTTCCGGTGATATGTACCAGTAGTTCTCTCAACTTCGAGTTAGCGCTAATGTTAGTGTAGGCGAAGTCAACGATCGAGCTCGGTGCACTCTTCGTGATCTATACGGCAGAATACCTTGTTGTAGTATTCTAAACCTGCACGGAAGAGCATATCTACTCGTTCCAAAGGCAGGACGTGACTTCGGTTTATCTAGAACGTAGCGTGTGGCTCTTCCTCTTATTCTCCTTAAACCTCTGAAAGGGATATTTCCATCCTGCCCCGAATTGAAATATATCAGATGACAGATCATGTAGGGTTTCTTTCGGTAGGCAGACGAAGGACTAGACGAGGTAGGAGATCGCTCTCACGTACACGTTAAGTGACTTCGTGTCGTTGTCTCTTGCAGTCATGTTTGTCGCCTAGTAGTTCTTTCTAAGCTCGGTCTGGGTAATCTCTCGGCAAGACCACACTTGACCCCGGGTAATCTGTCCCATCCAAAGCGTCGTAAGATAACGCTATGTTCTGACTATTACTCGCTGTGAGTTTCACCCGCAGCCACACTGTATATAGTGGAGCTATATCTAGAGGGTCTAGGCATGAGGAGTCAAATGTAAGCTGTAGCACCGCGTATGTGGACTCTCGAGCGGAAAAAACTTGGCCAGTTTCTTCCATTTGTGCTGCTCCACGGATGCAAACTTTAGATCTTACTTTAGAGCCGGACAGCCTGTAAGTGAACCAACAGATCCTCACTAGTAGCAGTGCAAGGATGCTGCCAGTGCTAAAAGCTTGATGCCCTTCACCGAAAGCTTCACTTTCTTGCCTGTACCGCAGAGCTCTCGAAATCTCCCAAAAGAGGTTTGAAGATTAGCCATGGTTTAAGATCCGGTGACTCTAGTGACTCTGTCAATACCTCTGCAGAATGGACAGCTAGTGCGCTAGGGCGTTTCCTTTTGGATTGCTTTTGTGGGCTCTATCTGCCGAGACATGATCTTGGACATTGAGAATGGAGTATCGACCTTGGTCTGCGTTGATTGGCTATAGTATACAGTCTTGACGACCAGCGGGGTCTGCGAAGTACCAGTATCATTGACTGCACTTGAAACAGGGGAGGTTTTGTGGTGTCGGTCTCTGCGGACTTGTTTCGGTAGAGGATGACCCGCATTCCACTGCTGGAACTCGGGAGAGCGACTAAAAACGCCTGTTACGCTCGGGTCGAAGTTATAGAATCTGTATGGTACGTTTTGGAACATGCCAACGATTCGGATATCGAGCCCTACAATCTTGCAGCCTTTGACGACGGCAATGCCAAGTGAAGATGGAACTTGGCGAAATCTGGGAAGATCTGGTGGACGGTGTTCGGGGATGTCAATGATCTCTTCATAATGAGTCCTGAGAATGCGTAGATGAACAAACCGAATCTTAATCTTCTCGAGGATCTTCACAGCCTTCTCCAAATCCTTAGAACTCCGAGTTCTTGTCTTGGTGGCTCATGATCTGCTTCCAACCATCACTAGGCTTTTCGGAGTAGCGGTAGAAGTCCTCGGAGATGCAGTCGGCGCGCTCGAAGGTAGGGTAGTTAAACACCGGGTGTCATGTTCTATAATACCATGCAGCTAGGGAGGAGGCGCGACCCTTCGTCAATTCGACACATCTTAGATGGCACCAGATACCTGAATCTTTGCCCAAAAGATGGGATTGTCCAGGCCACGGTTGAGCCTGTCCTGATTCTGTTGGTTGAACGAACGAGAGTCTCTCATCCCTTCCAGCATCTCATCCCTCTGACTCACGAGCGGGGAGCCTGTGTACTGGTTGCGTCGCTGACGCTGAGTCACCTGGCTGTCCGCAGCAATCATCTTATAATAGTGGGTTGTGAGCGCCACGAGCTCCTGGGTGCGGTAGCCGCACTTGTCACACACAATGAACTTGTGATCGGGAACGTGGCGAATCACATGGGCCATTACCACTCCCCCTCATCTTGCTCGACACACCTATTGGTGGTCACGTCTCTTCTTGTGTCTAATGAGCTCTCTGAGCTCTCTGAGCTCCTTGGTGCGATAACCGTAACTCCGTGTCCCTCCCATTCCCCCTCGCTTTGCTTGACGCACCTACTGGTGTTCGCGCTTCTTGCGGTTGTCGATTGCGATGTTCCCGTCCTGGGTGCCACGGTCAATGTGTTGGTTAAATGTCTCGCGGATTCGCAGGGCGAAAGTTTTCCATCGTATATAGAAGCAGGTAATCGAAAATCAAAAAGAAGATGTTTAGAAAAGGGATAACAGCAGAAACTCTCTGACACATGACCACAGAGAGCAACATAAGTATCGCATTGCTTTGGCTGTTTTTGACCCCTTGTCTGGTGATGGGAGAGCTTGCTGCTCGTCATCACCCTCGTCGTCATCGACCATAGCCTCCTGACGGACGGCAAGATCTGCGAGGGCGGTGGGGAGGGAGGAGAAGAGAGGATAGAGGTAGCGAGTAACCCTCTCCTCGTCCTCGTTATTGGTTGCCTGGCGGCGCGAGGTAGGAAGAGGGGCGTAGGTATAGGCGGAGGGAGACGGGCTAAGACAGGCACGCGAATCACTACGGGAACGCGCACCACCACTGGCTCCGGGCGGATGACCTGGTTGTACGCATCTTCGAAGACTTGGTGGCCCATAAAGGTGCCGGTGACGGTCGTGTCATTGTAGATCACGCCGCTGTTCAGTGTCAATACATCGTCAAGCGGATGGAAGAGATTTAGGGTAATTTTGGACAAGAAAGGGAAACAAGGGGGTTAGTATACGTACGTGTGAAGGTCATGGGTCGTAATGATAGTGGTGGTGACAGGCAAAACGGGGTTTCTAAGTCGATGTTGGCCATGTTGCCGCCGTGTGTCACGTAAATGAGTTGTGCGTGAGATGCGCGAGTGAAATCGTGCTTTGCGCAGTGGAGGGGGGTGGAAACTCCCAACCGCCCGGAGGAGAGGCGAATCCTTCACAAACCACGGTAGAGCTCCCATCGCAGATTTCTAGAAGCGCAAATCGTCCTTATAGTCCTAAGCAATTTCTCTGACGAGTTTAGAGGACCGCAAGACAGGAATGAGTGTACCGGTAGTTTTCTGGTAGTAGCGAATCTCAGAAAGAGCATTTGTGCCTGTATTCCGTTAGCTTGGGACTATTACAGGACTATTACAGTATACATGCCGCCCTTCTTGGTGTTAGCTAATAGGACGAATCTAGGAGCCTTGTTGGCGAGTAGGTTCCCCTTCCCGCTTAAGTTGTAGAGTCGAGGTCCTTCGTCCTTTTTACGCTTAGACGATTTGGGTGCATTCTTCTTAGGTGGGTTCTTCTTAGGTATGATCTTTAGCAATCGCTTGCTAGCAGGGACAGTCGTTCTTGGTCTTGTTAAGGACATTATCCGTCTCCTTGAGATGCCGAGTAGCGTTCTTGAGTACCCTTCGATATGATCTATAATGAGGTCGACGTAGGTCTAGGAGAGCCGGTACCAAAAGCGTTTACTTCTTTGGCCAGTCTCAGTACCTCCAGGCTGGGGTTACAAAGTGGCTGATGGTGATGTGGCGTCCGTCAGAGGCGTGAGGGGTTGGCCTTGAAATTGTGCTCCCTTGTAGATGATCACGCCCTCATCCTCCTCACCATAGCCCTCCTCATACTACATCCTCTCCTCCTCCTCCGTCTCACTAGCAAATCTAGCACACTACTGAATGTCACCCAACAGGCTCGCAAAAACCGGATTACCCCTACCCACATTGCACAAAAGGTCTTGAAAGCAGGTATACTCGTCAACATCAGCTTGAATAGACACGGCAGTGTAGGTAGAGGCAGTGTTATAGCTTTTGGATTTGCTGTAATAGCGGTCGTTGAAGACGGTGAAGAAGAAGCGTTTGACGAATTTGATTTGTTGAAGGGTGGCGGCGTCGATGAGCTGGTTTTCGCGGAGGCTGCCGGGTTGTATAGCGAACTTGGTGGAGAATAGGCAGTATAGCGAGAGGGGCAATGTCTGCATGGAGGCGCACACGGGCAGCAGAGCCAGCGCGGCGACGGGGAGAACGAGAGTGGAGGAGATCGTACTCTTCCTTGTTGCGGAGCAGAGCAAGACGGCGGTCTTCTTCAGCGGCGCGGTCGGCGCGTATGCGAGCGACAGGGTCGTTAGTAGCGCCGGAGCGGACGTAGGGAGAACCGGCGTTGGCAGAAGGGAGGACTAGGCCACCAGCGCCTCCAGACATCACGGTCGGGTCCTCCACCTCATGCGAGGTGGGAGCGCGGCGCGTGCTAGGGGAAGCGGCGGAGAGCTCTTCAACGCGACGTTGCAGAGCAGCAATCTAGTCCTCGAGAGGGGTCCCATTGAAGCGCACACTGCGCGAACCACGGGCAGAGCCCGAGGCAGGCGCAGCGCGGCTGCGGCGAGTGGGAGTGACAAGATCCTCAAAGGGCGACAGGGAACGCTCCTCACGGCGACGACGAGCGGTCGAGCCACGACCGAAGTCGGGCTGACGTGGGCGAGAAGGGGTGAGCAGCTGCTCGCGCACGCGATGCATGCGCTCGGCCGAGGCCACGAGTGCGCCGTTCAGAAGGGCGTCGGGGGAGGTGTGAACCGACACGGCGGCTTCGTGGCGAGGACGGAACTGAAGACCAGGACCGGGAAAGGGGTTGCGAGGTGATCCAGCCTCGTAACGAGAGCCGGGGGTGCCACTGCTCGGCGTACACGTGCTGGCGCACCAGACATTGGTCGTCTCGCGAAGTACATCGTCGTTCATGGTGACCCAATCGCTAAGGACTTTGCCATCGCTATCGACACGGTATGTGAGGCGGAGGAAGCCTTCAGTGGTGATAACTGTCTTGGGGCCGTCGCCACTCTTCCCAGTGTGTGTGTGTGTTTCACTTCAGAGTGATATTTGGCCGTCGAATACTGCCGGTTTTCTTCTTGATCGTCGCATTCCGGCCTTTTGAATTTGGATGTGAGCGCGATAGGTTGAGAGGTTCTTCAGAGGCTTCACGGAGGCCGGCGAGAACTTTGATGCTGTCGGTGCTGCCAAGCTCTTCCGGTTCAGAGTCCAGGCGAGAGATGGTAGTGGGCTCGGTACCGGGAAATGGGCTCCGCTGGCAGGCGTGGTGATACGGGTGCGGTTGTGCTGTCCGACGGCGAGATGCCCAGGAGTCTCGAGGACGACAAGATCAGGGCCATGAGCTGGAGGGGGGTGGCCGGGTTGTTGAGAGGCTTGGGCTCAAAAGTGGCAGAGTGATCCCAGGAAGGGACAATGAGCTCATGGGGAAGAGCTCCATGCTCGACGTAAAACTTCGTGTCCCTTTCGGTGTCATGGTAGATATGTGCTAACTCTCTGGCTTTCAGACCAGACTTAACCCGATGCGCCTTTGGTCAAGTGGAGGGCTTGGTTGATGGTCTCTTCGACCAGGTCACGGATGTATTCGAGAGTGGTTGGATCGAGCATGTTGTGTTTTCTGGGTCTATAAGTCTTTGAACAACAAGGGTAGTTGTTATGTATATACTGGTCGTGGTTGCGACTGGCAATTGCGGAAGAATGGTTGTGCGCGCGTGGCGTTGCGATGTAATGTCTGGAAGAGAAGGAGAGAGAGAGCGCAGGCCGACCAGTAATCTTGCCACACAAGAAGTTTGATCTTTTCGTCAGAGTCACGATTTTGTTCTGCAAAGCGTGAACTGTTGCTTCCAAGTTCTTCGAGTTGTTGAGGCAGTGAATCACAAAACGTTTTGCTGTCAGTAGGCGTTGGCTCTCCGTCGTTGCTGTTCAGAATGTCATTGCGGAGCCTGGTGTGGGGGTTTTCGACCACCTCGAGGCAGCCGTCATGGGTGAGTTGCCATAAGGGTAGTATCGTTCTCGCGGCGTTGATGGATATTGCACGTCTTCTCCGTATCCGACCCCAGGAACTGCAGCCCAGGACAGAAGACCTAGGTTGATGGTAGTGTTCGCCATCTGCAAGAGCAGCGAAGGGCGCCTTACTCATGAGCTCCATATATAAATTGCGAAAGCTACCGGTCGTAGCCCAGTCCAAATAGACACACGTTCTCGAAAATGCACCGCTAGAACTAGATGTCTCAAGACAGGCCGACGATGAGATCGAGGGCTCTGCGCAGACGGGCCTCGTGCTCGGCAACACGTGCCTCAAGCTTGAAGTCCGAGGCATTCGAAGCTGCGGTGCACCACTTCTCAGTCACTCCTTTCCACTCCGGATCTCTAGGGTCGATAAGAGTCTTTTCGCCAGGTACGATAAGGTTGAGATTGCTCCAGTAACACTCTGGGAATGACAATCTGCATCACAAATGGGCTCTCATGCTGCTGGCAGGGCTTGTGATACCACTATCAGAAGGCAAGATGGTTTTTCAATTGGCGTGATGGTCCAGTGGGAGCTAATGTGATTGACGCTCTCTGCGGCCACAGCCAAGATTGTGAAAAACATCTTGCAGTTTGATGGTGAGAAAGGCAGGTGCGTCTGAAAGTTGAGAGCTTGATTGATTGACAAGAGAAGACATGTAAGTCATGATGAGATTGAGAAGGCAGACCCGGTCAAGACGGTCATCTTATATCCCACCCAGGAAGTCATACGAAGATTGCTGAGCGATAATGACAGAAGGACGGAGAATCTTGCAGAGACGACGGTCAAAGACCAGATCATTCAAGGTGTGCAGAAGCCTTTCCTGAATCACCTACCATACATCCAGGTTCGTGTTTGATGATGTTGCTTAGTTCCACTTCCTTTGAGGGTGATACTGCCACTGCCTTTGATCAACTGGTCAACAAGCAATACCTGAGGGACTTATTGAGGTTATGGATTGGTAAAGACGGTAAATGCGGCTGTGAGAACAGGCTATCAAACATTGGTGGCTTTGTAAGTCCCACTCTCAACGAACTGTACCATATGTCGGCGGTCTAAGCAGGCCGTTGGCGAAGCTGCCAGGATCTTGCAAACTCACAGCAAGCCGCGTTTCTGCTTTGTTTACATGATGTTGGAGAAGATCTGCTGAGACGTCCGCGACTGCGCCATCAATAATAGAGCGACCCCGGATTGTAGCAAGGAAAGGAGCGGCCCCTTTCTTGTATCCCCATGCATGAACATGACGCCTTTTGGGTGATTTGTGTCAACGATGAGATGAAAGTCGTAAGCAAGCAGAGCCGAAAAGGTGGTCGAAACGCGGCTATCGAATGCGGGATGATGCAAGTGCCAAGGTTGGGCGCGCCCAGACGTCATCTCGATGCAGGGTTCACGTCATGCGTTTTTTCGTGCGTCGCGGTGCCGGGTTTCCAGGGACAAAGCGAGAGGCTCCGAAAGCGAGATGGCGCTCAATTGACAGTCAGCAGGGATGCCATGTCAAGGCTTGGTATCCAAGATCTCGTGAAGTCGTATATCTTGCGAGATCCTTGGTATAGGGACGGTGGCAGCAATGGAGGTGAAGGGGGTTGGTCGATTTTGAAGCCTTGACTCGCTTCACTAACGCACCATCAGGGTCTCGTCGTAAAACAGCTCGAAAGTGGAGTAAAATAGGTGCCTTTTGCGAGTCTTGAAGAGCGACTAAAGCGCTGGGCTGGTCTGTTTGAAAAAGCGGAGCCCACTGTTCCCGGAGCAGAGGCAGCAAGAGGAAAGCAAAAAACGGCCGGCGCGCGGCGGGCGCCAACTGTCTTTCTCGACATCATCCTGTAGAGCTACAACTCCATGTATATGACCTCAACTGCTGTGGCTGTTCGATCTCTCTTCGCCTAGAGTCCCCTTCTTTTCACCCTTCATAAAACATCCGTTTCCGCCTCGTCGTCCAGCCTTCGGCTAGTCAAGCAAACGAGACAGCCGGTAATCGCGAACGAATAACGAAACGAACGAAACGGGGAAGCAAAGACAATCGCCAGCCAACTTCGAGCAAAGGCGACGCCGTACTTACCTCACTTCACCCATCGTCGTGCAACAACAGGGCATAAGGATCTCATCTCTCTTAGATTAGGAACCCCTCTTGCGCACAAGCAGCCCCTGCAAGGTTTCGAGATTGGACAAGTCGTCGATCGGCGGGAGTTGTTACCATGTGGAAAATCGAGGTTAGTGGTTCCCCTGCTCTCACAAGCAATCCTTCCCTCTGCCTGGCGCCGCTCATGGCGCTCCTTCCCCTTCCAAACTTCCCGTGGGATGGCATGTCTTCGCAGGCCTTCTGGTGTTCATCTTTATTGAGAACATCATCGAGGTCGTCATCAGCTGATTGGAACGATGATTGGCCCATGCTGGGGGGCTCGTGTGTGTCATTCCTCCCAAAGACAAAAAACAAAGCACTTTGCGTTGGATGACAGCCTTGACCCCGGAGCAAGAGCGATCCGACGTCATCAAACCCTATGATGCAGTTGCTCGTCTAACTCTTGCTCCAACCCTGCATCCACCCCTCGTTCCCATCCATCCATGATCCATCTATCCCTCATCCTCCCATCCACGCTACCCGCTTGATCATCACCCTTCACTATCACGTTTCTTGTGCTTTGCCCTTGGCTTAGCCGTTTACACAACCACACCACTCATCTTTACACCTTTCTTTGATTGACTTCTATCATCGTCGCAATCTCTTAAATTTTGTCGTGCCTTTTTCCGAAAAGGCGACATACACCCATCTCGATTGCCTTTGCGCGTCATACAACACACCACAACAACCCCGACTAATCAATCATGTCAACGATACAGAATCTCAAGAACTTCATCCGTCACGGCAAGCAGGCGCGGGACCAAAACCCAAAGTCACCGCCTGACCAACCTGCCGTGTCTAATGTCCACGCCCAGCGTCACCACAACACACAGCATGCCTCACCAAGGCAACAAGAGCAAAGGCATCACGACCAATACGCCATGAGTGATCCCAACGTCTACGCCCACCAGCCTCTGCAAGCAAATGCCGCTCAGGGCGACTTCTCAGCAGCCGCCGTCGACAACCGTCATGTCGCTGCCAAGGCCGGAGCTGCCGCTGGTCAGGCCGTCGACAAGCAACAAAAGAAGGAACAAGCTAGAAAGGATGTCGACCCCGAAGTGCTCGAGCGCATCGTTGCAGAGGAGCGTGAGGCCAAGGGCAAGCTCCCTAGATACCCCGGATTGGAAAGATGGAGCCTCGTCGAGAAGATGGGCGATGGTGCTTTCAGTAACGTCTACCGTGCAAGAGATAGCCAAGGTGTCTACAACGAGGTTGCCATCAAGGTTGTGAGAAAGTTCGAGATGAACTCGACCCAGGTACGTGTCTGCGATCCTTCCTTGCTTTGTTTCTTCTTTTTCTTCTTTCTTCATCAACATCTCGTACGTGCAGCAGCCAACAGTGCTTGTGGAATAGGGCGACAAGGTTCTTCATCCGGATTTCAAGAAGACGCCCAAGGGAGTGGAGGTGCGCCAAATCCTTTTCTTTTTGCTTTCGTATCTCCTTGCAACTTTCAAGAGGATATCTGCTCGACAGCCACTGACTTAATCTCCAACAGCGTGCCAACATCCTCAAGGAAGTTCAAATCATGCGTCAACTCGACCACCCTAACATTGTCAAGCTTGTCGAGTTCTCCGAGGCCCGCCAGTACTACTACATCGTCCTTGAGCTCTGCCCTGGTGGTGAGCTTTTCCACCAGATCGTCCGTCTCACCTACTTCAGCGAAGACTTGTCACGACACGTCATCGTTCAAGTGGCCAAGGCTTTGCAGTACATGCACGAGGAAGCTGGTGTTGTCCACCGTGACATCAAGCCTGAAAACTTGCTCTTCTACCCTACACCCTTCGTCCCTACCAGAAACCCCAAGCCCAGAGGGCCTGATGACGAGGACAAGGCCGACGAAGGTGAATTCATCAAGGGCGTTGGTTCTGGTGGTATCGGTCTGATCAAGGTCGCCGACTTCGGTCTCTCCAAGGTCATCTGGGACAGCCAAACCATGACTCCTTGCGGTACCGTCGGCTACACCGCCCCCGAGATTGTCAAGGATGAGCGTTACTCCAAGTCCGTCGACATGTGGGCGCTCGGCTGTGTTCTCTACACTCTTCTCTGCGGTTTCCCTCCATTCTACGATGAGAGCATTCAGGTCCTCACCGAGAAGGTTGCCAAGGGCCAGTACACTTTCCTGTCTCCTTGGTGGGATGACATTTCCAAGTCTGCCCAAGATCTTGTCTCACATCTCTTGACTGTCGACCCCGACAAGCGTTATGACATCAACCAGTTCCTCGAGCACCCCTGGATCCGTGAGTCCGAGGAAGAGACCCACGCCGCCGCCGATGCTCCTCCTCTCGCCACTCCTCTCTACAAGCAACCCCACTCTGCCGACTACGACTCAAAGACTCCCCTCCAGCCCAACTTCGCTTACCTCGACGAGACTCCCGGTGCCGGAAAGCGTTCGGACTTCCGTTCGCCTGGTGCTGTCAACTTGCGCGAGGTCTTCGATGTCTCATACGCCGTCCACCGTCAAGAAGAGGAGGGCAAGCGTCGCAAGAACTTCAAGCAAGGATACCGCGGTGCCAATGGCATCAACTCTCTCAACGCACCTGACGAGGACGAGGAGGATGAGTACGGCCAATCACAACCCTACGACGCTTCATCAGCAAACCCTCCGGCCAAGGTTCCCAAGTCCGGTGCACCTGATGTTACTGGTGTCGAACGTCAAATGCGCAACACATCATTGTCAGCTGCCGCCCAAGCTCGCCAGCAGGCCGCTCCTCGCGCAGCACCGCAGGAGAAGGGCTACGGTCAGCACAGTGCCGCTGTCGCTGCTGCAGCCAAGCGCCAGGTCAAGAACCGTGGCGCTTTCGAGCTGAGCCTGGATAACGCCACACTATTGGGTCGCCGCAAGAAGCCCGAGCCCAGTGGCTTGAGAGAGCAGATGACTGTGCAATAAAGCGGACGCTGACGATTTCTTTTAATGTTATACATCTTCTGTCATGACGGCCACATTCCACCGGGGGAAAAGAATGGGTCACACTACATTTTCCGATCGGGAGGCGCAACGCAGCGATCTCTCCAAATTTTCCTTTTACGTGCTATTACTTTGACTAGGATAACGAACATGGGCGAAATCATGAGAAACTGGGACGGGTTTTTGTGTTTTCTTCTCTCCTCTTTAGCTTATCATAAGTCAGGGTTCTTTCCTTCCCTCCTTTCTTCATCATGAGGGCAGTAACTATCATAGATTGAGAGCGCGAGACTGAAATGGCATATCTAACTTTTGCATTGTAACACCTCAGCTTCACCTCGTCTGCCTGCCATTCACTGCGACCTCTTGTAAGACACATCTTTCCTTGTGAGTGCAGTCATCCCACCATTCCAAGAAAAGCTCGCTTGAATTAACGTCACACAACGAAGACTCGTGTCGCAGCATGATGTTGACTTAGAACATCTACGTCTGCTCAACGACCCTTTTTTCTTTTCTTGCCGCTTTGATGCGACGATTTGGCGAAAACTTTTCTGTTTGGACATCTTCTTTTAGCACCCTTCTTCTCATTCTCCATGGGCATAGTTGATGTCTTCTTATTGAGCAATCATCCGTTCCCAGAAACATGTTGTGGGATTGTGGCGGTCTTGATGGCGGGTTGCAGAATTCGAGGTCTGGAAAATATGATATCGACGATAACGCGACGACCACAAGACATAGCAGGTTTTAGCTTCGAGTCCTCCTAGAAAATAATGATTCCAGTGTAATAAGCGGAATTATTGGAACGAAAAGAGGAAAAGGGGATGGTGGAATAGGAGGGTTTGTCGAAAAACTACTTGTGAATGGTGTCACCCTGACGTTAGAGAAAAAAGAAAAAAAGGGAAGAAAAGGAGAGGGATGATAGGAATGATAGGAATGGAAATATTGTTTAAGCAGGCAAAGACATTTCTCAAAGACATTGCTCAAAGCCTATTGTAGCGAAATGAATATTTTATAAGATAGACGTCTAGTCGTATTAAAAAGGTAAATGGAATTCCGTCGCCCCTAGATCGATGTATCAAACTGGACATTGTAATAGCATAGACCTTTCTCGTATAAACCAGGCTGGTGATCTAGCTGTCAAAAGGCAGAATGATATTGAAAAGATGTAATTGTCCAGAGAGAGTGTGTAGAAATGCTGCTCTCTTTGGACATTGATCACGATCTTAAATACTACCCTTCCTCTTTTCAGATGATCTATAGCTGTATCGGGAAGTCGAAGGTGTAGTTTCGCCTTAGCTGATTCATTTTCATCCGAAAGGTCTATACGATGCCGTCCGCGTGCTTGCAGAAAGGCAAGATGGAATTGATCTGTGAGTCACTGACCAGTGAGAGTGGGGATCAATGCTACTCTCCCTGGACATTTCTGATGATTCGAAAATCATCCTGCCTTTTGTCAAATTATTCACAGCTGTATCGGGAAGTAGAGAGTGCAATGTTATCTTAGCTAGTTCATTTCTCTTAGCTAAGACGACTTATATCCTCCTCTCTTAAGGTTGATACGATGCCGTCCGCGTGCTTGCCTAAAGGCAAGATGTAATTGATTTTGGAGTCATTGACCAGAGAGAGTGGAAATCAATGCTACTCTCTCTGGACATTTCTAATGTTTCGAAAATCATCCTGCCTTTTTGCAATTGGTAGTACCTTGTCTCGTAGGAATGGAGCGTCGAAATACACGTATACATAAGAAGATGAAGTAGGAGGAATAGCGCTATCATCGACCTTCGCACTTTCCTCGGCGATAGCTCGGCGATAGAGGCAGTAACCGGGTTGCAGGACGACATAAGAATATAGGTCAGAAAGCGGAGAGGGCAGTAGCATCATCGACCCGGTTGCTTTCGTCGGCGATAGAGCCAGTAACCGGGTTATAGGACGACATAAGCATAGGGACAGAATAGCGGCGATAACGGTAGACGCAGAGTTAGAGAGTGTAGCGACGTTACGGACCCGGTTGCTTTCATCGGCGACACCGGCGATCAATGGGGCGTAAATTTGGCAGAGAAACTTGTACCGAGACGAATTGGTCGGCTTGCTATGCTTGCTCGAACATCGACGAGGATCGGCCTTGTCGATAAGAAGAGGAAGAAAGAGCAGAACAGTCTGTAATTTATAGTGTCTGGACAAGGATAATTTCTTCTATCGAAAAGAGGAGAAGTATACAAATGGAAACAGGCATTACTTGATGTTGTTTTCGATATAGACAAAGAATGTGCAGATCTTTGCAACAAATTCACCGACAGGAAATCACTCATACTTTGCAACTTGACAAGCAGCATGTCAATGTTCAGTAGGAAAAGGCGTAGGAGTTGACATAAACTCTGCTTTCGACGTGGGCTTCCATAGAAGTCTGAGTACGTGTGACAATGTCTTCTGCAATCCAGAAGTCTGGACTCGACATGCACAAAAAGCGATCATTAGTATGCCACTCCTGCCGCTGTCAACTACTGGCTGAAACGCAAGGCTTAAAAGACCGTGGTAGTCACTAAGGGAGGAAACTTGCCAAAGTCGACAAAGGCTTAAAGGATAAAACCAAGATGACATTCTCCAAACTTGACCAATTCTGCCTATGCTACAACGCCTGGGACAACAAGTAAAAAGAACAATGAGGTCAATGAACTTCCTTTGTCCTCTTGTTCTCAATAACACAGCCTTCGTTGCAATTTCTAGACATGCAAGACTTTTGTATTCTTTCTTCTAAAGGAGCAGCAATGTAATAGAGGTATCATTGACCTGGTCTCCTTAATGTGTGGCTCTTGTTAATGTTTAAAGCGGAGTGAAAACTGCATGGATGATGGTATACTTCTGAATGGAATCGCGCCTCGCGAAGGCCCTTAACTAGATCGACGAATGTCTTGGTTTGGAAAACATTAAGACAGCTAGTAACTCAAGATAAATATATCTGTTGAAACGAGGGCAAAGTCAAGTCCTACAGGACCGACGAAAGCATGCTATGTCATAGTCGTGGCTGGTGTATCTTCGCGATGAATAAGTCTGTCCAAACTTCTCATAGCCACACATGACCTCTACAGACGGAAATAATCGCGGGAGCAGAGAAAACTTCAAGAACAGCCTGACCGAGTCAACATTTCCTGGCTATATATACACCATCGGAACTGGGGAGATTCTTGCATATGCACCCAGCAGGTAGAGGTCATTCTGGTGGCTGAATGGTTTCATCATACTGGCTGCCCTGGATTTCTACGTAGTCTGGCTATCAGTTCGGGTAACTCCAAGGCAGTCCGATAGACAAGACCCTCGGGTCAGTGAAACTGCTAGCATCTCAATGTTCCTGTCCAACCCTTTCTACCTGTCATGATCTGGTTTCCGGCCCAGAAAGAGATCAGGTTGTGAGATTCACAGACCCGGTGGCCATGCCTATGTACCTTCTAGTGATGCTAATGAGTTATAAGTACTCACTCATGTAACTCATGAACTCATGAGTTATGAGTACTTATGGCTATGAGTTACGGAAGTCATGAGTACTCATGAGTTATAAGTACTCATAAACAGGGCAGGGTCGCCCCCACAAAGGACAGGGTCGCCGCCGCGGCGGACTTCTAGGATTTTGAGATCTTTAGAGTCCGGGGTTGTTATAAGTACTTACTTATGAACTCATGAGTACTTACGGCTATGAGTACTCATGAACTCATAAGTTCGCAATTTATAAGTACTCATGGCCATGAGTATTCCTAAAATCCATGAGTGAGTACTGATTAGCATTACTAGTACCTTCCCTTGCGCTTATGTTAGCAGTGTTCGTCTGTATCAGATACATGCGGCGACAGCGATGTCGCGATGAGCTCGAATGTTGAGCTCGACGTCACAGCCAGAAGCAAGATAGCCTTGAAGAAGTTGTGGTAATTATGAAACTGGGAGTTGAACATTCGTTTTCATATCGATGCAGCAGTACTGGGTTGATGTGTGACTACTGCCTGTTGTTGACTACCAACGAGATGGTTCTGTCTCTTGTCAATCTTCCTTCTGTGATTGTAAACATCATTAATTCAGAATACCCTCGCGAGTATGACCGATATAGCCATGCTAAAAAAGCCGCCACATTGTAGTCACAATACAACAATAGGGCAGAAAGATATACGTAAGATCATCGGTATATCACAGTGTGGGTGTATCTCTCCAACAAGGTTCTTTCCATCGTTCGATCCCTTTCAGCAGCGCATGTGTCTGCTTACAAGTCATCTCAATATCTAGATCTGAGCTCGCCCTCAAAAGCTCAAGACACCTCAATGTATCCAACAGGTCCATGGTTTTGCACAAGTCTTCCTTATCCTGCACTCTCCGTCTCCACAGAACGACGGTTTCATGTATTCATCTGTCGAGAGCAGAGACAAGACGACAAAACTTGGCATCATGGACCTGATTCTCTCCTGCCTCTGCACAGAGGTCTTAATCTGGCTTGAATCCTCACGTCAGTTGAAAGCCATCAGCTCTAGTTCAGGGGTTTACCGGACCCCAATAGAATCTCATCTTGATGGTACTGGGTCTTGGTGTATAGGAGGACCGTGATCCTTTTTATACTGGATTCTGGAAGGCAAAGTTTGGTCAATTGCTACATGGAAATTCAAGAAAAAGGCGTCTCATGCGGTGGACGTTTGTTTAACATGCAAAAGATATTTGGATATACGATACAAGACTGCTTCCTGTAAGAGTAAGAGAGGGGGATAACCCTACTATACAGTCCCCCCCTCTGAGAGTAAATCAGAATTTGGATTAAGACAACAGATATCATTGAGCGGGTCGGTTCATGACCTTCGTAACAAAATTTGTATTCCTCATTTCCACGCATTGATACCCAAGTTCGACAACACGAGCTTTCGAGGCTTGTGCATTACATATATAATTGGCACAGAAGTTGTCTAATTTTGAAACGGCTGCGTGCACAAAGAGCCAGAGTTTGCCGATTTCATCGGGGCTGGTCTATTCCCAGTCGACGATCTCGTGGATGATATCACCCTGCCTATGCTTCGATACGCCTATGTGCGAATTCAGGTCAGTGAAACATGTTCTGTGCATTGCTTCTCCTGTATAGAATACATGTAAAATCCCATGACAGACTGACTGGTTGGAAAGCTTCAGGATGCGAGATGTCTTTATCAGAGTTAGTGACCTGGTAGTTTTGTATGATCTGCTGTTTGCTCCACTTACTCTTGCTATCTGCTACCATAGTCTTGCTCGCTGCATACCGTCCTGTTGCCTGTAATTTAGTCTTCTTCGAGTAGGTTTGTAAGGAGAATTATAGTACGATGGCTCGGTCTTATACCCCCTTCCTACAACAAGTTTGGAATTCTTGAATTATTGCACCGGAAGTAAAGCCACTCTAAAGCAATATGTGCACGATCAAAGTATTATCGAAACAATAATATGTTCAATGTATGGCGAGTACGCGTAGTTGCATTGAGCCACAAGTAGTCTTTTGCACGGTCACAACGAGCTATGCAGCAGCAAGGACCAAAACACGATAGATTGGCGAGACAGAGACAGACGCCCAAAATCCCTGCTTGATGCCCGAATTCAAACCACTTCTCCAACCACCAACACCTCATCTGTGTCAAAATCACTCTCTCCAAAACCCTCAATTTATAATCCTAATCTCCAGAGACTGTTCACAGGGGAGACAACGCAAAAAATATCCCAGGTCAATGATCCAAACACACGCATTATCATCTCCTACTCAGCTCACCTGCTCAGCTCACCCCCGCAAACCTCCTTCTCCCATCTTTATTTTTCGAAGTTGAAGTTGCTTTCAGGTGTGTCTCACAGACCTGTTTTCCTTCACCTCGATTAGCAGACGATTCCATTTGCCCCAGTTCGGTCTGTACTGTACGTTCACTTCAAAAATTGTCGACATGAGTCTGCATATCTAGTTTTGCCGGGTGACCTCTTGCAGAAGCTCCGATTGATCCTTGCAATGACACGTTTTCACTAATTTATTCCGTCGGCCATTTTGTATGACTTTTTAAATCCTTTTCTGCCCTTCTGCATATCTCTCTCACATTTCTGACTATTTTCCGGTCTCGATTGAGAAGTTTCGAATGAGCAGAGTAGGTGATATCTGCCGGGCTTCACCACAATCTAAATCAAACTGGTTAGGATACTGCATGTAGACAATGATGAGGAAGCTGGATTGGGTCGGAGGATGATTGTATGGAAGAATCCGAAAAAGGCTATCTATGCTATGCTTGATGATTGGTTCTTTCCATGTCCCAATGATTATCTTTCTTTCATACCTCTCTCGGCCCAGTGAGCTCGAGCGAAAAGAGCTGATGCAATGTATGGTCTTTTTTCCAAGAGCTCCAGGGGTTCAGTGAGATTATGGAGGCTCAGTTGAAGATGCTGCTACGAGCATGTTCGGTAGCCTTACTAGCGTTGTGTAAGTGCTGGGTGGCGTCCAGGACAGTCTTGATATGCTTGTGTTGCAATGGCTCTGCCTTACGGTTGGCCAACAGTTGAGCTGTCTTGAGCATGTTCTTGATCTGACGACCATTGAGCTTGAGCAACGAGAGCTGGCGAATCTCTTGCTTGGTGATGGCGTGGGGCCGAGTCAGAGCCTCGTGTTTGGCCTTTGTAGCAGCATCGTCCTTGTCTTCTTGAGCTTCTGATACCGACTTGATTGACGAAGCCGGGTTCTTGGGCGGCGAGAGGCGAACTGTCTCCTGGGCGTCATTGTGGCGCTGCAAGAAGTTTTCCCAGATCATGCGACGGCTGTCGGGAGATAGCTCGGGATAGTCGATACTGATGTGGATACGAGACTGGAAGGCTGGGTCGAAGGTCGAAACGCGGTTGGTGGTTAGGAACATGATGCCCTCATGGTATTCAAGCACGCGCAGGAAAATGCTGACAAGCTTGTTGCGTTCCACCTCATGACGGCTGCGCTCCTCAAGGAAGATATCTGCTTCGTCCAGTAGTAAAATGGCGTTCCAGCGAGTGCACATGCCCAAGACGGATAGCAAACGAGCTTCGATATGCTTAGAATCCATGCCTAGGTCTCCGGCGGACATGATGAATAGCGGCACCTTCATTTCCTCGGCCACGCTTTCGGCTGTCAATGTCTTGCCGACACCTGGAGGACCGCAGAGCAACAGAATGATACCGCGGCCTTTACCTTCGATGACATCGTCATATGCCATACGTGTTGATTGTTGTGTGCATGTGAAGCCGAGTATGAGTTCCTTGGTATCCTCAGGCAAGACCAAAGACTGGAAGGCAGAACTGTTGAAGGCGACGTCCTGCACTGAATTCACGAAGAAATTGAGCCAGATCTTTTCCTTGAGAGCATATCCACGAATGAGGTGTGTACAGAGTACCTTCTGGTCGTCGGTAAGGGATGGAAGCTTCTTGACGTCCTCTTCGTCGCCAAAGTGTCCTGCACAATAATTAGCTGTGTACTTGAATCACCAGAACAGATCAATAGACTAACCATCGAGCGGCATACCGCCTCCACAACCGTCATCAAGCGATTCGCCGAAGGTCGGCAGGAACATGGCACGCAAGTGGGGCGGCGCAGACTTGTCGCTGCCCTTGCTATCGAGTGCTGACGTGAAGATGGCCTGGTTAGGGTTGTATCGATTCCAACCGATAGTGTCGACAATGATTCTGCCTTTGACGCTGTGACGCTCCTTCTGGCCGTACATGTCAAGCTTCCATCCAATTCCATCATATGCTCGGTAGTGAGTGCCGACCAGAGACTCAACGTCCGAACCGCGCTTCAGTAGCTTCTCGCGCAGAGCGTCTTCATTGGCATAGAAGTTGATGGGGTAAGCAGCAAGCGAGGCGATAGGGCAGGTGCCTTGGTAGTCCAAAATACTAATCTTGGTTTGTCTCCAGCCGAACTTTGTGCCGTCAAAGTCAATGTAGCGCACCTTGAGCAAGAACACGGGTTTCTCTTCCGCATCCAGACCGTACTTGCCTGATAGCATGTTGTAGACGCGGTCTTGACCTTCCTCGCGAGCATAGACGAGGTGACCTGGCTCGAACATGGTCCAGAGAGCTTCGTACGTCATCACGCCCTGAGCCCTCATGTCTCGAGAGGATTCAAGCAAGACTTGAAACTCATTGAAGAGGAGGTCTCGCAGCAGTACTGTGTGCTTCAATTTTAGTTCTGTGTCGCTGGGGGTTAACTCGGGAGTAAGCTCAGAGGCAGACTTGGTGCCATTGGTCTTGTCTTGACTAAGCTTCTGCTCCTCATCGCTCTTGCCGTTGGCTTCCGCGACTTCTGAGGCTTTATCTCCACTGACAGGTGTATCGTGCTCGCCAAGGGACACTCCAGACATTTCAAGGTCCTCGTCTGTGGCCACTTCGGCCGAGGCGTTCCGTTCGTCTTCGAGCTGCTTCTGCAGTGTATCGATGGCCGAGTTGAGTTCGGGAAAGCGGTGGATCAGAGCTTCGAATTTACCGGAGAACTCGAGGCGTTGAAGACCAACAGTGACGTTGGGATAGCCAGCGAGTACGTCCTCAAGCACCTTCTTCAGGAGTGGCGACTGGATGACGACGGAGTGCAGTGCCAGCGTTCTGCGAGGATCGCCATAAACCTGGTTATTGAGATCAGCCTTGGACGTCTAGTAATGAAGGCTCTCCAGCCATTGGATAAGCGCTTTGCGTGATTGTAGCAAGAACAGCAGTGCTGAGTCGAGCGATGGACTTACCTTTGTATATCTGGCAACAAAAGCCCACTTCTGGGTCTCAGCATTCTCAGCAGGCGGCACAAGATCCTCCGGGATGGTCTCCTGCCACTGGAAGCGGCCTCTGCGATCTTCCTTTCCAGCATAGAGATTCTTGAAACCGACAGACATACCCACTAACTTGGGATCGAGCTTCTCTTCCTTTGGCTTAGCAGACTTGGAACCATCAAGGCCGTCGATGGCGGGGACAGGGAAGGACAGTGGAGGCTCAGAGTCGGGGTACTGTTCGGAGTCGTAGCCTTCTTCATCGTCCTCGCCTTCTTCATCTTCCTCGCCTTGCAAGCGCCGACTAAGCTGAGCAGACATCATCCGCTCGCGCTGAATCCGTGCACCCATGATTCTATACATGTAGGCTTTTTGAGCCTCGGCAGACACAGCAGGTCCTCCCTCCATATCTGTCGCTCAAGCGTGGAGGGTTGTTTGAGTTGGTCGAAGTTGTGGGTGAGGGCGGAAATTGATGAAACAGACAGCGGAGGCGGAATCGTATGGAAAGCTGTGTGATGATTCTGAGTGAAAGCGGGCTGTGAAGAAGGTGTTATTGCGAGACAGATCAATCGGCCCCGCAGTTGAGTGGCACAGTCTGGTCAGGCAGTGCAAATTAATGATCGGAATTCCTTGTTTGTCGTTCGAGTTGATAAGAAATTTGCAGGTGAAGTTGTTGGTTGCGATGGAAGGCGTATGATCCGAGCCAGTAAAGAGCTCCGTCTAGATGGTTGTTTGAGGCAGCCCGATGAAGGCGGCGCTCAGTGGACGTTGGCTGGTTTGCAGAAAGGTCTTGCCTTGCGACAGCCTGAAATCTGCGCAATAATACGACAGAGATGTCGATTGTGACTGATGATAATCATGCGTCTTCTGATAAGACAGGCCAGAAAAAGATGAGAGTGAATTGCGATGAAGTGAGACGAAGATGCTATCACATGCGGCCAAGCTTGGACATGCGGGTTGATGCAGGCGACAGCCCTCGAGCCCATCTCCATGGACCTCTCATATTCGATTCGGGCGGCTATTCACATTGTTCACCTACCTCATTCGATTCAGAACGTGCAAAACTGATCACCACGTATTCCTGTCATGATGTTTCATACAGTATAGTTTCGACTTCAAAGCTTTCCAATTGCGCAATCTGTATTGCTACACCATTCCCCGCCATGCTCCCATCGTCTTGATGTGACGAGAACCGGGTTTGTACAAGACTTTGCCAATCATTGTTGCAAGATCGACGGCGACATGACACTAGGGTTTGACGTGTCCTGATTGAAGCAGCGGCTATCGACAGGGCTGCATCTCAATCATCTCATGCATGATCCAAAAAGTCGACCAAATCTTCAACACCAACAAACTGGGTCAGGTGCATTCAAACGTCTCCGAACTGGCTCAACTGAATGTCTTCACCCGCCAAACACTCGAGATCGGCAATACTGATTCCATGGGCAAAATTTGGTGGCGTGGGTCGCGCTTGACGTCCAAGGCGATTTGAAGGTGCAGGACGCTTTGCAGGAATCATTGGTGGAGGCATCAGCTTCTTGTCCATGTCCTTCTCTGTACCAACCTGCTTCCCAGTAGATTTTGTATACCTTGCCTCGCTCTTGCAAGGGGTTTCAGGCACTCTCGACACGGATGAATTGTTCTGTGAAGCTATGTTCTCGACTGCCCAATCCAACTCTTCAAGATCGTCCACCGAGAGGTCAAAGTCGGCGGACGTAAAGGACGATATGCGGTCGAAAGAGCGCGTTGTTGGAAGTGATGGCTTCTGGTCAACAGAGAGGTCTCGTGCTAACTGCGAGCTGCGTTCGAGAAAATCATCCCAGCTTCCGAAGTCGTCGGTCGTCGAGGGAGATAGAAGCTTCACATTGGCAGGACCCTTAGTAGGAGTCGCCCGTGATGGTGTCTGTGCAGATGGTCCTTTCAAGGTTGTGACTGGTGATTCGCCGGCGAGATCGAGTAGAGTGTCATCGTCTACGCCGTCATCCTCCCAGGGCTCTTGCGATGTTCTCTCTTCTTGGGCCGGCACAGGGGCGGGACCAGGAGCTTTGGGCTTCAAGAAAGCGCCGAGATGGAATTGACTCCTCGCATAGCCAAACTTGTCGTTGACGCGTTGGGTTCCCAGAAGGCAGGACTTTGTGGGTTTGGTGTCTTGGATTGACTTCTTCTTCTGCACTTCTTTCCGACGCGTTTCCGACTCCTTGATGCGCTCTGCACGCTGCAACAGGATGGCGCCGCGTTCGAGTTGACGCTTCTCGGTATCGCTGACGAAGGTCGAGCCTCGGGCCTTGAATGCTGCCTTTGCTTGCTTCAGCGTCTGCTTCCCATCATTCACCTCCTTCTTCTTCCGACCCATCACAATTCATGTCGTAGTGTTTGGGCACAATCTCTCGGTCTGCTGATGCTGATGCTGATGCATAATTTGTTGGCAATCGCCTCCCTCTCGGGCCCTCGGTCAAATTGCCCGCGCGCGAAACGCCGCCCAGAGAACGAGCCAATCACGTGCGGCCGACTAGGGTCCTCTTTTCCAGAACCGTCTCGAATTGCTTCCACTCCTCCGTCGCAAGCCACACACCGATGTCGCATGTGTATCATCATCTGTACAGTACTAAAGACCAAAACCTATGTGCAGCGAGTCAAGCTAAAACAAAACCTTTGTTATGTATGAGCAAGCGACGTAGAAAGATCGCCCAAACAAACCGTTGTCATCGCGCCTTGTGACCTGTACCGAGGCAGATTTTGACGACATGCTTGGGCAAGCAGTACCCTAACTAGGTATTCGACGTGCTGATGCTTCTACCATAGCCGATGCTGCCCATCACCAGGTCACAGCGAGTACTCGAGTATGGGTTGCTCAGCGGAGATGCTCGTTACATCTTCAACCCTTCACGTCAGTGGCAGCTATGTTCCCTTTGTACAGTTGCATTATTCGTCTGCGACTCTGCCATGCAGTCATCAAGATCTACACTCTACTTGCTCTTTCCATGCTGTTTTCTCCTATTGCCCTAGTGGGACTTGGTATGGCTTGGGGTAACACCGCAGTCTTAGCATCCGGAATACGTGCGTATATTCCACCTGGCATTCACGAGGGAGGGTCCTATGTCGCCGCCGCGCCGGAACACGTTCTCGTCGTCGCGCCGAAGCACCGTCCGTATCGCTGCTGCCTTCAACTCATGCTTTACATCTCAGTCAATGCTTGTCATATCACTCGATCAAGTTGATCACACGGCACGTGAATGTCGTTGGAACTGTCAACCGAGGCGGAGCGAGACCTCACGAGAGACTGGCCCGCGTTGGCCCAAACTCTAAGCGCGTTTGAATCGTGGAGAAAGCTGTGGAGAAAAGCTTGGTTCGTGACGTATCTCAAAGGTTATTGCTCATTTTCATGACAGAGCCACCAACATTCGCGACAATCCTTTGCCGTATGGGAGTTGGGTAGCTTGTTGGAGATGCGGTCAGATTGGTGCCGAGAGACCTTGTGACACTACAGCCTTGCTTCCGGCCCGCACCTCTTCTCTTGCCCCATACAAGCCACTTCCGCGTGAGCTCCCGTGAGCTCCCTTGAGTTTGTCCTTTGGCCACTCACAATGCGTGCCTGGTTCTCCACACCGTCATCCCTGCTCAAGCTGTGGACCCTTGGGGTTGTGGAGTAGCCAATCGCTGTCATGCTACAGCTGTTGCATCTTGGTAAACACAGACCGCAGAGGAGAAAAAAAGTTGTAGGAGACGATCCCTCTCTCGTCATCTTGACTGTTGGTCTGAACACCGACTGCTGACTTGCTGCAACAATGGTCTCGTGGTCTTGTGTAGCACTTGTGGAGTCATTGTGGAGGATCTACACCTGAGATGATTTACGTTAGTTGTAACGGGCAATGTGGACTGAAGGTGAGACATACAAAAGGCAGCAGGAGCCCGTTATTTGAACCTCATATTTCTCCACATCAAGTACATCTCTTTCCTCCTTCAAACCTGGACGAAAATCTCTCAAGACCCTTGTACAATCTATCAATATGCTGAGCAAAGCATTACTATCCTCTGCCCTTGCGGCACTTACTCTGCTACCATCTGCTAGTGTAGCAGCGCCATTGTATGCATACGAAGCTACCTTGCCGTCCATGACTCTTGCTAACAAGCTCTTGCAGAGAACAATTCAAGCGCGACCTTAAATTCAACTTTGGCAATGACAAAGTCCGTGGTGTCAACCTTGGTGGCTGGTTCGTACTGGAGCCCTGGATTACACCCAGCATCTTCGACGCAACACCAGACAATGTAGTAGACGGTACGTTGCACAGACAATACAGATGAAGAAGCTCTCCTGTCAGCACGAGACTCTCCGGAAAGGCCTGTCGCAAGGCACAATGTTTTTTGAACCAGCAGGGTCCTCCGCTGAGAGCGAGTGTCACCCAGGCTCTCACTGGACATGGCTCTGGTTTTGAAAATCATTGTGCCTTTTGATGAGGCTGCACTAGCCCCTGATAGGCGACGGAGAGCCCAGTGACAGGGGCGCTCTGCAGCTTCCCTCATGTTGTTTTATTGAACTGGACCAACACTGACTGACTTCTACAGAATACACCTATTGCGAGACCCTCGGCTCCGATGAAGCATACTCGAGACTATCAAAGCACTGGGACTCCTGGATCACCGAAGATGACCTGCACCAGATTGCTGCTGCAGGCATGAACCACGTCCGTATTCCTGTTGGCTACTGGTCAGTCATCAAAGACGACGACGCACCTTACGTCCAGGGCGCATACGAATTCCTCGGTAGAGCATTGGACTGGGCTAGTGGTGCAGGACTCAAGGTCATGATTGACCTCCACGGTGGTAAGTGACACAGCTCGCCTGATCAAAGCACGCTCTGACAGAAGATCTAGCTCCTTACTCCCAAAACGGATTCGATAACTCTGGTAAAAGAGGAGGTACTGGCTGGGGCCAAGGCGACTCGGTCAGCAGAACCATCACTGCTCTCAACAAGATCCGCGACGACATGGCTAGCCACCCTGCGGTCTCGGCTATCGAGCTTCTCAATGAACCTATGGGCTCCTCCGTCGGTATGGACACTGTTCGCCAATTCTACATGGATGGCTGGGGCAACCTCAAGAACAGTGATGTTGCTATCACCTTCCACGATGCATTCGCCGGTGTTACTTCCTGGAATGACTGGGGCAGTGGCATGTGGAACTTGATGCTCGACACTCACGTAAGTTTTTGGCCAATTTATCGCTTAGGACATCGACTAACACTTTTTCGAAGCACTACGAAGTGTTTGATGCTGGTGCACTGAGCATGGATATCGGCTCTCACGTTGGAACTGCTTGTGGCTTCGGTGGCTCAATGGCTACCAACAACAAGTGGACCATTGCAGGAGAATGGTAAGCTGAACTGGGACCCGCTTTGACTTTATGGACCCTTGCTAACAGTAAACCCCAGGACCGGAGCCCTTACTGATTGCGCACGCTGGTTAAATGGTAGAGGTGTCGGAGCAAGATATGATGGAACATACAACTACAATGGTGCCTCCTCATACTACATTGGCAGTTGTGACGGAAAATACTCCGGAACAGTCAGCGGACTCGACAGCACCTACAGAGACAACATTGGCAAGTTCATCGAAGCTCAGCTTGACGCCTACGAGAAGGCTGCCGGCTGGATCTTCTGGACATGGAAGACTGGTATGTTGGAAATATCTATTTTCGTCAGCAGAACCAAACTAACGATTATGCAGAGGGTGCACCCGAATGGGACATGCAGGCACTGCTGCAGAACGGAGTCTTCCCCAATCCCGTCACCAACCGAAACCGTAAGTCTATTTTGGATGTACTCCCTCCGAGGCGAAGCAACTTGGCTAACAATAATTTCGTTGACAGACCCTGGCCAATGCAACTAAACGTCGACCACCATCTCCGACTCGGCACGACGCCAAATATTCCTTGAGTTGATGCAGGAATTTATTCTCCGGCTCGAGTCATGACTATGAGAACCGGTCAACACACTCACATCTCTATGTGCATACAACTCACCAACCGGATGGGAAGCCATTCTCCAATCCTGGCTACCACCGCTCGTTACGAATCACGATGAAACGCTACCATTTTTTACGCTCATGTTTGCATCTCCATACCATCTCTAGAAGAACTTTACGACACGTTTACCACGAACCTCACGGAAAGTTGCATCCATGACATTTGCATACCCCACTGGACTTGGGAGGTCACTCGCATCGAACAGCCTGGTTGCTGATTGACTTTCGAGGGCTTTTTGTTGTTCACGAAGGATTGTCGCGAATTTCGATCAGCGAGCGTTTTGAAAGTTTCTTCCACCTTTTTTTTTTCTCTCCGCGTGCAAGCGTTTGGGAATAACAGTTGAAAGGGAAAAGGAAGGATTTTGTACATGTAGTTAAATTCTTTGTTTCGAAATATGATCTTCCTTTTTGATCATCACATTGGACACCCAATCTCCGCAATATTTTGTTGATCCTCCATGTATGTTGTATTGATAATTTCCTTGTGCATGGCGCCTGTCAATGTTCCAGAGTGGTCGGCAAGCGACAGAGTCAGTCGGTTGCAGATTCGATATTCACATCGCTTGCGTGTGACGATTTAGTTGAAATCCTACACACATTCAGGCTCTTGGGCAGAAAGGCAGACATCATCGCGTGTAGAGTGCTCGAGAGTGAGACAAGTTCAAAGGAAGGCGGCAGCGAGTCGAGAAACTCCACGGCTCGACGGTCGGAAATTGCGCCGAGCCCTGACTTTTCCAAATGGGAGCGACGCCTTCCCTTTTGTTGTCTAGCACTCTTCGACAACCTCATCTCGGGCGCATCTCAACCACGTCCGATTGGAGGTGAACCACGGAACATACGTTGTTCGGGGTTAGAGGAAGACCCTCTATGTGATTGCTATGGTCGCGATGGTACCTGAACAGCTGCCGCAACCGGGCGAAGCTGCGACGGCGGTCGACGTTCGGCTTGATTGTCACGCAGGTAATAAACTCTAGGCTTGCTGCAGGGCGTTTATACCTGTTGCTGCCTTCCTGTAAGTCAGTAGTGCAACATCATCAAAGGTTTAGATCCCGTTGACACTCTCTTTCTCGTTTCTATAACTTCCCTCCGTTGCAACATCACTCCTTCCCACGTTCGTTTCATCCATTAAAAGGTAAATCACCGCCTATCAGTCACTCGTTTCACCAACAACCAGTCCACTCTTTTACAAATCGCCCTCGTCGCTCCTTGTGCCTCTTCGTGTTTTATATCTCTACGGGCATTCACACGACTACATCATATACCATTCCCAAAAGAAAGAACAAGAATATACGATAATGTCTTTCCGCGCTCTCTTCACCGCCGGCCTCGCTGCCTTTGCTCCTCTTGTCTCGGCCTACACTACCCCCAAGGGTGACCCTACTGGCAACGCCATCTACGAGCCCGGTCTTAACAGCATCGTCCCCGTCGGCAAGCCTTTCACAATTACATGGGAGCCCGACACCAAGGGCAAGGTCTCTCTCGTCCTTCTCCACGGTCCCTCTACCAATGTCAAGCCCATCGCAACCATTGTCGAGAGCATCGACAACACTGGCAGCTATGACTGGACTCCCGACACTGGTCTTGCTCCCAACAAGACCTACTACGGCATTGAATTGATCGTCGAGGGCACTGGCCAATACCAATGTACGCAGACCAGTCGCGATGGCCATGCGATCAACCACTAACACACTTCACCCAGACTCGACCCAATTCGGTATCTCCAACGACAACTACAAGGAAGAGCTCGCCAGCACCGGCGCATCCACCGCATCTGCCACCACAACCGTCAGCGTGAACATCAAGTCCCCCGTCTCCGCCGCCGCAGCATCCGCCTCCGACGCCGTCTCCTCGGCCGCATCCTCTGCCTTGTCCGTCATCGCCAGCGCCTCATCCTCCGCCGCCTCCGTGCGCTCATCCGCCTCCTCCGCCATCGCCATGAGCGCTTCCGCCGCCATGACATCTGCCTCCGTGAGCCACAACTCCACCGTCCACACATCAATGTTCCATCCTGCTAATGGAACCGTTTCTGTAAAGTCCTCCGCCTCTGGCGTTGCCGCTAGTGTTTCCTCCAGCATGCACAGCGGTGCCTCATCTGCTTCTTCGTCTATGAGCACGGCGAGCAGATCGGCCAGTAGATCTGCTGCTTCTGCTAGTGGATCTGCTTCCGCCAGTGCCAGCGCTGCTGCTCAGACTGGCGCTGCTGTCAAGGTCGGCGCTGGTTTCGGCGGCCTTGCTTTCGCTGCTGGTGTTGTTGCTCTTGTTTTGTAAGAGGTTCGCACTAGAATTCATGATGGTGGCTTCTTGTCCATAATCCTCAGGCATAATGTATTGAGCGTCTGGATTAATGCGTGGGATATGCATTGTTTTTGTTCTTCTTCTCTCTTTCTTTGGATACGGTGAATGGAAAGGGCTTGATGTCCATTCTTTTCGCACTTGCAATTGTCCAAAAACATCACGGCTTTTACGGCAATGAACTTTTCGTACCCCTTTGTTCTTGTTGACGTATATAATTGCTTCACACGAAAGGGCTTACTTTTCTTCTTCAACTATTCCATTCCCAATTCTGCTTTTCTGTCGCTTTAATCTCTTTCCCCCTCCCCTTCCCACGTGTCCTATCTCACCGCCCAAACGCATCTGAGGGGTAGACACAAGAAGAAAACAGCCCTGACGCGACCAACTACAACCTGTCAAAAAGCCCCCAAAACACCGTTTCAACAACAAAACCCTGTGGCTTGCAGCACAGTGCAACAACCAACAGCTTCCCTCTTCGATATGGTGTGGGGAAGTACACGTATCAGGTCACAAGGCTCTTCCTCTTTGCCATCACCGTTAGGGGTTGCCGGCGGTGAATTGTCTGATTTCTTACGGGCATTGCTGATCCGCTCACTTTCTCCAGGCGTTTCCCATCCAGGATTGCGGGAATGAAGAAATGGTACTTTCTGGCAAAAGTGAAGAAGGGACAGCAGAAGGAAAAAAGAGGAAAAAAGCAGTGTGTTCTGTGATGATGGTTCTTTTGATATCTCGTGCATTCCTTGTTCGACCGCCAAAAAAGAGAAGGGGGAAGACCTGTCCGAGGCTTTTCCTTTCTCTGCTGGGATCAAGCACAAGTGGTGTGGTGTTTGTTCTACATACTTTGGTATAATCTATATACAACTTCTTTCGCATGCAAGTTCCATGCAATTTTTCCCCCCCTCCCATGATCCCCCAAAACCCCCAATCACTTTGCCCATTTGTGGCAATCCCCCAAAAACACAAAACAAAAAAAGAAGGATGTTGCAAAAAGTCTGATCTCGGGTTGGTCCTTTTCCCAGAGAAACATCAAAACTCTGCAAAAAAGAAGAATGGAAAAAAACGCCACTCGCTGTGCGTGATGAAAAGAAACGAAAGAACAAAAAATCCAAGTCTCGCTGGCAGGGAACTTCACAAACCAATCCCTCGCGAACCTGAGCAAACGACCACAGCAAAAGCAGTAACAGCAACCCCTCCGCTCTACGAAGAAGCAACCAATAACCCATTGCTACAGCTCGTTCCACTAGCAGTCCCACCCATCCCGAACCAAACCAAGTCATTACACATGTTGAACCCGGTGGTGCCCACACATTGCACATCTCCATTTTCCGCGCAAGCGCCCGCGCCAGAGGGGTAGGCGATGCGGTCGTCGCGGTAGAAGCCGGCTGGTGAGTCGGCTTGTTGGGCGTAGATTTTGGTGGAGGAAGAGTAGGGGGAGAAGGAGGGGACGCAGGAGGCGCCGTTGCCGAGGACGCGGGCGTCGCGGTAGACCCAGGAGGTGCTGCCGTCCGAGTACATTGTGCTGTCGCAGGTCACCCATGTGGTTGCTGAGGTGCAGATGTAGGTGCCTGGCACGCAGGGGAGGTATGTGCTGAGGTCTCCGGTTGCGAATTCAGTGTCTGGGTCGATGGGAGTGGAAGATGCGGCGGG